>Ga0209013_10000273_pt1 | contig 44897 bp, 45 predicted proteins | sample Cruoilmetagenom2_FD_187291 | JGI IMG/M metagenome (GOLD analysis project Ga0209013, IMG submission 187291) | Oil polluted marine microbial communities from Coal Oil Point, Santa Barbara, California, USA - Sample 2 (SPAdes) (version 2) | ecosystem: Environmental > Aquatic > Marine > Oil seeps ...
TCGACGTCGCGTTTTGCTTTCTCGGCCTTGCCGCATTTGTAGCCCTGTTTGCGGATTTGCACGGCGATGATCTCAGCTGCCTTTTCCGGCTGGGCATAGGCGCCGGACGAAAGCGCCATATCGCCGGCACCAAATGTGAGGCCCAGGGCAAAAATTATGAGCGGTGTGTGTCTGTTCATGACGCGGTCATCCTGAAAGTCATGTACAGGGCCCGGCGGAATAAGAAGCGCGCCCGCCGGGCCGGTTGCTTGGGGCTAGACTGTAGTCGTTAATGAGCTGCGTCCGCTAGGCGGTCGCGACCTCTTCTTTTGATTTGCGGCCGGATAGCGCCAAAAAGACGTAGCTCCAGCCGGAGAATAGCAGGTTTATACCAACGAGCAGACCAAGTGCCCACGTTGCCGAGCTTGGCAGTCCTAAGGCAATCAGAACGCCCACCGCGAGCGCCGCGATACCGCTTAAAAGCAGCCAGCCCCAGCCCTCAGATGGCTGCACTCGGAAGGCCATGATCATCTCCATGATGCCTTCCGCTACAAAGAGGATGGCAAGAAAGATGGCCAGCGTTAAGAGCCCGGTGAGCGGGAAGAAGGCGAGATAGCCGCCAGCAACCACGTAGAGGACGCCAATCAGTAAACTCCACAAGAAGCCCCCCCAACCTTGGGCGGAGAAGGCGTGGATGATCATCATCACACCGCCGATCAGGAACAGCCAACCCAGGAAAATCTTGGCAGCGACGGTGGAGACGAAGGGGAAGCAAATGGCCGCAATCCCCACCAAAATGAGAACGATGCCGAGAGCTAAAAACCAGCCCCATTTCTCTGCAATATGCCGTTTGAACTCAGTCAGTTTCGCCTCGATATCGGCCTGCGACAAAGGTTGAGCCATGGCTCGCCTCTCTGATTTGTTTTGTCAAAACTGTTTGGAATTATAACACAACAAGCAACATCTGAGTTACCTAGCCATCAGGACAAGAGCGTTAAGGCTACCGCTGCGATAGGCCAGTGCGTAAAATTGAGATGTTCCAGACGCTGTTGCAGGAGCACCTTTTTTTGTCACGGGTGCAAATGGCACTCATGTTGCCCATGTGCTCTTGGAGAGACCGTAGGCTCCCGTCCTAACTGCGACAACCGATACCCGAGGTGAAGAGCAGTGCGGCTCCCTGGGGCTGATGTGCCGCTTTTCCGCCCTAATACCCGTGAATAGGCTGCCCAATCCATGGGCTCGATGGCCGAGTATTGGCATAGGGATGGTGTCTATGGCGCACGAGGATCAGCCAAAGCTTTGCATCGTGGTCGCTGCGGCGATGGGCCAGGATGCGATCGAGCGCGTATCAGTCGTGCTTGATTCTGCAGACATTGGAGTATTGCTCGTTACTCCAGCAAGTGTCGAACCATTCGATGCGGCAGCTGCAGGAGCTCTTGTCGGTGTCGCTCAGGCTAAGGGTGTTCCAGTGCTCATTGAGGGTGATGCGCAGCTTGCTCGCGCCGTCTGCGCCGATGGCGTGCATATGCCATGGAGCAAAGATACAGTGGCGCGTTATGGTGAGGCTCGCCAGATCATGGGCAGTCGTTTCAGCGTTGGCGCCGACGCCGGCCCCTCACGTGATGACGCCATGGCACTCGGTGAGGCGGGCGCCGACTATGTAGGTTTCGGAATACCCGCCAATCTCGAGGAACGTGAGATGGCTTGCGCCCGCCGGCTGGCCCTGATCGAATGGTGGAGCGAGATATTTGAGGTGCCTTGCGTCGCTTTCGATGTTGAAACCTCTGAGGACGCTGCGGTCCTGGCACACGCCGGCGCCGATTTCGTTGCGCTTGCCATGCCGACTGATCTTGCCATCAAAAAGCTGGCGCGCTGGGCGCAGGATCTCGCAGCTGCTGTTGCGGGCCGGGAGGCTACTGCATGAGATGCAAGCTTTTAGCAAGGAACTTGCTCGTAGCCGGATTCCTAATATCGGGCGTGCCGCCAATGCACGCTGGCACGAGTTCCTGGTATCGCGAGACCGAGGTGCTTAAGCCGCCACCTGGAAAATCGGTCAAGATCCAGCCGACACCCCAAGCTGAGCCCAAGACGGGCCCGGCCTCCGGCAAACAAACGGACACCAAATTGTTCGTAGAGCCCACTGGCGAAGACGCGGCCTATATCGCGTTCGACCAGGGACAATATTTGACGGCGCTTAAACTCGCTGAGGCGGCGGCGGCCCGCGGCGAGCCGCAGGCCCACACTTTGATAGGGCGCCTGTACTCGGAAGGCCTAGGCGTCAACAAAGACGCGGCGCGTGCGAGCCGCTCGTACACGCGCGGTGCCGAACTCGGCGACGTGCAGGCGACGTTCGCGCTCGGTGTCCTTTATGCGGAGGGGCATGGTGTAAAAAAGGATCGTGCCAAGGCAGCGGAATTGTTCGAAAAGGCCGCGCTCACTGGCCACGCACATGCAAACTATAATCTCGGCCTGCTGTACTTAAAAGGGGATGGCAAGCCCGAGAACCCCTACCGAGCCGCGCAGCACATCCGCTACGCTGCAGAGAAGGGGATCGTAGCGGCCCAGTACGACTTAGGCGCGCTCTACCAGGAAGGCGCCGGCGTTCCACACGACGCCGTCGAAGCCTCACGCTGGATTGGCAGAGCCGCCGCCCGAGGCATGACCGCAGCGCAGTTTGAGTACGCCGTGATATTGCTTCGCGGCTTGGGCCTGAAGAACGATGAGCCCAAGGCCATCCCGTATCTCAAGTCGGCGGCGGAGAAGGGCCTGGTGACTGCTCAGAACCGCCTCGCCCACGTCTATGCGGAAGGCGTTGGCGTGGAGAAGAGCCATCTTGAAGCCGCCAAGTGGCGGCTCATCGCTAAGGCAGGCGGCTTGAAGGATGAAAAGCTTGATGCGCTCGTCGGGGGGTTGCCGAAGGAGCAGCAGGCAGCGGCACAAAAGGCCGCGATCGAGTGGCGCGAGCGGGTCGGGTTATTCTAGCACGCCAGTATAGCCTTGCCAGCGCACAACTAAAGGGTTAGTCGGGCTCCAAAGGCTCCCGACTAACTTGCTGCTCGGGCACGCCTCCGTTACGGCACAACCTTCGTTCGCGCTGCGTTTCCTATTGAGGATTCTGATACCCTATGCCTGCCTCCGCACTGATGAACATCATGGTCTCTGCTGCGCGCAAGGCGGGCCGCAGCCTCGCACGCGATTTTGGCGAGGTCGAGCAACTTCAAGTATCAGTCAAGGGGCCGGCCAACTTCGTCAGTGCTGCAGACCACAAGGCGGAGGACATCATCTATCGTGAGCTTTCAAAGGCGCGCCCAGGCTACAGCTTCCTTATGGAGGAGCGCGGAAAGGTCGACGGGGCCGATGAGACGCATCGCTGGATCGTCGATCCGCTGGACGGAACAACCAACTTCCTGCACGGACTTCCGCTCTTTGCGATCTCCATCGGACTCGAACGCGAGGGGCAGCTGGTCGCGGGTGTGATCTACAATCCAATAAGCGATGAACTTTTCACCGCGGAGAAGGGCAAGGGTGCTTTTCTTAACGATCGCCGTTTGAGAGTTGCAGCACGCAAGTCGCTCGCCGATGCGCTGGTCACGACGGGAATCCCGCACCTGGGACGCACTGGCCATCCCAAGTTCCTGCGCGAACTGGAGGCCGTGATCAAAGAGGTTGCCGGAGTACGGCGCACCGGTTCAGCGGCGCTCGATCTTGCCTGGACGGCCGCGGGACGCTTCGACGCGTATTGGGAACGTGGCATCAGCCCATGGGATCTTGCCGCGGGCATTTTGCTTGTTCGCGAAGCAGGCGGATTGGTCACGGATCTGTCCGGCGGCGACCAGATGTTTGAAAAAGGCCAAGTCCTTGCCGCAAACAGCACCGTGCAAAGGGCCCTATTGCCGATGTTTGCTGCCGCGCCCGCGACCGCATGAACCACTTGCCCCTGTGGGCACGATGTTGCCGATTTGCGCTGTCATAGCCTTCGGCTAATCTCGCCCGCTGCCACAGCACGATCCTTGCTGGAGTTATGGAATGGCTCGTTCGCGACAGACCGACATAACCTCGTCCCCGCTCCACAGGACCCTTACGCCTCCTGGGCTGTACCTGATCCGGATGTTGATCTTTCTCACGCTGGTCACGTTCCTGTCGGCAATCCTGCACAAGCAACTCATTGCCTCGTTCATGAACAACCCGGGGCTCAATGGTCTCATCGTGGCGGTGCTCATCCTGGGCATCATCTACTGCTTCCGTCAGGTGATCCGGCTCTACCCCGAGATACGCTGGGTCAATGCGTTCCGCATTGCTGACCCTGGCCTTGCCATCTCTCACCAGGCGGTCCTGTTGGCGCCGATGGCCGCCATGTTGCGTGACCGGACCGGTGTGCTATCGCTGTCGACGAGTACGCTACGCTCTATTATGGACAGCATTGCCTCGCGCCTCGATGAGGCGCGCGACACCGGCCGCTACATGGTTGGCCTACTTGTATTTCTGGGCCTGCTGGGTACCTTTTGGGGATTGCTACAGACCATCCAGTCTGTCGGTTCCGCTATCGACACCCTTGATACGAATGCCTCCGACAACGTCGCGCTCTTCTCGGACCTCAAGGCCGGCCTAGCTGCGCCGCTCACGGGCATGGGAACAGCATTTTCTTCCTCACTTTTAGGCTTGGCCGGATCGCTCGTATTAGGCTTCCTCGAGCTGCAGTCGAGCCATGCTCACAACCGGTTCTATAACGAGCTGGAGGAATGGCTATCTGGAATTACCGATCTGACGCCCGACAACGCCGTTTCCTCAGAGCAGGTAAACCGCCAACTTTCCAGCGCAATCCTACACATGCAGCGTGCCGTGGAGGATCTTTCGAACCGCCTTTCTGACCAGTCAATTGCACGCTCGCTGGGTCAAGGCGGCGCAAGCGAAGGCAATGAAAAGCAGGTTCGTGAGCTTGCCCTCGGCGTCAATCAGCTCGTGTCGCAGATGCGCGCCGAGCAAAAGGTCGTGCGCGAGTGGGTCGACGAGCAAGCATCGCAGCAGTCCGATGTTGCCAACGCGCTGCGGGAGCTGGCGGCCAACATTAAGCCCCGGAGTTAATCCATGGCGGGTGGACGCACGCGGCGGGGTGGCGACTATGGGGAGTTCTGGCCAGGCTTCGTGGACGTTCTCTCCACACTGCTTCTCGTCGTCATCTTTCTGATGTCAATCTTTATGCTGGCGCAGTATTTTGCCACCCAGGAGGCGAGTGGGAAAGATACAGCGCTCAAACGGCTGACGCGACAAATTTCAGAGCTGACCAGTCTACTTGCATTGGAAAAAGGTAAGAGCAAGTCAACGCAGGATGAGCTAGCTGCTCTGCAAGCGACGTTGTCGACGCTGCGTGATGAAAACACCAAGCTCTCCGGGCTCGCACTTTCTGGCGACGAGGAGTCGAAATCGGCTCAATCGCGCGTTAGTGCCTTGGCGGCTGATTTGGAGAAAGAGAAGAACATCTCCAGCGAAGCGCTCGCCAAGGTTGACCTCTTAAACCAGCAACTCCTTTCGCTGCGCCGTCAGATCGCCGCGTTGAACGATGCACTCGAAGCCTCCGAAGAGAAAGATCGCGAAAGTCAGACTCGCATAAAGGACTTAGGCGCGCGCTTGAACGCGGCGCTGGCGCGCCAGGTGCAAGAGCTGCAGCGCTACCGCTCTGATTTTTTCGGTCGGCTGCGGGAGCTTTTGAAGAACCGCAAGGATATTCGCGTGGTGGGTGACCGATTTGTATTCGAGTCGGAGGTCCTGTTCCCTTCGGGTTCCGCCGACCTGACGCCTGAGGGCCTTACCGCGATGGATCAGTTGGCCTCGGCAATCGTCGAGCTTGAGCGCCAGATCCCGAAGGAGATTAACTGGGCCCTGCAGGTCGACGGACACACTGACATTCGCCCCATCTCAAGTCCGACCTTTCCATCCAATTGGGAACTATCGACCGCGCGCGCCATCTCAGTTGTCAGGTACTTGATTACCCGCGGTGTTCCTCCCAAACGTCTCGTTGCAGCTGGTTACGGCGAGTTTCAGCCGCTGGAACGGGGCAACACAGTGGACATCCTGCGCCGCAATCGCCGCATTGAGCTGAAGCTCACGAACAGGTAGCGTCTATTGCAGCTCTGATCTGAATCGCTTTGCCTTGTGGAGTTTAGGGGTATGACGGTTCCGGCAACGGCGATAGGGGCGGCGTGGTATCTTGGCTCTTTCGCGCTATGCCCGTTAGATCGGACACCGCCGCATCGAGCTTCTTCTGCGCCTCGTTGATTTGTTTCTTCAGGCTACTATTCTCACTCATGAACTTTGCCTTGGCTTCCTCGGCAGCTTCAAACCCCAACTGTGCGTTTAGATGCTTTTCCGCACTCTCCTTGGCCTTAGTGAGCGCTTCGGCGACCTTCGATCCGAGGACGCCAACCTTGCTTTCAAGGTCGATAATCTTAGCTGAGGCGGCGTGTGCATCAGCGCGCGACTGGCCCACTGTCGCCTCTAAGGAAGCATTAGCTTCTTTTGACTTTTTGAGCTCGTCCTTCAGGGTTAAAACACTCGCCTCAAGGCGAGTATTCTCACTCGCAAGCGCCTTGCGGACCATCTCAGAATCAGCATGCTGATGCCTCTGTTGAAGGACGGTGTAGCCGGCGTAAGCAGCGAGCCCGGCGAGTGCGAGCACAAGTAGCCAAACTCTCTTCGGAGTGCCGGCTGGACTCGTTCCTGTACTCTCACTCTTTGTCAGCGCGGTATCCGGTTCTTTTGCCATGGCGTGTCTTCTCCCTGGTCCCTGTGTTGGTTCCTTGGCCCTAGCAGGCGCTCAGTGATGAGGCGTCTTCTTCGCCGCTGGGCAGTGTCGACTGCTTATTCATACCACCCAAACAATACGACGATGAAGCTTTCAGCCAAACTTGGTTGCGTCAGGCCGGATTGGCACCCGACCCTGCCCCCAAAGATCCTCTATTCGGCGGCTTCGGCTGTGAATTGCATCTCCGCGAGCCGGCCATAAAGCCCTGCGTTAGCTATGAGCTCAGCATGGGTGCCTTGCTCGACGATCTGCCCCTTTTCCATGACGAGGATGCGAGTAGCTTTTTGCACAGTCGCCAAGCGGTGTGCGATGACAACCGTCGTTCGGCTCTTCATTACGCCTTCCAGGGCTCGTTGTACCAGCGCTTCGCTCTCGGCGTCGAGCGCGCTTGTCGCCTCATCAAGCAGAAGGACAGGTGCGTCCTTAAGGATGGCGCGCGCAATCGCGATGCGCTGGCGCTGCCCCCCTGATAAAGTCACGCCACGCTCCCCCAGCTGGGTGTCGTAACCCTGCGGTAGTGCCCGGATAAACTCATCAGCCTGCGCCGCCGCAGCTGCTCGCTTCACGGAGTTTAGGCTTGCCTCCGGAACACCATATCGAATGTTTTCGGCAACGGTGTCGGCAAATAGCGCCACGTCCTGCGGGACCAGTGCCATCCGTGCACGCAGTGCGTCGACGTCGGCATCCACAAGGCGGACGCCGTCGAGGCTGACGTCCCCAGACTCTGGATCGAAGAAACGCAAAAGCAGATTGAAGATGGTGCTTTTTCCTGCTCCCGATGGTCCAACCAGCGCGACCGTCTCTCCCGGCTTTACGCGGAAGGTAACCCTGTTAAGTGCTGCGATCTCTGGCCGAGTGGGGTAGGCGAAGCAGACTTCGTTGAATTGAATGTCCCCTCGTGCAGGTTCGGGCAGTGGCACGGGGTCGGAAGGTGAGCGGATTTCTGGCTGCACCGCCAACAGCTCAGTCAGCCGCTCCGCAGCGCCAGCCGCTTGGCTTATTTCGCCCCAGACCTCGGATAGCTGAGCGAAGGCCGCCGCCGCGAAAACCGCGTACAGCACGAATTGTCCCAGTCGACCTGCGGTCATATCTCCGTCGACCACGGATGCAGCACCGTACCACAGCACAGCCGTAATGCTTGCCACCACAAGAAACATGACGAGAGCGGTCAGCGCCGCGCGCGCTAGCATTCGTTCCCGCGCCGCATCGAACGCGCGTTCAACGGCCGTTCCGTAGCGCCGCGATACGGCTTCCTCGTGGCTGTAGGCTTGCATAGTGCGCACGGCACTTAGGTTCTCTGCAGCATAGGCTGACGCCTCGGCGAGCTTATCTTGCGCGTAACGTGACAGGCGCCGCACCCACCGACCGATTGCGAGGAGCGGCACGACAATGACCGGAATGGCAAGTAGGACAAGGAGGGAGAGCCCCGGGCTTGTAATGAACATCATGATAAGCGCGCCCAATAACATGATCAGGCTGCGCAAGGCTTGGCTGAGCGATGATCCAGCGACGGCCTTGATTTGCGTCGTGTCCGCCGTTAAGCGGCTCATGACTTCACCGGAATGGGTACGCTCGAAAAAGGCTGGGCCGAGGGTTGCGATGTGGTGAAAAACGGCATCTCGCAGATCGGCGACGACGCGTTCTCCCAGCCAGTTTACGAAGTAAAAGCGCGCCGCGCTGGCAACGGCGAGAATCAGCCCAATGATAACCAGCATCGCAAAATACCGGTCTATGAAGAGGCCATCTTGCGATCCGAACCCAAAATCGATCATGCGCCGCACAGCTAGGGGCACGACCAGCATCGCTGAAGCGGAGACGACGAGCGCAATGCCTGCAAGCGCGATCATGCCAGGATATTTTAGGAGGTAGGGCTTCAGAGCCAGGAGCGGGCGCAGCGAGATTTGGCGCTCTTCCAGCCCCTCGGCCGTATCTTTCTGAGGCTGTGCGCGGTCGGCGTCTGTCGCGTGCACTGACGTGTTGCGGCTCAAGGTCTTAGGCTCTGTTGGGGCCAGCTCACCGGCCGAGGGTAGATGATAGGTCGACCATGCATCACCGGTCCCAACCGCTCAAGTGGCATTGGGCCGCGGCCTTTGGGTTCGGTTTCTAACCGCCGCTTGTGCGCTCCGCCCAACTCGACTTGTGCGCTCCGCCCAACTCGACTATAGAACAGAACCCGCTGCGAATGGCGAAATAGCGCGCTAAGATCCAGTATTTTATGACTGGCCGATAGCGGATTTGGATTGCGAGACGCGCAATGAAGAACGATCCCAACCTGCATCCCGATTACCACCAAATTAAAGTGGTGATGACGGATGGAACCGAGTTCATTACCTACTCGACCTACGGCAAAGAAGGCGATGAACTCCACCTTGAAATCGATCCGACGACCCACCCGGCCTGGACCGGCGGTGACCAACGCCTAACGGACCGCGGCGGACGCCTTTCGCGGTTCAAGAAGAAGTTTGAGGGTCTCTTCTGATCGATGCACCGCAGCGGCGCTAGCTGTGACATGAAAAAAAGCCCGGCCGCTATTGGCTGGGCTTTTCGGTTGATAGGCAACTCAACGCACTAAGCCGGGCTCATCTTCCGAATGCGATACGCAATCGTTCCATTTGTATGCCGACGGGGTTGGCAACCGGCGGCTCGGAAGTCACCTGGGCGACGTCGATGTTCATTGCACTGTCGAGCCGAATGATCCGATCATTTAGTGCGTCACTTTCCTCAATGAGGCCGCGCAGGCCCCCGGGCAGTTCGTTATATCCCGCAACATGCGAGGCGCGGCCGGGATTTTGCAATTTTACGCGGCCACGTTTTCGCTTGGCCTGCGCTTCCGTCAACTCGCCTTCCTTGCAGGCGCGACGAATGAGGAGCCAGGACGCAAGATCCAGCAGTCTCGTTGTCAGGCGCATACTTTCGCTGGAATAGAGGATGGTTGCAGCGGAACTGAGCCCCTTTGCCTCTGCCCTTCCAGCTCCTTCAAGGTAGTTTGCCGCGCGTTCTACGAGGCCCATGCCTTCCTTGAAGACCACATCGAATTGCTCAGAAGCCTGAAATCGCTCTCCGAACGAGATCGTGACGGTTGCATGCTCAATGGCGCTATCTGCGCGCGAACTGTTGCTCATAATACTTTCTGACACACACGCTTACTGTGAGAACATCATTATCACTCTCTAACCCTGCCAGGCCATAGTTAATAACATGGCCAAAAACGGGGCGATTGCTCACGTTTGTGTTGATGCAAAAAAAGAGCCGCTTCGTAAGCGGCTCTGAAGTCAATAGGGAGGCGTCAAACAGAGTGGCGTGTTGCCACTCAGGATCCAGAAGACTGGATGAACAGATGGTATCCGGGCATGCCTAAGAAAGTGTTAAAGGTTCAGATAAGTGCAAGCCTCTGGTTGCGATTGCTCGGGAGCAGCGATACCGCACGGTGCGCGTGTTTGGCCTCAACTCGTCGCGATATTGGCTAATGTCGAAAGCGCGATTTAACGCTTGAAAACCGCGCTGGCGGCCGACTCGTGGCGTTGTTTGGCGTCGAGTTCTGCTTTCACGCGTGCGATCTCGCTTTCAAGCTCCTTTATGCGCATCTGAAGCTCGGCGACGGACAGTGTCGCAAGACTTTCGCCTACGACAATGCTCGCGACGGGCTTTGGCGTAATTTCGTCCCAATCCATGGGTCCGCTCCTGCCTTTCTTTCCCACCGTTGCGCGAACGAATTACTAAGTGTGCGCCAAGTGGCAAGCATCCACAACCGACGAGAATGGGGCCGAGACGCTTGTCTCCGCGGTTCGCCTCGGGCATCAGTGCGCCAATGCCTAAAATACCCTGCGAGGACCGACGATGACCACGTTGCCCAACACTATGACCGCCATCGCCATCGCGGGTAAAGGAGGGCCAGAGGTGCTCCGACCCGAGACGATCTCCTTGCCGCAGCCAGGACCTGGCCAGGTCTTAGTGAAAGTAGCGGCGGCCGGCGTAAACCGTCCGGACGTGATGCAGCGTCTTGGCTTATATCCCGCGCCCAAGGGTCATTCGCAAATCCTCGGCCTTGAGATTTCGGGCACAGTCGCTGCGAGAGGTGAGGGAACGCACCGCTTTATGACCGATGATACCGTCATGGCATTGGTCAACGGCGGCGGCTACGCGGAGTACTGCGTTGCAGATGAGACAGCTTGCCTACCCATTCCCGCTGGATTGGGCATGGTCGAAGCTGCCGCTATGCCGGAAGGCTTTTTCACGGTTTGGCACAATGTGTTTGAACGTGGTGGCCTCAAGCAAGGCGAGTGGTTTTTGGTACATGGCGGGACGAGCGGTATCGGAGTCGTGGCGATCCAGCTCGCTAGCGCTTTGGGTGCCAAGGTAATCACTACTGTCGGCTCGGCAGAAAAGTGCGCAGCGTGTCTTAAACTCGGCGCAAGACGCGCGGTCGACTACATGAACGAGGACTTTGTTGAGGCAGTGAAAGCGGAAACGGAAGGCCGCGGCGTTAACGTGATCCTCGACATCGTCGGCGGCGACTACGTGGAACGCAACATTCGCTCGCTCGCCGAAGACGGACGCCTCGTCAATATTGCTTTCCAGCAGGGCTCAAAGGTCACTATCGATCTGATGCGCCTGATGCTGAAGCGGTTGACGCTCACGGGCTCCACGCTGCGGATCCGCTCGGCCGACGTGAAAGCGGCGATCGGTCGCGCCGTGGAAGATAAAGCGCTCCCTCTTGTTGCGGACGGGAAAGTAAAGATCATTGTGGATTCGACGTTTCCTTTGTCCGAGGCTGCCAGGGCGCACGAGCGCATGGATCAAAGCCATATTGGCAAGATCGTCATAAGGGTCTGAAAAGGAGCGCAAACTAGGGAATCTGGGCGCCTGTTCGGTGTTGCCATCAAATTGACAACACAAGTTTTTCTTGTGTCCTAGCTGGTCTCTGGTTGAGCCGAGAAAGCGGGCCATTTCGTTTTGGGGGAGAGTGCGCAAGTGGGCGCGGGACGTGATGATTTTCTTCGAAGCGTTGGATTGATCCTGGCCGCCGTGGCGTTTGCTTTCTTGCCAGGTGCGGCCCTGAGCCTGGGACAGCCATCCGCTGAGTTGACCAAACAGGAGCAGATCCTCCAGTGGATCAACAATTACCGCAACCAGCCGGAGCCAGAACGACTGCCGGCGGCCGTCAAGTCGATGCTTGCGCTTGGCTTGCTGAAGGATATTGAGCAGTCTGGCATTTATGTCGGCTTCATCGCCGGCGTCGTCGGTGCCAATCCCGAAAAGGCGGAAGAGCTTCTCGACAAGATGTTCCCGATGCCGCCACCCGATCAGATCGTTATCGTTAAGGCGATCGCCTATTCAGGCCTGCCCGAATGGAAAGAATTGATGGGCAAATTCGTCGAGCGCATGCCAGCACGGCGCGTGGTAATTGAGCGCTATCTCTTTGGTAAAATGCCGACCTTGCGGGCGCTATCACTCGACAATCCAATGACCGTCGATGCGTTATGGGGATACTATTTTGCCACCGGATCCTCGGAGCCCATTCAGCGTCTCGTCGTAGGGCTTGCATGGTCTCGCGACAGAGACGACGTCGACAAGCTTACGACAGGCAGCATGGTCAAGTGGACGCTGGCGAAGAACGCTTCGCGTGATCATGATTTGTTGCAATACCTGAAAACCTCGCTGCCGCACCAACCTAAGGATGTGGCCTTGCCTCTTGGAGAGGTCATTGAGGCGTCCGAGACATTTGAGATGACGAAGATCCGCAAGGAAGCTTTGGCCGCGGTCCAAGAGGTCAAGGTCAAGGGCCCGCAGTCCAGCCGCAATTATGCCTGGTGGGGACAGGTAGGGCAGACTGCCTTTTCGCTGGGCTGCGTAGGGGCCGCCGTCATGGGGCAGGTCTATGCGGGTATTCCTTGCGTCATCGGTGGGGCGCTGTCAAACGTCGCGCTCAAGTACTTGGCGCCGGCTAAATAATGGCTATCTGACTGAGTTGCCTTTAGGGAATAGCATTTTAACTCAGCCATTCTCGTCAATACGTCACCGAATTTCGGAAACAATCTCGACGTTAGCTGGCCTGCAAAAGGTGCCTAGCAAGTCAATGATCGAGCTCGCATCGGCATGCGCGATTTTTCCCGGTTGTGCCAAGCTTCTCCATCTCGTCAGGACGGATCTGGCGGCCTGCCGATGTCGCTGCAAGACGACGGTTTCGACGCTGCCAACTAAGCCCACCCGTGAGTGTATTGAGGCCCGTGCGCGGTCTTGAATTATTCGACTTGGAAGCTCTTCTCTCTGGTTTCGAAGTGAGCTACGCGGATTATGAGCCGATCTTCTGCTGCGCGGAATCAAGTGACGATGCAGTCGTTGGCGTCGCCGTTGCACCCAGTGCCATTTGATTCGGCTTAGAGAGACAGCACTCGCACGAATTGCCAGCTGGCACATTACCTGTTGGTCACCGATCGCGTGGGTGACTTCCGATGTGTTGCTGCCGGTCCTATGGGCGCAAGCTTGGATTGCCAATGCGATCCGCGGGCGCGGCAACGACATAGACTTCGCCGACCCAACAGCCGCAGGAGCTGAACGAACAACGATCTATGAGGCCCTCTAGACCCGCGGCCGAAGGAGGCCAGACCCAGGGTCCAGAGTAGAATACCCCCCGTTTAGCCTGCACTCGCTGCTGCTGGGCACAGCTCCCCGGCCTTTGCGAGTGCGGCTTCCTTAGTAGCAAACTCACCGATGCTTGAGCCACCTGGTGCACTTGTCTTAAGAAAGTTCTCCAGCATGGCGTGCTCAAAACCCTCAAGCACAGTCAGCGCCGTATAGCGCACTTGGCTGCCAGCTTGAGAGCGCACCAGTAGTATCTTGTCGCCGCCATAGCTCGACCAATCCACTTTACATCTCTTTAAGTATGCGGGCGCAGCGACACTCGGGTCGATCGATGGCCGAGCGAACCTGTTCAGCCCCGCGGCGAATGCCAGCATTGGCCGTTCTGTAGGCTGCTCCGCGGGCATTGCCGCAGCAGCGGCCGGGCGCATCGGGGCCGGTCTTGGGGGGGTATCGACCACTCTCTGGGGCGGGCGAGAGCGCATTGGTGCGCGGGGCGCCTTAGCCATTGAACGGAACCAGACCGTGCGAACGGGCGCGCCCCTCGGGGCGGGCGGTTCCGCAATTGGGCCACCAAGTGCGGACGCCGCTGGCATCGTATTCTTGCTTGAGGCCTTCGCAGCGTTGCGTCCGCGACAGTACCGCTTGCGATAAGTCCCAGCCACCCACTCGATGGAGCGGCCATAATTACGGTCGACAGCCCAGCGGCCCGAAAGATCGGCAAACGTCATGTCGCCTTGCGTGCGTGCTGACGCGTCGAGAATGTGATCCTGCTTAAGCCGCGTGCGCGGGCCCACCGGATAGGCAATGCGCTGACCTGAATAGACGACCAGGTGCTGGATCTGCGCCAACACGCCAGTCTTTACGTCCGGATAGCTGTCGCCGGGCACGCCGCCGCCGGTCGTGCCAAGTCCGGCAAAGTTATTCTGGCGCGGGTCCACATCGCCCCAACGGCCGTTGCCGCGCCGGTAGGTGAGAAAGTTGGTCTCGAGCGCCATTTGAAAAAAGGCATAGTCCCACCGAACGCGCCACTTCTCGCCATGATGCTTGTACCAGTGAGCTATATTGCGGAATTCCGGCGCCAGCCTTCTATTGCGCCCTTTAAGAAACGTCATCAGGCGGTCAGGCGTCACGCACTGCGGGACCGTGTTATCAGGAGACGTGCGGATTTTGGGTGGTGCGGCCTGCGCCATAGCCAGCGGCAGGCCGATGGCGAAAGCGGCAATGGCGCAACGCGCTGGCCAAGATATTTTACCGGGGACGTAACGCTTCACATTGCCTCCCCGGCCACTGCCATACCCACTGAGACCCTCGACATGAAAATCAACCGGCGCCTTAGCCCTCAGGGCACAATTTGAACGCCTTGTTGAGTGCCTTGGTTTGGCTTGGGAACTCGGCGATCTTCTTGCCGCCCTTGGCGTAAGCCGCGATGTAGGCGTCGGCTTCCCGCTTCTCTGAGCCCTTATGCACGTCGAGGACGGTGTAGTTCACAGTGTTGTCCGCCTTGGCCTTGATAATGATGGCGCGCTGCCCCCCATAGCTGGCAGTCCAGACTTTGCAGGTTGCGCCGGCCTTGTCCGGTAGCTTCATTTTCGTAGCCGCACCCGCGACCGAAGCAGTCTGAATCTCGGCGCCTCGAGCCGATGCAGGATCCGCTTCGGACTTGGATGAATTGAGGATGGTCACCTCTGGTTTCTTCGAACCAGCAGCCGGCTGCGTATAATTCGCAGAGTTCACTGTTGGCTGTGAGGTTTTGGCTTCTTTTGCCTTCGCATCAAGGGCGGATCTCATTGCCACACCAGCCCTAGAGAGCGAGCCCCCGCCGAGGCCGGATCGCCGCACGCCTTGCTTGCGCTGCTCGTCAATATTGCGCTTGGCAATCTCTGCACCGGAAATCTTTCTTTGAGACGGCTCGTTCCGGGCCTCTTGCAAGAGCTCAGGTCGCGGATCGGGCGCGTTACAGTATCTGTCGTAGAAGTCGGCGCTTATCTTTTGCATGTAGCGCGCGTAACGGTGGGAACCCGGCGCCCACTTGTTGGCCACGAGCGTAAACGTCATCGGACCCTTGATGGAATTTTGCCATTTAGTAAGAACGCCCCAGTCCTGAATCTTGCGGGTACGCTCGGCGACCGGGTTCTCGACCCTCTCACCCGCGTACATCAGCAGATGCTGCAAGTGCGCCTTTACACCAGTCGAAACACTCGCAAAACTTTCTCCCGGATTGCCATTACCTGTCGCTCCGAGCCCGGCAAAATTGTTCTGGTGGGAGCTCACGTCCCCGCTGTAGCTGAGGTTGCCTGTCTCCAAGATCATTTGGAAAAAGGCCATGTCCCAGCGAACGCCTAGTTTTTCGCCGTGTCGCATGTATTCAGTCGCGATACCATCGAACCGGCTGTCTATGCTTCCATTGCGCGACTGCAGGTGAGCCATCAGCCGGCCTGGTGTTGTGCAAACTGGAACCTGATTACTGGGGGAAGCCTTGACTGCAGGAAGGTTGGCGGCGCTGGCGGGAAGTGCAGCAGCAGTGGCGACAAAGGCAATGGTGAACGAGGCACCAAGGAATTTCTTCATGTGCGAACACCCGTTTTCAAACGCGGCGCTAAGCGCCCAACAAGCTAATAGGTTCTTAAGCGCTTAACGTTAACGGCTGGTTTCCACGCCGTCGGGATACAGGACCCATAATGCGCAGTATTTTGGGCGCCAGTTAGGGGATTGAGGGGAGGAATTGTGGCGATATCAGGTGGGTTGCCACTCGCCAGCGCGAAAGCTAATTGGCCGAGCTGCCCGAGGTCAGATGCTGTCCGGCGTCGAGGGCGATCATCTGCCCCGTCATTGAGGGTGCATCGAGGATGAAGCGCACCGCGGCGGCAATCTCCTCGGGCGTCGGGCCACGCTTCAATAACGTTGACGCCGTCTCACGCTCAAATTCCTCGGTTGTCTGGTGAACACTCTTGAGTACCGGGCCCGGCCCGATGGCGTTTACGCGGACCCTTGGTGCCATGGCCTGCGCTAACGTCTGCGTAGCAGTCCACAGGCCGGCCTTCGAGATGGTGTAAGAAAAGAAGTCGGGCGTGAGGCGCCAAACCCTTTGGTCGATTATGTTGATTACGTTGCCTTCGGCGTGCTGGGGCAGATTAAGAAATAGCGACTGAGCCAGAAACACCGGCGCCTTCAGATTGATATCGAGGTGGGTGTGCCATCCTTCTGGCGTCAACGACGTAATTGCGTCGAGGAAGAACTCCGAGGCGTTGTTGATGAGGCACGTCGGTGGTCCGAGCGCTTTGGTACAGCGTGGGATCAGAGATTGCACGTCGGCGATGTCAGCGAGATTAGCGGCCAGCGCCACAGCCACTCCGCCATTGGCACGGATTTCCTCCGTGAGGCTTTCGGCTTCCTCCTCCGAGCGGCGATAGTGGACGCCAACACGCCAGCCGTGCGCAGCCATATCGAGCGCTATCGCTCGGCCGATACGCTTCGCTGCACCTGTGATGAGGACCGTATCGTGGGGTTGTTCGCCAGGCATTCTCGTGACGGCTTTCACTATCGGTTTTTACTTCGAAGCAACGCTAGACCAACTGGCGGATTCATAGGCCCCATAGTTGCCTGCCTACAGCGCTTCAACCTCTATGCAACTTGCCCACTTTTTCAGCAGATCAAGCATTTGGTAAGTGTTTCGAGGTGTATCCGCTTCATGGCAGTGCAATCTCTGAACAATATTTGATCAACCAGGTCACTATGATGTCAAAATATCACGGGTGAGCCTTGACACTGTGCCCTCTGATATTTTGGACGTCGAATCAGGCATTGATAGACGTCAGAACGTTTGAGCGACAGGCCGTCGTGTCCGGCTGAGACTAGGTCGTCTCTCTATCCCATCGAACCCACGGGGGGCTTAAACCATGGTCTATTCTTATCGGCTTCTTTCTCTAGGCGCTGCTGCCGGGTTGTTCCTCGCAGCGAGCTCGGCTGCCGTCCTGGCTGACGGTATGGAATATGATGCCAAAGCGATGGAGGCTCCAAAGCCTGCGCGCGAGTTTACGTATTCGTTCAATATAGCCGGTACAAGTGACTACATCTTCCGCGGTTTCTCTCAGACGGATCGGGATCCTACACTCCAGGGTGGGATGGATCTGGCCTACGGTAGCTTCTACTTCGGCGTCTGGGGTTCGGGTCTTGATTTTGGCGATACTGGAGCGCCCAATTTCCAGGAAATCGCCTGGGGGGAGATCGACATTTATGGTGGCCTCACGCGGAGCTGGGATACGGGACACCATTTAATTGGGACAATCGATTTCGATTTTGGCGTGATTTATTACGCCTATCCCAATGCTCGCGACGCGGGTGCCGAACTCGATTATGTCGAATTTAAAGCCGGCTATAGTTGGCCACTTTGGTCCTTCCTGATCCCGAACATGACTTCAGGGACAACAGTCTTCTACTCGCCGGATTATACGGGAGAAACTGGTTCGGTTTGGACTGTGGAAAGCACCTACTCCTGGAAAGGACACGAAATTCGGGGGATCACGCCGACGATCAGTGGTCTCCTTGGCTGGCAGACGGGTGACAGTGCGGCTTACAGTGCAATCGTCAATGGCGACGACAACTACTACTACTGGAATGCGGGTCTGGAGCTGGCCGTCGAGAAGATCACCTTCGATTTCCGCTATTGGGATACAAACGTTTCGAATGCTGGCGGCTTTTGCAACGGTCCACTCTTCCAGTGCGACGAGACATTTGTCTTCACCGTCAAAGTTGAGGTCCCATAAAATTTAGTCAGGCCGGACTAACACGCGCCAATCGGGGCCGTCATCGGCCCCGATTTGTGTTGTCCACTCGATATGGACCAATGCCGCGGCGCGGCGTTGGCGTTTTTTTGCGCAACTTTGAATGCCTGATGGGCAGAAACGCGGGTTATGGTGCGAGTTGTGTGGCAGTGGGAACACACAGTCGGAGCCGACGTGTAAGGCCAACCACTTGGCGCTTGCACTGATCAATGTAAACAGGCCTCTTTTTTAGCAAAGCTACGGCCACGCCACGGGTGGTTTGGCGCCTTTGCGCCAGTTTACGAGGGATGCGTTTACATATGTCTGAGTCTCACAAGTTGCTTTCTTTGTGCTGTACGGCCCTCATTGCGCTTTCGAGCACAGCCTTGGCCGATGGTTATGAGTATGAGGGCGAGGCGATGGAGCCGCCCAAGCCGCAGCGCGAGTTCACCTATTCGTTCAATATCGCCGGGACCAGCAACTACATTTTCCGCGGCATATCTCAGACGGATAATGATCCGACGTTGCAGGGCGGCGGGGACCTGGCCTACGGGAGCCTCTATCTCGGGGTATGGGCGTCGGGCGTGGATTTCGGTGATACTGGACCGCCAAACTTCCAGGACATCGCCTGGGGCGAGGTCGATATTTATGCCGGCTATAAGCCAAGCTGGGATACGAAAACGTTCTTAGGGAAAATCGATTTCGACTTCGGCGTGATCTATTACGCGTACCCCAATGCTCGCGACGCGGGTGCCGAACTCGACTATGTCGAACTTAAAGCCGGCTATAGTTGGCCGCTGTGGTCTTTCCTGATCCCGAACATGACTTCAGGGACAGCAGTCTTCTACTCGCCCGATTATACGGGGGAAACTGGTTCGGTTTGGACTGTGGAAAGCACCTACACCTGGGAAGGAAACGAAATTCGGGGGATCAAGCCCATAATGAGTGGTCTTGTCGGTTGGCAGAAGGGTAACTCCAGCGAAGGCTTCGCTGTGAACCAGAACGGAACAGACGACGAGTACTACTATTGGAATGCCGGTCTAGAGCTGGTTGTCGAGAAGCTCTCGCTCGATTTCCGCTACTGGGATTCCAATATAGGCGAAGATGCCGGCGGTCTATGTGTTGCGGCTAACCTGTGCGACGAGAAGTTCGTCTTCACCGTCAAGGTCGAGCTGCCTTAATCCGCTTCCTGAATTGCAAAGTATTCGGGGAAACAAATGTGATGTTCGGGAAAGGCCGGGGCAGCGTGCCCTGGCTTTCTTATTTGGTGGCTGGGCCGTAACGGTGGGTCGATCCTGCCGTGCTTTGTGCTCTGAGCTGACACGGCACTGTCATGCGCTTCGGCTATCGCTACGCTCGCAGAAAACAAGCATTGGCTGCCTTCTGAACCGCTTTCCTTCCGCAAGGTGGCAATGGGCGGCCAACGCGCTGAGCACGTCGATTTTGCCCTCTTGAGACGCGCTCGGCGAGGCCAGCTCTGCCGAGACCGACGGGCGCCCCCGCTACCGACGGTGACGCAAGCTGGCCTCGATCGCCTTCAGCTTGCCTCGATATTTCCGCATTGCCGCCAGCCTTCCATGTGACACCTCGCGCTGCGATCGAGGCGAGCGCCTTGATGCTTTTCCCCAGTTCTCCACCGGCAACGCTTGCCGGCTTCTGCCAATCCGCACACAAAGGTGCGGAGATTACCCGGGGGCAACGCGCGTGATTCTCATCATTGCAGGCATGATAGCGCTGACCATTGCGGTAGCCATCTGGCTTGCCGCTCAGGTGGCGGCTGAGCGCGTTCAATTCGAGGTGACACCGGATCACCCTTGCGCGTTTGGCTACTCGATGGCTTGGTTGGCCATTCGCAGCCGCGATACAGACGCGGTTCTAGAGGCGCTTCGCGTCACCAAGCCGGAGCCGTGCAATTGGAACTCAGGCATCGGCACCGTTTACGACAAACAACTGGGCGAATTGCACGTGTTTGTCTCGCCCCCGGTCGACAACTGGACGTTCGTTGTTGGTCTGCCGCTGCCCCACCCGGTAGGGCGCGGCTTCGTGGACAAGTGCACGCCGCTACTAGTCGAGCTAGGGGGGCAATTTCCAGAGCTACAGTACTTCTTCGCCTACCCGCTTATAGATTTCTTCGCGTGGGCACGCGTGCGTGACGGACGGCTCGTCCGCGCGTTCGCCATTACCGATGAGGGCGTTGCGTGGAGCAAGGGGCGCACAACTAAAGAAGAGCGCGCCCTTGGGCTCAAGCTGTTCGAATTGCGCGGTGTCCTCGGGCGCAAGGGGGACGCTGGTGGCGAGATAATCTTGCACCCAACAGAAGATCACGTAATGCGTCTCGCGCAACGCTGGAGCCTTGACCCGACCACGCTTTCGACTCTGCCATCCCAGAAGTCAGCCGTCGGCTATATCGCAGAGGCCCCTTATGCATGGCGCACTGAGCGCCTGCGCAAGGTTGCGTAAGCGTGTGAACACTGAGTGCCGATATGCTTTCCACTGTGTGGGTTTGGGCGAAACAATTTACACAAGCACTAAATCGCTGGGGTTACTGCTTAAGAAGCACCTCGAAACGCGGCATTCCGTTTCTGCACTCGTCGGTCAATGTGGCCCGATTGCTTTTGAGGCAATCGTAGATGCGGCCACCGCCTGCTGGCACCTTGGAGCAATATTGAAGGATATCGCTGCTGCAAACCTTGGCCATCGACTGCAGTTTCTTCATACGATTTCCTAAGTTGCCCGAGGCAAGATATGCGGTCAGTCGGCATCGTGGGGATACTTTGTCTTCAAACGCGATTAAGCATGCAACAAGGCGGTTGCCACCCGGCCGAACCTTAGAACAAAACGTCTTGAGCTCACCGGCGCAGTCAGCGGCAATGGCCCTCGATTGGGCATTTGCCGTTTCGGGCAGGTAGAGAACCGATGCACACGCGGCTACGAAGACTAGATAAACAAGACCGTTGGTTCTCGAATTCATGCTGATGGCACCTCGCAAAATTATCAACCAAGCCGCTTACTGACACTACGAGCGGCGCGGTGCAAGCGGTATTGGGAGCGAGCGTCCCGCTATGGTTGTTTGCTAGGAAACTGCCATCACAAGTCGAAAGAAAATCTGGCCACAATGCTGACTTCGATGGGTGCATGATCTCGGCGCTGACATCGAGCCATGACATGGAAAAAGGCGATTTGGCGCACAAAGCTGCCTTCGGCGTATTGCGCACTGGTCTGATCAACGCGCTTCGACTGCTAGCGCGGTCGAATTGCTGATCGGGTCTGGACCAGACGGTCATTTCAAAAGCAGCTGCCTCGATTGGCTATCTAATTTCCAAATCAAGTAAGGGGTAAAGCGAATGCTCGGAAGGTTCAGTTCGGCTGTGATGATTGCCGTTGTTGCTTATTGCGGGGGTCTTTCAGCCGCCCAGGCAATGGATCCGATTCAAGATGCACTTACTGGATGTTCGAAAGAGCTCGGCGCGTTCTGCAGTACGGTTACGCCAGGCAAAGGTAGATTAGTTGCTTGCATGAAAGCGCATGGCGACAAGCTCTCCGAGCAATGCGTTTCTTCGCTGAACCGCGCGGATTATCGTCTCACCAGCTCGGCTATGTCTCTTAGATACGTAGGTCTTCAATGCAAAGCGGATGCGGTGAAATACTGCCCGAACGTCAAAATTGGAGAGGGGCGCGTTCTCGACTGTTTGGCCGAGAATAAGTCAAAGATCGGCAAAGATTGCAGCATTGCGCTGACAGACGTTGGCGAGATCCAATGATCTTTATGGAGAGTAATGTGAATTCCAAGATGATCAGTCTATGTGCATGCATGACCGGTGTTGTCCTTGGAACGGTTGGCTCCAACGACGCGCAGGCAGCCTCTGCAAGGGTTTGCGACGCATATGCGCGCCAATATGCCAAGGAAGCGAGTCGTCAAGGACAGGTGATCGGGGGGGGTGTGATCGGTTCGCTGATTGGTCTCGGCATCGGTGCCGCCACCGGAGGGGCAGCTGCAGGCGCGGCTATAGGTGGCGGCGTAGGTATTATAGGTGGTGGAGCGTCGCGTCGACAAACCGCCGATAGAATGTACCGCGCTGCTTACCGCGACTGCATGGCAGGCAAGGTCAAATAAATCTGCGCTTGTCCAACGAAGGAGAGTCGGAATGACGTCCACCAAACGTATTTGCGTTGCTGTTTGTACAATTGCATTTTCGGTTTTCTCTATGACGGCTTGGGCACAAGACTATAATGAACGTACAGTCGAGCAATACGCTTGTAAGGAGATCATCCGCGAAGGAGGTTCCCAGCGTGATGCCGCTATTGCGTTCCTGCATGGATTTCTTCTTGGACAGTCTGGCAGCTCTAAATTCAATCTTGAAGAGCTAACGAAGCAAACAGATGCCTTCATAGACCGCTGCTTAGATAACCCCAATGAAGTTGCGATGGAGGTCATGGTGGAGGTTAAGAAGTAGTCAGCTGCTTGGGCATCGAGTTGTTCATTTTCGCGGGCATGAACCTGCAGTCGTGGAATGCAATTGATGTCGGATTGCTCTCCTGCAACCGGTGTCCGCCGTGATCTTGGTTTGGGTTCATAAGGCTAGAATTGATAGCAAAAGTTGTGCAGCACAAATGGGTGAAACGTCACAGCTCTTGCCGAGGCGTTCAATCTAGAAGAGGGGCGTCACTATGTTAGGTTTGGCAACGCGCGCGCAGTGCTTGCTGGGTATTCCAGCCTTCGTTTTTCTCGTGATTACGTGCAGCCCGCATGCTGACGCCCAAGAGGTCGATGCTCCATTGGACCTCGAACTGCCTGCCGAGGGAAGCTCTGTAGACTTAGATGAATCAAATTCAGCTGATTTTGATACGCGTACCGTTGGCCGGAGAAAGCGCTGGCAACTGGACAGCGGTCACATTGATAGCGAGGCCGTGACGCCAAGACTGAGAGAGGCAGAAAGTGACACGAGCTATTCAGGCATTCGCCTCAGGCGTCCGCGAAAAAAGTGATCTTGATTGATTGAAGATCCCGGTATTGCGCTCTTAAGCTCGATATCTCTCCGTCCGAGATCTAACCCGGCCCGTATCACAGTGGATGATCAATATGCACCGCAGGCAATTTCTCGCCGGCATTTTGGCGGGAGGAATGCTCACACCCCTAGCTCAGCATGTATGTGGGCAAACGATACCAGCAATAAGAGCTTTGCGGCCGGGTGAATACATATGGCGGCCTGAACTATCGCCCGAAGGACCCGTCGTTATCGTTGTCTCGCTTCCCGAGCAGCTCGCTCACGTCTATCGCAACGGTGTTGCTATTGGCGTCTCAAGTTGTTCAACCGGAAAATCAGGCAAACGTACGCCAACCGGCGTGTTTACGATACTGCAGAAACGCGAGCGACACTTCTCCAGCACCTACAACAATGCCCCAATGCCGAACATGCAACGGCTCACCTGGAAGGGTATTGCACTGCATGCTGGCGATTTGCCAGGATATCCTGCTTCGATGGGATGTATTCGTTTGCCGATGGAGTTTTCGCGGAATCTCTTTTCGGTAACCCACCTTGGCACGCCCGTCATAATCGCCGACCAAAAGACGACACATAGCGCGCTAGTCAATCCGGGCCTGATCTTGCCCACGGAGAGCGCCGAAATTGCTCGGGCAGCAAAGGAAAAGGCAGAGGGCAAAAAAGCCAGAACGGGCTGGGACGTCAAAGTGCAGAAAAACACCGTGTCGATTCTGGTGTCCGGAAAAGATCAAGCAGCATACGTCATGACGGACGGGGAAATTACTTACCAGACGCAAGTCATGATAAGGGACCCGGGTCGACCACTCGGTCACCACCTCTACAGCCTTCTAGGACCCCATCCGAAAGGGAATTCGTTCCAGTGGATGGCATTCGGGTTCGGCGGTCGCCCCGAAAAAAACATGACCGTTGACCGTTGGAATGACGAAGCGCTAGGCCGCATCAAAGTTCCCGACGTGGAAGGTGCTTTGAAGCTACTAACTTCCTTGCAACCAGGCACGACGATGCTGATCACAGATTTTTCTGCCGGTCCCGAGACGCGAACCGGACCCGATTTTACGATTATTGTTGAAGATGACAAACTGAAGGGGCAGGAGCGTGAGGGCTAGGAATTCAAAGCAAATATGGGGTACCCCATTTGGGAGGCGCGGCTAATCTTCACGCGTGCGCCTAGCGCTCGTTCTACGGGTTGCCCTGAAATTCCATGACGCGCGGTTGAGGTAGGCGCTGTTTGTTATCGCTTGATTGTGAGTTGCCGCCGCCATCTTCGCGGCGCGTCGAACGCACCGGCGGCACACGTAAATTTTTGGCGCGGCAGAGGCGGCGCTGCGTTTCGTTTCGCCCGCATGCACGTGGCAGGCCAGCCTTGGAAAAACATATTCGCACGCCCTTGAGTTGCTTTGCGTGACGTGTACACGTTACGGCTATCATGTTGGGTTTGAGCCATGGATTGAGCGCGATCAGCTCGCGTTTGAGCTGATAGGGCGAGACGAATTGGGCTTCGAAAGGATTCTGATAGCGCCTGGGGATCCTAATCGCTTTGAAGAGGCGGCGGGCGAGCCCGTAATACTCGGCGGGCCTCAGCCCCGAACATGTCCCATGCGTCCTATATTCGTGAATAACGAGACCGCGCCGGGGCATCACGTCGCGCACGCTGTCGATAACCACCTCTGGCACGAAGGGGCGCCGGCGAAGGCGGCAACGCTCGGGGTAGCCCTGGGCGTATTGCGGCCAAAGGCCATGCAATATGAAACCATAACGTTTGCCGTCGCGGCGCGTACACTGAGCATCATTTCGGCGACCGTCAGATGTGGTGCATTCCGTCGGACTCCATGACAGAACGAGCGCGTAATAATCGAATTCGCCCGCAACATGCTGTTGTGGCTTGGTATCAAAATATTCGCTCGGCCAGGGTGCACGTTGGGCCTGCGCCGCGATGCCCAAGACGAGTACTAATAACGCGAGAAAACCTAGTGCGAAGCGCCGCGTGAGCATGCCCATCCCCTAGCCTTAGTTTGACCCGGTGCGCAAGACTTGCGCTAGTTGCTCCAAGATGCGCGCCCAGCTTCGTGCACCTTTCTTGAAGCTCTTCATATTGTACTTCTCATTGGGGCTGTGGATGCGATCATCCTCCAGTCCGAATCCGATAAGCAAGCTGTCCATGCCAAGTGCATCCCTAAAAGACGTGACGATAGGGATCGATGCGCCGCAGCCCATCATGATGGCGGGGCGCTCCCATTCTTGTTCGAGCCCAGCTGCAGCCGCGCACATGGGGGCAGTGGAGGTTTCAAAGGCCACGGCCGTGCTTCCTGCAAGGCCGCTGAAAGAAACGCGACAATCCTCCGGCAGCTGCGCGCGCACGAAGTCCTGGATATTGGCGAGGATCTTATCGGGATCTTGGCCGGCCACCAGCCGGCATGTCACCTTTGCTGAAGCTTGCGAGGGGATCACAGTCTTGGTGCCAGCGCCCTGGTAGCCGCCGGTCACACCATTGAACTCCAGCGTCGGCCGCGACCAAAGCTGCTCCAAAGCCGAGTAGCCATCCTCGCCGGCGGGCGTGTGCAATCCGACCCCCTTAATGAATTCGCTCGCACGCGAGCCGAGCTCTTTCCACTGCTCAGTCTGCTCGGGAGATGGTCCTTCGATGCCGTGGTAGAACCCTGGAATGGTCACGCGGCCTTTTTCGTCATGCATCCGCCCCAGTACGCGCACGAGCGCACGAATGGGGTTCATTGCTGGCCCGCCGTAAAGTCCGGAGTGAAGATCTCGTGAGGGGCCCGTCAGCTCTAATTCGATTGTCGCAAGCCCGCGCAGCATCGTTGTAATCGCGGGGGTATCCTGATCCCACTGACCCGTATCACAAACGAGTACGAGGTCGGCGTGTAATCCCTCGCCGTGCTCAGCCAGGAAGCCGGGAAGCGAGGCCGAGCCGCATTCCTCCTCACCTTCAAACAGGACCGACACCGCGAGTGGTAGTTCGCCGGCCACGGTCTTCCACGCGCGGACAGCCGTAAGAAAGGTCATGAGCTGGCCTTTGTTGTCCTCTGCACCGCGCGCCGCGATCACCTTCCCGTTCACCGGATCGCTGGCAATTTTAGGTTCGAACGGCGGGGAGGTCCAAAGATCCAAGGGGTCGGGTGGCTGCACATCATAGTGGCCATAGAACAGAATATGACCCATCCCATCGGGCACCTTGGGACGATCATGGGCAACAACCATTGGGTGTCCACTCGTTGATACGACGCGCGCGCTGAACCCGATATCGCGCAGCTCATTGGCGCACCATTCTGCCGCCGCCCGGCAGTTGTTTGCGTAGGCCGGATCGGTCGAGATGCTCTCGATGCGTAACAGTTCGAACAGCCTGGCAAGTGCTGCGTCGTTCATATCATCCAATGTCGTCAGCACCTGACTTAGCTGTGCACTCATAAACTACGGCTCCATCGATTCAGGGCGTCCACAGTGGTCGAAGCCGGCGGATGCGTCAAAGGTTGGCTCCTGATTTGAGACTGCACGCAGCAATTCGTTCGCCATATCCAGTCATTCGAATGGCTTTCGAGCTCGCTCAAGGACTGATATGGCAGTGTGCAAGGGCCAAAATGATCGTAGAAGCCCCACAGCCGGATACCTTGAGCGGAGCAGAAGACATGGCAAAAGCGTCTGCTGGCAATGAACCCAAGTGGGTCTACATCTTTGCCGCTGGACACGTTGATGGCCGCGCTGGATTGTCAGAACTCCTCGGTGGCAAGGGCGCCAACCTTGCCGAGATGGCCCGGCTCGGGCTGCCAGTTCCGCCTGGCTTCACCATCACAACCGAGGTTTGTGATACCTACTCCGCGCAAGGGCGAAAGCTTCCTGAGGAACTCAAGTCTCAAATCGCGGTGGCGTTGCAACTTATTAGTGACGAAACGGGTGTCACCTTTGGCGATGTGAACGAACCGTTGCTTTTGTCAGTGCGTTCAGGTGCACGCGCGTCCATGCCCGGCATGATGGACACGATTCTCAATCTTGGGCTCAACGATGAGACTGTAGAAGGCCTTGCCAAACGTTCGGGCGACCGGCGCTTTGCCTACGACAGCTATCGGCGTTTCATCCAGATGTATGCCGATGTAGTCATGGGCGTCGATCACGGTGTTTTCGAGGACATCTTGGAGAACTTCAAGAACCTTGCATGTTTTTCTAACGATACGGAGCTGCGCGAGGAAGACTGGGGTGACATTATTGGAGAATACAAAAAGGCGATCGAGCGCGAACTGGGAAAACCCTTCCCGCAGGACATTGGTGAACAGCTTTACGGTGCAATCTCGGCAGTATTTGGCTCTTGGGAAAACCCGCGTGCCAAAACCTATCGCAGAATCCACGGCATTCCCGACAGCTGGGGCACAGCGGTTACTGTACAGGCGATGGTATTCGGCAACCTCGGTGATACGTCAGCAACAGGCGTTGCCTTCACGCGTAATCCGTCGACGGGGGCAAATGAGATATACGGTGAGTTTCTATTGAATGCACAGGGCGAAGATGTTGTAGCGGGCATCCGCACGCCGCAGCCTCTCACCGAAAAAGCGCGCCACGATGCAGACGAGGAGAATCCCTCTCTTGAAGCGTTGATGCCCGATGTTTTTGCGAAGCTAAGAGGAATCTTCAAAAAACTCGAGGCCCGATACGGGGATATGCAGGATGTGGAGTTCACCATTGAGGATGGTAGGCTGTGGATCTTGCAAACGCGGACGGGCAAGCGCACGACGGAGGCGGCGCTTGTAATTGCGGTCGACTTCGCTGAGGAGGGCGTGATTACCAAGCGCGATGCAGTGATGCGCGTAGAGCCGGGGGCTCTCGATCAGCTCTTGCATCCGACCATCGATCCCGACGCACCGAGGGAGGTGATTGCAACGGGGCTTCCAGCGTCTCCCGGTGCCGCGGCAGGTTTGATCGTTTTCACCGCGGAGGAGGCCGAGACCGAAAAAGCAAAGGGGCATGATGTGATCCTGGTGCGCCCAGAGACAAGCCCGGAAGATATTCACGGTATGCACGCGGCGGTCGCAATTCTTACCGCGCGTGGTGGCATGACTAGCCACGCGGCCGTCGTGGCACGGGGTATGGGGCGGCCCTGCGTCTCAGGTGCGGGCACGCTCCGCATCGACGAAGCTGCTGGGACCGTTCAATCCGGAGAGCAACTCCTCAAGCGAGGCGATGTCATCACTATCGACGGCAGCAGGGGGCAGGTCTTACTCGGACGCGCCAAGATGCGCCAGGCACAGCTGTCGGGTGCGTTTTCGACTTTAATGAGTTGGGCTGACGCGGAACGACGCATGCAGGTGCGCGCCAACGCCGATACGCCGCGTGACGCGCAACAGGCCCGAGACTTCGGTGCAGAGGGCATTGGGCTTTGCCGAACCGAGCACATGTTCTTCGAGGAAGCGCGCATCAATGCCGTGCGCGAGATGATCTTGGCGGACGATGAGGCTGGCAGGCGAGCTGCGCTCGACAAAATCCTTCCCATGCAGCGAGTCGATTTTGAGCAGCTTTTTGAAATCATGGCTGGGATGCCCGTGACGATCCGCCTGCTCGATCCGCCGCTGCACGAATTCCTCCCTCAGCAACAACGTGAGATCGCCGGCATTGCGAGCGAGTTGGGGGTCTCGGTGGAAAAACTAAAAGTCCGAATTGACGAGCTATCGGAGTTCAATCCCATGTTGGGCTTTCGCGGTTGCCGGCTCGGGATCCGTCACCCCGAGATCACCGAGATGCAGGCCCGCGCCGCGTTCGAAGCGGCGATTAGCGCGTCAAATAAGACAGGTAAGCCCGTCTCGTTGGAGATCATGATCCCACTTGTCGCGTATCGCCGCGAATATGACATCCTCCGCGACGTGATCTTCTCCACGGCTAAGACCGTTGAGAAAGAGACCGGCGCGCCGCTCGACTTTATGATCGGCACGATGATCGAGCTGCCGCGCGCCGCCCTGCGGGCTGACGAGATTGCGCAAGGGGAGTCGGGTGCAGATTTCTTTTCCTTCGGCACCAATGATCTGACGCAGACCAGCCTCGGTCTCAGCCGCGACGACGCGGCCCCTATCCTGACGAGCTACGCGGAGAGCGGGGTCTTCAAGGTCGATCCATTCGTGTCATTGGATGTGTTGGGCGTTGGAGAGTTGGTTCGCATTGGCACGGAGCGCGGCCGCAAGGTGAAGCCGGGTCTCAAAATTGGCATTTGTGGCGAGCACGGGGGAGACCCGAAATCAGTCGCATTTTTCAACGAGGTCGGGCTCGACTACGTGTCGAGCTCGCCTTTCCGTGTGCCAATTGCACGGCTTGCTGCGGCTCAGGCGGCGATCTCTGGAGAAATCGCGGACACAGAAGGCTAGCTTTGCGTGGTTCTCATCTAGGGTGCCGCATTACCAGTGACGTTCTTGGTCATCGAGGGATGGGCGGCGTGGGCGTTCGCCTGAACGCCGGGGCAGTATAGCCAGGAAGACGAGGAGCGGCGGCAAGATAAGGCACCATGCAATCCAGAAGGAATAATCGCGGTTCTTGATGCCGGCTACGATGCCGGCGAGCACGGCCGCGACGAGGGCGATAAACCCCCAGATGGCGATCCAGCCCATCATGTCAATCCCGCCAGTCTGATCCATACCCACTGTCCCTTCGGTGGCGGCACGAGCCCGGGCTCGATCCCCCCTGATTGTCGTATTTCACTTGAGCAGCAACTATGGCGAAATCAAGCGCTTTGGCGCTCTGACCCCCTCAACAGCCTCACTTGAAGTCGAGACCGATATCGAGGACGGCCGCCGAATGCGTCAAGGCCCCGACAGAAATCAGATCGACGCCCGTTTCCGCGATGGCGCGCACCGTATCAAGATTAACCCCGCCCGATGCTTCGGTTACAACGCAACCGGCGACTTCAGCCACTGCCTCCTTGAGCATCGCGAGCGGCATATTATCGAGCAGCACGGCATCCGGTTTGTGAGCGAGCGCCTCTCTAAGCTCCTCTAGGGTTGCGATCTCGATTTCAACTTTGACCATGTGACCGGTTTTCTCGCGGGCCTTGTCAAGCGCTGCTCCGATGCTACCGGCTGCAATGATGTGATTATCTTTGATGAGGATCGCATCGAAAAGGCCGAAGCGGTGATTGAGCCCACCGCCAGAGCGCACGGCAAGCTTCTCAAATGCCCTCAGCCCTGGCGTTGTCTTGCGCGTATCGGTTATCCTAGCACGCGTGCCCGAGGTCTTATCCACGTAGGATCTCGTGAGCGTGGCGATGCCGCTCATGTGGCCGAGGAAGTTAAGCGCCACGCGTTCGGCCGTGAGAAGGGCGCGGGCATTTCCGGCAACAAGCGCGATTTTCTGGTATGCCTCGACGTTTCCGCCATCGGGGATGAAGACTTCGAAGCTGACATTTGCATCAAGCGCCCGAAAAGCTGCTTCAGCCGCTTGTAGGCCGGCAACGACCCCAGGCATGCGCGCCGCAATGACGCCGGACGCGGTTGCGTCCGGCGTCACAGTGGCCACTGTCGTGATGTCGCCGGCCTCGCTTAAGTCCTCGACCAAGGCTACGGCGACGGCTTTTTCAACGAGCACTGCTGGAAGCCGGAAATCCGACGCAAGTACCCTCATTGACCGACTCCTATGTGCCTTGGCTCAGTAGGCGCGGGTGTTGCGTGCGGTTGGTCGGCATCGCCGCGTTCGAAAAGCGTCAGGAAGCTTCGGCTCGCGAGTGCCGGCCGCGGCTCGGGAAAGTCACTGCGCTCATGCGCGCCGCGGCTTTCCTCTCGCATCAGCGCACCCGTGGCAATGAAGCGTGCCGCCAGGGCTAGATTGGCGCGCGCAATGTCTTCGCCTGCACTCTCTTCCAAATCAGCCAAGATTTCGATGGCTTTGGCGAGCCCAGCAGCATCGCGCACGACGCCAACATATTGTGTCATCGTGCTGCGCAACTTTGTGACGGCTGCGGCCCGGCCGCCAGATGTGATATTACGTGATGCAACGATGCGCTTAGGATCTACCATTGGTGCCCGGCGCGTAATGCGGTCGAGATTGCGAATACTTGTCGCCGTGCGCGCGCCGAATACGACGGCTTCGAGCAGTGAGTTCGAAGCAAGCCTATTGGCGCCGTGCAGCCCGGTTGCCGCAACCTCGCCGACCGCCCATAGACCAGGGATACTCGTGTGTCCCCACGCATCCGTGGCGACGCCTCCCATGTGATAGTGCGCGGCCGGCGCCACGGGAATGAGTTGCGTCACAGGATCGATGCCGGCGGCCCGGCAATGCGCATAGACGGTCGGAAAGAATTTAGGGAAACGGTCACCGATGGTTGTGCGGCAGTCGAGAAAGGCGCCGCGCCCGGCGGCAAGCTCCGCATAAACACCGCGTGCTACGATATCGCGCGGGCTGAGTTCGGCGCGGGCGTCCAGGCGCTTCATGAACCGCTCGCTCTCAGCATTGACGAGGATAGCGCCTTCGCCGCGCAATGCCTCTGTGGCGAGCGGTGCGGGGGCAGCGCCAACGTCAAGCGCTGTGGGGTGAAACTGGACGAATTCGGCGTCGCCGATGACAGCGCCTGCGCGCGCAGCCATGGCAATGGATTCACCCCGAGCATACGCGGGATTTGTAGTCACCGCAAAGAGGCCGCCGACACCGCCGGTCGCCAGCACCACTGCACACGCGGGCACGAACTCATAGGTACCGTTACCGAAGCTGTCGGGGCGAACGAGTCTCACGCCGTCCACCCGGCCATCAGAGACGATCAGGTCATCGGCCTCGTAACCTTCCAGCACGCGAATGGAGGGTGTTCGCTTCACCGCGGCGATTAGGGCCTGCATTATCGCAGCGCCTGTGCGGTCACCTGCCACCCGCAAGATGCGCCGCCTCGAATGGGCTGCTTCCTGGCCGTGCAGAAGATGTCCTTGCGCGTCGCGATCGAAGGGGATGCCGAGGCCCAGAAGGTCATCAATGCGCGCTGGACCTTCCTCAGTGACAAACTGCGCGACTTGCGAATCCACAAGGCCGGCGCCGGCTGCGATGGTATCGGCGGCATGCAGTTGCGGGCTATCGTCTGCCCCCACCGCCGCAGCAATCCCGCCCTGCGCCCACGCCGAGGAGGTTCCTTGACGCAATGGGGTCGCGGCAAGCACGGTGACGTGCATGGGGGCAAGCTTTAATGCCGTGAACAGCCCGGCCAGCCCCGCCCCGATGATGACTACGTCACCGCTATCGCCAAGCTTGTCTTCGCGAGCGCGTTTGAATTTCGATCGGACTGGTCTGAAAACATTCGAAGCCATAAACATCACATTAGGAGAACTGGCGGCCGGCTTCGGAGCATCATTTTGTCAAGTCTACCATGCGCTCGACCGCGCGCCGGGCCTTCTCGGCTATTGCTGGATCGATGACCACTTCGTAACGCATATCGAGAAGGGCCTCGTAGATGTTCTCCAAGCTGATGCGTTTCATATACGGGCACAGGTTGCACGGGCGCACGAACTCTACGTCCGGCGCTTCGGCGGCTACATTGGAGCTCATAGAGCATTCTGTGATCAGAGCGACCTTGCGCGGGTGATTGGTCTTAACCCAATTGATCATGGCTGATGTAGAGCCGGTGAAGTCAGCGACGTTTAAGACGTCAGGCGGACATTCGGGGTGCGCAATGATTTTGGTGCCCGGGTCAGCTGCGCGGATCTCTTCGATGTCGTTCGCCGTAAACCGCTCGTGTACCTCACAGTGCCCCTTCCAGGCGATGATCTCGACGTCGGTTTGTGTCTGCACGTACTTGGAGAGGTATTCATCGGGGATGAGCAACACGCGCGGTGCGTGGAGGCTCTCGACTACCTTCACAGCGTTGGATGAGGTGCAGCAAATGTCGCATTCTGCCTTCACGGCAGCCGAAGTGTTGACGTACGTAACGATAGGCACGCCGGGGTACGCTTGGCGCAACATGCGCACGTCTTCCGGCGTTATGGATGCTGCCAGCGAGCAGCCTGCTTTTGGGTCGGGAATAAGAACAGTCTTTTCGGGGCTCAGGAGCTTCGAGGTCTCAGCCATGAAATGCACGCCGGCCTGCACGATGACCTCGGCGTCAGTTCTTGCGGCCTCCTTGGCGAGTTGGAGCGAATCCCCGCGAAAGTCGCCAACACAGTGAAAAATCTCCGGCGTCATGTAATTGTGCGCCAGTATGACGGCGTTGCGCTGCGCCTTTAGCTCGTTGATTGCCTTTATGAGCGGCGCGTAGTGCGGCCACTCCATGGGCGTAACGACGTGCTTGACGCGTGCATACAGCGGCGCCAGCTCCTTTACGAGTTCGGGCGTGAAGGCAGGTAGTGCGACAGCAGGCAGTGGCTCTTGCACATTGGGTCGGCGGAGGGCCTCGGCTGTGCGGGCTTCCACAAAATTCATTGCGCACTCCCTAATTCCAACATATACTCATATTGAGTATATGTTGGCCGTGAAACGAACCGGCCTAAGCCGGTCACGTTCCATATAATGCTCAGAATGAGTATTCTAAGCCGCTGTCAATAATATGTTATCTGGCGCAAAGAGGCCAGAGGTGATTGTGCGCGCGTGTAAAAGGTCCCCGTGCACCTATCGAAACGCGCCAGTCGATGGCTCAATTCTTGCCGGGTTTCACCCGCACGCCGGGTGCCGGACGTTCCAACAACACTTCGCGTCTGAAGCGAAAGAGCTTTGCCGGACGGCCACCGGTTCGCATCCGAACTTCACCTGTCGGCTCGACGAGGCCTGCTCCTTCAACAAGGCGGCGGAAGTTTTGCTTGTGCAGATGCGGACCAAGGATTGCTTCCACTGTTCTTTGCAGCTCATAGAGCGTGAATTCCCCGGGCATGAGTTCAAAGATCACGGGCCGGTATTTGATCTTCGCGCGCACCCGTCCGATGGCCGTTGCCAGAATACGCCGGTGATCGAAGCGCATTGGTGTGCCCAGTCGCGGGCGCTCTTGCCAGGTTTTCGCGGTATCACGTCCATCGCGGGCCGCCTCGTCAACAAGCCCGGCGTCATATAGCAGCTCAAAGCGTTCGAGAACCTTCTCCTCGTCCCAGCTCGCGCCGTCAAAGCCGAAGCAGATACGCACGCGCTCTTGCCGACTGATGGGCCGCATTGACGCTGTATGCGTGACCGGGCGCGATGCCCAGTCGCGCAATCGCGGCTCAATCGTGTTATCCAAGATGGCAGGGCGGCCCTTTCGCCAATCCTCCCAAGGGAAATAGTGGTACCAGCTGTGCCATGAGCCTCGCGCCAGCTTGAGCGAGGATTTGGCTTCAGTCAGTGCGAGATATCCGATCGATACGACGTGAGGTCCAACGTCGCCCGTCTCCTCACTCCGTCCGCGATCACCAAAGGTATAAAGCTGCTCAGCGTAGCCAAGCTCCACACCAGTTTGTGCGCGAACCCAATCCCTCAGCCCGATCTCAAACGTCCGGTGCTCGAGCGGTGAAAATGGGCCGAAGGGAAGACCGTCCGTGGCCCCCGCCACGTCCGCTTCGCCTCTGATAATTAGGGCGACAGGTTCATTGTCCGCCACCGCAACGATGGCAGCGTTTAGTCCGATTTCTACTGACGCCGGCTCGCCGCGCGATGCTAGCGCGACGATGCGATCGGCTGTGACAGCCGAACGCTTGAGCTCGGTAGGCGAGTTCATATCTTTGCTCCAATTTTCTTGGAGCCCCCCAATTGCTATTTGTTAAATGCCGATCATGGCGGTTTTCGGATCGGCCGCACCGTCTAGTGTTATGCTTTAGTTGAACTTATCATGCACTAAGCGGCGTTCATGTGTCATTCGTCAGAGCTTGGAATCTAGCTAAAAACCTTTTCTGGGCGGCGTCTGCCTGAACTGGCACTAGTTTCTGAAGATCGTTCACTAATTTACTTGGTAGCCTTTTTGGCTCCCCGAAAAAAATTGTGGCTTCCTCCTTAGAAAACCCTGCCAGGCGGGTTGCCTCATGGAACGCGGCGATTCGATCGGCGGCTTTGATCTCAGCTTGAATGGTCTGGGGGGGCTCTGCAGGAAGCTTGAAACGTTTGTGGATGGCCGCGAGTAGCCTTAGCTCGAAGGTCTTGTAGTCCAGGCCTATTGCATTCTTGAACGGACTGATTAGGTCGCCAACCACATACTCCGACGCGTCGTGCAGCAACGCTGTGAGGCTCCAGCGGGGCGGCCAATCTTGATTACACGCAGTTGCGATTGCTTCGACCACTAGGGCATGCTGGGCCACCGAAAACGCATGATCGCCAAGTGTTTGGCCGTTCCAGCGAGCTACGCGTGCAAGCCCATGGGCGATATCCTCAATCTCGATATCGTCCGGCGAGGGGTTCAAGAGATCGAGACGTCGGCCGGATAGCATGCGCTGCCAGGCTCGCTTGGGCGTGGCATTTTCCGACGTTCTTGTAGTCTCCATATATCGCCTCAGAGCGTTGCCCGGGCCCTTTGCAGCTTTGCGCATGGCGCGTGCCGATGACAATCAACCAGATGGTCGTTCACCATGCCCACCGACTGCATCAATGCATAAAGCGTCGTCGGCCCAACGAAGCGGAAGCCCTCTCCTTTCAACGCCTTTGACATGTGCCGCGACAATTCGGTTTCAGTGGGCACGTCCGCCATCGTCTTGTAGCGATTTTGAATTGGCCCCTTCTCAAGGAAGCCCCACATTAATTCGCTCAGGGACGTGCGCTCGGCCAGGCGGATATAGGCTTTGGCGTTGCTAATCGTCGCCTCGATCTTTGCACGGTTGCGCACTATGCCCTCATTCTTCATCAGGCGTGAGATGTCTTTGGATCCGAAGCTCGCCACGCTCTCCGGTGCGAATCCGGCAAAGGCGCTCCGGAAGTTCGATCGCTTTCTGAGAATCGTCAGCCAAGACAGCCCCGCCTGGAATCCCTCCAGTACAAGTTTTTCAAATAGCGCTCGATCTGTCGTGATCGGCACGCCCCATTCCTCGTCGTGATAACGTTGATACTCGACGTCTGCGATGCCAGCCCATGGACAGCGCCTGAGGGCCCGCCTGTGTGCAGTGCTCATATCGGCGTACTCAATTCTTTCGCACTAAAGCCAAAGTGCGCCCAGCTTGGTAGCTGTATACGCACGGGCACCTCTCCGGCGTAAAGGCTTAAGCCCCTGCTGCTCATTTCGGCGGCGCGATCGAGCCGCAAAAGAGCCAGTCCTCGTGTTGCAGCCGTCGAGCCAAGGCTACCGATTGTCACGCCGCATGCAACGATCTCTGTCCCCGGCGCCGGCAGTTCTGCGGCGCCAACAACCGGCACGAGACGCTTGCGCGCAGTCCCGCGGTTGGCCATGCGCGACACAACCTCCTGGCCGATATAGCAACCCTTCTCGAAGGACACGCTATGCAATTGATCGAAGAGCGCCTCGTGAGGGAACGTGGCACCGAACGCATAGTCCTTGCCGCCTTCCGGCACGCCGAGCTCAATCCGGTGCGTATGGTAGTCGTCCTGCGTCGCTGTGTCGGCATCCTCGCCGCCGAGTGCCCAGTCGGTTCGCATGGTGACTAGCTCGCGAAAACCAATCCCAGGCAAGCGAGGATCCGCGAACCAAATCGGCGGCTTGCCGTCGTGGCGCAACTCGTACGGCCCACCCCACAACGCGGCCACCGTGTGGTCGGCCGACGTATCCTCAATCTCAGCCTTCACACGCAGTTTGTAGAGGTTGAGCCGGTCGGAGAGTTCGGCCGTCTTGTCTCGGGCAGCTTCCAGGCAGAAGCCGCCAGGGACCCTAACAACAAAGAAATCGAACAGTATCTTGCCTTGCGGTGTTAACAGGCCTGCATGGATCGCGGGCTGGCTCTGCAGTAGCGCGATATCGTTCGTAATAACGCCCTGGAGCAGCTTTCCCGCATCTTCACCCATCACCTTGACGACACCGCGGTCGGGTAGAAGCGCGATTCTGGTATTTGTCATGTTTACGCTGCTCCGGTTGCAACAGGCGTCGGTTTTACGTATGCGGACGTCGAGCGGGAGGCAAGCGGTGGAGGCGTAATGACCGGGAATTACGAACTGGTCCTGAAGGGTGGTACCGTTGTCAATCAAGATGGCATGGGCGTGCGGGATGTCGGCATCTCCAATGGGCGCATAGCCGTCATAGGATCAATCGACTCGCAGAGAGGCGGCGAAGTCATTGACGCAAGGGGTCTTCACATTCTTCCCGGCGTGATCGACACGCAAGTTCATTTCCGCGAGCCGGGGCTGGAGCACAAGGAGGATCTGGAGACGGGTAGCCGCGCCGCCGTGCTTGGCGGCGTCACAGCAGTCTTCGAGATGCCTAACACCAAGCCGCTGACAACGAGTGCGCAAACGCTCGCCGACAAGGTGTCCCGTGCGCGGCACCGCATGTTCTGCGATTTTTCTTTCTACGTCGGGGGTACCCGAGACAACGTTGACGATATTCACGCCCTGGAGCGTCTCGAAGGCTCAGCGGGTATCAAGGTCTTCACCGGCTCCTCGACGGGCGATCTGCTGGTCGATGATGAGGCCTCGCTTGACCGGATCATTGCCAAGATTAGCCGCCGAGCCGCCTTTCACGCCGAAGACGAGGCGCGGCTGAAAGAGCGCATGGGGTTGCGGCGCGAAGGCGATCCTTCCTCGCATCCCGAATGGAGAGATGAGCAAGCCGCCCTTATCGCAACGACTCGGCTGGTACGACTTGCAGAAAAGCATAAAAAGCGAATTCATGTTTTGCACATTTCCACGGCAGCAGAGATGGCATTTTTGTCAACGCACAAAGACTGGGCGAGCGTGGAGGTGACGCCAAATCATCTAACTCTCGTTGCGCCCGAGTGTTATCGCGAGCTTGGTGCATATGCCCAGATGAACCCACCGGTGCGCGACGACAGCCATCGCCAGGCGCTTTGGGGTGGAATTGCCTCTGGTGTTGTTGACGTCCTCGGCTCAGATCACGCGCCCCACACGCGCGAGGAGAAGGACAGCACTTATCCCGCGTCGCATTCAGGTATGACTGGCGTACAAACACTTGTCCCCATCATGCTCGATCACGTGAACGCCGGCCGGCTGACGCTTGAGCGTTTCGTCGATCTCACGAGCCATGGACCTCAACGTCTGTTCGGCATCAGGGGTAAGGGACGCATTGCCGCAGGCTATGACGCTGACCTCACGATTGTCGATTTGCAACGCACGCAAACAATCACCAATGATCATATCGCCAGCCGATGTGGGTGGACTCCCTATCACGGCCGAAAGGTGAAGGGCTGGCCCATCGGTACAATTGTGCGCGGTGCCAAGGTGATGTGGGATGGTGAGATCGCGCCGACAGCACGCGGTGAGCCAGTCACATTCTTTTAGTGCAGCTAAAACTGTGCGGCCGCGTTGCGTTGTGGTAGAGGCGGCGGCGGTGAAACACGGCTATTAAGCGGTGGCATGCCGCTCACGACCGTAACTGGCGCGCCAACCACAATCGTGCTGGCCAAATGCACAACGTGCTTGTTCATCATGCGAAAGCAGCCCGACGAGGCGGCCTGACCGATGCTTTTGACATCGTTGGTGCCGTGAATACGGTAAAGCGAATTGCCTAGATAGAGCGCGCGCGCTCCAAGTGGATTGCGCAGGCCTCCGGTCATCTTGTCGGGCAGCCGCCGGTCACGTGCGATCATCTCCTTGGGTGGGTGCCAGTCGGGCCACTCTGCGACGCGACTTACGAATTCCGTCCCTGTCCACGAAAAGCCCTGCCGCCCCACGGAAATGGGGTAAGCATAGGCCTCACTGTCCGATAGGATGAGGTAGAGTTTGCGCGCCGCCGTATCGATGATGATCGAGTTGGGCGTATAGCTGTTCTCAAGCGAGACTTTCTTCGGCGCTTCCGGCTCGATGTACGGGCGGCCGCCACCAAGCGCCATGCGCCCCCGAAGCCCCCGACCGGGTGGCGGTTGGACGTTGGTCTGCCGTGGCGCCTGCTGTTCCCAAAAGGGACGACGGCCATCGTTTTCCCATTGCGAAAACCATTGCGCTGAGGCGGGTGTGACCCACACCGCGCCCACCACTGCCGAGGCCACAATTGCTACTCGCCACACCATCTCATAATCCTCAACGCTACACGCAGTCTTCATGAGCTAAGGCGTGGACTTTACACTTTAGGGTGTTCCCGCCTGATTACAATTATGTGTTTACGGTTTACCGAAGAGCAAGCTTGCGGGTCTGGTACTTTGGACCCAACTTCGAAGGCGCGGCCTATCCGTAATTATGGAAGGCGAACCATGTGCCGTAGTCGTCGATGCCACGTCGCAGGGAGGTCCACTGGCGCCGCGTTCGCGTCCCCTTGGCCATCGCCGGGCCGTCTTGATTCGCAGATTGCCCCGGTTACTACCAGTAGTCCCATCCGCAAGGGTGCTGCCCGCGTAGACAACGCCGGCTGGCGCCAGTACCAATATGGTGAAACGAATCAAACGCAGCTCTTCGTAGGGACGGAGTCAGCGTAGTCCAAAATGCGAGGAGATCGTCGGGGGGCTGGACAATCTTAGTAGGGCACTGCAGCTCAGCAGATGTTGCCACGTGCGTAGCTGCTGCGCCTCATACTATCGCGCGGTTGGCGGCGTAGCTGATAAGGGAATTGCTATGCAGCTGTTGCCCAATCCGCTCATCATTCCCGTTGGGGTATTCATCGGAATCCTTGTTTCGGCTCCGGTCGGGCCCGTCAATGTGCTGTGTATACAGCGGGCAATTGAGCGCGGATTTTGGGGTGGCGTCGCTGCAGGACTCGGCGCAATGCTAGGGGATGGGCTTATAGCTCTGTGCGCCGCCTTAGGCGTCGGTGCTATCTCTGGCGCAGTCGAGCACCATCGCCCGACAATCCAAATTGTCGGCGGACTGGTGCTGATGGTCTTTGGGCTCAAGCTTTTTTTCGCAACTCCGCGCTTTATACCCGCGGCCTCGGAGGAACGATCCGAGACCTTACGCGATTTCGTCTGGGACATCCCGCAGACGTTCTTTCTCACCGTCACAAATCCGGGTGCCGTGCTTGGGCTATTTGCCATCTTCGGTGGAATTTCGACGTTCGTGGAGGTTTCTAGCTACATCGATGCGTTGACGATCGTGGCGGCCGTCATGTGCGGCAGTCTGGCATGGTGGGTGGGGCTGTCACACCTTATCGGGCACTTCCGTGATCGCGTCACAGAAGCACGTTTGCGTCACATCAATCAGGGCGCGGGGCTATTGTTAGTTGGCTTCGGCGTGGTGCTGATCGGTGAGGTTATTCTAAAGTATGCTGGGCTTATCTAAGCACACCCATGGCGGCTATTGCCGCGTGCGGTGGAGCGTGAACTCGCCGAGGTTGATGCGCTCTTCCAAACTGCGTGCAAGTGTGACCACGGCATCTTCGCCGAAATGCGTCACAAGATCGGTCAATGCGGTGAACAAGGCTGCATAAGCCATGTGCTCATTTGGGATGCCGCTTTCTTCGCCCTCGTCCCACGCTGCGAGAATGATACTTAAAGCACGGAAGCTGGGGTCTTCCGAATTTGGAAGCTCATATGCGCGCATTGGTTCCCCTAGCTGCCTACGGCGCCGGTTTTTTCGCCATCTGTAAGTGATGAATCAGATCGGCGCCGGAGCTTCTGGTATAAGGCGTGTTATCGCAGGAGCGTTCCTAGCACGATGAGTGACGGGTAACAGAGATGGCCGCAATTCACAGTAAACACTGATGTGGCTAGTTTGTTGTGTTCAGGGTACTGACTTAACTAAACCGTCGGCGATTTTCGCACCCTCTGTCAGAAATCGGTTGATCGCGCTCTGCGCAGAGGGGCCGCACGTATTAAAGGTGCGGCTATAACTACGATAGCCGCGGTTAAAGCTACGCGTTAAGCGTGCGCGCCGCAGAGCAGTATAGCCTTCCGCCTTCATAATATCTTGCATGTTCTGACGCCACAGCTGACCCTCGTCTGCGCCACACAATTCGCGCAAGTAGTGGACCGCTCCTAGGATCTCGGAGAGACGAAACAGCTTGGTGTCATAGGGCTTGCTGTCAGATTGAGCCGCCTGTACTGGCGCCGCTGCGGAGAATAGCGCGCATGCGACGAGCACAAGAACAGCGAACCTCAGCGGTCGGGCGAATTTTCCGGTCTTAAAGTGAACGTTCTTCATTGCTGCTAACATTAACATGGATTTTGGCGTTCGCACGGCGGCCGACTTTTCTATGGGTTTCAACGCAGTTACCCTGCATCATCATGTGCTCCCGCTACAGTCTCACCTCGCCGCCCGAAGCCGTGCGGGCTTACTTCCGCTACGACAACGAAGCTGTATTCCCTCCCCGCTACAATATTGCGCCAGCGCAGCCGGTCGCCATAGTGCGCAACGCGGCTAATGGCAGGCGCGAGCTTGCGCTGGTGCGCTGGGGGCTCATCCCATCGTGGACTAAAGACCCCCGTAAATTTCGTATGATGATCAATGCGCGTTCGGAGACTGCGGCCGAAAAACCGTCTTTCCGTGCAGCCATGCGTCATCGGCGTTGCCTGGTCCCAACAGATGGTTTTTACGAGTGGACGGGTGCGCGTGGCGACAAACGGCCGCATCTTGTGCGCCCGTTTGCTGGCGGCACAGTCGGTATGGCAGGCATTTACGAGTATTGGGAGGGCGCCGACGGTAGCGAGATGGAATCGATGGCCATCCTAACCACGGCGGCTAACCAGTCGATGTTGATCTTGCACGACCGTATGCCCGTCATCATACCGCAAGAGCACTTCGATGCGTGGCTTGATTGCAGCTCAGGGTCGGCCGAGGGCATCTTGGCCTTGCTGCATTCGCCGCCGGAGCGCCTTTTGGAAATCGTTGAGGTGAGCCGCAAGCTCAACAATCCACGCAATGAGGGACCCGAAGTGCAGGAGCCCGTTTCCACCTCATCTTTACTTTGAACACGTTGGGCGCTTCTTCAAAGTATTCTAGAGAAGTTTGCCAGGATTTAGGATGCCTTTCGGGTCGAGCGCGGACTTCAAGCTACGCATGATTTCCATCTCCACCGGGCTTTTGAATTTGGCCAAGTCGCCGCGCTTCATAAGCCCAATACCGTGTTCAGCGGAGATCGAACCGCCCATGCTCGCGACAAGCTCGTGTACCGCTGCAGACATACGATTCCAAAGCGCTAGATAGTGTTCTTTTTCCATTAGGAATGGCTGCGTCACGTTGTAGTGCACGTTGCCGTCGCCGAAGTGACCAAACACGACGGGTCGCGCGCCAGGGGACACCGCCTCGACAACAGTTGCGGCGCGCTCTAGAAACTCCGGTATGAGCGGGATCGGCACCGAGATGTCGTGCTTGATGCTACCGCCTTCTGGCTTTTGCGCTTCTGACGCCGTCTCACGCAGTCGCCATAACGCTTTGGCCTGCGCCAGCGAGCCAGCGATAACTCCATCAGTGACAAAGCCCTTTTCAGTTGCTTTGCCGAGAAGGCGCTCCAACGTTGCCGCCGCAGTTCCATCCGCCTCCGCTCCGGAAACTTCGATCAGCACGTACCAGGGCGCTTCCTCCTGCAAAGGCAACTTGCTGTCCGGGATGTGCCGAAGCACAAGCTCAACAGTGAAGCGGCTCATAAACTCGAACGCCGTCAGCCCGGGATGCGCGCGTTCTTCCGCTAACCGGAACAGGCCAAGCGCAGATTCTATTTCGGGAAGTGCAACAAGTGCCGTGGCCTTTTCCGCTGGCTTCGGGAAAAGTTTTAATGCCGCTGCCGTAATAATTCCGAGCGTCCCCTCCGAGCCGATGAACAAGTCTCTCAGGTCGTAGCCGGTGTTATCCTTTTTTAGCGTCTTAAGACCGTCCCAAATGCGTCCATCAGCGAGCACCACTTCCAGTCCAAGAGTGAGACTGCGGGCGTTACCAAATGCCAAAACATCAACACCGCCGGCGTTGGTCGCCATTACGCCGCCGATTTGGCAGCTGCCCTCTGAAGGGAGGCTCAAAGGAAACATTCGTCCGCCTCGGTCTGCCGCGGCGTGCACTTCAGCGAGCGTCACGCCGGCCTCCACGATCATGGCCGCACCTGCGGGATCGACCGCGCGGATGCGCTTTAGCCGTGAGACGGAAAGGACAATTTCCGCACCTGTCTCCGACGGAATCTGTCCGCCAACGAGCCCTGTATTGCCCCCCTGCGGCACGACGCCGACGCCGGCGTCATAAGCTGTTTTCATAATTTGCGCGACCTGCTCGGTCGTATCCGGGCGCAATACCGAGGCAGCCCGCCCGGCATAGCGATCGCGCCATTCGTGCAGGTAAGGCAGCTGCTGCTCAGGATCCGACAGTGCGTGTTCGCGTCCTACGATGTCAGAGAATCGCTTCAAGACATCAGAGGGTACTGGGCGGCTGAAAGGACGCTGCATCATGTTGAACGACGCGTGAGCGCGCCGGCAGCGAAGTCCATAACGCTGGCGCCAATACGAATATGTTGCACAATTGCTCGGTGCATTATGTAACTGCGATGAATGCTCTGCGTTAGTCAGGAGTTACGTTATAGGTACGTCGTGAGCATTTGCACGCGGAGGGAGGCATTGCAACGGATCGTCGCCAGTTTCACGTGGCTTGCCTGTTTTTGGTGACGGCCTATGTGATCTTGGCGGCTAAAGCTTGCGAATCCTGAGAGTCCCGCCTTTACCGTTGCGGCGCCCAAGGACTTACACGTCGTTAACCGCGCCCGCTCGGCGGACTGACGTATTTCGCATCTCATTTTCTGATTTTATCATCGTGGTGTCGCAGCGCGGCGCAGCCGGTCATTGATGCCTTCACCCAACCCTTGCTCGGGGATCGGCATGACCGCAATCCTTTTGGTGCCGCTCTGATCGAGCGTGCGCAGCGCGGCAAATAGATTGGCCGCTGCTTCGATGAGGTCGCCTGTCGCGCTTAGATTGATCATGGGGCCGGCAGCGGCCGGTACGTTGGACCCGAACGCGAGTAACGCCTCCCCCTCTTGCACGTCAGTTGCGCCTAGCCGGACTTTTGCCTCAGGCGCGTAGTGGCTTGCGAGTTGGCCTGGTGAGAGGGGTTTGTCGCCAGCATCCACAGCGCGATTTATGGTTTGGCCAAGAACGACCTCGATCGTCTCGGCGGGCACGGCGCCGGTGCGCAGCAAAATTGGCGCCTCCCCCGTTGCGTCGATTATCGTCGATTCCAGCCCATGTGCTGTTGGCCCCCCATCGAGGATCAGCCCGACACGATCGCCGAGGTCCATCTGCACGTGATTGGCTTGCGTCGGGCTTACGCGTCCTGATTTGTTGGCGGAGGGCGCGGCAAGGGGCCGTACGGCCGCTTCCAGCAAAGCCTGCGCAATGGGATGATCAGGTACGCGGATAGCTATCGTCTCAAGCCCGGCGGAAACCAGATCGCAAAGATCAGATTCGGCACGGCGTTTCAGCACCAACGTGAGCGGACCTGGCCAAAACGCTTCGGCAAGGCGTAACCCGAGTGGTGTGAATTCGGCGTGCATTCTCGCCCCAGAGATGTCGGCAAAATGCACGATCAAAGGATTGAAACGTGGCCGCCCCTTCGCCTCAAAAATTGCCGCCACCGCCTTGCCATTGGTGGCATCGCCGCCGAGTCCGTAGACGGTCTCGGTTGGAAAGGCGACGAGCCGCCCCTCGCGCAGATGCTCGGCGGCGACGCGGATCGCCCCGGCAGTTGCCTTCACAATGGCCATGCTCTTCGTGGACGCCTCATGCAATTACCCTATCTGTCATATCCGCTTGGGCTGAATTCTGTCCAAAGAGTGTGTAGGCTCCGCCGGCAAACATGGAATATGGAAGCATGCAGTCTTTTGCCGCAATTGGATCAGCCGCC
>Ga0209013_10000274_pt1 | contig 44844 bp, 37 predicted proteins | sample Cruoilmetagenom2_FD_187291 | JGI IMG/M metagenome (GOLD analysis project Ga0209013, IMG submission 187291) | Oil polluted marine microbial communities from Coal Oil Point, Santa Barbara, California, USA - Sample 2 (SPAdes) (version 2) | ecosystem: Environmental > Aquatic > Marine > Oil seeps ...
CCCGCCGGGGCAGCTCGCTCATACAACCTATCAAGCCCCCAAACGTACCGACGAACTGCTTGAGGGTGGATCGCTCTACTGGGTCATCAAGGGAGTGATACAGGTCCGCCAGCGCCTTGTCGGGTTCGAAGAAGGAACCAAGGAGGGCGGTCGACGCTGCTGTCTCTTGCTCCTTGATCCCGAGCTGACACCCGTTCGCCCAACGCCCCGCCGCGCGTTCCAGGGGTGGCGCTATCTAACATCAGCTGATGCTCCCCTCGATCTTGGCTCCGCAACTGATTCACAGGTGGCCAGCATGCCGGCTAAGATGCGTCGTGAGTTGGCGGAGCTGTGCTTGATATGACGCGCGCATCATCGAGGTTTCTTACCGCGCACGCCGCGGATTTACCCGACACTATCCCGTTCGTCGGCCCAGAGGCATTGCAGCGCGTCCGTGGCAGCACTTTTCGTGCCCGCCTCGGAGCAAACGAAAGCGGCTTCGGTCCGGCGCCTTCAGCCAGCGCTGCCATGCGCGTGGCGGTGGACGGCAACTGGATGTACGCCGATCCGGAGAGCCACGAGCTGCGCGAAGCGATCGCCGTCTTCCTTGGAACTGGTGTCGGCAACGTCGTGGTCGGCGAAGGCATCGACGGGCTGCTGGGTCTCACCTGCGCCCTTGTCCTTGCACGCGGCGACACCGTTGTGACGTCGGACGGTGCCTATCCGACGTTCAACTACCATGTAACCGGACATGCCGGCCGCTTGGTCAAAGTGCCTTACCGCGACGACAAGGAAGATCTTGCTGCTCTGCTTGATGCTGCCCGTGCCGAAAACGCGAAGGTCCTTTACGTCTCAAATCCTGATAATCCAATGGGCTCCTGGTGGTCGGCCAGCGAGATTGAAGCTCTCATTGCGGATCTACCCCCAACGACGCTTTTGCTTCTCGATGAGGCCTATTGCGATACCGCCCCGGCAGGCACCCTGTCCCCAATCGAATTGGCAAATCCGCAAGTGCTGCGTTACCGCACCTTTTCCAAGGCCTACGGAATGGCCGGTGCAAGGATCGGATACTGCGTCGGCGAGGCGGGCCTTATCGCGGCCTTCGACAAGGTCCGTAACCACTACGGCATCAACCGCGTTGGTCAGATTGGTGCACTCGCAGCCTTACAGGACCAGGACTATCTCACCCATGCTGTTGGTCTCATCGCACGGGCCCGAGCGCGTATCACCCGCGTCGCTGCCGATAATGGGCTTGCCGCCCTGCCATCCGCGACCAACTTCGTTGCCATTGATTGCGGACGTGACGCAGCATTCGCCCGTCGCATCCTCGAAGAAACCCTGGCTCGCGACGTATTCATTAGAATGCCCGGCATCGCACCCCTAAACCGCTGCATCCGAGTCACGGCAGGTATAGATACCGAAGTCGAACTATTCGCCGAAGTTTTACCCCGGGCGTTGCGCGCCGCGAATGGTTGAGCGCGCAGCGAAGTCGGGCGCTTGGGCACATCGGTGGGTCGGGTGTGTATTCGCTAAATCTATAAGGGTTTTTATTGAGGTCATTTAAAATCAAGAGCCCGTGGGGATCTTTCGACCCCCCGGGCTCCATCGTTGCAATGGGATTGGCGTTTTAATTTCAAGTGAGTTTCTTTACGCGGTCGTCCAATTTTCGAATTCGCCCCATCTCTAAATGGGCGCCGAACTCCGTGGAACAATGCGTTGTCGTTTTCTCACCTATTGCACGCCGGGCCCGATTACATCAGGTCATATCAGGCTTCGGTCAATCCATTACGCTCATCTCGGAGCAGCGCGCATGGCAGAAAAAAATCGCTGCTTCGTGCTGTCGAGTATCCGCGTTTGCAGCATACGAAACTTACGGGTAAATCGACCTTGGCCCGCGCAATTTCGGAGATGTCTGTTTGGACTGCGACTGCAGCGAATAGCTCACTGAGTTGTCAGTCCTCAAATTCGACCAGGTGGAAGCATTTTCTTAGACCTCCTTCTTGATCCTTTAGAAATATGGTGCGCCGAAGCAGTTTCGATGTCAATCCCGATTCGTTTTTGCGGTGCAAACGTCGCGCCCTGACCTTCGCTTGTCGACGTTTCAGTTGACCATTCTTCGATCAGCTCAATTGTCTTTAACAATCAATTGCGTGGGTATTCCGAAAGTCACTCGAATTAGTGGTGAATATAAACAAAGAAACGGCCCGGGCGTTCGCCCGGGCCGTTGTGGAGTATTCGACAGCCGCACCTCCGTGATCTGGAGTCGGCCGCAGTAATCGGTGCCGTTTAGACCGAGTAGTAGAGGTCGTACTCGACCGGATGCGGTGTCATCTCATAGCGCATGTTCTCTTCCATCTTGAGTTCGATGTAGGAATCGATCATGTCGTCGGAGAACACACCGCCGGCCTTGAGGAATTCGCGGTCCTGATCGAGGCTCTCGAGGGCTTCACGCAGCGAGCCAGCCACTGTCGGGATTTCCGCTAGTTCTGCGGGCGGTAGGTCGTAGAGGTTCTTGTCCATCGGGTCGCCGGGATGGATCTTGTTGTTTACCCCGTCAAGACCCGCCATCAGCATCGCTGCGAAGGCCAGGTACGGATTGGCTGTCGGATCCGGGAAGCGAACCTCGACGCGCTTTGCTTTCGGACTGGTGGTGTAGGGGATGCGGCAGGAGGCCGACCGGTTACGGGCCGAATAGGCCAAGAGGACCGGAGCTTCATAGCCAGGCACCAGGCGCTTGTAGGAGTTCGTCGAAGCGTTGGCGAAGGCGTTGATAGCCTTTGCGTGCTTGAGGATGCCGCCGATATAGAACAGGCAGCTTTCCGACAAGTCGGCATATTTGTCGCCTGCGAACATCGGCTGACCGCCCTTCCAGATCGACTGGTGGACGTGCATGCCCGAACCGTTATCGCCAAACACCGGTTTCGGCATGAAGGTAGCGGTCTTGCCGTACGCCTGCGCCACGTTGTGGATCGCGTACTTATAAATCTGCAAGTGGTCGGCGACGGTTTTGATTGGCGCGAACTTGATACCCAGCTCGTGCTGAGCGGCCGCGACTTCGTGGTGGTGTTTTTCAACCGAAACACCCATCTCGGCCATCACTGCGAGCATCTCGGAACGGATGTCCTGAGCGCTGTCGATCGGCGGTACGGGGAAGTAGCCGCCTTTGGTGCGCGGGCGGTGACCGAGATTGCCCATCTCGTATTCGGTGCCCATATTTGACGGCAGTTCCGTCGAGTCGACGCGGAAGCCGGTATTGTAAGGCTCGGCGCTGAAGCGCACATCGTCGAACATGAAGAATTCGGCCTCGGGGCCGAAGTATACCGTGTCGCCGACACCGCTCGACTGCATATAGGCCTCGGCCTTCTTGGCGATCGAACGTGGATCGCGCTCATAGGCCTGACCGGTCGAAGGCTCACGGATATCGCAGAATAGGGCCAACGTGGTCTGCGCGAAAAACGGATCGATATGAGCCGACTCCATATCGGCGATCAGCAGCATGTCGGAGGCTTCGATGCCCTTCCAACCGGCGATCGAGGAGCCGTCGAAGGCATAGCCCTCGCTCAGCAGTTCTTCGTCGATGCAGGAAGCATCTGCGGTCACGTGCTGCATCTTGCCGCGCGTATCAGTGAACCGGAAATCTACGAATTTTACGTCTTTGTCCTTGATGAGCTGGACGACATCGCTTTCGGTTTTCATAAAGTCTCCCCGGGTTGGAGCAAGTTGGATCAATTTGCGGAGGTAATTCGCGAGCGTGGTGTTCGACGGCGGGAATTGTAAGCGCTGGATCAGAGCCTAGTTTCAGATGGCCTCGGAACCGGTTTCTCCGGTCCTGATCCTGATCGCCTCTTCAACACTTGAGATGAAAATCTTGCCATCGCCGATCCGGCCGGTTTTTGCGGCTTTTTGGATCGCCTCGACGGCCTTGTCGATCATCTCGTCTCCAAGCACGACTTCAACTTTCACCTTGGGTAGAAAGTCAACGACATACTCGGCGCCGCGATAGAGCTCAGTGTGTCCCTTCTGACGGCCGAACCCCTTCGCTTCGACGACGGTAATGCCCTGAAGGCCGATTTCCTGAAGTGCTTCCTTCACCTCGTCGAGCTTGAATGGTTTGATGATTGCTTCGATCTTTTTCATGGTTCCCTGGGACCTCCATTGGCCAGCCGGTTGACTTCATCAACCAGTCCGGTCATCGCGCGATGGTTAGCACGCCCTGTGCCAATTGGTGAATGGGAAATAAAACTAAGTGGTTGGAACGCCTTGTCGCGACTACGGCGGTCGCTGCACAATCTGGGCGCTACTAGCCCTGCCCAGAAAACGGGCAGAATGATAGAAAAATAGACAAGGCTGTGCTGCGTGCTGAACGTTACATTGATCCGGCTGCTTACAAAGGTTTGTACGAGGTTTCATCGCTGATGAAAGTGCCACCGCTTGAAGTCCTCACCAACGAGCAGATGGCCGAGGCCGACCGGCTGGCCGTCGAACTCGGTGTGCCCAGCCTCACACTGATGGAGAATGCTGGCCGCGCGGTCGCCGACGAGGCTGAAAAGATGGTTGACGCGGGGGCGAGCATCGTCATCCTCTGCGGTCCCGGAAACAATGGCGGCGATGGCTTCGTCGCGGCACGTCATCTCAAGCAGCGCGGCTACGAACTCGCGGTCTATCTATATGGCGATATCGGCAATCTCAGGGGAGACGCTGCCGAGATGGCCCAGCGCTGGCTGGCAATGGGTGCGGTGGGGGCTTTCGACGGCGCCGGACACGCTGTGACCAGCGCGGATCTGACTATTGACGCGGTCTTCGGGGCCGGCCTTGCGCGTCCCCTCGAGGGGGCGCTGGCTCAGCTTGTGAAGACAAAGCTTCCCCTGCGCCGTTGTGGTTTGCTTGCCGTCGATGTCCCCAGCGGTCTGAATGGAACCACCGGCGAACCTCTTGGCGATCACGTTTTTCGGGCGGATTGCACGGTAACCTTCTTCCGGCTGAAACCCGGTCACGTGATCTATCCCGGACGCGCCCTCTGCGGTGAAGTCATTCTCGCGGATATCGGTATTCCGGAAGAAGCGATCTGTCGGCTGAGAGGTGGTGAGCCGATCCCGCAACGCGGTGTTAAATCCGATATCGAGCTGAACGGCGTCTGGCGAGCTGCACATGCGATACGGGAACGGCACGCTCAAGCGCACAAATATGATTATGGCCACGCCTTAATCCTGTCCGGCCCGCCCGCCGCGACCGGCGCTGCGCGCCTCGCCGCCCGGGCCGCGCTCCGCATCGGGGCTGGTCTGGTCACTGTGGGAAGTTCATCCGAAGCCCTTCAGGTAAATGCCGCCCACCTCACGGCAATCATGCTAACCCCGTGTGATACCGCTGAGCACCTCGAGGATTTGCTGGGCGACAAGCGCAAAAACGCGGTTCTGATTGGTCCCGGCTTCGGTGTCGGCGAGAAGACCCGCGCCATGGTCTTCAAAGCCTTAGCGGCCCACAATGCTGGCCTCGTCCTCGATGCCGACGCGTTGACGTCGTTCGTAGACGCAAAGGACCGCCACGAGCTCTTCGCGGCCATCAAGCGACGTGAGGACGATATGACTGGTCCCGGCACGTCTCAAGTCGTGCTGACACCCCACGAAGGCGAATTCTCAAGACTGTTTCCAGATATCGAGGGATCTAAGATCCAGCGCGCGCGGGAGGCCGCGAAGTTGAGCAGTGCCGTCGTGGTGCTGAAAGGCGCTGACACGGTGATCGCGCTGCCACCACCTGCCGGCGAGTGGGTACCAGGCGTTGTTCAGATCAACACCAATGCTCCGCCCTGGCTAGCCACCGCAGGCTCCGGAGACGCCCTGGCAGGCTTCATCACCGGCCTGCTTGCCCAGGGTCAGAACGCACACTCGGCCGCCTGCGCCGCCGTCTGGATCCATGGCGAATGCGCGAATCGCTTTGGACCCGGTCTGATCGCCGAAGACCTGTCCGAGATCGTCCCTGAAGTCCTGCGCCATCTTCATGCAAAACAACGTGAACAGCGTGAGGCCGAGCGCTAGTGCCAGAAAATCCCGGGCGCACGTTCACCTCAGGTCAACCCTGCCGCCCCCATGCAACACAAAACGGGCCGAATGCTGTTATAAAGGCCGAACGAACATCTGCGCTGTCCAAGCGCGAAGCAGCCGCTGTGACGGAGAGCATCCCATGAGCAAGCCTGCGCATCTTGCCGCAGTGCTCGCATTATTGACCTCGGCGTTGGCCCTTGCCGCCGCGCCGTCGCCTCTTGCCGCCCGCGTCGGTGAGTCGACGCAGCTCTATGTGCGCAACGGTGCTCTCGCACTGCAGCGCGGCAAGTCGACCGAAGCTGTTCAGCATTACTCCACCGCCTTGAGCGATCGCTCTCTCGCCGACGACCGCCGTGCCACGATTCTCAACGACCGCGGTGTAGCTTACGTCCGCATGGGCCGCACGCGCGAAGCCATCGAAGACTTCAACAAAGCCGTCGAACTCTTTCCCGAGTATGCCGCCACTTATAACAACCGCGGCAATCTACTCCTCGCCCTGGGGCTGCCCGGCGAAGCCTTGAAGGATTTTGACCGCGCCATCGCGCTCGCCCCAGGGTACGCCGCAGCTTACAATAACCGTGCCGGCGCGATGATGCAGATCGGCAAGCCCGAGAAGGCGATCCGCGACTTCACTCAGGCCGTCACATTGTTGCCAGCCGCCGCCGCACCTCTTGCCGGGCGTGGCCGAGCTCATCTCAAACTCGACCGGCCGCATGCCGCCATTCGTGATTTCTCGCGCGCCGTCGGTTCCGATACGCGCTTCGCATCGGGTTACCGCAGCCGCGCCAAGGCCAAACTCCGCGTCGGCCATTTCAACGAAGCCATCGAAGACCTGTCCCGCGCCATCGCGTTCGATGTCTCGAATGCTGAAGCCTACATGCTTCGTGGCAATGCCTACATGTCGGCCGGTAAGCTCGAAGCCGCCATCGCGGACTTCAGCCGTTTCGTGGAATTGCGCCCGCAAGATGCCAGAGGTTTCGAAGCACGCGGTCTGGCCCACACCATGGCGGACGTGCATGAAGCAGCGTTCATTGATCTCAATCGAGCCATCGAGTTGAACCCGCGTTCGGCTGTCGCCTTCGCTTACCGAGGTTATGCTTACACCCGCTCCGGCCGGCTCGAAATCGCTAACAGCGATATTCAGACGGCCACAAAGCTCGATGCCGAAAATGCGGAAGTCTTGTGGGCGAAAGCTGCCGCCGACGAAGCTCGCGGAAACGCTGAGGCCGCAGTCAAGGCTTACAGCAAGGCCCTCGATACCAAGCCCGGTTTCAAGCGCGCACTCGATGCAATGGCCCGGCTTGGTGTCCCCGAAGCGGTCGAAGGCGATCGCATCGTTGAAGGTCTAGGCACCGCCGGCTGGTTTGTTGTCACCAATCGAGGTCGCTTTTTCGCCGTCAACCGCCAGCTCCCAAAGGTTCGTGTGCCGCTTGAAATGATGGGGGAAGGCAAGCCAAGGCTGCTGTCCTGGGAAGAAAAGCAGAGGCCGTTTCGCCAGATCGGTGTTCTCACCTACCACAGCGGCGTCATCGAAGGCCCTAAGGGCCCCGAAGAGATGGAACAGGCCGCGATCATTGATTTGCGTACCTCCAGCGTGGTCGCGATCGAACCGCACCGTATGGGCAAAAAGGTTGCGGGATGGACTTGGTCGCGAAATGGTTCAGTGACGATCGCAAGCGTCGATGGTGTCACCGACCAATTCCAGCTGCGTCAAGGCGTCTCCGACCCCGCATTGGCTGCACGTAGGGCGCGTCGTCGCGGCAAACGCCGTCGCGCCTCCGGCCCGGCCTGGGCCCCTTGGGCCGACGACGGCGGCTTCGGCTTTGCACAGCCAAATAAAAGCCGCCGCAACCGCAAGTACCGCAAGCGGCGCCGCAAGCAAAAAACGATTTTCGACCTCCTGTTCAACTAGTGATACTGCGGCTTTATCCCGTTGCTGCCGCATGCCGTTGTGCAGTCTGGCAATGACGCACGCACGCAGGTTGCCGCCGCCGGTTCGTTGAACCGACTGCCGCTTCTGTACGTTTAGGGCATAGTTTTTATCGTCCGCTTCAAGTGATCCCTAAGCTAAACCAGGCCGAGCATGAGCAAACGACCAATCATTGTCTGGTTCCGCCAGGATCTCCGCCTTGCCGATAACGTCGCTTTATCGAAAGCCGCACAATCCGGCGCACCAATAATAGCGCTGTACGTGCTCGACAACGAATCGGCTGGCAGCTGGGCGCGGGGGGCGGCCTCCCGATGGTGGCTGCACCACAGTCTGACGGAACTCGCAAGCCGACTCGCCGACCTTGGTATCAAGCTGGTCTTGCGCCGCGGAGCGGCTGCCGCAGTCGTCCCGTCACTTGCCCGCGAAGTCGGCGCGGCAGGTGTCTACTTCTCCCGCCAATATGAACCTTGGGCGTCCTCGGTCGAGGCGGTCATTCACACCGAGCATACTGGTGGGGAGGGCGCGATAGACGTGCGGCGCTTCCCTGGCGCGTTGTTGCACGACCCAAACGAGATTCGCACAAAGGACGGCAATCCTTTCAAGGTGTATTCCCCGTTTTGGCGTGCGCTCAATGCATATGGAGAGCCGCGCAAGCCGTTACCGGCACCAGCCAACCTAAACTCGTTCCGAAGTGAAGTGAGCAGTGATAGACTTTGCTATTGGAACCTCCTCCCGACACAACCCGACTGGGCCGAAGGCCTCCGTAACAACTGGACGCCGGGAGAATCTGGTGCGCACAGCCGCCTTGAGGTGTTTTTGGAAACGGCATTGACCGCTTACGCCAGCGGCCGAGATCGTCCCGACCGGGAAAACACCTCACGCCTTTCCCCACACCTCCATTTCGGCGAGGTGAGTCCCGCAGCGGTCTGGCACACGGCAAAATCCTGGGCGGCGAGCCAAGGCTATGAAGGTAACGGCCTCGAAGTATTCTTGAAGGAGCTCGTCTGGCGAGAGTTTTCCGCGCACCTCCTGTGCCACTTCCCCCAGTTGCCGAGCGAGCCATTAAGAAGGCAATTCAACGCCTTCCCATGGTCTAACGATCCAGTACGGCTGCAGGCCTGGCAACAGGGCCGGACGGGTTTTCCGATCGTCGATGCGGGTATGCGTCAGCTGTGGCACACCGGCTGGATGCACAACCGGGTGCGCATGATCACTGCGTCGTTTCTAATCAAGGATCTTCTCATCCACTGGCGTGAAGGCGAAGCGTGGTTCTGGGACACGCTTGTTGACGCGGACCTCGCCAGCAACGCGGCCAGCTGGCAGTGGGTTGCCGGCTGCGGGGCCGACGCCGCACCGTACTTCAGGATTTTCAATCCGATGACCCAGGGCGAAAAGTTCGATCCCGACGGTAACTACGTTCGCCAATGGGTGCCAGAGCTAGCCAAACTGCCGGCAAGGTCTATTCACGCGCCTTGGCGCGCTTGCCAAGAGGAACTCGAAAAAGCCGGCGTCGTACTCGGCGATACCTACCCCCACCCCATCGTCGATCATGCCGAAGCCCGCAAACGCGCCCTCGCCGGTTATGAGAAGGTCAGGGCGTAATCCGGCCCCGCGTCAAAGGCGCATATAAAACTCATGCTCTCGGTCTCGCTGTCGCGATTTCTTGAACGTTAACCGGTTGAGCTCTGTTGAGTTTTGATTAACAGTTTTAGTTAACCAATGCGGGATATTGTGCCCGCCGGTGATCACGTACAATCTGTATGGCGTAAAATTTGTTCGTAGTGGAGAGGCCGAGTATGCGTACCTTCTCAAGAATAACAGCAATCATTTCATTCGCGCTCACCGCGCTTTTTTTTGTTCCAGCAAACAGTGCCGACGCTGGCGTGGTTGTGAAAATCAGTCGCGGTTCGCAGGTCATGCGCGTCTATGTTGGCGGCCAGCTGCGTCATACCTGGCGGGTGTCGACAGGCCGCCGCGGCTACACCACGCCAGCCGGCTCCTACCGCCCACAACGGCTGGAGCGGATGTGGCATTCGCGCAAGTACCACTGGTCACCGATGCCATACTCGATCTTTTACAGCGGCGGCTACGCAATTCACGGGACGAACGAGACGAAGCGTCTCGGCCGGCGCGCCTCTCACGGTTGTGTGCGCCTCGCTCCCAGCAACGCGCGCCGTCTGTATTCTCTGGTGCGCCATTACGGTCGTGGCGGCACGCGGATCTACATTCGCTGAATCCAGAGACGTAGATTATGCGTGCACCCGCAGAAAAAAATCGCGCACGGCTCCAAATTTAACCATGGGAATTAATCATTCCGCAGCTGTCCCAGGTTAGCGTTAAGCCAGTTGTGTTGAGTTGGTAAGCGTTGGAGTTTTTTGGACGATGCGGGCACGCCTAATTTTGAGCGCGGCGACGGCAGCCATTGTGCTGGCCGGGCCGCTTGCTGCCGAACCGGTGGCTGAGAATGTTACGGTCATCACGGCCAAGAAGGTTGAGGCCGCATCGGCCGTCGATCCGAAGAAGGAACCGGCAAAGACGTCTTCGGACGGCGACAAGAAGGTCGCCGCCATCACGGTCTCCAAACCCAAGCCAAAGCCGGTTCCCACGAGCTTGAGGGCAACCATCAACTTGTCCGCACAGACGATGACGGTGACGGAGCACGGCGCTGTCAAACACGTCTGGAAGATTTCGTCCGGTCGTCGCGGTTACTACACGCCAAACGGCAATTATCGCCCGCAGTGGATGACGCGCATGCACTATTCGAGGAAGTACAATAATTCGCCGATGCCGCATTCGGTATTCTTCCACCGCGGATATGCCATTCACGCGACCTACTACACTGGCGCTCTCGGCCGTCCCGCTTCCCATGGCTGCATTCGCCTTTCACCGTCGAACGCTAAGAAGTTTTACCGGCTCGTCAGTCAGCATGGAAAGGCCAGCACACGCATTTCCATCCGTGGTCAGACGCCATACGTCGTCGCCAAGAAGAAACCGAAGAAAAAGTACACCGCCTCTAACGGCATGGGATTTGGATTCTGGGATTCACCGCAACCCACGAACACGTACAAAAAATCCCGCAAGTCGAGGAAGCGCAAATACAGCTACAATGCACCAGCCGCTTTTGCATGGCCGGGCGACTACTGAGACGACAATTTACGGCTCGAGAAATGGAACGCAGCGCAATCTTCGGCGCTGCGTTTCAGTTCAACATCGGCTTGCCGAATGTTGACCGGATATGGGCCCCTGAACTGCTCTAGAACGGATTCCAGGTCGGCTCTGGCGTAAAGCGAACGTAACCGATGTTCGCGCCAAGCCGCAGGCCAAGCCCGGACCGGATCGGCGCCAAGACAACTGGCCCGCCTTTCAAAAGAGTCACGCCGACCCCGCCGACGAGATAGGCTGAACCGTCAATCCCGGTAAAGCTCCTGTAAAGTCCGTCTGGTTCCTTCAAGGCGTAGATCAAAAACAACGTTCGCGAGCCCGACGCGCCGAAATCGTAGCCGAGCGATGGGCCGTGCCAATAGACCTTTCGGGTCTTGCCGCTGCGCATGAACAAGGTGCCGTTGCCGTAACGCACACCGGCGAGGAACGCGCCACCGCCTTCCTTGCCCAGCACATACGCGGTTGGTTGTCCCCACTGCCGGAAGGCGTGCTCGATAACCGTCGCAAGATTGGTCGATATCGTACCGAAAAAGCCGCGTGTCGCATCGCGGATTTCTTCGACCGTGTAGCCCTCATCAGGTCCTGTGAAAGCGCCGGGCGGCGGCTGCAACACTCGGGCTTCGTTCTGGAAAGGTCCGTTCGCGACTCCGTCCGCCATGGACGATTCTGTGACGGTCTCCCAGCGGTTCGAATTTGGCTTCACTGAGGGTGCCATCGCGACGTCTTCGGGATTAGGTCCAAGCGTCTTGAGGCGCGGCTTCTCCATGACCGTCTTTGGTTTTGTTTGCGGTTTTGGCTGTGGGTTCGGTTTCGCCGCTAACACCGCTGGAGCGCTCGCTTCGGTTTTTGCGGTTCGAGGCGTTTTCTTGGCACTACGTTCCGTTGCCGTCGTCGCGGCCCGTCCGGCGGCAATCTCTTTGTCGATCTTAGCCAGCGTATATTCCGACTTCCGCCTCATCACCTGGAGCAAATCGGCGCCGGTCGCCTTAAGTTCTTTCAGCTTGGCGCAATCCGCCCCGCCGAGTTCGCCGGTGCTGCCGAGTTCGTCGAGCCTATCGAGAAGCTGATTGGCCTTGCTGTCCAATTCGGAGGTTTGCGCATCGACGAGGTAGTCTTGTGCGAGGGTTTGGAATTCGGAGTCCTTCCAGCCCTTCGCCGATTTCAAGTCGTCGATCCGGCTTTGCAGTTCGGGCGCCATCTTGGAGTTGAAGCCGCGCAAGGCTGCTCCGGCCAAATCAACCTCACGAGAGAATTCCTCGGCTGCGCACATCTCTGCGGATGCCTGTTCAACACCGAGCAAGCCCAAACCACAACAAACAGCGCCACCAAGCACGGCGGCCCTCAGGCTGGTGGTCAATCGAACGCGGTTCAACATCCAAAGTCCTCGCAAAAACCAACGCTTTCGTTGGTCGTTGACCGCCGGACATCAGGACGTCGGCCAAAGCGTCCTATCGACCTGTCACGGTTTTAACGACGCTCGAAAGCGGTTTTGCGTTGGCCATCGGCCCTGCAAACTCTTTCTTGATGGCGTCGTCATACGCTGCAATCGAAACGGCTGGGCTTTTTGCCGTCAAGTGCACGACCTTATAGCCCTTCGCTTTCAGTTCTTTCAGTAGTTTGGGCATCGCCCTTGCCGTCGACTTCTGGAAGTCGTGCATCAGGATGATGCCCTTACCCTTGCGCTTGAGCTTTGACATCACCGACTTGATTACCCGGTCGGGATTGCGGTGCTTGAAGTCAAAGGAATCCAAATCCATCGAGAAGATGGCGAGGTTCCGGCTGCCCAGGTAACTGACCATTTCTTTTGGGTCTTGTAGGAATGGGAAACGGAAGAACGGTGCTGGTGGTGCGCCGAGCGCAAACTTCACGGCGCTAACGCCCTTTTCGATCTCAGCTCGCCCCGCGGTGTTCTTCATTTTTCTCTTTGAGAGATTTGCATGAGAGAACGTATGTGTGCCGATCGTGTGGCCATCACTCGCGACCTGTTTCAAGATGTGCGGATGCCAAACCGCGTGCTTGCCGATCGTGAAGAATGTTGCCTTCGTGCAGTGGTCCTTGAGCGCCTTAAGCACCGCTGGCGTATTTTTCGGCCATGGTCCGTCGTCGAACGTTAAAACGACTTCTCCCGGCTGCAGGAAATCGTAGAGTTTGTACTGGGCCAAGCCGAATCCAGGCCCCCCGGAGGTATCGATCTCCACGGTCCGCGAAACACCGAGTGCATCTGGATTTTCAGGGCAGCTTGCAGCGACCGCCGGTACAATGAACAATGCGCTCGCCGCGACCGCACCCAGGATAACAGAGCGGATCGACATCATGCGTCTCCCTAATCTCAAATGTTAAGCGCGGGCTTCCGCCCCCAGCGCAATATACCCCTCAGAAGGCATGATAATGCGACTTGGGCCGGGTCGAATACAAGTATCCGCTCAACAGCCCGGCGTTTTTAACAACCAATGTCACTTGCAGAGCGCAGTATTCACAATCCGAGTCGCTAGTTGGTCGGATTTGCAATCATTTAACGGACACCGGATACCGTAGGAATGCTGCGGCGACTTAAGACGAGAGGCCGGTCGCGCGGTCCAAGGCCTCATCCACCCAAACCTTGACGATACCGAAACCGATGCACCCTACGACCTTGTTTAGATTCATCAGCCACGGACTGAACTTCAGAGCGTTGGGGCGGATTGATTGTAGCAGTTGGTTAAGCTGGTCATGCTATCTGCTGGGCTTCATGCTCGCGTTATCCCCAAGCAGTGCTGCTGAGCTGCGTTCTGGTGGCACCGGTGCCTGGGCGTTAGGTGGCTCCGTGCTCGTCTTTTTTCTGATTGCGATCATGATTCAGCGGCACATGAAACTCTCACTGCGCGCAAGTTCATTCGGGGATCCGACCCGTCTCGTCACCGACGGCGTCTTCCGCTACTCCCGCAATCCCATATACGTTGCCTTTCTGGTGCCGCTACTTGTTTTGGGCTACTTCTCCATCGCCGCCGCGGTATTGTCTTCCTTGGTCTACCTTATCTCGATGACGTTTCTCGTCATCCGGCGCGAGGAACGCGTGCTGCAAACACAGTTCGGCCAAGAGTACAGCGACTATCGTGCCAGCGTGCCGCGCTGGTTTGCATTCATTTAATTCAAAAGTCGCGAAATCTGACATCTCGGATCGAGCCGGATCTATCCGGATCTATCCGGATCTATTGCGCCGCCCTCTTGTTGAGCCGGTCACGCCGTCGTTGTTGCGCGGCAAGCTTTCGTTTGCGCAGCGCTAGCCAGCGTCTGCAGCTCGGGCGCGAAAGATTGCAGTTGACTTTAATGCGCAGCCCCTTCGATTTCTTCTTTCTTTCGAGCCGCACGGCCAGCTGCTTTGACCGGTCCATGGAGATGTCGCGGTTGGCGCGCTGAATGATCTGGTCTGCCGTCATTGCCGCAAGAAACGGATTAGCGACCACCGCCGCCCGTGAAATCAGACGCCGCACCGGCGTCGTCGGTTTGGCCAGCAAAACCCGGGTGGCCCCACTCGGTCCAAGTAGGTAGGCAAGCCGTAGGTTTCCGTAAGTCGTAGCGATCCCGTTGCGCGCGAGATGCGCGGCAAGCTCACGGGTGTATTGCGCGACGACCTGTCTTGAGAACTTGCGGTCCGTGCGCAGTGCAAGGATCTGCGTCCTGTTGAGTCCGGCGATCCGCTCCGTGAAATGCCGCCGGGTCACATAAAGAAACGTCCCCTTAATGAATTGGTAGGGACCAAGTGCGCTCGAGCGCGAATTTTTCAGAGTGTCTCGCCCGCTGGATTCGGCCATCATCAGACGGTCGAGGAAAAGCTCGAAATCGGCGTTCTGGCTTGCTAGATCAGCGCGCCGTTTCGCAATCGAAGTGTTCGCCTCGGGAGCTTTCGCGTCTTGCGCTTTCTGCGGCTCCTCTGCCGCGGCGAATGCCAACGACGGCATGGCGACGACGGCCAGAACGGCGAACGTCGAGCTACGCAAAATTTGCCTCGGATTCCCGCTAGCTCGCCGAACACGAGACCTGTGAATTGCTTTGCAGCGGGGCGTGGTCCTAGACTGAGGTAATACTAATCTCAGAATTTGTTGCCAACACAACCGATTATTGTTCCCCATGGAACAGCCCCCCTTACGCACTCGAGTTATGTTGAGGGCATGGAAACAGACGGGGCCTGTTGGCCAACACCGTCCAAGGGAAACACGCCGTGAAACTCACCATGATCAATACCGCAATCTTCATCGGCGCTGCCGCCACCGTCACACTCGTTGCTCTCGCCGCAAGCGATGCTCAAGCTGGAAACAGCAAGGAGATCTACCAGCGTTCGTACTACTCGAAAAAACCGATGCGTGGCTACGAAGGCCATGTCGGTATTGATTATTACTGCACTTACAAACGGTTCCCAATCCGTAAGTGCAAGTGGAACGGTCGCCGCGAGATCTGCAAGATCGTCAAGTGGGAACTCGAACAGACCTGCTACTGATTCAATTTCACTACGTCGAAGCTCTTCCTCCTCCCCCTCGAGCCTGCCTTGCCCCGGAGTCACATCCGGGGCATTTTTTTTCAATTGACTATAACCCGAGCTGTTTGCCTGTCGGTTAAAAAAACACCACCAAAGCCACCGCCAACTTCGACCGCCGGCGCGTGACATTCAGCCTTGTCGCGGCGTATGCTGTTGCGATGAGTGCAGATCTGAATCTTGCAAGTTTCCGCCAGCGCCTGGAAGCACGCCGCGAGGAGCTGAAAGCGCTGCAAGCGATCAGTGCGGGCAGCCGCGATGCTGTCGAACTGGATCAGACGAGCGTCGGCCGCGTTTCGCGCATCGATGCCATCCAGCAGCAGCAGATGGCGCTTGCTTCCGAACGCCAGCGCAAAGAGGAGCTCGTGCGGATCGAGGCTGCACTTCAGCGGATCGTCGACGGCAGCTACGGAGAGTGCCTGATGTGCGAGGAGCCGATCGCCGAAAAGCGTCTCGACTTCGATCCAGCCCTCGCCACCTGCGTGAATTGTGCCGCCCGCAGCGGTCGCTGACCGGTTGATCAGCCTCCGTGATGCGCCGCCAGTTCGCTGAGCAGCGCGTTATAGATCCCGCCACAGAACGCCACCGCCGCATCATCTTCGGATTTCCACGACGACGTCCACTCAGCGAATGTCGTGTTGTCCTGCGTGATCGGTCGCAATTTGAGATGACCGATGTACTCCTTCACGTCCCCCGCCGATACCGGATTGGGACCGTCGTCGATCGAGTAGCGTATCGTGTATGTGCCGTCGTTGTGTTCGATCAGCGTTTCCGCGAAAGCACTGTTAAGCAGGCGCTGCGCTCCGACAACATCGCCCAGCTTGCCGCCAATCGCTTCGCAGCTGGTGATGGTCGTCGACCATGAGAGATCGTGGAAGTCGCGCACGGTCCGCCAGACCTGCTCGGCTGGCGCGGCAACTCGGATCGATTGGTATGTTCTGAAAACCTGCATGGTGTCCTCCGCGAATATCCCCAGCACCGTGAAACGATGCCCGAGCTTCGCGGCCGACTACGCCAGCCTCAAGACAAGCCATTTCACTTATCCGAGAGTTGCGTCAGTCCAAGGTGCTGAGCGGGGCAGCCATAATCGCGGAACCGAGCAGCTCCGGAAAATCATCGCGAAGCGACCACATCTGGGAGTTGACCTCTTCCAGTTGCAAGGAGATGTGACCCATGGTTTCCTCGACCTTATCGAAACGCTCGGTCGAAGCACTGCTGAGGGCAAGGATTTCCGGATGCACGCTACCAAGCTTTCCGGCAATCACGTTGACTGCCCCTTCCAGGTCACCAACTCGTCGTTTGAGGTCCTTTATCTCCGACTCGACGTCCATCGGCCGCGGTCTCCAGATTCTTAGTAAGCTATAGTTCGAACAATAATGTGCTCTGAAAAAGAGATGCAACGCCTACGTTATTGTTTTTGCACATCAATGAGCAGGTAACCGTTGTTCAGCCTGATTTCCCACGCCGTGGCATAACGCCACCTGAGCGGATCATCAGTCTTCGTCTCCCATGCATTGCCCCTTATGCGCAAGGCGAATTTTCGCTGCACGCCGTTCGCAATCGTTGCCATAGGTCCGCCCATCGCAGCCGCACACCGGGCGGTACTCGCGTGTGCAGATCGACGACGGTCGCACGCAGCTGCCGTCGGGGTTCGCTTCACCGCACTGGCCAGGCTTTGGATCGCACCACAATTGCGTGTCGCAAGTAACAGCAGCGACGGGCCCACAAGCTTGGCCCTCCTTCGCCAGGGAGTCTTGGGCGGCCCGTGCGGAGAAGCCCACAGCGGTGAGCCCGGCGACAATGAAAAGAGCGAAGATGACTTCAATCGCGCGCATCACAACCTCGAAAAAAATAGCCGGCGGAAATTGGTATCCGCCGCCACTTAAAGCGCCGCTGCGATGAAGCTGGGGTGAATAAGGCTGTGGAAGAAAGGTTGGTGAAGCCGGGGAAGCTAGGAAGCCAACACGCTCCCGCCGTTCAATTCACCAGATCGGTCTTCATAGTCGATGCCCAACTTGCCCGCCCGCAGCGCGCAACCGTTGGAGTAGGTCCGCCCGTCACAGCCACAAACGGGCCTACGATTGCGCGGGCAATTCTTGATCACTCGCACGCAGGTACCGATAGGGTTCGTCTCCCCGCAGCTGCCCGGTTTCGGATTGCACAACAGCCCCTCTTCGCACGTCACCCGCGCCACCGTCCCGCACGTATCGCCAAGCTTGGCACCAACCGCTTCCGGCGCCGTAACAACAGTGGCAACTGAAAAAGCAACCGCCAAACAAGCGGAGATCAAAAAAAGCGCGCGCAACGGGGAACCTCTTTGAGAAAATCGGCCGGACCGCCACCAGTCTACGCGATCCGCTGGCGAGGTGAAGGGCTGTGTTGTCTAAGATGCCGGTCCCGGGTATCCCGCAAATGGGGATTAAGGATGAAAGGACCTTTGAAGGATGGAAAAAACTATAAATACGTCCTACCGACAAAGTGCCGATGCGAGTAGCATATATCGAGAAAGCGCGAGTGCCGACTACGCCACAATGAAGAGTGCTGCGGTACCGGGGAACCTCGCAGATGCAATGCGGAACGCTGTTTTGTTGACAGGGATCGCGGAGCCCCAACAAGCAGAGGAAGAGCCAGTACCGTGCTAAAGTGATAGTGAACGGTAAGTTCATTATTCTTCAGGGCAAAGCCGCGCCAGCGTTCAGGGGCTTGCCGCTGGTTTGAGAGCGCGAGGGTCGAAGAGGCCCTAGCTTCGGCGCAGCCGAAACCGCCCCCCTACTCCGCCGCTTCGGCCTTCCCGGCCCGCCGCCCGCGTGGGGCTTTCTTCGCAGCCACCGCCTTTGTCGCCGCCTTAGCGCCACCCGCCTTCGTAGCTGCCTTGCGCTTGCTCGCCGGCGCCGGCTTCTTCGCTGCCCCACCACCGCGCCGCTTCAAAAGCTTCTTAAGATAATACCCGGTGTAGCTATCCTCGCTGGCAGCGACGTCCTCAGGCGTGCCGGACGCCACGACGTGCCCGCCGCCGTCGCCGCCCTCGGGACCCAAGTCGATGATCCAGTCGGCGGTCTTGATGACTTCCAGGTTGTGCTCGATGACGACCACCGTGTTGCCGGCCTCGACCAGCTGATGCAGCACCTCCAGAAGCTTCGCCACGTCGTGGAAATGCAGCCCCGTCGTCGGCTCATCGAGGATATAGAGCGTCCGCCCGGTGGCCCGCTTGGATAGCTCCTTGGCAAGCTTCACCCGCTGCGCTTCACCGCCCGAGAGCGTCGTCGCCTGCTGACCGACCTTAATGTAGGTCAGTCCGACCCGCTTCAGTGTCTCCAGCTTGTCGCGGATCGACGGCACGGCCTTGAAGAACTCCGCGCCCTCTTCGACCGTCATGTCGAGCACGTCGGCGATCGACTTTTCGCGGTAGCGGACGTCCAGCGTCTCGCGGTTGTAGCGCTTGCCCTTGCACTGGTCGCAGGTGACGTAAACGTCGGGCAGGAAGTGCATCTCGATCTTGATGACGCCGTCGCCGTGACAGGCTTCGCAGCGCCCGCCCTTGACGTTGAAGGAGAACCGGCCCGGCGCATAGCCTCGCGCCTGGGCTTCCGGTAGCCCCGCGAACCACTCGCGGATCGGCGTGAAGGCGCCAGTGTAGGTGGCCGGGTTGGAGCGCGGCGTGCGACCGATCGGCGACTGATCGATGTCGATCACCTTGTCGAGGTGTTCCAGGCCGACGATGCGGTCGTGCTCGCCGGGATGCGCGCGGGCTCCGTTGAGACGCCTGGCAACGGCCCGGTAGATGGTGTCGATCAGCAACGTCGACTTGCCGCCACCCGAGACGCCGGTAACGCAGGTCAACAACCCAAGCGGGATCTCGGCCGTCACGTCCTGCAGGTTGTTGGAGCGTGCGCCGATCACCTTCAGCGTCTTTTTCGGATTGGCCGACCGCCGCTCGGCCGGCACCGCCACGGCAAGGTCACCGGACAGATACTTGCCCGTCAGGCTAGTCTTCGATGATTTGATCGCTTCCGGCGGCCCCTGCGCGACGATTTCACCGCCATGCACACCGGCACCGGGACCGATGTCGACGACATGATCAGCGGTCAGGATCGCATCCTCGTCGTGCTCGACCACCAGAACCGTGTTCCCCAGATCGCGCAGATGTTTCAGCGTCACCAGCAGCCGGTCGTTATCGCGCTGATGCAACCCGATGGAGGGTTCATCGAGCACGTAGAGCACGCCTGTTAGCCCCGAGCCGATCTGCGAGGCCAGCCGGATGCGCTGTGATTCACCGCCAGACAACGTGCCCGATGCGCGCGACAAGGTAAGATATTCGAGCCCGACGTCGTTGAGGAATTTCAGCCGCTCGTTGATCTCCTTCAAGATGCGCGTCGCGATCTCCAGCTGTTTCGCGCTCAGGTGATCAGGCAGCTCTAGGAACCACGGTCCCGCGTTGCGGATCGACATGTCGCAGATTTCGCCGATGTGCAGGCCGTTGATCTTCACCGCCAGCGCCTGCGGTTTCAGGCGATTGCCGCCGCAATCTTCGCACGGGTGAGCGAGCTGATAACGAGACAGCTCTTCGCGCACCCAGTCGGAATCGGTCTCCCGCCAGCGCCGCTCGATGTTACCGATGACCCCCTCGAACGGCTTGGCGTTGCGATAGCGCCGAATCCCGTCCTCGTAGACGAACTCGATCTCTTCACCGCCCGAGCCGAACAAAATGGCGAGCTGCACGTGCTTGGGAAGCCGCTCCCAGGGCATTTTCATGGAGACGCCGTAGTGGCGCGCTAGCGCCACCAGCGTCTGCTCGTAGTATGGCGACGTCGCCCCCGTCTTGGCCCACGGATAAATCGCGCCGTCGGCCATCGAAAGCGTGCCGTCCGGCACCACCAGATCCGGTTCGAATTGAAGCTGCGTTCCCAACCCATCACACGTCGGGCATGCCCCCGCCGGTGCGTTGAATGAAAACAGCCGAGGTTCGATTTCGTCGATTGTGAAGCCGGACACCGGGCACGCGAACCGCGCCGAGAAAACGATCCGCTCGTGCGTCTCATTCTTGGATTTATTCGCTCCCGACATAGCCGCTTTGCCAAGCGGCTTATCGGCGAACTCGACGACCGCGATGCCGTCGGCAAGCTCCAGCGCCATCTCAAAGCTGTCCGCCAGGCGTGCAGCCGAATCCGGGCGCACGACGATGCGATCGACGACAACGTCGATGTCGTGTTTGTACTTCTTGTCGAGGGCCGGGGCGTCGGGGATTTCATGAAGCGTGCCGTCAATCTTGACGCGCTGGAAACCCTTCTTCTGCAACTCCGCCAATTCTTTTTTGTATTCGCCCTTCCGCCCGCGCACGACGGGCGCCATCAGATAGAGCCGCGTACCCTCCTTTAGCGCCAGGACACGGTCGACCATCTGCGTCACCGTCTGGCTTTCGATCGGCAGACCCGTCGCCGGTGAATGTGGCACCCCGACGCGGGCGAATAACAAGCGCAGATAGTCGTAGATTTCGGTAACCGTGCCGACGGTCGAACGTGGGTTTTTCGAAGTTGTCTTTTGCTCGATGGAGATCGCCGGCGACAGCCCGTCGATATGATCGACATCGGGCTTTTGCATCATCTGCAGAAACTGGCGCGCGTAGGCCGACAGGCTTTCGACGTATCGCCGCTGCCCTTCCGCATAGATGGTGTCGAAAGCCAGCGACGACTTGCCCGAGCCGGACAGCCCCGTAAACACGACCAGAGCATCGCGTGGGATCTCTAGGTCGACGTTCTTGAGATTGTGCTCGCGCGCCCCGCGCACGTGGATGATACCGGGCTTCGGCTGATCGGCCGCGAGCTGTTTACGCTTCACAAACTTTGCCATGGCTTCTCGTTACTCGAACGGACTGCCGACGGCAACGAGGTCGATCAAGTTGTCATAGCGAAACTGTCCAGTGCCGAATGGACAGATCCAACGTCCTACCTCTGGAAATCAAAGCGGTAGCTTAGGCCAACAATCGCGGAGAACTGATCCTTGGTCTCGATGACCGGGCTGTCCGCTGCATCCTTCAGTAGGCGCGCATACTTGCCGCCGGCCCGCAATTTCCAGCGGTCCGTCAGATCGATTACGGTGGCGAGCCCGAAGTGGACGTCTTTGATGCCGGAGCCGGCGTCATACACCGGCAATCCGGCGACAGAATTGCTCGCCTGCACTGCGTTCACACCGAAATAGGAGTCCATGTAGTTGTCATCGGCGAACGTCGTGCCAACCCGTGCCACGCCCTTTACACCCGGTGCGATGTAGCTTTCCACTTCCGCGCCCGCACGGATCTGGTACCCGTCATCGTTGCCGGTAACGATTTGGTGGTAGGAAACGTCAAACATGACGATGCCGAGCCGGTATCCGGCGTAGGCACCTAGAACCAGGCCGTCGTCGACTTTGCCAAGCCCGAGAAGCTTGTCTCCATCGTCTTCGTCACGGCCAAAAACGTAACCGGCCAGCGGACCGATTTCAAAGCCACCGGCATCAAAAGCCCGGATGCGGACATCATCGATGCCGCGGAACTTCACACGGCCCGCAAACGCGCTGGCGTCACCCCCGAGCTTTGGCAGAATGAGCGGGAAGCCATAGGCCTCATACTCTTTAGAGCCTTCGTACTTCGGCCGGATGCCGACGCTGCCGCCGACTCCGACGCTGTAGGTGTTAGTGCCAACGCCATCTTGGGCGTTAGCCGCCGGTGATTCGAATACAAGCGCTGCGAATGGAAGTAGAGCAAATACCGCGCGCCCGTTGCGGAGCCAGCAAATCATGTGACCTCACTAAAATCTCTCATAGCCTATTCAATAACAGCGAACGTCAGCCCTGAGTTAACAGATTGCCGCGATGGCCACTCATGACGGCAATATCCAGCCGGGGTGTTGCCGATTTGCGTTCGATTGATGAAGAATTGTGCAGGTTCTCTGGAATTGGCTGTTGATGGCTTGGGGATAGCCGGAACCGTCCTTGATTCGCTCCCTCAGTTGCCCCCCCCCCGGGAAAACGATCTGCCCGGTCGGCAAGCCGGCTGGTCCCTCAAGCGGATGCGCGGCGGCTTGGAGCACGCGCTGAAAGTTGGCCAGCCCGTTTTCACAGGCCGATCGCGCCGCGTATCTTCGGCCGCCCTGAGCTGCCTCAAGAGCTCACTTTGACATACGATCCTGGTGCATCCTCAAGGGTTCCAAGAACCTCGCCCGGGTCCCGCGGTGGGATGTTGTCGCCGGACTGGTTAGACAACCACTCGATCCAATAGGGCCACCAAGACCCCGGCGTTTCGCGCGCCATTCCGATCCAGTCTTCAAGCGTCTCCGCCGCCGCCTTCGAAGCCGTCCAGTATTGATATTTTACCTTCGATGGAGGGTTTACGACACCAGCGATGTGGCCCGACGCGGCAAGCACCAATTCGACAGGGCCGCCGAACAGCTGCGCGCCGATGAACACCGATTTCGCTGGCGCGATGTGGTCTTCCTTTGTGGCCAGGTCGAAGACTGGAATCTTGATGTCGCTGAGGCAGACCTTCTCCCCACTGATCTCCAACTCACCCTTGGCGAGTTTGTTCTCCTGGTAGAACTCGCGCAGGTAGTAGCGGTGATTGGCCGCCGGCATGCGCGTGGAATCCTGGTTCCAATAGAGCAGGTCGAATGGGAACGGTTTTTTGCCGAGCAGGTAATTGTTGACGATGTAGGGCCAAACCAGATCCTTAGGCCGCATCATGTTGAACACGTTGGCCATGCGCGAGCCATCAAGATAGCCGCGCTCAGTCATCATTTCTTCGAGGTTATTCAGCTGGGCATCGTCGATGAATAGCAAGAGGTCACCGGCCTTGGTGAAGTCCACCTGTGTCGTCAGGAACGTCGCCGAGCGGAACATGTTCTCGCGGCGCTTCGAGGCGTAAGCCAATGTCGTCGCCAACAGTGTCCCGCCAACGCAATAACCGAGCCCATTGATGCGCTCCTCGCCCGTTTCCTTCTGCACCGCTTCGGCTGCCGTCAGAACGCCTTTTTGCATGTAGTCGTCGAATTTCATGTTGGCGAGCGCGCCGTCCGGGTTGACCCAAGAAATGACAAAGACCGTAAAACCTTGGTCGACAACGTATTTGATGAAGCTCTTCGCCGGCGTCAGATCGAGAACGTAGAACTTGTTGATCCACGGCGGCACGATCAGCAGCGGCGTCTGATGCACCGTATCGGTGGTCGGCGAATACTGAATGAGCTGCATGAGCTCGTTTTGGAAGACGATCTTGCCCGGCGTCGTGGCGAGGTTGCGGCCGACTTCGAATGCTTCAAGATCCGTTTGGCTGATCTTCAGCAGATCGCCCGACTTGCGCATGTCTTCGGACAGGTTGACCACGCCCTTTACAAGGTTCTCGCCGTCGGTCGCGAATGTCTCGCGCACCACTTCAGGGTTTGTCATTGGGAAGTTCGATGGCGACAGGGCGCTCGTCAGCTGACGGAAATGGTATTCTGCCCTTTGCCGGTCGCGTTCGGTGAGCCCATCAGTTGAATTTAGCATGTCGTCAGCCCAGCGGCTGGTGACAAGGTAGCTCTGCTTCCAAAAGTCGAAATAAGGATTGCTGCTCCACTCCGGATCTTTGAATCTGTTGTCTCCGGCCTCCGGCTGCACGACGGGTGTGGCGTCCTCTCCCATCATCTTCATGATCGTGCCGTTCCAGATCTCGGCATAAGAGCGCAACAGCTGACCTTGGGCGTCGGCCAGCTTTGCAGGGTCCTTCATCATCCAGTGTGTAAACAGGTCGTTGAGCGTCTTAGATGCGTCCTGGATCTCGCTGGCCGACGAATATGGCGTGGCCTTATTGTCAGCGCGGTCGAGAAAATCTGACATCACCTGCCCAGCGCCTTCGAAGAACCGCAGGATGTTTTGGGCGAACAGGTCCGGATTGCTGATCTGATATTGAGTCAGATCGGGTTGGCTTGGCTTCTTCTCTTCAGTCATTGTCACTGTTCGCCTTGAAATTTACACAGGCCAATAATCGGCCCGCGCAGCAATGTTAGCTGCCGTCCGTGTGATCTTGCGATGCTTCCACGAATAATCTACTGCTTCGGAGCATCCCACGGCAACGTAACAATAGTGCGGAGTAGTAGTGGAAAACCTGGGGACCATTTCACAGCGCCAACGAAGAGCTGATCCTTGGATATCCGACTCTCACGCTTGCTTGTTGCAAGAGCTCTTGCCATCGCCGGTACCGCGATGCTGGTCACCGCCTGTGGCCTAGCCACGCCCGGCGTCCGATTGCCCGAGCTGGATCGTCAGAGCGAACTCGGCCTGCTGGACAAACAACAAAGAGCCGCAGCAATTAAGAGTATGAAGGCTCTCGCCGAAGAGCAAAAAAGGCGCGCCGCAGCGATCCCAAAAAAGCCATTGCCCGGTGAAAAGCTTGAGACTCTGGTTCGCACCGTCCGCTGAAAGCGCCGTTTAAGTTGCAATATCGGTAGTTGTTGCAATATCGGTAGTTAAAGCTCTCTGGATCGACCAGCGAAGCTGGACGAAGGGGCACGTAAGAGCTTATCTAAGGATAGATCAGCCGCACCTATCTGAGCCGGACCAGCGCCCCGGTTCAATCAACGCGTCCTGTTTTGGACCTGCACTTGCCCGGCGACGCGGTTCTTGCCCCGTGAGTCGCGGCTTTCCCAACGAGAGATCGCCCCCGTGATCGAGGAATTTCACAGTATCAAGCGTCTGCCCCCTTATGTATTCGCGGAAGTGAACCGGCTGAAGGCCGACGCGCGGGCGCGAGGGGCGGATATCATCGATCTCGGAATGGGCAACCCAGATCTGCCGACACCGCAGCATATCGTCGACAAGCTGGTTGAGACCGTGGCGAAGCCTCGGACTCACCGCTACTCCGCATCGAAGGGGATCCCGGGACTGCGCCGGGCGCAGGCGGCCTATTATGATCGACGATTCGGCGTCAAACTCGATCCCGAAACTCAGATCATCGCGACCCTGGGTTCGAAGGAAGGCTTCGCCAACATGGCACAGGCCATCGCGGCACCGGGTGATGTCATCCTGGTCCCGAACCCGACCTATCCCATCCACGAATTTGGCTTCATCATCTCAGGCGCCGCCATCCGGCACCTGCCTGCTGGCAATGGCGAGGACGTGTTGCGTGCATTGGAGCGGGCCTGGAGCCATTCCGTGCCGAAGCCGCTTGCGGTCGTACTGAACTATCCGTCGAATCCGACGGCGATGGTCGCAAGCCTGGATCTCTACAAGGAGATGGTGGCGCTCGCCAAGAAGCTTGAACTGATTATCCTATCTGACATCGCCTATGCCGAGGTCTACTTTGAGGACAATCCACCTCCGTCGATCTTGCAGGTGCCTGGCGCGATGGATGTCGCCGTCGAATTCACCTCACTATCCAAGAGCTACAATATGCCTGGCTGGCGCATGGGTTTCGCCGTCGGCAATGAACGCTTAATCAGCGCGCTGGCACGGGTGAAATCGTATCTTGACTATGGTGCCTTTACTCCCATTCAAGTTGCCGCGGCCGCCGCTCTGAACGGTCCTCAAGACTGCGTTGAGGAGATCCGCAACGTCTACCGGTCGCGTCGGGACTGCTTGGTTGAGAGTTTCGCTCGGGCCGGCTGGGACGTGCCGCCGCCGCCGGCGACGATGTTCTGCTGGGCACCCGTCCCCGAACCGTTCCAATCCCTTGGCTCCGTGGAGTTCGCCAAACTGCTGATCGAAAAGGCCGACGTTGCGGTGTCGCCGGGCATCGGCTTTGGCGAGTATGGCGAAGGTTACGTACGCATTGCCCTCGTCGAAAACGAGCAACGTATTCGTCAGGCCGGGCGCAATCTGAAAAAATTCTTCGCTCAGGCTGAGAACACGCTGCATAACGTGATCCCCATGACGCAGAAGGCTGGCGGCTAGGCACGATGCCTTGTGAACAGCTGCCGTGCGCGGTTCGCCGGAGCGGCAGCTTTACACAGGGCCTCATATCCCGATTAGGCGAATAGAATTCCAAGATGACCAAACCTCTCAAACTCGGCGTTGCCGGGCTCGGTACCGTCGGCGCCGGCCTGTTGGAACTCATTGATACCCATGGCGAGCGTCTCGCTGGCGTCTTGCCGCGTCCGCTCAAGGTCGATGCGGTATCGGCTCGGACGCGCGGCAAGGATCGCGGCGTTTGCCTCGATCAGATGCGCTGGTTTGACGATCCGGTTGCCCTCGCTGGCGACGATGGAATTGACGTGTTCGTCGAGTTGATCGGCGGCGAAGATGGTCCCGCCAAAGCCGCTGTCGAGACGGCGCTCAGCGCCGGAAAACATGTCGTCACTGCCAACAAGGCGTTGCTTGCTAAGCACGGCGTTGCCTTGGCGCGGCTCGCCGAAGAGCACAATGTTGCGCTGAATTTCGAGGCGGCTGTCGCGGGCGGCATTCCGGCCATCAAAACCATGCGCGAAGCCTTCATTCCCAACAAGGTCGCACGCGTTTACGGCATTTTGAATGGCACCTGCAACTATATCCTGACCGTGATGGAGGATGCTGGACGCTCGTTCGCTGACGTCCTCAAGGAGGCCCAGGAAAAAGGCTATGCCGAAGTCGATCCGACGTTCGACATCGGTGGCTTTGATGCCGGCCACAAGCTGGCACTAATGACCAGCCTTGCCTTCGGCACCGAGGTCGCCGCAGATGAGATCCACGTCGAAGGCATCGAGACCATCACCCAAGCCGATATAGAGGCCGCCAGTGATCTTGGGTACCGCATCAAGCTGCTGGGCGTCGCCATAGAAACCCCGAGCGGCATCGAAGCTCGCGTCAATCCGGCTATGGTGCCGAAGCACTCAGCTATCGCCGAGGTCTCTGGTGTGACCAACTGCGTAGCCCTCGAAGGCGATTTCACGGGGCCGTTGCTCCTCGTCGGCGCGGGCGCCGGTGGCGGGCCGACAGCGGCCGCGGTCGCCAGCGATATCGTCGACGTGGCCCGCGGCATCGTTCTCCCGCCCTTTATAACGCCGACTCAGAACCTAAAGTCCCATCGCCGTGCGAGAATCGATGAGCATTGTGGGGCCTACTACCTGCGCCTGTCCGTGCGTGATGAGCCGGGTGCCATGGCAGGTATCGCAAAGTGCATGGGCGATCAGGGCGTGTCGTTGGAAAGTGTCGTTCAGCGGCGTGAGCTGAAGGCGCTTCCCGGCAGTGGTAAACCGACCCGAACCGGGGCCTCGGCGACGGTGATTATGGTCACCCACGAGACCACCGAGGATGCCATTCGCCGGGCTGTTGCGAGCATCGACAGCATCGAAAAGGTCGCCGAGCGGCCGCAGGTCATCCGCATCGAGAAGCTCTAGGCCCTGAGCCAAAGCTCACAACTTATCCTCCTCCTCGCGTTCCATGCTCGAATCGGAGTACACGCAACATGAAGGGGGATCTGCATGGACGCGGCACGAAAATTGGCGGGCAGAGAAGCAGGCAAGCAACCGTTCCTAGGCGTCACGCAGTCCGTGCGCGGCTTTGAATGGCGTGAACGCCTAGGCGGCCACGGCCGCGCCATCGCTTCGGCTATCTCCCAACGCCATGCACTGCCCGAGTTACTCGGTCGTGTGCTGGCCGGACGCAACGTGGGCATCGATGACGTCGAAGTTTTCCTCGAACCCTCTCTAAAGGCGCTGATGCCCGACCCGAGCGAACTTCGGGACACGGATCGGGCCGCCGCACGGCTGGCCGATGCGATTGGCTCCGGAGAAAAGGTTGCGGTGTTTGGTGATTATGACGTCGATGGCGCCTGCTCGTCGGCGCTGATGGCTCGCTTTTTACAGCATCACGGCCTGCAGCCGCACGTTTACATTCCCGACCGGCTGTTTGAAGGCTACGGGCCCAACGCCAAGGCCATCGAGCAACTTATCAAAGATGGTGCCAGCCTGATCGTCACTGTTGATTGTGGCACCAGCAGCTACGAACCACTCGCGCATGCCAAAAAGCTTGGAGCTGAAGTGATCGTCATCGATCACCACCAGGCCGACGAAATCCTTCCGGACGTCCATTCTGTTATCAATCCCAACCGCCAGGACGATGTTTCCGGTCAGGGGCACTTGTGCGCTGCCGGCGTCGTTTTCCTTACGCTGGTCGCGGTCGCTCGCGAATTACGCCGCCGCGGTCACTATGTCGATGGGCGCACCGAGCACTCGCTGATGGGAGACCTCGATCTTGTCGCCCTTGCCACCGTCTGCGACGTGGTACCGCTCGAGGGACTCAACCGCGCATATGTCACCAAGGGGCTGCAGGTCATGCGCCAGCGGCACAATATTGGATTGCGTGCTCTTTTCGATGCGGCCGGCCTCGACCAGGCGCCGACGCCCTATCATCTCGGCTTCATCCTCGGGCCGCGCATCAACGCCGGCGGGCGTATCGGAGATTCCGGCCTTGGCGCACGCCTGTTGAGCCATGCCAATCCTCACGAAGCGCACAAGATCGCCGAAACGCTGGATCGATTGAACCGCGAGCGCAAGGCCATCGAAACCGAAACCCTGGAACAGGCCATGGCCGAAGCCGCGTTGCGCGTAGACGCCGAGCCGGACCTGCCGATCATCGTTCTTGGTGCCGAGGATTGGCACAAGGGCATTGTCGGTCTTGTCGCCAGCCGCTTGACCGACCGCTTTCAACGCCCATCCTGCGTCCTTTCCTTGACCAAGGACGGTGCCACCGGCGCTGTCTCCGGGACCGGCTCCTTGCGCTCCGTCGCGGGTGTCGATATCGGCGGCGCAGTTCGTGCCGCAGTTGCTCAAGGACTGCTGCTCAAGGGCGGTGGCCATGCCATGGCGGCCGGCCTGACGGTCGAGCAAGACAAGCTTGAAGACTTGAAAGCCTTTTTGGCGGCTGAGCTGAGCGCATCGACCCGAGATGCCCGCGCCGCTGCCGCCCTTGAAGTCGACGGCGCATTGACCCCGTCCGCCGCCAATCAGGAGCTGATCACGCTGCTGGACCGTGCCGGGCCCTACGGACAGGGCAATCCGCAGCCGCAGTTCGTGTTCCCTGCCCACCGCGTGCGCTTCGCGAAAGTCGTCGGTGACGCCCATATCCGCGCCACTATCGAGGCCAGCGATGGCTCCCGCGTCGACGCCATTGCCTTCCGCGCCGCCGGACAACCCCTTGGCGACCTTCTCTTGGAAGCCAACGGCGGCATGCCGTTGCACGTTTGCGGTACTTTGCGCCGCGATACCTGGGGCGGACGCAACCGCATTGAGCTGACCATTCAGGACGCTGCCGACCCCCGCAAGCAGAGCTGAGTCCGACTTCAGAGCGTGTTCTGCTGCCGCGTTAATCAAGGTCGGCAACGCATCTGTCGCGCCCCGGATCGCGCCGTCCCTAAAGGGTTGAAATGCCCACCAAACCCCAATATAAAGCGGGGCTCTGCGCTCCCTTCGTCTATCGGTTAGGACGCCAGATTTTCAATCTGGAAAGAGGGGTTCGATTCCCCTAGGGAGCGCCACGTTGCCTGCTGTCGGAGATCGTATAGCGTAGCCACTTGTCCCCAAATTGCTCGCGCTAATCCACACCACCCTGGTTCCCAGGCGCAACGGTTCAACTGGCCCGACAATATAATCTGACAAATGATGTTGCATATGCTTGGCCATTTGCGATGATATACTAAGGTTGAGGGCGCTTCGTAGATTCGCTCGTGCGGATGACCTCCGCAAGAACAAGTTGATTCTGACAATATTGTTATTGGGAACACCGACCGATGGGGGGTTGGTCGTATGAGAAGGTGTGCCCGTAGTGTTTAGATTCAATTACTTAAAGGCTTATCCATAGCCTGGTGTGCTGGCGTTGGCGCCGCCACATCCGCGCTTAGTTTGCACCCTATATACTGAAAGGGATCAAAAGCGAGTTGAACCACGTATCGGTCACTCATTGAGGAACAATGGAGTTCGCTATGACCTTGCCGACTGAAGAGCCGATCTTCGACGAGTTCGCGCAGTCATTCGAAAAGCACCGCCCTGTCGAGATGACGCTGAAGGAATACCTCGAGGGCTGCCGAACCGACCCGACCTTCTACTCCAGCGCTGCGGAACGCATGATGAGCGCCATCGGCGACGCTGAGCTCGTCGACACATCCCGCGACTCGAGACTGGGTCGCATCTTCATGAACCGCACGATCAAAGTTTATCCAGCCTTTAAGGACTTTTACGGCCTCGAAGAAACCATCGAACGCATTGTTGGTTTCTTCCGCTCCGCCGCTCAAGGCCTCGAAGAGCGCAAGCAGATCCTCTATCTCCTGGGCCCGGTCGGCGGCGGCAAGTCCTCGCTGGCCGAACGACTGAAGGAGTTGATGGAGCATCGTCCGATCTACGTCCTGAAGGCCGGCGATGAAGTAAGCCCGATCTACGAAAGTCCGCTCGCTCTCTTCAATCCGAGCCAGATGGGGCCGCTGCTTCTGGAGAAGTACAATATTCCAACCCGCCGCCTGACCGGCGTCATGAGCCCGTGGGCAATGAAGCGCCTCGATGAATTCGGCGGAGATCTGAGCAAGTTCTCGGTCGTAAAGATCTGCCCATCTCGTTTGCGCCAAATCGGCATCGCCAAGACTGAACCAGGCGATGAAAACAACCAGGATATCGCTTCCCTCGTCGGCCGCGTCGACATCCGCAAATTGGAGTTCTTCGGCCAGAACGACCCTGACGCCTACTCCTACTCGGGTGGTCTCAACCGCACGACCCAGGGCGTGATGGAATTCGTCGAGATGTTCAAGGCGCCGATCAAGATGCTGCATCCGCTGCTGACGGCGACCCAGGACGGCAGCTACGTCGGAACCGAAAACGTCGGTGCGTTGCCCTACTCCGGCATCATTCTCGCCCACTCGAATGAGAGCGAGTGGCAAAGCTTCCGCAACAATAAGAACAATGAAGCCTTCCTCGACCGCATCTACGTGGTCACCGTCCCCTACTCGTTGCGGGCTACCGACGAAAAGAAAATCTACGAAAAGCTGTTAGCGGGGAGCGAGTTGTCTGATGCGCCGTGCGCACCCGGAACCCTCGGTATGTTGGCGCAGTTCTCGGTCCTGTCGCGTCTGCGCGAGCATGACAACTCCATGCTGTACTCCAAGATGCGGGTCTACGACGGTGAAAGCCTGAAAGAGACCGATCCACACGCTCGCAGTGTCCAAGAGTACCGCGACACCGCCGGTGTCACGGAAGGCATGGATGGCGTCTCAACACGGTTCGCTTACAAGATCCTGTCGGAGACCTTCAACCACGACACGCAGGAGGTTGCCGCCGATCCAGTGCACCTTATGTACGTTTTGGAGCAGGCTATTCGCCGTGAACAATTGCCCGGCGAAATCGAGGAGCGGTATCTGGAATTCATCAAGGAAGAACTCGGTCAGCGTTATGCTGAGTTCATCGGCAACGAGGTCCAGAAGGCCTACCTCGAATCCTACAACGATTTCGGCCAAAACCTATTTGATCGTTACGTCGCCTATGCCGATGCCTGGATCGAGGATCACGACTTCAAGGATGCAGACACCGGACAGTTGATGAGCCGTGAATTGCTCGATCAGGAACTCTCCAAGATCGAGAAACCCGCGGGTATCGCCAACCCGAAGGACTTCCGCTACGAGGTCGTGAAATTCTCGCTTCGCGCACGCGCCAAGAACGGCGGCAAGAACCCGAGCTGGACAAGTTATGAGAAGATCCGCGACGTTATAGAGCGCCGCATGTTCAGCCAGGTCGAGGACTTGCTCCCCGTGATCAGCTTCGGCGCCAAGAAGGACGGCGATACCGAGAAGAAGCACGAGGAGTTCGTGCAGCGTATGATCGACCGCGGTTACACTGCTCGACAGGTCCGCAGACTGGTGGAATGGTATATGCGCGTGAAGAAATCGAGCTGAGCGAGTGGCCGGTGTGCGCACCGGCCTCCGCAAAAAGGATGTTGCTGACCGATGCAGATCGTCGACCGGAGGCTCAACCCAAAGGCAAAGTCACTCGGCAATCGCCAACGCTTCATCCGTCGTGCCAAGGCCGAAATCAAGGAGGCCGTCCGCGAGGCGGTCAGAAGCCGCAAGGTTTCGGATATTGGTGCGGGGGAAGACGTACGAATTTCCTCTAAGAGCCTGCGTGAGCCTGTTTTCTCACTCGACTCCAAATCCGGCTCTCGCGATTTCGTGCTTCCCGGCAATAGCGATCTGGTCGTTGGTGACGCCATTCCAAAGCCCCCGCCGGCAGGCGGGCGCGGCTCCAAGGGCAGCAAGGACGGCTCCGGTGAGGACGAGTTCGTTTTCTCGCTGTCGCGTGAGGAGTTCCTCGATCTCTTCTTTGAGGATTTGCGGCTGCCGAACCTCGTCAAGGCGAAGCTGAAGTCGGTCAAATCCACCGAGCTTAGCCGGGCGGGTTTCAGTTCCGACGGTTCGCCATCGAAGCTCAATCACGTGCGCACCATGCGCAATTCACTGGCTCGCCGCATTGCGCTGCATCGCCCGAGCCTGGCGACGCTTGAGCAGCTCGAAGACGAAATCGCCAAGGCCGAGGCTGAATCGCCGCCCGACGAAAACTTGCTCGAAGAACTTCGCGCCAGGCATGCCCGCGTTGTTTATCTACGTAAGACCGTCGCCTACCTCGACCCGTTGGATCTGAAATTCAACCGTTTTGAGCGTGTGCCGAAGCCGTCCACCCAGGCCGTCATGTTCTGCCTGATGGACGTTTCCGCTTCCATGACCGAGCGTCTGAAAGACCTCGCCAAGCAGTTTTACATGCTCCTCAATATCTTCCTGCGGCGCCATTACCGCGAGGTCCAGGTGGTCTTCGTCCGCCACACCAATGTCGCCCAGGAAGTCGATGAGGAAACCTTCTTCTCTGGCCGCGAAACCGGTGGCACCGTGGTCTCGACCGCGTTTGTCGAAATGCAGCGGGTCATCAACGAGCGCTATCCACTGTCCGATTGGAATATCTATGCGGCGCAAGCTTCCGACGGCCACAACTTCCGCGACGATATGGAAGAGTGCATCAGTATTCTCCAAAGCAGTCTTCTCTCGCAGTGCCAGTACTTCGCTTACATTGAAGTTGGCGCTCCCGACGACGGACCCTATCCGCCCAGTGAGGTCTGGGAGGGCTATGAAGACCTAATCGGTCAGCACGACAATTTTGCCATGCGCCGCGTCACCGAAGCCGGGGAGATATATCCGGTGTTTCGCAATCTCTTTTCCGACGAAAAGAGTACCAAAGGTTAGTCAAGAATAGGGCACATGCAGATCAACCCGACCAAGGCGACCTCGAAACTATTGTTTGATGGCGCGGACTGGACATTCGATCTGGTCAAGAAGGCCTACGACTCGGTGCAAGAAGTCGGCGTCGGCGAATTGGGTCTCGACATTTACCCAAACGTCATCGAGGTCATCACCTCCGAGCAAATGCTTGATGCCTATGCCTCGATCGGACTGCCGCAGATGTACCGACACTGGTCGTACGGCAAGCACTTCGTCCGCGACGAGATGAATTATCGCAGGGGCTCCCAGGCGTTGGCCTACGAGCTCGTGATCAATTCCGACCCGTGCATCAATTACATCATGGAGGAGAACTCCATGACGATGCACACTTTGGTGCTGGCCCACGCCGCGATGGGCCACAACCACTTCTTCAAGAACAACTACCTGTTCCAGGAGTGGACGCGCGCCGACGCCATTCTCGATTATCTCGACTTCGCCAAGAGCTACGTCAGCCGTTGCGAGGAACTGCATGGTATGAATGCCGTCGAGCAGGTCCTCGACGCCGCCCATGCACTAATGCAGCAAGGCATCAGCCGCTATCCCGGTTCCAACAAGCAGATGTCGCTTGCTCGCGAACGTGAGCGCGCATTGGCCCGCCACCTTTATGAAGAGCGCTCCTTCAATGATTTGTGGCGCACGGTGCCCAAACAGCGGGCCGAGGAAAAGCCTGAAGGCGAGGAAGCACCAGTCTCCGGCGGCTCATCGCAGGTCCGACTGCCAGAGGAAAACTTGCTCTACTTCCTTGAGAAGACCGCCCCGAAGCTGGAAGATTGGGAGCGCGAGCTATTGCGTATTGTCCGCAATCTGGCGACCTATTTCTATCCGCAGCGGCAGACCAAAGTGATGAACGAGGGCTGCGCGACGTGGACCCATTTCCACATCATGAACCGCCTCTACGATACGGGCCAACTATCCGAAGGCGCGATGCTTGAATTCCTGCATAGCCACTCGTCGGTGACGATGCAGCCAAGCTGGAATGATCGTCGGTTTTCCGGTCTAAACCCCTATGCGCTGGGGTTTGCCATAATGCGCGACATCGAGCGCATAGCTACCGAACCGACCAGCGAAGACAAGGACTGGTTCCCCGATATCGCCGGCAGCGGCGACCCCGTCGGCGAACTCAAACGGATCTGGGCTGAATTCCGAGATGACAGTTTCATCTTGCAGTACCTTTCGCCCAAGGTGATCCGTGACTTCCGTTTATTCGGCATTCACGACGAAGCCCAATACCCGCACGTATTCGTTTCCTCGATCCACGATGAGCGCGGTTATCGGCGCGTACGCCAGAACTTGGCCCAGCAGTATTGCGTGTCCTCGCTTGATCCTGATCTGCAGATCATCGATGCCGATTTGCAGGGCTCGCGCCGCCTCGTCGTCTCGCACCGGGTGCGCAACGGCGTCATGCTTGAGCGGGCCAATTGCGAGCGCACGCTCTACCACCTCGCGCGGCTGTGGGGGTATCGCGTGAAGCTGGTCGAGGTCGACGCTGAGTCCGGTAAAGTCCTCAAGGAACATGAAAACCTGCGGATGCCCTGAGTGCGTCGGCGCCTGCTGGTTGCGGTCGCTGAGGCGGTCTTTTGCGGAAAGTACGCGGCCGCAGGGCTATCTACGCGGCACAGGCACGTCGGCGCTGTTGCCACCCCGGCGCATGGTTCCTGCCAGCTGGCATCGAGAAGTGCCGTCCCCCCGGCGGCTCTTGAGCCCTTGACCCGGCCTTCGGCGAAGGTCAATTCCATGGATTGCCCAGGCCGCAATTCAGTGACGGCTGTGGCCGAAACAGCGACACGGCTAAGAAAAGACCTTCAACGCCTTTTTAATGCAAATGGTGACCGAACAGCTCTCCAATCGGCGCCTTTCAGTCAAAAGAAGCGTAGCAGCCGCTCGATATACTCCAGTTCATTGGTAGGCCGCTGAGCTTCGCCCAGCCGTTTGCGCAGCTCGTTGAGCAGTTCCCGAGCCCGCTGCACATCGATCTCATCGGGCACCTTGACCGAAGTTCCCTGGTCGGGACCGCGCGAGCGTTGCGGCCGGCCAAGCGGATCGCGCGGCGTTTCACCGTTCTGGCCATAACGCTGAGGCATGTTCTGCAGCATTTGCTGGGCCATTTGCTGCGCACCCTTCCGCAGTTGATCGAGGGCTCGCGACTGTTCCTGCGTGGCTCCGTCGAGGTCGCCTTCTTCCAACGCGCGTTCGGCGTTGCGCATGGCCTGTTGGGCTTCGGAAATCTCATCCGACTGCCCTATTCCAGCGCCCTGCATGTCGCGCTGCAACTGGCCGAGACGGTTTCTAAGGCCGCGCTGCCGTTCGCCGAGTTGGCCACGGCCCGTACGCCCATTCTGTCCCTGGCCCTGCTGTTGCCCTTGACCTTGTTCACCGGATTGAGGACCACGGCGGCGTTGCCCCTGACCTTGGCCGCGCTGACCTTGTTGCCCCTGCTGTCCTTGTTGGCGCTGCTGGGAAAACGTTTCGTCCATCAGGCTTTGCTGTTGACCGACAATATCGCCCAGCTCGCTCATCATTTGCATCATCTGCTCGCTTTGCTGGGACTGCGCGTTCTGCGACTCGGCTGACTGCATACGGTCCAGCAAATCACGCAATTCGCTCAACATCTGCTGGGCGGAATCGCGGGCTCCACTTTTCGCCATTTCCTCGATCTGCTTCATCATGCGCTCGAGGTCTTGCTGGCTCAGCATCTGCTGTTCGCTGTTCTGCCCGTTGGGCATCGTCGGATTCTTTTGCGCTTCCCGCGCCATCTGCTGCAGATACTCGTTGAGCGCCGTGCGCAGCTCCTTCATGGCCTCTTGGATCTCTTGATCGGAGGCGCCATCTTGCAGAAGCTTTGACAGCTTTTCTTGGGCATCGCGAAGCCGGCGCTCCGCGTCGCTGAGATCACCGTCCTCGATGCGCAGCGCCACGTTCCAAAGCTGTTCGATGACGCTATCGAGTCCGGGACGCGTCTTGTCCCGTTGCAAACGGTACAGTGCGGTCCGCAACCCGAGATAGACCTGAACGTCATCGATAAAGCCATCCGGCGCCAGCGTCAGCGCATCAAGGGCAAGCACGACCTTGTCGCGATGTCGCGAGTCCACCACGAGCTTACGCCGCTGCTCGACGATAGCCCGCGCCAACGGTTTGCGGAAAACCCGTTGCGGTAGCTTCATTTCAAGCGGTTCGGACTCCCCAACCTGACCAGCTCCGTCCGTCGCCTCCAAGCTCATCACGACGTCCAGCCCCGCCCAAGGATGAGAGCCCAGTTCAAGATGCGTGACCGACTCACCGGAGCGCGCGTTTGCCTTCGGCAGACGCAGGGTGAGTTCCGGCGGGCGTGACAACGGCAGACGCGGCCCTTCCAGCGTATCCTTGCGAGCCCAGGCCGTATTTGGATCTTGTTTTTCGTCCTCGGCCTTGACCACTTTGACCCGAGCGGTGACCACGCCGTAATCATCGGCCACCATGTACTCGAGCTTCATCGAGCCGCGTCCGCTCGGCTTGGGAGTTTTGGTCAGTTCAATGGAAGGAATCTGATCGGGTGTGACCGAGAAGGTCCAGGAATTGACCTTGGTCTCGCCGTGCATCAAGCGCACTTCGGCGGAGGCATCGAGCGTGGCGCGCAACTCGGCCACATCCTTGACCACGCCGCCTGGCGTTTTGGCGGCATCCGCGGCGATGGATTTTGCTGACTCGCCTGCATCCAGTATGTCCAGACGCATGTCGCCAACAGCTTCGCCACTGGCACGCACGATGAGCTGGCTGCCCGACGGGATTTCGATTAATCTGTTGGTGTTTTGGGGCAGGTCGGCCTTCGGCGCATTTCCGGTCCGCCCCCCATCCGCCAGCATAACAGGCGCCTTGCTGGTATAGGCAGGCGGCGTCACCCAAGCGTCGATGCGCAACCGCGAGATGGCGTAAGCTGGATCGGCAATGTTGAAAGCCTGCGCAAGTCTGTCAGACCAGCGCTCGCCAGCCAAGGCCGTCAGCGCGACGACACCGATTAGCAGCGCTGCGCGCAATGCCCATGGGTCATGCCGCGGCGTGTCCGGCTGCGGACCGACCACGCGCAGTTTGCCCAGTAGGGCCGCAAGACGCTGCCGGTGGGCCTTCCAGATCGCCATGGTGGAAGGATCGTCGTTGCCGGCTGAAAGCGTGTCGTCATAGGAGGACGCTGGCCGGTGCGGCAGACCCGACAACCGTTCAAGACGCCGGATTGCTTTTTCCCGCGTCGGCCAAGGCGTCCGCGCGGCCCACAGCAGCGACGCTACAAAGGCGAACCCAAACACCCCAAGCAGGAACTTGTGGGTCATTGGTTCCAGCACGGACCACGCGCCGATCATGGAAAAGCCGACGAAAGCGCCGACAACTGCCAGCACGAGCCATAATCTCGGCCAGATGCGCTCAAGGAACATCATCCAGACGCTTCGCTCGATCTTTCGTTCAAGCGCTTGATCGTTGTGCGCACGCGACGAACCCGCGGCGCGCTCGAGGTCGGGGGAACGGCTCTCATCTCTCATGTCCGTCAGATTAGCACGGACGCGACGGCCCTAACCTCAATTTTCTGAAGGCTTTTGTACACGATTTGTTTTCATGTGTGATGCATTTGGTCGGTACGGCCCTCACGCCGGCCAGTCCGGCAGCCGGTCAAGGCCAATCAGTTCGTCATAGGACTGCCGTGGCCGCACAACAGCGAAATCTTCGCCCTTAACCAGAACCTCCGGCACGAGCGGGCGGCTATTGTAGGTCGAGGACATAACGGCCCCATAGGCCCCAGCCGCCATTACGGCCACCAGGTCACCCTCCGAAAACGGCGGCAGCGACCGCTCCAGAGCAATGTAGTCGCCGGTCTCGCAGACCGGTCCAACGATATCCTGGACAACCGGAGGCATGGACTTGAGGTCTTCGCGGACCGGCCAAATGTCATGATGTGCTTCGTAGAGCGTCGGGCGCAGCAGATCGTTCATCGCCGCATCAACGATCAAGAAGGTCCTGTCGGCTCCCTCTTTGACATGGATAACCCGGGTTAGAAGCACACCGCTGTTCGCGGCGATCATCCGGCCAGGTTCCAAAACCAGCCCCAAGCCGAGATCACCCAGGCACTCCACGATAATTGCTGCGTAGTCGCGCGGGTGCGGAGGCGGCGGATCATTAACGTCATAAGGGATGCCGAGACCACCTCCCAGATCCAGTTGCAGAAGCTGATACCCGGCCGCGAGCAGTTCCTTGGCCAGCTGCCGCATCAAGGTAAAGGCCGCCCGCATCGGCGCCAGATCGGTTATTTGGCTGCCGATGTGCATGTGGATGCCGACGATATCGAGAGCGGGCAACTCAGCCGCCAGATCGTACAGCGCCCTGGCTTCCGCGAAGGGCACACCGAATTTGTTCTCCGACTTGCCGGTCGAGATCTTGGCGTGCGTCTTGGCATCGACGTCCGGATTGACTCGTATCGCGATCGGCGCCTTTCTCCCGAGTTCCCCGGCGACTTCGTTCAGCGCTCGCAGTTCCGGCTCGCTCTCGACATTGAAACCGAGGATGCCCTGTTTCAGCGCGTAAGCCATTTCGGAGCGGGTCTTGCCAACACCAGCGAAGATGATCTTCTCCGGAGCAACGCCCGCCGCCATGGCGCGCCGTAGTTCGCCCTCCGAGACCACATCCATACCCGCGCCCAGTTGCGCTAGCGTCGCCAGCACGGCTTGGTTGGAGTTGGCCTTGACCGCGAAGCAAATGAGCGCGTTTTGTCCCTCAAATGCCTCCGCCAATACCCTGTAATGGCGCTGCAGTGTCGCGGTGGAATAGCAGTAGAGCGGCGTGCCGACACATTTCGCTACGTTGGAAAGGTCGACGTCCTCGGCATGGAGTAGGCCGGCCTTGTATGCAAAATGATGCATGAGTGGTGGTATCTGCGGCAACGGTTGAGAACCGGGCGCACCCTGATTGCTGTTTGCCAGGGACAATGCCGCAGGTTAGCGCAGGAGGCCATCGAGAATTGAGGGGCGGTGCGCCTTTTTTGGACCTTCGGAGCCTTCGGCGGTGCCTTGCGCGTCCGGTGACGCCACCGCGCCCTCGGCCTTGGCCGCAGCGGGCGCATTAAGCGAGCCCTTGATTCCGCAGCCCGCCAGCATAAACGCCAGCAAGAACACGACAGCTGTACTCTTTCCGAAGCTCGACATGCGGCCTTCGCCCATCTCATATTGCTGGCCCAGCGGGACCCGCGTCCGCGCCACCTGGCCACAACTGGACCGTTGATCAAAGTAATCAACGACCCAGCCAGACTTAGACGTTCTTGAGCTCGATTTCCAACTCGCCCACCCACTTGGCAGCCATTTTATGTACGTTGTGTGGCGCCGTTCCCCCATAGCTCATGCGGCTGGAGACAGAATTCTCAACGCTGAGCACTGAGAAAATGCCTTCTGTAATGCGGGCTTCGACGGCCTGCATGGCCTGCAGCGGTAATTCGTTGAGATCTGTGCCGTGCTTTTCTGCCAGCGCGACAATCGAGCCTGTGACGTGATGCGCCTCTCGAAACGGCATCTTCAGCTCCCGCACCAGCCAATCGGCGAGATCGGTCGCCGTTGAATAGCCGTAACCCGCAGCCCGCCGCATGGCCTCGGGGACAGGCTGCATGTCATCAGCCATGCCCGTCGCAGCGGACACCGCCAGCCGTAGGCTATCGAGGGCATCGAACGCGACCTCCTTGTCCTCCTGCATATCCTTGGAGTAGGCCAGCGGCAGCCCCTTCATGATCAGAACCAGGCTCTGCATCGCCCCCGAAATGCGTCCAACCTTGGCCCGGCACAGCTCGGCGGCGTCTGGATTACGTTTCTGCGGCATGATCGAAGAGCCGGTTGTGAACCGGTCGCTCAGCGTCAAGAAGCCGAATTGCGGCGTCACCCACAAAACGATCTCCTCGGACAGCCGTGACAGGTGCACGGCGCAGATTGTGGCCGCAGCCAGCGTTTCCAGCACGAAATCCCGGTCGGAGACTGAATCAAGCGAATTCGCCGTCGGCCGGTCGAAACCCAATTCCCGAGCCGTTTGCTCCCGGTCGATCGGAAAAGAGGTTCCCGCCAGCGCCGCTGAACCCAGCGGGCATTCATTGAGCCGCCGGCGGGCATCCTGCAATCGCCCCCGGTCTCGGCCGAACATCTCGACGTAGGCAAGCAGGTGGTGGCCGAATGTAACCGGTTGCGCCGGCTGCAGGTGCGTGAAACCAGGCATCACGGTCGCGGCATGGGTTTCGGCTTTGCGGGCGAGTGCGAGCTGCAACCCGGCAAGCGCCCGGTCGAAAAGATCGAGTTGCCCGCGAATGTAGAGCCGAAAGTCCGTCGCGACCTGGTCGTTGCGTGAACGGGCTGTGTGCAGCCGTCCGGCCGGTTCCCCGATCAGCTCCTTGAGCCGGGCTTCGATGTTCATGTGAACATCTTCCAGGGCCCGCGAATACGCGAAGCTCCCGGCTTCAACCTCGCCGAGGATCTGGTCGAGGCCCTTGTCTATGGCCTCCCTGTCCCCATCTGTGATAATGCCAGTGGCCGAAAGCATCGCGGCGTGCACTTTCGAACCTACGATGTCTTCACGCGCCATGCGCTTGTCGAAGTCGATGGACGCATTGATCTGTTCCATGATTTCGGCAGGTGACATTTGAAAGCGGCCGCCCCACATTTGGTTTGCGTTACCGTCGGTCACGAATGTTTGCTCCGTTTTGCGTGGCTATTTGAGTGCGGGTTACGATAAGACCCGCGTGCAAGGCGTCTTGGATCAACGACCCGGGTAAGCTTCACGATGAATTCGAGTGAGCAGGAACGGCCGCGACGGATCTCACCGTCGATGATCGCGTGGATTGCATCCATGTTCGCCCTGGTCGGTCTGGCAGCGGTATACTTTACCAGCAGCCGTCCTGACAACGCCGTCACCAGAATCGGAGCGGAAACAGCCGAGCGGACAGTTGGTCCCGCTGCCGATAACTCCAAATCCGGCCTGCTGGCCTTCGTTCGCAAGCCCCAGCCTACCGCGATGCCGGAGTTTCGTTTCACCGATGCCGACGGCAAGGAGATGACCCTAGCCGCCTTCAAGGGCAAGACAGTCCTTCTTAACCTATGGGCGACCTGGTGCGGACCGTGCCGCGAGGAGATGCCGGGCTTGGACCGGCTTCAGGCCGAACTCGGCGGTGATAACTTCGAAGTCGTCGCCCTCAGTCTCGATCGCGGCGGCATCGAAGCTTCGCAGCGTTTTCTCGATCAGATCAAGGTTAAGTCGCTGGCGACCTATGTTGATGCAACAGGCAAGGCGAGCAAACCGCTGCGCGTCATCGGCATGCCGACAACGCTGCTGATCGATGCCGACGGGCTCGAAGTGGGCCGCCTCATCGGCCCCGCCGAATGGGATAGCACGGCAGCCAAGAAGCTGATCGAAGCAACGCTGCGGTGAAGATTAACCGGTAACCGCGCGCAATAGCCGTCCCACGATCCACAGCAAAAGCCGGATTAGCGCGCCAACCACAAGGCCGATCAACAACAGCAGCATCGACTTCGGCGCCAGCTCACCGATCAGCGTTGCGTTCGCGGCATTCGTGAACGCCGGGAACCACAGCTCGATCTGACCGATGCAGAAGTTCAGCACTTCCCGGGAGTACCCAATCAGCGTCCCGAACCATTCGCGTTCGAACATCGCCAGATAAAAGTACGTGAACAGCGCTGCCATCAGCTCGACGAAGACGAGTATGACGGACGTCACAAGTGCCATCACGAGAGCGCCAAGCGCTCCGATGAACGAATAACTGAGTGACCGGTCTTCCGACATGAATTCTTCTCCTCGAACTTGTGCTCACCGGCTGCCTAACAATGCAACTTGGCAGAAATAATGCTGGGTTTCTCCCTAGCCCGCCCACCCGCCGGCTGATTGACAAGGTTGCGCTGCGCGGGTCTAAAGCGCCACAGCGGACGCAACCAATAAAAACGGACAGCAAGAATGAGTAACGCCGACCTGATCAAGACCATCGAAGACGCCTTCGACGCGCGCGACACGATCTCCACCGCCACCAAGGGCCCCGCGCGCGACGCCGTCGAAACGGCGCTGAACCTTTTGGACACGGGCCAGGTTCGCGTTGCCGAAAAAAGCGACAGCGGCGACTGGGTGGTCAATCAGTGGGCGAAAAAGGCGGTTCTGCTGTCATTCCGCCTGAATGACAACGAGATCATCCCGTTCCAGAAAAGCGGCACCTACGCCAGCCGCGTGCACGGTTGGGACAAGGTGCCTTTGAAGTTCGGCGACTGGCTGCCCGAGCAGTTCAAGGAGGCCGGCTTCCGCGCCGTGCCTGGCGCCATCGTCCGCCACTCGGCCTATATCGCGCCCGGCGTCGTCTTGATGCCGGCCTTCGTCAACCTCGGCGCCTATGTCGACAGCGGCACTATGGTCGACACCTGGGCCACCGTCGGCTCCTGCGCGCAGATCGGCAAGAACGTCCACATTTCCGGAGGCGCCGGTATCGGCGGCGTGCTTGAGCCGCTACAGGCCGGCCCGGTGATCATCGAGGACAACTGCTTCATCGGCGCCCGCGCGGAGGTCGCCGAAGGCGTCGTCGTCGGCGAGGGCTCGGTGCTCTCCATGGGCGTCTACATCGGCGCTTCGACCAAGATCGTCGACCGCGCAACGGGCGAGATCCACATGGGCCGCGTGCCGCCCTATTCGGTCGTCGTCTCCGGCACGATGCCCGGCAAACCGCTCCCCGACGGCTCCCCCGGCCCCGGCCTCTACTGCGCCGTCATCGTCAAAACCGTCGACGAAAAAACCCGCTCCAAAACCGGCATCAACGAGCTGCTCAGGGATTAGCGGGCGGCCCGCCGACAAACCCCCGGCCTGCCAAGCAAGAATCGGGTCGTGCGGTGGCGCGGGCCGTGCTTCAATCTCCTCCCGGCAAGGATGATCGTCTGGAGGCCCTTCGTGCTGGAGTGTTGCAAGTTCAGCCGCGCGGCGTTGCCGCTCGCTCTGGTGACGGCGATTGCTCCGGCGCTCGCCGAGGCTGGCGAGGCGTTGCTTGAGCCGGGAAGCTCCCGCGTCGAGGTCCGCCTTGAGCTGCCGCACCTGTCCGATACGGACGCCACCAAGGAAGTCGTCATCTGCGTTGATGGCGGCAAGGACCCAACGGCGGCCCTGCGCGCTCTCTCCACAAACAACCCGCTCGCCGATTGCCCGGTCCATGGCCACCGTATCTCGGGTGATACCATCCACTTCGAAGTCGCCTGCAAGGGCACGAACGCGGCCAAGGGTTCAGCTGTGTTCCAACTCGACCACGACAGCTATCGCGGCCGCATCGTCATGAAGATGGGCGGCAAGAACATGACCATGACCGAACATCAAGTGGGCCGCAGGATGGGCCCCTGCAAGGTCAGCAATTAGGCCACCGCGATCTTATTAAGAAGCCCGCAGGCCTCATCACCCCCCGCTCATCGCCGTCAGGATCGTCACCGGCGTGCCGGGCTGCAGCGACGTCTTGAGGCTAGCCTTTTCACCGGCGACATAGATGTTGATGTGGCGGCGGATAGCCGGCCGCGAATCCATCAGCCGGTCACGCATTCCAGGCCAGCGCGCGTTGAGCTGATCGATCACCTCGCGCACCGTCGAGGCCTTTAGTTCCACTGCGTTGGCGGACCCCGGAAACAGGCGCACCAGCGCCGTCGGTAAAGTCACGGTTATGCAATTCTCCACGCCGGCTACTCCTGAACCAGCGCCTCGACCGAGGTGACCGTCGGTAGGTCCCGTGCCACCACCGCAAAGCTCTCGCCTTCGTCGGCGCTGGCGTAAGCCGAGCCCGAGCTGGTGCCGAAATAGATTCCCGCCGGATCCAGGGAATCCGTCGTCATCGCCTGCCGCAGCACGCCGAAAAACGCGTTTTCCTGCGGCAGCCCTTCGCGCAGATCTTGCCAGGTCCGGCCGCTATCGCGTGTGCGCCAGACGGCGGCCTTACCCTCCGGCACGAACCGCCCGAGCACGTTGCCGTTGAGCGGCAGCAGATACAGTG
>Ga0209013_10000275_pt1 | contig 44802 bp, 35 predicted proteins | sample Cruoilmetagenom2_FD_187291 | JGI IMG/M metagenome (GOLD analysis project Ga0209013, IMG submission 187291) | Oil polluted marine microbial communities from Coal Oil Point, Santa Barbara, California, USA - Sample 2 (SPAdes) (version 2) | ecosystem: Environmental > Aquatic > Marine > Oil seeps ...
ACAAACAAGTTGGTAAACTGGCTGACATTGCTGATGTTGTAACTGAAGGGGACATGCCTCCGGAGAAATTCCTGAAAAAATATCCCGAAAGGCAACTCTCAAAAGAAGACACGGAAAAACTTGTCAGCTGGGCTAACAATCTGGCAAAGCAACTAACACCCGAAGATTAACTGACGGGGAACATCTCTAATTCTGCTCATGATGAAAATAGGAAAATTATTTTGGTTGGTTGTCATTTTTTTGTTTATGCTGATACAATTTGTACCAGCGGGCAGACCTGACACAATTCCTGAGAATGAGAACGATCTCATCTACAACAATCAAATCCCGGAACCCGTTACAACTATACTGAAAACCAGCTGCTACGATTGTCATTCGAACGAAACGAACTATCCCTGGTACAGTTATATTGCGCCTGTTTCGTGGCTGGTAGCTAAAGACGTCAGAGAAGGGATAGAAGAGTTGAACTTTTCAGAGTGGGAAAGTCTGAGCAAAATAGACAAAGCAAAAGAACTCGACAAAATTATTGACGAGGTGTCAGATGAAAACATGCCGATGCCTATTTACACGATTATGCATTCGAAGGCTAAACTTAGCACTGAAGAAACAGAGCAAGTAACAAATTGGGCAGATAGCTACGCTGAAAGCTTATTTGAATAGGTCAAAGGAAAAGTAATATCCCTTCCAAAGCTGCTTCGCATTAAAAGAAGCAGCTTTTTTTGTTGTAGCATATTTTCATCTATGAAAATTATATGGTAAATTACTTGATATCCGGTTCATTTTGAAGTAAATTTGTTACATCTAAAACCTAATTTTAACCTTTAAACGATTCGCTATGAAAAAAATTTACTTTCTTTTTATTGCTTTGTTATGTACGGGCACGCTATTAAGCCAACCTGTTATTACTTACAGCGGTAATTGCCCGCAAATCGGTGATGTTTACCAGCAACTTTACTTTGACGAACAAGTTGATCCGGGACTGGCAGGTGCCAATCAAGTATGGGATTTTTCATATGTTGGCTATTATGAAAGCGGCCTATATCAAGCTATTGATCCTGCCGGAACACCTTTCGTAAGTGATTTTCCGGAGTCTAACATAGCATACACTTATGACCAAAGTGAGCATTCATACTCGTACGGACACTATTCTCCAACTGAATTACTCAACAACGGTACGGGCTTTGAAGATGAACAGTCCCCGATAATTATTCACTATTCAGATCCAGCCACTCTGATGGTCTATCCTTATTCATTTAACAACACATTTGAGGACACATATTACGGAGAATTTACGACCTCCGGGTTACTGACACGTGAAAGAGGAACAATCAACACTGTTGCGGACGGATGGGGAAGCATAACAACCCCTGAAGGTGTCTTTAACAGTGTATTGCGTGTAAAAACGCAAAGAACGCATACCGATTCAGTGTGGATGGACGACTTATTCATTTATGTAACAACCGTCCACTACTTTGACTATAGCTGGTATGCACCGGATGTAAAAATTCCGGTTTTTGCCATTACCATTTCAGATTGCCAAGGGGGATATGACACGCTTGGATATTACATCACCGCCCCGCAACAAATCAACGAAACAAATGAACGCTTAGCATTCTTTATGATATATCCGAACCCGGCCCATGATCAGATGTCCATAACTTTCAAAGCAAAATATGGAGATCAGGTTTCTATTTCAGTTATGGACATGAGTGGCAAAGAACTCATCCGACAGGACAACAATATTCTTTCAACGGGGATTCAAAATGTACCGCTTAACCTGAAAGAGCTTCATAATGGGCTATATCTTGTGAAAATCAGTGATGGCACCAAGGTGAAATCCACAAAACTGGTTATTAGATAACTGGCGCTGAAAAAAGAAAAACTTTTCAAATAGATATAAAAAAGGCTGATCTTCTGATCAGCCTTTTTATTTATATAGAGCAAGCAGAGACTTAATTTATTTTATCTATGTGTTCCATACCTGTTTCTATGGCTTCAATATTTAAAGGTATCAGGTTATGGTATCTTTCCGGTAAAGACTTTTTCAGGCCTTTCACTACATTGTCTAATTTAACAATGGGTTTTATCTTCAAATAGGCGCCTAGTACCACCATATTAAATATTTTAGTATTTCCCATACCGGCAGCCAGCCGGGCTCCTTCAACTTTAAAGATTTCTATATCTTTCCGCGTAGGGTGATGGGTAATGCCGTTAGGATCGTAAAGTAATACACCTCCCGGTTTCACCGACTCTTCAAATTTATCCATCGATTGCTGGTTCAGAATGATGGCTGTGTCAAATTTGGTTAATGTGGGCGAACTTATCCTTTCATCACTCACAATAACCGTCACATTAGCTGTGCCACCTCTCATTTCAGGTCCGTACGATGGCATCCAGCTTACCTCCTGATCTTCCATAATACCCGAGTAGGCCAATATTTTACCCATTGACAATACGCCCTGGCCGCCAAATCCTGCAATAATGATTTCTTCAGTCATATCTTTGAAATTCTGATTAATCTATTTTTTCTCAATTAATTGTCCGTCAACTTTAATGTCACCTAAATTATAGTAAGGGAACATATTTTCTTCCATCCATATATTGGAATCAACCGGTGTCATTTTCCATCCTGAGTTACAGTTAGAAACAATCTCAACAAATGAAAGCCCCGGTTTTTTGGATATCTGATTCTCAAAAGCCTTTTTTATTGCCCTTTTTGCTTTACGTACAGCTGATGGTGTATGCACCGCCTGCCGGGTCACATAATAAGTTCCCGGAAGCTGGGCTACGAGTTCTGTGATTTTCAAAGGATTTCCCATTGTGCTTACGTCTCGTCCGTAGGGTGAAGTAGAAGTCCGCATGCCGGGCAGGGTTGTCGGCGCCATCTGGCCACCTGTCATACCGTAAATCCCATTGTTTATAAAAACAATGACAATATTCTCTCCTCTGTTGCAGGCGTGTATTGTTTCGTTGCCTCCAATAGCTGCCAGGTCGCCGTCGCCCTGATAAGTGAATACCACCCGGTTGGGCCATACCCTCTTGATAGCCGTAGCCACTGCAGGAGCTCTACCGTGAGCAGCTTCCTGCATATCTACGTTCATAAACTCATAGGCAAGCACAGAGCATCCTACCGGAGCTACACCAATGGTTTCATGTTCCTTACCAAGTTCTTCTATAACTTCCATGATCAGCCTGTGTGCGGTTCCATGTCCGCAACCCGGGCAATAACTCAGGGTTTTGTCGGTCATCAGTTTGGTCTTCTGATAGACTATATTTTCAGGCTTAATTATATCTTGCAATGTAATTTCTGACATGATTATCCTCCTATTAATTTTTGTTTTAAAGCCTCCAACACCTCTTCCGGTGAATGAATCACACCACCGTATCTCCCAAAATGTTCCACTTTAGTCCTGCCATTCACGACAAGCTGGATATCTTCCACCATTTGTCCGGCGCTCATTTCTACCGATAAGAAACCCTTCACCCCTTCTTTCACAAACCTTTCCACTTCCTTTTTCGGAAAAGGCCATAAGGTTATCGGTCTCATAATTCCCACTTTGATTCCTTCTTCACGTGCCAGCTGCACAGTTTTCTGTGAGATACGTGCACTTGAACCGTAAGCAACAATGATGTACTCGGCATCATCGCAATTAAGAGTTTCAAACCGTACTTCTTCCTCTGTAGCCTGACGATATTTTTCCTGTAAATGTAAATTATGCTGTTCAAGCTTGTGCGGATCAAGGTCAAGCGAGGTTAGAACACGGCGTTCTTTGCCAACCGGTTTGCCGTTTGTTGCCCAGGGATAACGTTCAATAACTTCGGCATCCGTCAAACGCTCTTTCTGGTCAAACAGTTCTACTTTCTCCATCATCTGTCCTATGAGTCCATCCGAAACGATTAATACCGGATTGCGGTATTTAAAAGCGAGTTCAAAACTCAGCGGAACAAAATCAGACATTTCCTGTACCGACGAAGGAGCCAGTACAATCAGTCTGTAATCACCATGACCGCCACCTTTTACCGATTGGAAATAATCGGACTGTGCCGGCTGGATATCTCCTAAACCGGGACCGCCTCTTACAACGTTCACCACTACGCAAGGAATTTCAGCTCCTGCCATATAGGAGATTCCTTCCTGCATCAGGCTGATACCCGGACTGGAAGAAGATGTCATTACTTTTTTCCCGGTACCTCCGGCACCATACAACATGTTTATGGAAGCTATCTCACTTTCAGCCTGCAACACTACCATGCCCGTTCTGTCTTCAGGCCTTTCGGCCATTAAATACTCTACTACCTCTGACTGAGGTGTTATCGGGTAACCAAAGTAAGCATCAGCACCGGCACGGATTGCAGCTTCAGCCAAAGCTTCATTACCCTTCATTAATCTTAATTCACCCATGTTTTTAATATTACTGATAATTACTCTGTTACTTTAATTCGATATACGGTTATAACACCGTCAGGGCAAACTACCGCACAATTGGTACAGCCCGTACATGCTTCAGGATTCTCCATATAAGCATAATGGTAACCTTTACCGTTTACTTGACTATTCAATTTAAGGACGTCAGTCGGACATGCAGGAACACAAACCCCGCAGCCTTTACACCCTTCAATATTCACTACAACGGCTCCTCTAACTTTAGCCATACTTTTCTAATTTTTATAGAACAAATTTAATCGATGCGAATTTACAATTTTAAGTAATAAGGTCCGGCTCAAGATGCCAATTTTTATTAACCCTTCACTATTTATACATAATATTAATACATCTCTCCGAAACAGACAGTACTGCTGATTAACTGCTATATAAGAAGGCATTCCAGCGTGTATTTACAGACTAAGAATCCTACTTGTGTCGCGAAGAATCTGTTCCAGGTCTTTTCTATTATACTGCATGACCCATCTTGGGTGCGGGATAGGTATTATTTCATCGAAAAGAGCCAACTCACTGTTGATTTGCTGAAGATATTCATAGTTCTTCCCCTGTCCCAAACAATAGCACTTTCTTGAGTTGATGCCCAATCCAATTTGTTCTGCCAGGTTGTGAATGATAAACGGTTTCAGGGCGCGTATCATTTCCAATGAGTCATAATAATTAAAATTTTTCCCATTTTTCGTAAAACCCAACGGACTAACAGCACCCAGAAAGTAATGTTTGTAGAAATGTTCCGGTCCTCCCATTTGGTCAATAAGCATATAAATAAATTCGGAAGACAGCTCAGATCGTTTATGGAAATCATTCGGGATACCACAGTTCTTCTCCAGTCGGACAGGGTCAGTAAACGGAATACCTGTTATCCCGGCGCCAAACCTACCGGGGTTAATTCCAAAAATGATCCTCCGCCCCTTTTCATCGTTGTAATATTTTTTATAGAACAAAGCACATGCTTCCATCACCTCTTCTTTCTTATATGGGTTCAACACTTCAATCCCATCAGGTAATTCAGCATCGATATGCAGTGATCGATAAAATTTTAATGTACGTTCAGCGAAAGTCATCGGTCAGGGTTTTACTTCGGGTTTAGGCTAATTTACCGGATGATCTTCATGAAATTTCTTTAGTCGGTATTCAAGATCCGGAAATTGCTCTCTCTGCACCAATGAGGTACATGCACGTATTCCTTCTTTCCGTTCACTACCGGTTATCAGTAACGAAATTGCGCTGATACCGTAATAAATCAACTCGTTCAATAACTCCTCGGCCTCAAATCCGGGATAAGAAAACGTGAAATAGAATCCATCGGCAATAGGCCTGTCCACATCGGTATCATACACTATTTTAAAGCCATTGTCCGTAAACAGCTTCTTCATTACTTTGGCTTTTTCGCCATATTCTTTAACAGATTCTGTCAGGTTCATTTCCCCGTCATTCACAGCTTTGAGCATGGCCGCCAATGCATACTGAGCCGAATGTGTCACACCTGAGCTTAACACATACATACTACCATATACCATGGCATAGCCTAAATCGTCAGATAAATAGTAACGTTTCAGGTCAGGGGCTTTAGTTGTGAACACTTTATTGGAGATGACCATCACCCCTATCCTTTGCCCGGCGTAGCTGAACACCTTTGAGCTGGATATCAACAATATCCAGTTATCCGTATAGTTAGCTACTGTGGGCTGGTAAGGCGGCTCTCCCGCTATTGAATAATCGGTTCTGAAATCCATTCCGAAATAGGCAAGATCTTCAATAACGATTACATTGTATTTTGTGGCTAGTTCGCCGATGATTTGCAATTCCTGTTCGGTGAAACATATCCACGACGGGTTGTTCGGATTGGAATACAAAATAGAAGAAACCTTTCCTGTCTTAAGGTACGATTCCAGTTTATCTTTGAGTTTGTCTCCTCTGTAATTATAAATATCAAACGACATATAATTGTGGCCCAAAACCCTGCATTGTTGTTTATGTACCGGAAAGCCGGGATCAATGAACAAGGTACCCTCCCTTTCTTTATACATCCTGTTTACGGTCATAAAGGAAGCAAATCCACCCTGCATGGAACCTACGGTGGGGATGCATCCCTGTTCATCCACATCGATATCGAGGAATAGTTTTACGAACCGTTTGATCTCGTGTTTCAAAGGAGCAATACCGAAAATATCCGGATAAATGGCAGCCACACCGGCTTTCAAAGCCTCTATCTCAGCCTTTACGCCAATCTTATTAGGAGGCAGCCCCGGAACACCCATTTCCATGCGTATGTATTTCTCTCCTGTTGCTTTCTCTATCTCATCTACTAATTTCTTTATCTCTCTGATAGAGGCTCTTCCAACGGAATCAAATCCACCTTCCTTTATTTTTCCGGAAACTATCTCTGAACTAATTGGTGTATTTCTCATCTTTAAACTAAGTTTTTTGTTATTAATTATTCTGTTTCCCGTCAGGTCGTTCGTCCATCATATCGGCCACTGCCAATATAGCTCCCAGCATAACCCCTAAAAAAGCGGCAAATAAAACCTGGTAATCAGGGTTAAGCAAAAACGTAATAGTATGAGCGGGAATCCAAAACAACGGAATGGTTTTTTTGAACACAAAATTCCATTGAACCGACCAGTTCAAATTTACGAATATTTCCTTAAATCGTATTGGCGTCACCAAAGATTTTAACGTACCGCCATTCGCCAGGATATGCATATCCGTTATCTTATGAAATGTCATCATAACCGGGGCGTAAATCGTGTTTAGTGCTATACTTGTCGCAAAAGCCACCAATACTTTTTCACCACTGAGGCGTCCGGCCAGTGCTTCTGCAGCGTCAGAAAGACCCAAATATTCAAGAAAAGCAGGCGTACCCAGAGCGAAGATGATGAAAGCCATTTTTATAGTCACGCCGATGAAGCCCCACACCACCATATGCGGAACGATCCCGAAGCCTTTCACGAAATAGCTTCCTGTCCTTATTCTTAATCCTATCAATTCCCCCAATGTTGCCAATACAGCAAATTTGATAAAAGAGGTAACCAGACCATGTTCATGGTTAAATGTTTTGTAAAAGCTAAAGGCCTGATCGCTGAGCACAAGCGGTAAAAAGAGGAACACAACGAAAAGAGTAAAATATATGTCCGCTCTTTTTATCATCACTTTACTATTTTTCGATACGAATTCTTGCGTCAATCGCCGTGATTTTACTTCCTTCGGCGAGCAACGGGTTCAGGTCCATCTCAGTGATTTCGGGAGCCAGTTCTGTCAGCAACGAAAGCCGACTGATGATCTCAGCAAATTTCTGTTCGTCAATGCCCGGTTTCCCACGTACACCGGTAAATAATTTATATCCACGCAGTTGCCTTATTTCGTTCAGCGCTTCCGCTTTGCCTGCAGGTGTCAGCACTGAACGTACGTCTTTAAAAACCTCTATAAAGATCCCGCCCAAACCAAACATGATGATGTGCCCGAATTTACGTTCTCTGTTGACACCGGCATACAACTCATGACCACTCAGCATCGGCTGAACCAATACACCTACAGCTTCATCAATACTCATCATGCGATCGAACTCCGATAGTAGCTTTTTATCGTCTTTTATATGCAACGTTACTCCACCTACGTCCGACTTATGCACCGGTCCTACCACTTTCATCACAACCGGATATTCGATAGAAGATAAATTTTTCAGCAGTTCTTCCCTGCTGTAAAAAGTTTGTTCATGGACACGCGGCAGTCCAACAGCATCAAGAAGTTCCTGTATGTTTTCAGGTGATAAATATCCGTTTCCCACTTCGTCAATCACATCTCTTATCTTTTGTCTGTCGGGTGAAATCCCCTCGGTTTCCTTTTCAAAAGGTTTATGGGTGTAATATACCCGCGACAACGCGATGGCCAGGTTCACCTCATCGGGGAAATAAACCCTGCCTTTGGATACAAACGCTTTCACTTCATTTTTCGCTGACAGCGTTGAGGGCAGTACGGGGAAGATCGGTTTGGAAGACGTACGGATCTTTTTTTCCAATACGTCATATACGTCGTAGATCTCAAACAACCCCGGCGTACCAAAGATTACTACCATGGCATCGATATTATCGAATTTTTTATCCACATAATCGATGATAGTCCTCAGTTGATCTGCCGTTCCGGTGGCCAGAAAATCGATAGGATTGGCAACGGCTGAGCCGGGGAATAGTTTCTCTTTCAATTCATCGGCTGCAGTACCATTGATGAGCGGCACGCTCAGCCCCCAGTTCGACAAAGTGTCAGTCATCATCACCGCCGGACCGCCTGCATGGGTGATCACTGCTATATTTTTCCCTTTCAGTTCGGGATATGTAAATACCGAAGCCACCGATATCATATCTTCCCTTCCATAGCATCTGACAATACCCGCTTTTTTAAACAAAGCACTGACAGCATTATCGGGACTTGACAACGCTCCGGTATGCGATGAAGCGGCACGGCTTCCTGCCTCAGAAGCACCCGCTTTGATGGCTGCAATACGGCATCCCTTTTTGATCAACGAAGAAGCATGTTTCAGTAGCATATCAGGCTTTTCAATAGACTCCAGATAGAGCAGTTTGATCTTTGAATCGGTTTCCGGATTGAAACTTTCATCCATGTATTTGAGGACATCCTCCACACCCATCTGCGCCGAGTTCCCAACAGAATATACGTTGGCAAACGTCAACCCCTTCGGGATGCCTGCTTCCATGATGAAACAGGCCGTAGCCCCGGAGCCGGAGATAAAATCGCAACCATTTTTATCCAGTTTTGGGATAGGTTTTGTAAACACACCGTGGTATTGAGGGGTCAGCACACCCACACAGTTAGGGCCGATGAGGGATGCTCCTACCTCATTCACCGTTTTCACAATTCGATCTTCCAGCTTTTTCCCTTCTTCACTCTCTTCGGAAAAACCAGCCGACAAAATGATAAATGCCCGTGTGTTTTTGTTGTATGCCAGGTAATCGATCGTGTCGGACGTATATTTCGCCGCAATGGCGATGATGGCCAGGTCTACATCCGGAAGTTCGTGCGGATCGCGGTAACTTTTTATGCCCTGCACCTCATCCTCTTTGGGGTTAAGCACATAGAGTTTCCCGGCAAACTCTCCTTCGATCAGGTTGCGTAGAATACTTCCTCCGGGTTTATGATTATCGTTGGAACCGCCTACAACAACAATACTTTCAGGGTGTGTCAGTTGTCTTGTGATCATGGGTTAGAATTTACGCGCAAAGTTAGCAATTCCGATTGTGCTAAAAATAAATTTTACGAATTTAGAATCAATAAAAACCGCACTGTCATTTGCACTTTCCTGTTATCTCGAAGGAGGCGCGACTGAGAAGGCTCACCGACAAGTGACTGCCCATGAAAGAAAAAGGGATGTTTTAGTATAGTGGGTACTACCGGAGAGTTTCCTCATCGCTTCGCTGCTCTGTGTTTCCTTCGGAATGACATCGAATTCGAAATAACAACCTTTTTTTGATATCCCAGTCTGCCGGCGAGATAATTTTAAAATCAAAAACTCAAGGCTTAAGTCTGAAAGAGTTATTCCATCAACACGTTAATGGCCACCACACCCAGCCCAACATTGGCCACCAATGCAGGAGAAGCATTGTGAATGAATAGGGGAGGTTGTCCTGTCAGTGCTTCCATTTTCCCGGCATACCATTCGGCTGTTTTCAGGTTACTGGCGTGTGAGATGGCATACCCCCACACCGAATGGTCTTGGAGAATCTTTTCAAACTCTTTCATCACCAGCCGCATGGATTGCTTCAACGTGAAGGGTTTTCCGAAGGATTGAATGTTTCCGTCATTGGCAACAACAACGATCGGTTTCAAGTTCAGTAGATTCCCGATAAATCCTTTGGTATTGCTTACCCGACCACTTTTTACTATGTATTTGAGGGTACGCGTGGTAACCAGGATTTTTGATCTGTCGATCCAACCCGGAATTTTTTCCATCAGTTCATCGTGAGTTATTCCCACTTCAAGTGCTTCTGCTGCACGCAAAATAATAAGCCCCATTCCGGAAGTTATCCGTCTGCTATTCACCACGTCAATTTTTTTTCCTGTTTGTTCCGACACTTTCCGGGCAGCATTCCGACTATTTTGCCAGGTTCCGCTGAGTTTACTACTTAAATTGATACTGATCAGACTCTGATAATGTGTGGACAGATAACTGAAGCGGTTGTAAAATTCTTTAAATGCGGGTTGCGAAGTTGAAGGGTATACGGGGGCATCATCCAACATTTTATTGAACTGCTCGGGTTTCATTGTAATGCCGTCCAGATAAAATGTTTCTCCGAAATGAATACTTAACGGCACCACGTGTATCCTGTGCTTTTCGACCAGTTCCTGCGGTAGATCACACGAAGAATCCGTCACCAGAGCCACCCTGTTGCCGGTGGATGAAGCAACGACATTCTGCATCACCATATCATCCACTTTCTGCGCCGTTATATTTCCCAATTTTCCTAACTCAACAAACAAAAGCCACGGGGTATCGGTATGAATATGTATGCGCATCTTTTGTGGCGAGCCGGCAATAACTAAGGAATCGCCAAAACCTTCAATAAGTTTTTTAATCTGGTTTTTGTCAAGGTTTTTACCCGTCATAAGTGCCTCGGAACAATAGCGATAAGTGATGACATCATGGCCGATCACATCTTCCACCACCACCTCGTCTGCTGCCAGCGTTTCCATGTCTATCTGTTCACCTGTTTTAAAGAACTCAAGCATACCTTCCAGAAAATACACAAAACCTTTAGCCCCGGCATCCACAACATCCGTTTTTGTCAGCTCCTTCATTTTAACCGACGTTTCTTTCAACGATTCACTAGCTTTCTCAAAAGCTTCCACAAGTGCCAGCTTAAAGTCGTCCCAGTTTTCTTTCACATGGCAGAGATGGTCCGCCCAGTCTTTAATCACGGAAAGGATCGTACCTTCCGTAGGGTTGGCAATCGCTTCGTAAGCGTAATTAACGGCACTTCTCATGCACGCTGCAAAATCTTCCACCGTGATGGACTCCTTGGCTTTGAGCTCATTACTGAAACCGTAAAGGAACTGAGCAAAAATTATTCCTGAGTTTCCCCTGGCACCAGTTAAGGCGGCATCAGCAATAGAAACTGCGGACACCTTCAGGTTTTGGTGCGGTTGCGAACTTTGGATAATCGATCTCATGGTAGAGGCAAGATTGGTACCCGTATCGGCATCTGCAACCGGATAAACATTAATCTTGTTCAGTAAACGTTGATTTTCAAAAATCCGGTGTGCTCCCGACATAAAGCTGTCGTATAATTGCCTGCCGTTTATTTCTTTAATCTTTTCGGTATTCAAAAGAATGAATTTTGTGTTTTGCAAACATATGCAAATATCTGATCACAAACCTATGTGCAATTCGTTGAAAAAAGTAGATGCCTTCACCAAAGCGATAGTTCCCAACTCCTTATATAAATCATCAGCTCTTTTCACAAATTCTTCTTCGTTCCCTTTCCTGACTTCGGCCAGACCGAGAAATATCAGATCCGCATCGGCAGACTCTCTTTTGATGATTTTATTTACGGACAGCTTCTCTTTTTCGTTGTTAATCACTTTTACTTCAGCATCCATCCGCATGTTTTCCAGTACTTTTTTTGCATCGATAATTATTTTCCGTTTTTTCTTCTCCTCATGATTAATGACCATCAACCGCACTTTGGCCAGCCGCCAGTTATAGGAAGTCCTTATAAATTTGATAAGCGACAAAATCAGGTTACCGTTGTTGGAGCCGCCCCGCCACCAGATATCAATCTGCCGGTAATTCCTAAATTCTCGCTCTGCATCAAAATCCAGCAGAACAATATTCAAGTCAAGATCAGATATATATTTGAGCATTTTGGCAAATTCGATAGGGTTCTCGGTATGGCGCCCCCACCCGAGCAGAACCGTATTGGGTTCCACGCCGGAAAATCCATAGGTAGCGGCAATGGTTTTTACTCCTTCATAGATATCATTACACTCCTGCCTGCGGGCAAAAATCCCTTCGACATGTTCGTTTTCGTCATCTTCGATTTGCTGTTTGTTTTTCGGAAAGAGTACCCGTGAAGATTTGTTCAGCACCAGGTCAAAATTTGATATCAGTCCGTGCTCACCCGCCATGTATTTTCCAAATTCAATTAAATGCGGCCTGTGTTTCGTCCCTCCGCTGAACAATAAGATGTTGGGGCGCCAGTTCCGCTCATCAAGTTGTCTTCTATCGAGCTGAGTCAGCATTTTTCGAAGTATCGAATAACGGACACTCTGCCACACGTCACCCATAGCCAAATGCAATTGTTTTTTATTGATGAAATAATAGATAAAACCAATGATCACCAGGGCGATTATCATGGACAGCATATCCAGTTGAAACATCACCATAAAACTGGCCAGAAAACCGACAATACCAATCCAGATGGGGATTCTGAAAGATGGCCTGAAGTCGGTGCTCGCCCATTTTTCCAAAGCAAAAGAAATGTTAATGACACCGTACGCAGTCAAGTAAAACATAGTTACAATGCCGGCGATCACATTAAGGTCACCAACGAGGATACCCAACTCGGAAATCAGGAAGGTAAATACAAGGGCGTTACGAGGTTCATTGTTTTTACCGTAACCTTTGCCAAGAAAACGCGGAACAATACGATCCTGTGCAACAGCCTGTATAATCCGCGGGCCTCCAAGCACACCCCCTAAAGCTGATGAAAGTGTAGCTCCCCAAACACCTGCCACCACCAGAATAGGTATCCAGGCAATCGTCATCAGGAAGTTGTAATTATTCAGTAATAATTGCCGGTCAACAAAAAAATAAAAGCCAACTGCCAGTGTCAGGTAAACGACTAAGCCTGTGATTATTGCCAGCAGGGTACCTTTGGGTATATCTTTTTTCGGGTCTTTCAAATCGCCCGACATAGCTACACCTGCCGTAAAACCGGTAACGGCTGGGAAGAAAATGGCAAATACCTCGACAAAGGAAAAGTCGCGGAACGGTGGAACAACCTCCTGTGGCCCAACTGTCTGAACTCCATTTCCCATAAGGATACCAACGATAATGGAAATTAGGGACAAGAAAATGGCAGCCAGGATAATGAACTGTGTTTTGATGGCAAAGTTGGTACTTATCAATGCAATAATTACCAGCAGTACCAGTACAGCAGATCCGACAATACGGATGCTGTTTAAACTGTCCGGAGCAAGATGTAACAAATCTTGCACCTGGCTTAACGACAGGAAATTCTCGGCGAAACCGATGACATACAAAGAAATACTCAGCGCCGTACCGATAAACAAGGTGATGCCGATTGATCCACCCATGGGCAAACCCAACGAACGCGATAAAATGTAGTAGATTCCGCCGGCTTCAATACGCTTATCTGTTGCCACCGAAGCTATACTCAGGCCTGTTGTAGCCGAAATAACATGGGCAATCAGAATGATAGCAATCACACCCCAAAGACCTGCTACACCAGTTACCCAGCCAAGACGAAGGTACATGATCACCCCCAGTATTGTTAGAATGGAAGGGGTGAAAACACCGGAAAACGCACCAAATTTTTTTCTCTTATGCTCCATGAATGAACGCTAAAATTAAAAAAAACCGGTTAAGGAATTACTTCGGGTAAGATAATTAAACCGAAACCCGTTCTATTTTCTCTGATTTCATGGTATAAACAACACCTCTTTCTTTCAAACCATCTAGGAAAAAATCAACTATTTGCCTGTTTTTTCCCAGGTACTCAGGAACTGTTATGCCGGGAGTTGTAAAAAGACAGCGCAATAGCATCCGGACTGCAATTGTTGCCGAATATCCTGTTGTGCGTGCCATCGAATGGATGTCACTTTCAGGATCGTACTCATCGTATAAATCAAACGTATAACGCACGCCCTCACCTTTATATTTACCTTCCACAATAATGCGCATTACGGTAAGATCCGCTTCACCCGGCTGTAGTTTCCATTGGTCAAACAGCAACTTTGACGTTATCTCCAGTGGAGAAACCAGTCTTCCGCTGATATCTAATTCCTCTGTTTCAAAAAAACCATTGTCTGCCAGCAATTCTATCTTTTCGGCATAACCGGGATAACGTAAGGTTTTTTCTTTCATCTGCCTGGCGTTCAGTGTAAACATCAGTGTACGCAGTCCATCGCTGTTAAAAGCCTCCAATGTGCCTACCTGGTCGAACTCCAGCAATTCAATTTCTGTTAATGGTGGTTTGGTAATTATCTGGCCATGCTCAACCAATCTTGCCGGACGGGTGTATTCTTCAATAACATCAGCCGGTGAAAACACAGCTTTGTATTCCCACGGTTTCGTTCTCACCTTAGGAAGTCCTCCCACATAAATGGCAATTTCCTCCACCTCATTCAGTCTTGAAGCAGCGTACCCGGCCAGCAGGTTACTCATACCCGGTGCTACGCCCATATCGCAAATCGCTCTGACTCCTTTTTCTTTGGCAAGCTCATCGAGTTCAAAAGGATCTTCAGGGTAAAAGGCAATATCAACCACATCCTTGCCTGCCTCAATACACCATCTCAAAGTTTTAAAACCCAGGCTTCCAGGGACAGCATTCATGATGATGTCGTAATCCGCTACCAAAGCCTTCAGTTCACTTTCGTCTGATAGATCGGTTTTTATTTTCAATATTCCTTCTTCGGTTATTTTCTGCAATGATACTTTATTGATATCGGCCACTGCAATTTTTAAAGAACCATCTTTATGCAGGTCCAACGCCATCGGACGCCCAACCAAACCAGCGCCAAGGATTAAAATTTTTGTATCCATGATTTTGTTCTTTTAAAAAATTTACCGGTCACATTAACTTCAGACAGTATAACACCACAAATAACAATTCCAATGCCTATCACTTTTGGCAGCGAAAAGCTTTCCTTTAGAATGAAAAATGCGGCTATCGAAGCAATTACCGGAACAAGGTTCGTATATAAGTTTGATTTAGTTATACCCAAATTTTTAATGCTGTATGTAAACAATACAAATGCTACGGAGGAGCACAGTATACCCAACGAAAATAAAGCTACAACTCCTGTGACACCCGGATTAACATGAAGAATATCTTTGAAATCATGTATAAAAAAGAATGGGGCAAAAAAGATCAATCCGATAAGGTTCTGCCATGTAATTATGGTCACCGGTTTATAGCTAAACGATAACTTTTTTAAAAACAGCGTATAGATAACGGCTGCCAGTACGGCCATGAACAACAGTAGAATTCCTGATAGTGAGGCGTCGATCCTGAATTGCCTGTTCACGATAATCAATATCAATCCCAGAAACGACACGATCAATCCAAGGACATTGATTTTACGTAATCGTTCTTTAAAAAAATGCCAGGCAAAAAATGGTGTAAATACGGGTATCGTGGCAATAATAATAGAGCTCAAAGAAGCTGATACGCGCTCCAGCCCGTAATTCTCACCTATGAAATACAGGAACGGGTTAAACAGAGCCCCTCCGGCAAACAGCCAGAAATCTTTCTTTTTTATCTTCTCGAACTGTCCGGTAAGGAACATGTATATAAACAGAAAGAATACGGAGATCAACAAGCGAAAAAAAATAGTCGTTAAAGGCGTGTAAACCCGGAATACAATTTTTGATAAAATAAAAGAAAAGCCCCAAAACAGCATGGCTGTAACAGCTGCCAGGTGAACTGTCAATATGTGTATTTCAGGCCCGCCCTTCTTCATCAAAAACCCGGGTATAATGTTTCAGACTTCTTAATATAAAAGCAATAGCAATAGCTGCAAGTAGCATGTAATGAGCGGTTGTTTTCCACGAAAAATACTGGAAATCAAAAAATCTCCTCAGGTCGTCAATAAACACAAAACCTATTACCGTAGCAAGCATGCCAGAATACTCTCGTTTAAACACATTCTTGAAAGAAAAAGGCATCTCATTCTTTTCGTATTTCCTGAAGCAGGGTATAAACGCTGGCGTTCGTCCGGCCCACGTCGTATAGTCACTCCCGAATTTCTGTTCCAGAAATCGTTCCTCGGCAAACATGATTCGTTCATAATACAACCAGAACAACAGTGAAACGATAACGACAAAAGAGAAGTTAAGCGTGAAAAGCACAATGCCAATCCACATAAAATAATTCCCAAGGTAAAGCGGATGCCTGACCATCGAATAAATTCCTTTTGTATTTAACGATTCTGCCACCTGCCCTTCTTTAGTATTCCTGCCCGAAGTACCTTTTGGCGTAGTTCCAATCGCTATGGCTCTGATAACAAACCCCAGCACACTTAAAAAAACCGCAATAAAAGTCAGGATATGTTTTGCCTTATCAGGTAAATAATATGTATCGGTAAGATATACTACCGGAATTGCTGCCAGAAAAAGAATAACGGGCAATTCGCCCCTGTGTCTGAACAGCCAGTTACCACTCTTTTCACATGAATTGATCAATGCCATAGTAAAACTTGTTTATAAGGCAAAAATACCATTTTTTGAATTCCTGTTCAAACAGAAGATTTAGCGGGCAAACGACTCCAGCCATTCGGATAATATTTTGACAAGCACAGGGTAGGAATAATTCTTCACGGCACGGGCTCGGCACGACCGCGACATCTGTTTTCTCAAACCCGAATTTTGCAGCAAATAGTTCACCTTATTACCCAAAGCTTTGGGATTCCTTTCGGTCAGTACACCTTCAGTAGGCGTTACAATAGATGCTACTCCCCCACCTTCATAAGCAACAACAGGCGTTCCGCCAGCCAGTGCTTCAGCATAAATTATCCCAAAGTGCTCTTTCTTTTCCGGTGCCGCTACAAGTAAAGTTGCCCTGTTGATTAGTCTGGCCTTATCTTCTGAAGACACAAAGCCCAGGAATCTTCCCCTGCTGCCAAGTTTCTTTTCAAGTTCACTCCTCAGTTCACCATCCCCGATAAAAATCGTTTCAGCATATTCGCTGTAATGCTCCGATGCATCCACTACATTCTGCGGCCCTTTTGATTGCGTGAGCGCACCCGGACAAATCACATAAGTTTCAGGAAGATTATATTTCTCTCTGATCCCCTCTGTATTATCCGGTCTGAAATCATCCGGATCGACACCACAGGGAAGTACCAAAAACCGATTGTCAGGCACATCCACTAACGGTTTCACTAGTTCATCCCGCACATAATCCGTAGTTACCAGAACGCCGTCAGCCTTTTCGATGGCCTCCTTGATCATCTCCCACACACGGTCATCCCACAACCCCTCATGGCGCGGTTCAATGCCCGTACCGTGTGAAAACAGCACATACGGTTTCTTAAATTTTCCAGCTATCTTTCGCGTTGCGATGGCCGTGAGATTCGCATGGTGTCCTATAACGATATCTACATCCTGAATAATTCCTTCCAAAGCAGTTTCATAGTCAGGTAGATATTCCATAACCTCCCGATACGACATCCGCGCAGCCTGTTTTTGTAAATTACCGGCTGATGGCAGGTACTCTTGCACCGGCACGACATCCGAGTGGAGTTTCACATCAACATTAACAGCTCCGTTTACTCCATCACCTACACCGGGATGCAGAAAATAAACCTTGTGTCCCAAGCCTATCAGATAACGGGCATGCTGACGGGCAACCTCTCCGCTACCCCTCCCTTTATTTAGTAAAAGAATTGCAATCTTCATTATTTGAACCTCTTAATCTCTCCCGATTTCAGTTTACTCCAGTAATCAATCAAATCACGACGCACTTCCGGAGCTAAGATCAACAGCCCCAGTATATTCGGAAAACCCATAGAAAGGATCATAGCATCGGAGAAATCGACAACAGAACCGAGATTGGAGGATGCGCCGATAACAATAAATACCAAATAGATTATGAAATAAGTATATCTGACAACATTTTTGTTACCAAACCATTTCTCGAAGACCCCGCCAAACAAGTAATCAAATCCTTTCAAACCGTAATACGACCAGGATATCATTGTAGAGAAAGCAAACAGGAATATGGCAACTACCAGAATATACGGAAAAAAGAAGATAACCTTCTCAAAAGCCATGGACGTAAGCTGTGCTCCTTCAAGACCCAGCGGATTCTCATACGTACCCGTAAAGATCAACACCAGGGCTGTCATCGTGCAGATAACCACCGTATCCACAAAAGGTTCCATAAGTGCGACAAAACCTTCTGTTATGGGTTTATCGGTTTTAACAGCCGAGTGGGCTATAGCCGCCGAACCGACACCAGCCTCATTAGAGAAAGCCGCACGCTGGAAGCCGACAATAAGCACTCCGACAATACCCCCCTTCAAGGCATCCGCCTCAAAGGCTCCTTCCCATATCAGGCGGAAGGCATCCCCTGTATGCTGAATATTAATAATAATGATAATCAGGGCGGTAACTACGTACAGGACTGCCATAAACGGAACTATTTTATCGGTAACCCGGGCAATACTTTTTATACCACCAATAATCACAACTCCCACAAGAACGGCCATTATTACACCAAACCAGAACCCGTTACCTTCAATCCCCGGTACTACATAAGCTAATTGTGAAAATGCCTGATTCGCCTGAAACATATTACCCCCTCCAAACGATCCACCAATAACCAAAAGAGCGAATAAAGCGGACAGGACTATTCCCAGCCACTTTAGGTTTTTTTTCTCCAACCCATACCTTAAATAATACATAGGACCTCCCGAAACCACACCGTTCTTATCTATCTTTCGGTACTTCACACCCAAGGTACATTCTGTAAACTTTGAAGACATTCCCAGCAATCCTGCTGCGATCATCCAAAAGGTTGCACCTGGTCCGCCAATCGAGATAGCTATAGCTACACCCGCAATATTTCCCAGTCCTACCGTTGCCGAGAGGGCCGTTGTCAGTGCCTGAAAGTGCGACACCTCACCCGGTTCATTCGGATCATCATACACTCCTCTTACTAATTGAATCGCATGCTTAAACCCTCTTATGTTGACAAATTTCATTACGATTGTGAAGGTTACCGCTCCAAAAATGAGCCATATCACAACTAACGGCAAATGTGCCTCTACCGGATTGCCATCCTTGTCAAGTATAGGATTTCCCGCATCATCCCTAACAATAGGATCGTACAGCCCCATTGCTGAAAAGGGGTCCCAGAATAAAAACCCATTTAACACATCAACCGCCGGCTTAAATGCGATATCGATTCTCTGACTGATCGTTATATCCTGGTTTTCTGACGTATCTCCGTTATAAACTCTCAGTGTATCCTGGGCATGTGTAATACTATTTGTAAATAAGATAAAGGCAATTATTAAGAACAGTTTTTTCGTCATAATGCGCAAATCTAAATTGAAAAATACGGGGGCGAAAGTTAATAAAAGTAACGCAAACTACCGGATGAATATCCATTCTTTCACTATTTTTGTTTCTCATCATCTCAAACAAAACATTTCAAAACTGTACAAAACCTACTATGTTGAACATACTCAGACGTTGGTTAACAGCATTCTTGACACTTAACAAAAGTGAACAGCGGGGCATATTATTGCTTGTCCTGCTTATTTCTGTTGTTGGTCTCATCAATTTATTTCTGCCCCAAATGACCAGTCACGATAACCAGGCGGATATAAATGCTTTTAAAAATGAGATTGAAAAGTTTGTCATGGCCCAGCAGGTAGCTGAAGATTCTATCAGGACAGAAAAGCTACAAAACCGGGGCGAACTAAATGAAGAACTGGCGCGTCAGAAACTAACCCCTTACCCCTTTAACCCAAATAACCTCCCCGAAGAAGCATGGGCTAAACTCGGGTTAACACAAAAACAAATAAAAACCATTAAAAATTATGAAAGCAAGGGAGGGAAATTCAGAAAGAAAGAAGACCTGAAGAAGATGTACAGTATCTCTGAGGCAGAATACATGATACTCGAACCCTATATAAACATCCCACCTAAGTTCAAAACAAAGGTTTCGCAAACAGAGAAAAAACCTTCTGCCAAGAGTGTAAGATACCTGTCAACAGAAGTCAATGCAGCTGACTCGTCAACACTGGTTCACTCACTACACATCTCGCCCTGGATTGCCCGAAGAGTTATCAAATACAGAAATTTACTCGGTGGGTTCAGCACTCCCGGGCAATTGAAAGAAGTATATGGCTTCGATTCTGTCATCTACAAAAAGACCGAACGTTATATTCTGGTTGACACATCACTTATTAGCAAGTTAGACATCAATATCGCTGGTTTTAAAGAGATATTAAGGCACCCTTATATTTCGTATGACATCACTAAAAAGATAGTTAACTACCGTTCAAAAAACGGGCCATTTACTTCTACAGGACAGCTTACCGACGCGGGTATTCTTTCCGAATCTCTTTACATTAAGTTAAGGCCTTATTTGAGCGTTGACATACACTAAGGTTAATTACCAGTTCTATAGTCCTGAAAAATTCCTTATCATTGCCTGCGCAACACGTATTCACTATGAGTAAGATTACCAAAGTTTTTAATAAATTTCCGAAAACATTTTGGGTAGCCAACACCATCGAATTATTTGAACGCTGGGCATGGTACGGTTTTTTTATGCTGTTTGCCAATTACCTGACGTTATCTTCCGACCTGGGAGGCCTTGAATTTTCACAAGCACAAAAAGGATGGATTATGGGTGTTGGAACCGGCATTCTTTATTTTTTACCTGTTATAACAGGTGCCATAGCTGATAAATTCGGTTATAAAAAAGTACTGGCACTGGCCTTTACCATATACACTTCGGCATTTATCTTACTGCCCTATTTCGACACGTTTACCGGAGTGTTCATTATGTACTTATACCTGGCACTCGGTGCCGCTTTATTTAAACCGGTAATTCAGGCAACGGTAGCTAAAACCACCGATGAAGAAACCTCTTCTATAGGATTTGGAATTTTTTACATGATGGTCAATCTGGGAGCTTTTATTGGCCCGATGGTCACCTTACTATACAAACAAGCTTCCTATGACATTGTTTTTAAGATCTCAGCAGGGATCATTGCACTTAATTTCATCCTTCTATTCTTTTATAAAGAGCCCGACCGGCAAACAAACCGCGAACCGATCTCTTCCACTATTTTGCATATTTTCAAAAATATTGGCCTAGTGTTAAAGGATTTTAAATTCGTCCTTTTTCTTCTCATCGTATCTGGTTTCTGGACCATGTACAACCAGCTTTTTTTCACTTTACCCGTATTTATCACACAATGGGTTGACACGTCCGATTTGTACTACTGGTTTCAGGAACACGCTCCTTTTCTTGCCGAAAACTACGGATCTCATGGTCAGATGGAGGCCGAATTCATTACCAACTTCGATGCTCTATTTATTATCTTGTTCCAGGTGATTATATCTTCTTTAGTAATGAGTAGAAAAGCTCTGAACACCATGGTCAGAGGCATCATCATCAGTTCTATCGGCATGGCGCTTACACTCATGACACAAAATGTGGTATTCATCATTGTAGCACTCCTTATATTCTCTGTCGGAGAAATGATGGCATCCCCAAAGATTAGTGAGTACATTGGCAGAATTGCCCCTAAAGACAAAAAAGCTTTGTATATGGGCTACTCCTTTTTACCTTTGTTCCTTGGAAATACTTTTGCAGGTATTATTTCGGGAAATGTTTACCAGACAATGTCAGATAAGCACAGCTTATTGAAAAAAGAAGTGGCAGAACGAGGCTTACACATTCCTGCTGAGCTAACCCAAAATCAATATTTTAAGGCTGCTGCAGAAGCATTCCATATGGACGAACACCAGCTAACAAATTACCTTTGGGAAACCTATCACCCGGCTAACATCTGGCTTGTTATCATAACCATCGGCTTTACAGCTGCTGTAAGTTTGTGGTTATACAACAAATACCTCATAAAAAATTAATTTAGCGCCTAAACTATTCATATTCAAAAAGGATTTTTAATATATTTGACAATTAATTTAATTTTTAACAAAATCTAACCACCATGAGAAAATTTACTTTTTTACCATTATTTATTGCGCTTATTTTCGCGTATTCGATGCAATCGTTTAGCCAGACGATACTTTACGATAGCGGTTTCGATGAAATGACCGTTGGCGATTATCTGGCTGAGACAGATGACACAGGGTTCTGGTCAACCTGGTCAAGTGCACCAGGAGGTCCTGAAGATGCCCAGATCACAGATGTACAATCCTCCAGCCCTTCCAATTCAGTGGAAGTACAGGGAACAGTAACAGACCTATTGTTTTTAATGGGCAATAAAACTTCCGGAAAATACCAGTTTGATCTTAAGTATTATATAGAACCCGGATTTGGCGGATATATAAACATCCAGCACTTTGAAGTGCCGGGAACTGAGTGGGCTTTTGAAGTGTATTTTGGCGCTACGGAGCAAGGATATATCACCGTTGGTGGTGTTGATACCGGATTTGGTTTTAATGCCGGCGAATGGCTCGATATTTCTTTTGTTATTGATCTTGACGGTGACCTAGCTCAGTTTTTCCTTAACGAAACTCAGATTCATGAATGGCCATTCCACTACCAGGCCAGTGGCGAATCGGGAACGAAACAGCTAGGTGCTTCTGATATTTTTGCAGGTGCTCCCACAGGTGAAACACCCCATTATTATTTTGACGATGTTGTTTTCACTGAAATAGTAGCTGGTACACAGGTTCCAATTATTGATATTGACCTTACACCTGTTGTTCAGGTGACCGAAGAAGGTGAAACATACCTCATCGAAAGAGACATTACCAATCTTGGTGAAGAAGACCTGAACTTTGAAGTAGTGCCTACGTATGATTTTGATACCAAAGGATACCAGAGTAATTCAAATTATAATTATCCGGATTATCCTAAGTCGTTAACCCGTGAGCTTAAAGCATTGCCTGGCTCCACACCCACACCACAAGACAATCAGGGCGAAAGAGATGTGGTTCTCAGGTATGACGATGGCACCTACAATACAGCAATTGGTAACGATGCCGACCAGGTATGGCGTGTATCGGCCATGTTCCCATATGAAATGGTTCAACCCTTTATCGGTATGGAAATATCTTCTGTTGATGTTTTCATTAACGTCTTATCCCTTTCACATACTATTCAAATATACGGCATGGGGTCAATTCTTACTCCGGGCCCCGGTGCCTTGTTGTACGATCAGGACTTCACTCCTAATGCTGAAAGCTGGAATAACGTTGTATTAGACAATCCGGTACCGATCAGTGGTGAAGACATCTGGGTTGGATACATGTTCGACAAACCGGGCGGTACATTTACGGCAGGCGTTGATTTCGGACCTGCAAATCCTAACGGCGACTGGATGTCACATGGTATTGCGCTTGGATGGAATCACTTATACAATCCAGATGGTGATCCTCCGCTAAATTACAACTGGAACATTGCTGCTACACTTACAGGTGAACTCGCTACACAATGGATCACCGTTAACCCTGACGGTGGCACATTGGCAGAGGACGAATCCGTAACATTGGAAATAAATCTGGACGCAACAGGTTTAGCTCCTGATCAGGCATATTTGGGTAAAGTTAAAATCAGAAGTAACGACCCTGAGAATGAGATTGTAACTATTGCCATTAGCCTTGTAGTAATTGTTGGTGTTGACGAACAGAATACAGATGAGTATGTAATGGTATATCCGAATCCTGCTAACGACATGTTGCGCATCAGCAATATGAACGGACAGATCACGCATATCAGGCTATCAAATACAATCGGACAAATTGTAGTTGACCAGGCAGTAAACGCTCCTAATGTGAAAGTTGACGTGAGCCAACTGCCAAGAGGAGTATATATGGCTACGATCGAAACTCCTGACGGAACTGCTACGCAAAAAGTTATTGTTGAATAATAATTCATTGTAATATTTTAAAAAGTCGCTCTCATAGGGCGACTTTTTTTATTTTAGCCTCCATGCAGGATCAGAATAACTCTTTTGAACTTTTTAAAAAATTAAATCCCGGTATTTTTTATCAGCACAATTACAGGCCTGTAATTATTGCCGATAACCTGAGGACACCCGAAAATATGGGGTCGGTGTTGCGGCTGGCTGCTAACATTGGTGCACTAAAAACATTATTTATATCCGAAACTGCGCATCAGTTTAAATCATACAAAATAAAAAGAACTGCTTCGGGAGCCTATGAAAAAACTGACTGGAAAATTATTCGTTATGAGGAACTGGGAAATGAACTCCCTGAAGGGTACAGGCTAATTGCGCTGGAAACGACAACAAAGGCACAAAACATTTATTCGTATACGTTTCCTGACAAAGTGGCTTTCTGCATCGGCAATGAAAAGAACGGTATTCGTAGGGAATTGCTGGAACAAGATGCACATCATCTTTACATCCCTTTACCAGGCCCTGTTACATCGCTCAACACAACCCATGCATTATCCATAGCACTTTTCGAATGGTACCGGCAGATGATGCTGAAGCGGCCCGTATAAATTCAGGTATTATTGCTATACAGATTAAATTTGAGCAAACAAGCAGCCAGGTGTTAAAATATCATAAATCAGAAATTATTATTCCGAACACCCTTCATCTATAACTTGTAACTTCTTACCTTTACGCCCCTAAACATTAAAACACATAAAAATGGATAAAATAAAACAGTACATCGATGAAAATAAAGAGCGGTTTCTCAACGAACTTTTCGAGTTGATCCGAATACCATCTATCAGTTCACTGGCCGAGCACAAAGAAGATATGGTACGAACAGCTGAAAAATATAAAGAAGGCCTGCTGGCAGCCGGGTGTAACAAAGCCGAAGTAATGCCGACAAGCGGAAACCCTGTGGTTTATGCCGAAAAAATGATTGACCCGATAAAACCAACGGTTCTGGTATATGCGCATTATGATGTTATGCCGGTTGATCCATTGGACCTTTGGAAGTCGCCCCCTTTTGAACCTGAAATAAGAGACGGAAAGATTTATGCCCGTGGTGCTGATGACGACAAAGGGCAGGGATTTATGCATGTTAAAGCATTTGAGGCTCTTGTTGCCAATGATGCATTGCCGGTGAATATAAAGTTTATGATCGAAGGCGAAGAAGAGATAGGTTCTGTGAGTTTGGGTGCTTTTTGTGACGAACACAAAGAAATGCTGAAAGCAGATATCATTCTTGTTTCGGATACCGGCATGATTGCCGAAGACATCCCGGCCATCACCACAGGCCTGCGTGGTCTGGCTTATTGGCAGGTAGAAATCACGGGTCCTAACCGCGACTTACACTCTGGCTTATTTGGCGGTGCTGTTGCTAACCCGATTAACGTACTGGCCAAAATGATCGCTGGCATGACAGATGAGAACAACAGGATTACCATGCCCGGTTTTTATGACGATGTCCTGGAAGCTTCTGAAAAAGAAAGAGAGCTGCTCAACATGGCCCCCTATAGCGAAGAAGAATACAAAAAAGCAATCGATGTTGAAGCATTAGATGGCGAGACGGGTTTCACAACTATCGAACGTACGGGCATCCGTCCTTCGTTTGATGTTTGCGGAATCTGGGGTGGTTATACAGGCGAAGGAGCAAAAACCGTATTGCCTTCAAAAGCTTATGCCAAAATTTCTTCGCGGTTAGTTCCAAACCAGAATCATGAAAAGATTGCCCGGATGTTTGAGAAATACTTCTCGGACATTGCACCTAACTCAGTCAAAGTTAAAGTTGAATCATTGCACGGTGGCCAGGCTTATGTTTGTCCAATCGATCTTCCGGCATATAAAGCAGCTGAAAAAGCTCTCAATAAAATCTACAACCGAATTCCGGTTCCTGTGCGTAGCGGAGGAAGCATCCCCATTATTTCCACTTTTGAAGAAAAATTGGGTATTAAATCATTGCTGATGGGCTTTGGGCTTGAATCGGACGCTATCCATTCGCCAAACGAGAACTATCCACTGAATAATTTTTATACCGGTATTGAAGCTATCACGCTGTTCTATCACTTCTTTGCGGAAGAGATGAAAGCCTGAGAGAATAGCGATCGAACGGATACTGAGAACTACCGACTAAAGGCTGAGAACTGAACCTATATTCTCGGCCTTTTTTTACGCGAACCTCTTTTTCCGTCTCCCGTGTATCCAGTTTTCTCTGGCTTTCCAAGGCTGGGACGTCTTGAGTAAGAGTTATCATTGTCAATCTTCCGGTCTCCCTTATCTTTCCATCTTGGTTTATCTTCCTCCCTGTCAGGTTTTTTTCGGTCATCATTCCTGTTAAATTTCCCGGCAGTATTCTTCACATTTTTCTTCCGGTAGTCTCCTTTGTCCTCCCGCTTATAATCCTTCTTCCTGTAGTCACTCTCATCTTCCCATTGCGGGTTATTCTTTGCTTTTTTACTTCCTTCGTAAAGTTCAAATTTAATAAACCGGCTTTCCAGGGGCCCGTTATACAAAACAATCTTAGCCGAAGGGCGAAGTCCGATAAATTTAGCCACATCCATGTTTGACGTAATGATCCAGGCTTCGAATCCGGAGAAGCTCTGTTTCAGTGCATCACCGATACCACGATACAGGTCTCTGATCTCTCCTCTCTCTTCCATACGTTTTCCATAAGGAGGATTAAACACAAGAATTCCTCCTTTATCTTCAGGTTGAATGCTGTCAAAATATGAAACACTGATATCAATATCTTTATGCAGTCCGGCATTCCTTAAATTTCGTTTAGCGATGCCAACCGCCTTCTCCGAGCGGTCGGAGGCAAAAATACGGCAAGCAAGTTCACCCATCTCCAGATCAGCTTCTTTCTTTACTTTTTTAAAAAGCCCTTCGTCATAATCAGCCCAGTTCATGAAGGAGAAATGTTTGCGGTAGTGAGCTGCCGGGATGTTCATTGCCAACATGGCAGCTTCTATCGGTATGGTTGCCGAGCCACACATCGGATCATAAAAATCCTTCTCTCCGTTCCATCCTGTAAGTTTTATCATACCGGAAGCCAGCACTTCGTTGATAGGTGCTTTATCGGCATCAATACGGTAACCTCTTTTGTGTAACGATTCACCTGAACTATCCAGCGAAACAGTGCACACATCCTGGCTGATGTGTACATCAATGTAAACATCTGCATCTTCCTTGGCTACCCACGGACGTTTTCCAGTGGCCTCACGAAATTGATCAACTATCGCATCTTTTGTTCTTAAAGCTACATATTGCTCATGATCCAACTGTGAATGAAATACGTTCGCATTGATGTTAAATGTCTGATCCAGCCGAAACACCTCCTGCCAGTCTATCTTTTTCACTTTCTCATAGAGCTGCACATCATCTGTAACTTCAAAAACTCCAATAGGCCGCAGCACACGCAATGCAGTTCGGCATAGATAGTTTGCCCTATACATATCTTCTTTCCCACCGCGAAACTGAACCCCTCTTTTAATTACCTGAATACCCGACACTCCGATATTCATTAATTCTGTCGCCAGCACTTCTTCCAGCCCGGCAAAAGTTTTTACCGTAAAATCCATTCCCATATTGTATTCTTGTAACAAAGCCATAAAAGCCGCAAAATTAACTATTTTAGCAAGGCTATAATCAGGAACAAGATTTAATTTAACAGAATGATTACAATAAAAGAAGCTCAGGAAAGAGTTGATCAATGGATCACAAGCACAGGCGTACGGTATTTTAACGAATTGACAAACATGGCTATACTTACTGAAGAAGTAGGTGAAGTAGCCAGGATCATGGCGCGCACATATGGTGAGCAGTCATTTAAAGGAAACGAAGAAGATACCGACCTGGCCGATGAGCTGGCCGATGTGTTCTTTGTATTGATCTGCCTGGCGAACCAAACGGGTATCGATTTGACAGATGCTTTGGAAAAAAACCTTTTAAAAAAAGAGAAAAGAGATCACAAAAGACATCGGGAGAATACTAAACTGAGGTAAATCGAGTTTTTTAGGAGCGGCTCCCCCGGACTTAAATTAATTATTACTGATGCTGAAACCCATACTCCTTCATATATGTTTCTTATTTCTCGCGCTAAATAATTATGCGCAAATAGTTGTTGAAGGAGTTGTTAAAGATAAAAGCAACAAAGAGCCCCTCGCCTTTGTGAACATCATCAGCGAAACCGGAAAAAGCGGTGTTGTTACCGACATTGACGGAAAATTCTCCATTAAACTAAGCACGGAAGAATGCTGCCTTCACCTATCTTATATAGGATATGAGTCGTATACTTATCCTATTGATTACAACAAAAATGCACAGAAAATATACCTCACGCAAAGACCGTATCAGCTGGAGGAAGTGGAAATATTTCCCGGCGTTAACCCTGCCCATCGGATCATTAAAAATGTAGTGACACATCGAAATGAGAATGACCCGGAAAAACTGGATGCTTTCACATACACCTCCTATGATAAAATGGTTGTAACCATTGATGCGGATTCACTGCTTCTTGCCGACACAGCCTTGCTTGACTCCAGTACCCGTCAGTTGAGAAAGTTCTTTGAGAAAAGTGATCTTTTCCTCATGGAAACTGTTACAGAGAGGAAGTATATGTCACCAGACCTGAACCAGGAGAATGTGCTGGCCACAAGAGTATCCGGATTTAAGGACCCGCTCATTGCCTTCATGATCTCACAAATACAATCTACCTCCTTTTATGATGAATTAATTCAAATTGCCGGAAAGAAATATGTAAACCCTATTAGCAGGGGAAGTACGAATAAATACTTTTTTTTGATTGAAGACACTATATACAGTAAAACCGGAGACAGTATTTTTATCATTTCGTTCAGGCCTAACAGCAGGACTAATTTTGAAGGGCTGGCAGGGTTTCTCTACATCAACTCATACAAGTGGGCAGTACAAAATGTGAAAGCCCAGCCCCCCGATGATTCTACAGGTATTGTCATAAAAATCCAACAGGCCTACGATTTAATAGATGATCACTGGTTTCCCGTTCAACTGAATACGGATATTATTTTTACTAATTTTAAAGCATCTGCCGGACAGGGAGAAGCTTACACTTTAATCGGCAAAGGAAGAAGTTATATCAGAGACATTGACCTGGATGCCGACCTTAAAAAAAGAGACTTCGGCTACCACGAAGTTGAGGTTGAAGAGGGTGCTGCAAAAAAGAAGGAAGAATTTTGGCAGGCCTACCGAACCGACAGTCTTACAGAGCGGGAACTGGAAACATACCGGCTTATTGATTCCATTGGCAAAGAAGTCAATCTCGACAGAATGGCTACTATAGCACAAACGGTCTTCAGTGGGAAAATACCTATAGGTTTTATAGATATCGACCTGAATCAGATAGCCCATTACAATGGTCAGGAAGGGTTTTACCTCGGCCTTGGCATACATACAAACGACAAAATTTCTAAAAAAATAAAATTTGGAGGATTCTGGGGATACGGATTTAAAGATAAAAGGGCCAAATACGGTGGAGATATCAGCATGATGGTACATAAACGTTCCGAATCCGTAATTCGCATAGATGGCTACTATAAAGCTATCACTAGTGGAAGTGTGGTATTTTTCGATGACAAACTTCAGGCATGGAGTCCGGATAATTTTTATCAGTTTTTCGCAAACCGTCTGAATTACACAATCGGAGGAGAACTGGCTTACTCGTTCAGGCTAAAACCTATGCGTGATTTTAAATGGAATGTCGGCCTCGAAATACAAGAAAAACAAGCCTATTCAGATTATTACTTTGCAAGGTCAGATATAGACAATGGAACACCTCAGAACACATTCCATTTCACAAACCTTCAGATAGGGTTTCGGTTCGCTTTCCGCGAAAAAGTTGTGGAAACTACTAAAGGTCAGGTTTCTTTCGGGTCAAAGTATCCGGTTGTCTGGTTTAACTATACGCAAGGAATTTCAGGACTGTTTAACGGATCCTACGATTACACACGTTTCGACCTGCGTGTAAAAGGAGCAAAACACTTTAAATACATTGGTGACTTCACGTTTACTTTAATGGCAGGTATTGTTATTGGAGAGATACCCGTTTCCAATTTGTACTTTGAGCCCGGAGCGTATCACACCTTCACCATTTTTGCCCCAAATAGTTTCGGAACCATGCTTGTAAATGAGTTTTTGTCGGATCGGTATATTTCCCTGTTCCTGACGCACAACTTTGGAAACTTCGGGCTTGAATACAAGTGGTTTCACCCCGAGTTTCTGGTAGTTACCAATCTCTCCATAGGTGATTTGAAAAATAAGGATCCTCATTATAATATAACGTATAAAACATTAAATCTTGGGTATTATGAGTCAGGGTTCATCATCCGGAAATTACTCGATTTCAATCTTATCGACCTGGGAGCAGGTATCTTATATAGGTATGGCCCTAATGGATTTGATGAAGTACCCTCTAATTTTGCTTATAAGTTTAGTATCTTTTATGGTTTTTAGAACAGTATTTTTTTTGTAGCTTTACATACACAAACTTATAATAGCATAATTCATTCATGAAAGAAAATATCATTCAATACCTGAAACCTATTGCGGCTGTTGCTATAATCGCATTTATGGCATGGTATTTCTCCGACCTGGTCGCGTACATCTTGATAGCCACTTTTCTTTCTTTGCTGGGTATGCCTATTGTAAAAAGACTTGATCAGGTGCATATTAGAAAACACAAGCTTCCCCGGGGGCTAAGTGCTTTTATCACGCTGATGATCATGGTATCTGTTTTCGTCTTGTTTATACTGATCATCGTTCCATTGATTATAAAGCAAGCCAATGTTATAGCAACCATTGATATAGATGCTTTATTATTTTACTATCAGGATCCTATGAATCGTTTCAACGAATTCCTGGTGCAGTACGATGTAATTGGGAGTGGAGAAACGCTTGCTCAATATCTTGATTCTCAGCTGGCAGATTTGCTCAGTATTACAAAGTTTACAAACTTCTTTGCCAACCTGGTTTCAGCAACAGGTTCCGTATTTATGGCTTCGTTCATCATCCTGTTTCTGACTTTTTATTTTTTGCATGATGACAGTCTGGGTAGAAAATTCATTCTAATACTCACACCGGATGACCATGCAGATAATATGGGTCGCGTACTGACCGAATCAAAAATTCTGCTTACACGCTATTTTCAGGGTATCATGCTGGAGGTAGTGATCATGATGACTCTTGAATCAACCGGACTGCTCATCTTCGGCGTACCCAATGCCGTTTTGATAGGATTTTTCGGAGGACTGATGAACATCATCCCCTATCTTGGTCCTCTCATAGGAGCTACACTGGGTGTTATCCTTGCCACATTGTCAGAACTCAGCCTGGGGAATTATGACATCCTGCCATACACTATGATAACGGTGGTTGCCGTGTTTGCAATTGCCAACCTGATTGACAACATGGTATTGCAACCCCAGATCTATTCAAGAAGCACAAAAGCACACCCGGTAGAAGTATTTCTTGTCATCATTATGGGAGGCAAAGTAGCAGGCATAGCTGGTATGATTCTTGCAATACCTACGTACACAGTTATTAAGATAATTGCACGTGAATTTGCTAACCAAATGAAGTTGGTGAAATTTTTAACAAGCAAAATGTAACTATTTCAAGAAGAACAACTATAATTTATTAACGGATTAACAAAAAATTTATCATTATGAGTGACAACGGTTCAAATTCAGGTTTTGCTTTCATAGCAGGTTTATTTGTTGGCGCTGCAATTGGTGCCATTGGTGGTTTATTATTTGCGCCAACAACGGGCGAAGAAACACGTAAGAAAGTTGCCGAAAAGTCTAAAGAACTGGCAGACGATCTTTACGACAAGTTCGATGAATTGAAAGAGTCTGTTTCTGATGCACTTGAAGATGTAAAACAAGGTACATCCGAAGTGCTGGAGGACGTGAAAAAAGGGACGACAGAGGTTATTGAAGATGTCAAGAAAAACGCTACCAAGAAATAATTAAAACGTAGTTCTGCAAATGGAAAACGAAAGTATCAACACCCCGCTGCTTAAAGCATTGGAGGAGGTTAAATTATACTTTACCCAGCAAATAACTTACAACAAGTTGTTGTTGTCGAAACGCATGTATGAGTTGTCTGCCGGGCTATTCCTATTTGTAATATTATCAGGGATAGGAGTGCTTGCCCTTCTGTCCCTTTCACTAGCTTTTGTTTACTGGTATTCATTTTTCTTTGGCCGAAATGCATATGAAGGTTTCTTAATCTTAACCTCTTTTTATGTATTAGCGGGCATCCTGATAATCCTTTTTAGAAAGCAATGGGTTTATAGCCCGCTAAGAAAATTTACCGGGGGCATTCTTTTTTCTGAAGAAGAATCTGATGTTGATAAAGGAATTAGACCGGAAATATTCAGGAGCAAAGAGAGTTTGCACACCGCTATTGAAAAAGCCCATAACGATTTACAACAGCAGGAAAACAATTTAAAAGATTTATTTGATCAACTCAGTAATCAGTATACGCTAAGAAATATTACTCAGTACCTGGCTAAAAATGCCTACTCTTCTTTTGTATCTACCGCCAATATTGCCAAAGCTACATTCTTCTTAATTAATAAGTTGAGAGGTAAAAAGAAGAAACACAAAAAACTTAAAAAATAGAAGCAGACAACCGTTTGCCCGGTATACTAAACCGTCATTATATCTTTTTCTTTCAGGTCGAAAAGTTCATCAATTTTCTCAATGTGCTTATCGGTCAATTTCTGGATTTTATCCATCAGGTGTTTTGTGTCATCTTCGGGCATCCCCTCTTTTTCCAACTTTTTGGCTTCCTCATTGGCGCTACGACGTGTATTACGTACACCCACTTTCGATTCTTCCGTTACCGATTTTGCTTTCTTTACTAACTCTACCCTTCTTTCCTCGGTAAGTGGGGGGACATTTATGCGGATTATTTCTCCTTCGTTTTGCGGATTAAAGCCCAGGTTGGCATTCTGAATAGCCTTTTCGATTTCATGAATAATACTTTTATCAAAAGGCTGTATAATAATCTGCCGTGGATCAGGAGTATTGATACTGGCTGTCTGCTCAATAGGAGTTGATACGCCATAATATTCAACCCGGACTCCGTTTAACATACTCGGGCTGGCTTTTCCTGCCCTGATCTTCTGAAACTCTCTTTCCAGATGATGTAAGGCTTGTTGCATGTTCTCTTCTGCTTCCTCAAGACATAAAATGGCATCGTCAGTCATAGCTCTAATTTTTTTATCTCACAAATGTATAATTTCTGTAAAAATATGCTAATTAATTATGAATCAAAGTTCCTTCATCCTCTCCGGAGACCACTTTAAGTAAACTTCCCTGTTTATTCATATTAAATACCACGATGGGCAGATCATTATCTCTACACAGGGTAAAGGCGGTCATATCCATCACTTTCAGTTGTTTATCGTATGCTTCATTAAAAGTAAGATCGTTGTATTTTTGCGCTTCCGGATCTATCTCCGGATCAGCTGTAAAAACACCGTCCACGCGGGTACCTTTCAGCAAGGCATCTGCTTTAATCTCAGTTCCGCGTAAAGCTGAAGCAGAATCAGTGGTAAATACAGGGTTTCCAGTACCTCCCGAGATGATCACCACATTTCCGCTGTTCATATAACCGATTGCTTTCTGAGCACTCATTTTCTCTGTAACCGGTTCAACGCCAAGGCCTGAAAGAAGCTTAGTTGGCACACCCTGTTTTTCAAGCTCAGCCTGTAATGCCAATGAGTTGATGACTGTTGCCAGCATTCCCATATAATCGCCCTGTATCCGGTCAAATCCATCGGCTGCTCCCTGGAGTCCACGGAAAATATTTCCCCCTCCGATGACGATTGCCACCTGCACATTTTGCTCAGATACCTGCTTAATCTCAGCGCAGTAAGCCTTTAATCTTTCGGGATCAATGCCGTAAGACTGTTTTCCCATTAGTGCTTCTCCGCTCAGTTTCAATAATATTCTTTTGTATTTCATATTCAGTATTTTACGGTATTTATCTAAAACGAATAGCCTAAATTAATGAAAAAAGAGACTTTATCATAAATATTCGAACCCATGATGCTAATCTCGACAGGTCCGGCAAAACTATCATAGCTAAACTTGGCTCCATAACCAACCACCAGGTTCTTGCTTTTAGCCAGATCAGCTAAAAACCACTCATTAGCTCCCAGGTCACCCATTAAGGTAACATAAAGTTTCTGATAGAAATTATACTGTAGTTTTAAGTGCAATATGGCCTGGTACATACCATACTTTTGCACAAATCGCACCCCCGTAAACGGTTGAAATCCATGAATATAATTCGTCTCACTCTGCCCCCCCATATAAAACCAGTGCTGAACTGGTGAATATTTTAGTTCACTATTACCATCGTCATTACGAATGGGGTAACCCTTTTGGTAGGTACCTCCTAAATAGATGCCCGGTTTGAGAACTAACCTTTTAGTTAAAGCAATATTCTGGTTATATTTTAACCAAAAAACCAACGAATTATTAAAAATATTCTGTATCCAATCAGCTGATACCGGCATCACATATGCCACCCTCAGTTCCGATTCCATTCCTTTTGTTGCCAAATATGGTTTATCGCGCGTATCAGAATTAAATGAGAAATAAGCGTTTGCATAGCTGTTGTATTCGCTTATTGAATCAATACTATTGTCATTATACGTTGATTTAAACCGGAAATATTCATAATTTCCGCCTATTCTGAACCAGAATCTATTATTTACAATTGCCTGGGCAAACAAAGACCCCTTAAAGTTTGTAAACTGGTAATTACCTGTCTTTTCACTAAGGTTATCAGGATCGTCATAGACATTAAATCTCAATGTATAAATTTCAACTTTTGCCCCATAACCGGGCTTAAGACCATTATCTCTTAAATACAAAGCTCTGAATCTGGCGTTAGGCCCAATCACAAGATCGGTAAAGACCTTCGAATTCTTCCCAACAACGTTTCTGAATTTCCCCTTCAGGAGAAGACTTACTGAGTAATCATCGTCGTAATGTGCCCCAACGGATAAATAACCCGGTGAAGCCTCTCTTACCTTTAGAACCAAATTTGTTTTACCGTCTAGGTACCGCAATTCATAAAAAACATGTGAAAAGAACCTGCTGCCATAAGCCCTGTCTATTTCTTCTTCCAGTTCATCTAGTGAAACCCATGAATTTTTAAATTTATTAAATGAATTTTCAAAATATTGTGAAGACACCTTCTTGTTACCCTCGATGACAACGTTATCAATATAGACTGAGTCGAGAGGTTTGCCTGTATACTTTTTCAGTGGTTTATATTCGATGGTATTGAGTGAATCGGCCAGGTTCTTTAATTCATCATAGTGCTGCCGCCCCACCTTTTCGCCAATGGCAATGATCGAATCGTATTTATTAAAATCCATCATGCCGTATGGCATATCAAAATGAATGTACATATCTGTATTTGCGTAACCAACGTCGTTGGCTTCACGTCTGTAATAGCCAATGATATGATCCAGAATTTTTGGTATAGAATTTAGTTCATCAATAGTTATTTCTTTTCCCTGCTGAACATCGGCACCGATAATATAATCAACACCTTTATTTTTCACCGGCATCACCGGATAATTATTGATCACTCCTCCGTCAATCAGATATTTTCCATCGTAAAAGGTTTGCGAAAAGTAAGCTGGTATTGACATACTAGACCTTACAGCCATTGGCAGATACCCTTTATCCAACAGCACTTGTTCGCCGTTTATCAGATCTGTACCAATACACAGAAAAGGTGTTTGTAATTTACTGAAATCATGCACTTTATAAGCCGGCGAATAAACACGATTGAGCATTAAATTAATCACCTGTCCTTCGTACATAGATGCTTTAAGCCCAAACTCCTTCTTTTTTATCTGTAAATCCAGGATGTATGAATCGCCGAACTCCTTTTCTTCATAAGCAATATATTTCCTGTCAATTTTGTCGGTCATGATCGCATCCCAGTTAATATCTCTGATGATACTGATCATTGTATCAGGATGATATCCGAGAGCATACATAGAACCGATAATGGAACCAGCACTCGACCCGGCCACATAATCCACTTCCAGTCCAACTTCGTGCATTACATTCAGCAAACCTATATACGCCCATCCCTTGGCTCCGCCTCCGCTCATCACTAACCCAACCTTTGGTCGTTTACGAATAGTGTTTTGAACAGTATCCTGGGCAACAATATGTTGTTCTGAAATAAAAATAAGTAAGGTAAAAAGCAGAGCTATATATGGATAATTGCACATGCCTATGTTTTTGGTCAAGGTTTGACCTTACAAATATAAACCTTAAACGCAATTAGTACAGCAAAATTACTCCTTAAATAAGAAAGATAATTTCAAGAGCCATACCTAATATACCGAAATACCACTAAAGGCCTTTGCCGTGACAATGTTTGTACTTCTTTCCGCTACCGCAAGGACAGGGGTCGTTTCTTCCTACTTTCTTTTCCACTTTAACGGGCTGAACACGTGCCTGCTCCTGCGTATTACTGTGTGCCTGTGAGAGCAAGTCTCCCCTCTCCTCCTTCATTTTCGAACGGTCTAATCCACGTGGTCTTTTTGCTTCACGAACAGCATCGGAATTCGGAACAAAGATATCTCCCTTAACCAGGAAGGAAACAACATCTTTATTAATTCGATGAATCATCTTTTTGAACAATTCAAACGACTCGAGTTTATAGATCAGCAATGGGTCCTTCTGTTCGTACGAGGCGTTCTGAACTGATTGTTTCAGATCATCCATCTCGCGAAGGTGTTCTTTCCATGCTTCATCAATGTGGGCAAGAGTTACACTCTTTTCGAAGGCAATGCACACCTCTTTTCCTTTGGTATCTACTGATTTTTCCAGGTTGGCAACAATTTGCATCTTTTTGATACCATCGGAAAACGGAATAGCAATATTCTCGTATTGTGATTGATTTTCATAAACCTCAGTGATAACCGGTAAGGTATCAGCCGACAGTTTATCCAGTTTTACCAAATAAGCTTCGTAAACAAGCTCGAACAGCTTATCCGTCAGTTTATCGGTATTTTCCGAAATAAATTCTTTCTCTTCAAATGGTGTTTGTATGGCCAATGTACGGTAGAGCTCCATTTTGAATCCTTCAAAATCACCCACACCCTGATAGTCCGAAACGATATGCTCACACAGATCATATATCATATTGGAAACATCTACAGTTAACCTTTCACCGAACAGGGCATGTCTTCTTCTTTTGTAAATCACTTCTCTTTGTGAGTTCATCACATCATCGTACTCCAGCAATCTTTTTCTGATACCAAAGTTGTTTTCTTCTACCTTTCTTTGTGCCCGTTCAATTGATTTTGTGATCATGGAATGTTGGATCACCTCGCCTTCCTGCAGTCCAAGCCTATCCATAATTCCTGCAATTCGTCCCGAGCCGAACATACGCATCAGGTCGTCCTCCAGCGACACGAAAAACTGTGAACTTCCCGGATCTCCCTGCCTTCCGGCACGCCCCCTTAGCTGCCTGTCCACCCTTCGTGATTCATGCCTCTCAGTACCAATAATTGCTAATCCTCCGGCTTCTTTCACCCCTTCCCCCAGTTTAATATCGGTACCACGACCAGCCATATTTGTTGCAATTGTAACTACTCCAGGTTGCCCGGCCTCTTTAACGACCTGCGCCTCTCTCTGGTGTAATTTGGCATTTAGTACATTATGGTCGATATGCCTCCGGTGGAGCATCCTGCTCAATAACTCCGACGTTTCTACGGATGTTGTTCCCACCAGTATCGGTCTTCCCTGCTTCACAAGCTTATCAATCTCTTCGATAACGGCATTATATTTCTCGCGTTTCGTTTTATAAACAAGATCTTCCCTGTCATCGCGGGTAATAGGCTTGTTGGTAGGAATAACCGCAACATCCAATTTGTAGATATCCCACAACTCACCAGCTTCGGTTTCAGCAGTACCTGTCATCCCTGCCAGTTTTTTATACATCCTGAAATAATTTTGCAGGGTAATGGTAGCATAGGTCTGCGTGGCGGCTTCCACTTTAACATTTTCCTTTGCTTCAATAGCCTGGTGCAACCCATCCGAATAACGACGACCTTCCATGATACGTCCCGTTTGCTCGTCAACAATTTTTATCTTATTGTCCATGATAACGTATTCAACGTCTTTTTCAAACATGGTATAAGCTTTGAGCAATTGATGAACCGTATGGACACGTTCCGATTTTATAGAGTAGTCTTTCAGAATTTCGTTCTTTTTCTCCAGAAACTTTTTCTCAGCGAGGCCCTCTTTCTCCAAATTACTGATGGACATGTTTATATCAGGAAGAATGAAGAAATTAGAATCGTCATAAGAAGTTGATAACAAGTCAATTCCTTTCTCCGTCAGATCTACTGAATTATTCTTCTCATCAATCACAAAGAACAATTCATCATCAATAACATGCATGTTCTTTGCCTGTTCCTGAAGGTAAAAACTTTCCGTCTTCTGTAAGAGGGTCTTATTCCCCTCTTCACTTAAGAATTTTATAAGCGCTTTGTTTTTCGGAAGACCTCTGAATGCCCTGAACAATAGGTCGCTCCCTTTCTTGACCTGATCGTTGTTTGAACGGTCTTTTAACAGCGTTTTTGCCTCTGAGAGCAGGGAAGACACGAAGCTTTTTTGCGCATTGTACAATTTCAGCACATCCGGTTTCAATGCATCAAACTCCTGGTTATCTCCTTTGGGTGTAGGTCCTGAAATGATCAGCGGTGTTCGGGCGTCATCAATTAACACCGAGTCAACCTCATCAACGATCACATAGTTATGCGGGCGCTGCACCAGTTCTTCAGGATTTCCGGTCATATTGTCGCGCAGATAATCGAAACCGAATTCATTGTTGGTACCAAAGGTAATGTCTGCCATATAGGCTTTTCTTCTTTCAGCTGTATTCGGCTGGTGCTTGTCAATACAATCAACCTTCAGGCCGTGAAACATATAAAGCATACCCATCCACTCGGCATCACGTTTTGCCAGGTAATCGTTTACGGTAACTATATGAACACCTCTGCCGGTTATAGCATTCAGGTATACCGGAAGAGTCGCTACCAAAGTTTTTCCTTCACCGGTAGCCATTTCAGAGATCTTACCTTGATGCAATACAATACCGCCAATCAGCTGTACATCGTAGTGCACCATATCCCAGGTGATCTTATTGCCTCCCGCCATCCATGAATTATCGTAATAGGCTTTGTCACCCTGAATATTTACATTCTCCATTTCAGCTGCCAACTCACCATCACGTTCATTAGCAGTTACCACAACCTGTTCATTCTCGGCAAACCTCTTGGCTGTTTCCTTCATAACAGCGAATGCTTCCGGAAGTATCTTATTTAGTTCTTCTTCCGTTTTTTCATAAATGCTGCCATTTATTTTATCGATACGTTTGTATATTTCTTCTTTCTCATTGACATCAATTTGCGCATCATCACTGATCCGTGCTTTCAGCTGGGCTATTTCTTTTTCTTCTTCGGTAACATTTTGTGCTATCCTCTCCCTGAATTCAGCGGTTTTTGCTCTCAGTGCATCATTACTTAACTGCGCAATGATTTTATACGCTTCTTGTACTTGCTTTAAAATAGGGTTGAGTTCTTTCAGGTCGCGTGCTGCTTTGTCACCCAAAAACTTTTTCAGAACATTAAACATCTTACTATACGGTTTTTCAAATGGTTTATCAATAATTATTCCAAGCGGTTGTATCAAACAACCAGCTTACAAAAACCGCCACAAAGGTACTTTTTTTAAAGATAAGTATCTTCTTGCCGTCTTAATTCACTTTCTCTTTGTTTCGGTCCTGGTAACGCTTCATAAAACGTTCTATGTAAACGTCCAGGTTTTCATCAGGTAAGGGCGCAGGAGCCATAGCCAGTGTTCCATCAGGGTTAATGATAATATACGTCGGATAGGTTTTGATCTCATAATCTTCCAGCAGAAGAATTTTGTTCTCCAGATCGAGTAGATGAAAACGGCTCCCTTTAATGAAGGGCGAAACCTTTTCCATATTTCCATTTGATACTATCAGAAGCACTTCCAGCGAGTTTCCAAAACCGCTTTGTATTTCTTCCATTTTCGGCAAATTGAACAAGCAAGGCCTGCATGCGGAAGTAATGAAATTTAGCAAAACAAATTTACCTGTAAAACTGTCTAAAGTAACACCCTCTCCCTGTGCGTTCTTTAGCTCAAACGAAGGGGCTTTGCTTCCATAATTTAGTTTTAACAGCTTCCGCTTAAAATTTCCTGCGATAATCCTGTTTCTGCCATATTTACCGGTTTTTTCAATTTCCGCAAATATATTCAGGACTTTTTCTTTGACAACGTCCTTGTTGTAAAAATTACGTGCCAATAATAGCATCAGGGCAAGTTCACGAATACGCCCATCTTTTTCCAGCCATTTATCCTGTTGCATTAAGGAATCAACATAGGGCAATTCACCCTTATTTAACGCGCTTATTAATACAGGGTAGTCAAATACGTCCAGGTTTTTAAAGTATTGTTTGAAGAAATCGCGAAAAAGGTCGGTATAGGCAATGTTTTCATAAAGCACCCCCCTGTTGGTAAAATATTCTTTTAAAATTGTTGTGTCCCCCCCCTTTACTTTACTGATCCATTCCAACGATGCAAAACTATATGTCATATAGTCGCTAAAATAGCTGCTTCCGGCCAATTCATCTGCAAACCTGATTTTTTCTTTGTTTATAAAATCATTTATCAGTTTATCGGATTTTGCCCTGAGCAATTGTTTCTGGTACTGTAAAATGAATGTGTTGTAGTTGAAGTTGAATTCCCCAATCATTCTGTTCAGTTCACCACTTTCCTCATTCAGGTCAAACTGCAGAGGCAACTGGTCAAAAACAGACCCCTGTACGGTATCTGAACGCACCAATGCATGATAGGCATGTCCGGGTTCTATATAAAACTCACCTTTCTTCAAGCCAAGTGCAAGAAATGCATATTCCGTCTTTCCAAGCGAAAACGACAAGCTGTAGTTTCCCCACACATCGGTTTCCGTTGCTGCAACGGTTGAATCCAGAAGGGAGAACTGATCGGCATAAACAAGCACTCTGACCAATTCACCGGGACGCCCAAGAGCTGTTCCTGAAATATCTGTATTTTGCGCTCCGGCCGTACAGGCTACCAATAAAAAAAAGAAAGCCAAAATCCTGTTCATTCGTCACATGATTTTATACATCATCTTAACGCAAATAGCAATAAGTTATTTGATTAATACCGTACCTCTTTAGGTACAAACTCGGAAACATCTCCTCCATTCCTGATTATATCACGCACAATAGACGAGGAAACGGGTGTGTATTTTGCTTCCGTCAGAATAAACAGCGTATCCACCTCAGGAGCCAACTTCCTGTTTACCTGGGCTATGCTGCGTTCAAATTCAAAGTCGGCCGAGGTGCGCAACCCGCGCAAAATAAACTGAGCATTTATTTGTTGACAAAATGCTACAGTAAGACCGTTATAAATTTCCACCGCAATTTTCGGTTGATCTTTAAAAGTATCCAGAATCCACTTTTTACGTTGCTCCAACGGAAACATATGTTTCTTGTCTGCATTATCACCTATGGCAATGATCAACTGGTCAAATAAAGGGAGAGCCCTATTCACCACAGCAACATGCCCTAGCGTAATAGGATCGAAAGAACCCGGAAATACAGCAATTTTTTTCATTTTGGTCTTTAGAAATTCAATGTAAATATACAAATTATTTTTCTTACAATCAGTATTCCTCCAGCCCGCTTCTTACACGGCAAATCAACAGGTATATCAGTAAGGAAAAAGCCTAATTAACATAATTTAGTAATATTGCGCATAATTCACAATACGATATTTAGACAAAATGAACATGTGTAAAATCTTTACACTGACCCTGTTCACATTATCGGTTGCGGCAGTATTTGCTCAAACTGAAGTTGACGGCAATCAATCAGGCATATGGAGTGCTACAGAATCACCTTACTTAGTAACCGGCGAGCTAACTGTTCCTACGGGGGAATCACTGAATATAGAAGCTGGCGTAGAAGTTATTTTTCAAGGGCATTATAAATTTAATGTAAACGGAACTTTACTTGCTGCAGGTGCGGAATCCGACAGTATTTTCTTTACTGCGAATAATGCCCAAACGGGCTGGCACGGAATACGCCTTACCGAATCTCAAACCGGAAGTGTATTTACTTATTGCCATTTAGAACACGGTAAAACCAGCGGCAGTGACTTCCCCAACCAACATGGCGGGGCTATAATGATGAACGAATCTGATGCTGTTATAGACCATTGCGTGTTTTTTGACAACGAAGCTGTGGCTGAAGATAACGGGATGGGAGGAGCCATTTACGGAATTAATACTGGTTCGGCAACGCAGATCACGAACTGCACTTTCATTGGAAACAATACTTACGGAGAAGGCGGCGCCATTAAACTTACTGGAGACATGGGAGCTAACATAGAAAACTGCATCTTCCGTGACAATTCGGTATTGTACGGAGGCGGAGCCATATGTTTGTACGGTTGTTACGACACGCAAATATCCCGTAGTTTATTTACAGGAAATGTTACCAGTTATTCAAGCGGCGGGGCAGTATATATCTTAGGTTATTGTGCCAGGGTCAGGTTTGTGAATTGCACGATCTATGACAATCACGCCAGCCATGGTGATGGCGGAGGTATTGATGTTGTATTTTCCGATGCATCGTTTACCAACTCGATCATTTATAACAATCCCGGGGCCTACAGTGATAATATTTATCTTGATTTTGGCTATGCCGAAATAAACTATTGCAACACACCGTTTCCTGACGGTGCCGAGGGAAGTCACAACATGAATGTTGACGCGCAATTTGTGGATGCAGGATCAGGGGACTTTCATCTCCAACCCACTTCCCCATGCATCGATACAGGTATTGACTCATTAACCATAACTGATGCCTACAACGATACATTTACTGTTGTTGATATGGACGCATCTGAATATTACAATATTGCTCCGGATATGGGTTGCTACGAATACGATCCGGAAACGGGAATAACGCAGAAAGAATCAGAAAACATAAACTTCTATCCAAATCCTACTGACGGTCTGGTGCGTTTTGATCTGCATCACAAGCAGATTACGCACATCACTGTTTCGGACTACTCGGGAAAACAGGTAATGAACCAGAGTTCAGTATCAGAGTCAACTATTGACATGTCGGAACTAAATCGTGGTGTTTATATCATCAATATACAAACGGCTGAAAGAAGCTATACCGGAAAAGTGATTAGGAAATAATCAACCAGATACTCAACTATTTTCTTCTAAAAAGGGACTTAATGTCTCGTACAACGACCTGTAACTTTCGACCAGAGCTTTTTTACTTTGCGTCAGATTAAGCCACACGGCATCGGTTATGCTTTCTTTCAATTGTGGTTTTAATTCTCTCTTCAACTCGGTAGTCATCCGGTACCAAAGAGTTTTTTTGAGCATCAGTTTATCCTTGTAAGAATAGATATGATATGTAGAAGGCAGTTCTTTAACAATCTTCAAACCGGTTATGCCCGTCTCCTCTTCTACTTCGCGCACTGCTGCTTCCCGGCTGTGTTCACCTTGTTCCACCTTTCCTTTCGGTAAGTCCCAAATATCGAACCTTTTGATAAACAAAAACCTGTTTTCCACATTCGACACAAGGCCACCAGCCGCTTCTACCGGTTTAAAATTTAATGTAAAATCACGCAGCATTTTTCTCAGGTAATAACCTGTAACACAAACATCTTTCGCCACATTTTTCCTGAAAAAGACATCGAGAAAACGATGAAGTTCTGTCTTGCCGTGTACCTTTTGCAGATTACAGCCGGGAATTAATTCTGCACAATCTTCCATTAAGAATATGGCTGTATCGTTGTAAAAAACTTTATACATTTGCGTCATGGTCAAAAATGAAGAAACAGCGGCACTTGTCGCCGAACATTTATTACAAATTAAAGCAATAAAACTGAATAATTCAAAACCTTTTATGTGGGCTTCCGGATTGCATTCACCTATTTATTGCGACAACCGCATTGCCCTGTCCTATCCCGAAATCAGGACATTTATCAGGCATGAACTAGTCAAACAGGTCGCAGAACAGTTTGGAGATATAGACGTTATTGCCGGAGTTGCTACAGCAGGCATACCACAGGGCGTGCTGGTAGCACAAGAACTGGGGGTGCCTTTTATCTATGTACGATCTTCTAAAAAAGAACATGGCTTAACTAACCAGATCGAAGGCCGGTTAAACGAAGGGCAAACAGTTGTAGTTATCGAAGACCTGATATCCACCGGAAAAAGCAGCCTGAATGCTGTCCATGCTATTCGCGAAGCCGGGGGTGTTGTTAAAGGAATGGTGGTTATATTCACCTATGGGCTTCCTGTAGCCGATGAGAATT
>Ga0209013_10000276_pt1 | contig 44759 bp, 51 predicted proteins | sample Cruoilmetagenom2_FD_187291 | JGI IMG/M metagenome (GOLD analysis project Ga0209013, IMG submission 187291) | Oil polluted marine microbial communities from Coal Oil Point, Santa Barbara, California, USA - Sample 2 (SPAdes) (version 2) | ecosystem: Environmental > Aquatic > Marine > Oil seeps ...
GGTTCATCTAATATTAATATTTCAGGCTCATTTAAAAGGGCTGAAGCAATAGCTAAACGCTGTTTCATTCCTAATGAAAAAGTTTTAAACTTGCTATTTCTTCTTTCAAATAAACGAACTGTTTTAAGCTTTTCTTCAATTTTATCTGTCGGAATTTCTTTAATTTTACATACTAACTGTAAGTTTTGAATTGCAGTCATATAAGGATAAAAATTAGGACGTTCAATAATTGCTCCAACTTTTTTTAATGCTTGATGTGTAGATAATTTTCCTTCAAACCAACTAAAACTACCCGATGTTTTGTTTACCACATTTAAAATAATTCCTAATGTGGTAGATTTTCCACTTCCGTTAGGACCAAGAATTCCGTAAACGTGCCCTTTTTTAATCTCAAAAGATAAATTATTTACTGCATGAAGGTTGCCAAATTTCTTATTTAGCTGATTAATAGATAAAATAGTTTCCAATATTTTTGTGTTTAGTATAAAATTAAGACGACAATTATTAAAATTTGTTACAGCAATATACTAAATTTGAAAAAGAACGTGAACACGAATTATGGAAGAAAAGTTAATATCACAAAAGAAACCAGCATTTCCAATAAGTAAAGAGTTATATAATTATTTAACGGAGTACAATAGAAATATTAAAATTCCTATTTTTTATGAAGATTTACTTCGTTTTGATGGTGCAATTGTAGTTTATGATAAAAATGGAGAAGATTCCTTATGGATTAGAGTATATTATAGTGAGCATGAACGAGATGAAATTGATTTGAGTCTTAAACAAATGTATATGATTTTACATGGGGATGGTACAGAAGACTCCTTACCTTTTTTAACTGTTGATGCCATTGATTATTGCACCTTTGGAAACTCAAAACCGTTTAGAGTTAAAATTCGAAATATTTTAAATGATAACTATTCTTATATATACGTAAAAATTGCCGATGCTTCTAGAGTTTATGGGTTAGAACTAGAGCACATTTTATCGCCAAACAATATAAATTTTTTAATTTATAAAGATACTTTAATAGAAGAACACGTTTTAGGAATTCCTGGAGATGTTTTTTTAGAAGATAATTTACCATCAGTTTCAGTTCAAGGCAAAAAAAAGATTTCAAAAGAATTTGTAAAATTTAATGAACGATGTATGATTAGGTTATTAGGAGATATGCGTTCCTATAATTTTGTAATTGTTGCTTCGTACGATTTTGATCAAGTGGAATACCGCATTAGAGCAATGGATTTTGATCAACAAAGTTTTGAGGGTAACTTAAAAGTGTATTTTCCTCAATTTTTTAAAGATAATTATCCTTATGTTAAAATGGTTTCAGACAGTTTGCAGGAAGAATCTATTGAACAATACAAAAAGGAGGAACGATCAGCCATAGCAAGACGAATTATAGGAGCACATGATAGGGTACAAGGTTTATTAAAATGTATGTTACATGATAAAATTTCAACTCCAGAGAAAGTTAATCAATTAAAAATGGACCTATTTAATTATACAAAAGATGTAAAATTTAAAAAGTGTCAAAATATGGGAGAAATTTTAAAAGTTGCTTTTGATTTTGTAGTTAGAAATTATAAAAATGTGAATGCTTATATTATTAGAAATAAATAATTTTTTTTTGATTCTGTTATCTTTGGAAAATTAATACTTCATTAATAAGATTCTAAATCTTCAAAATCTTCTAAATTTTCAAAATCGGTAGATTCATTAAAATCATTTAAGTTATCTAAATCATTTTCTGCAATAAATTCTTTAACAGGTGCAGTTTCTGGAGTGTTTCCAAATTGAAAAATGGTTTTAGGTAACTGTTTTTCAGGTGTTTTAACAACTTCAATAAATTCAACAAAAAATGTCCACATTGCTAAAAAATCATATACATAAATTAACTTGTCTCCTTTATCTATAAAAACATCTTTTAAATTAGTATTTTGCATGGTAGCTGTATTTATATCTTCCGATATATCAAACAAAGGTATTTCCTCTCCTTGTTCCCAATCATTATTTGTTCTAAAAAACGAAGCCATTTCTTGCCCTTTAAATCCAAAGGCAGTTGCAATAGCTAAGTGAAATTCTTCTAAACTACTATTTTTATCTATTACAATATCCCTAATAACATCAGAAGGAACATCTAATATAATTCTAATTCGGTAAGCCATTTTATGTTTGTATAATTTAGTACAAAGGTACTATTTAAACTTTTAAATTATTATTTTTACGGTTTAACAATTTTATTTATGAATTCAAAAGAACAAAGCCTAACCTATTTAAATAGTTTGTGTAAAAATACGTTAATGGAAACTCTAGATATTAAATATACAGATGTTGGTGACGATTTTTTAGTGGCAACTATGCCAGTTACAAGTAAGGTTCATCAGCCAGATGGAGTTTTAAACGGAGGAGCTTCTATGGCTTTAGCAGAGAGTGTTGGTAGCCCTGCTTCTATGTTATTTGTAGATCCGAAAAAATTTATGGTGAGAGGTATTTCCTTTACTGCAAATCACCTGAAAAGTGTAAAAAGTGGTTTGGTTACTGCCACTGCAAAGTTTATTCATAAAGGTAGAACTACGCATTTAATTGAAATTAAAATTACAGATGAATTCGGTAAATTAATATCACATTGTAAGCTTACCAACATTATTTTGCCTAAAAAATAATTCATGAAAAAACGCATTAAGCAACTTTTAAAAATAATTGGCATTTTACTTTTAGCCGTTATAAGTTTTATTTTAATTCAATTTTATAGGTTTTCTATTCCAAAAACAGATGTTGCTATTTTTAAGGAATTTAAAAAAAATAATGTTTCAGTTTTTATAGAAAAAAAAGAATTTAAAAGTTTTGCTTATCGAGTTTTATCTACACAAAAAGTAATGGATACTACAAAACCAACTATTGTTTTTATACATGGTTCTATTGGCTCGGCATTAGATTTTAAAAAGTATATGCTAGATAGTGTTTTACGAAAAAAAGCTAATTTAATTAGTTATGATAGAGTAGGTTATGGCATTTATCAAACAGGTGAAGTGCAACAATCTATTGCTTTTGAAAAAGAAATGTTAGAAGATTTAACTAAAAATATAAATCCAGAAAATGTAATTTTAGTAGGTTATTCTTATGGAGGACCTATTGCTTTAGCTTCAAAAAAAAAGTATAAAAAAATAGTATTATTAGCTCCAGCCATATATTCATCAGCAGAAAAAATGCCTTGGCTGATTAATTTTTATAAGTGGAAAGTTACCCGTTGGATATTGCCAAAAACTTGGCAATCAGCATCTAAAGAAAAATTAACTCATAAAAAAGATTTACATAAATTTGAAGAAACTTGGAATGATAATCCTTCTACTATAATTTGTGTTCAGGGTGATGATGATTGGGTTGTTCCGTATGAAAATTCCTTATTGTTACAAAAGCAATTTCCACAAAAAAATAATAATTTAGTTCCATTAAAAAATGCTGGGCATGGTTTAGTTTGGACTAATTTTAAGGATATAAAACAAATTTTAATACTACAACTTAATTAAATTTTATTTGTGAATAATTTAGATAAATATATAAAGAAATTAGAAAAAGTTTATGCATCTAATATGCCATTTGTAGTTTATAAAAAACCAAATGAGTTTAAACTAAAAACCTATTTATCTAAAACAGATGACATAATAAACTTAACAAATTTTGAAGAAAAGGGTTTTGTTTTTGTTCCTTTTAATAAAGGAAATAGCATTTTGTTTCCATTAGATGAATGTATTATAAAAGAAATTAATTTTAAGGAAGAAGAAATAATAATTGAAGAGATTCCAAAAAAAACTTTTGCAAAAATTAAAAATGAGCGAAATGATAAAAAAAATCATATAAATTTAATTCAAAAAGCAATCGATTTTATTAAAGAAGGTAAGGCGGATAAAATTGTTGTTTCAAGAGAAGAAATGGTTTCTGTTAAAGAATTTCATCTTTTCAATTCTTTTAAAAAAATGTTACAAAAATATCCGAATGCCTTTGTGTATATTTGGTATCATCCTAAAATTGGTTTATGGATGGGAGCAACACCTGAAAAATTACTTTCTATAAAAGATAATACTTTTAAAACTATGGCATTGGCAGGTACACAACCTTATAAAAATAAGGTGGAAGTGACTTGGCAACCAAAAGAAAAAAAGGAGCAGCAATTTGTTACTGATTATATTTTAAATAGTATAAAATTGTTTGTAAAAAACGTGGAATTTACTATTCCATTTACTATAAAAGCAGGGAATTTATTACATATACGTACAGATATTAACGCAAAATTATTTTCTAAAAGCAGTTTGAGTAATTTAATTTCTGTATTACATCCTACGCCAGCGGTTTGTGGTTTACCTAAAAATACGGCGAGTAAATTTATTTTAGAAAATGAGAATTATGATAGAAGTTATTATTCTGGTTATTTAGGAGAATTAAATGTTGTAAATAGAAGTAATTTATTTGTGAATTTACGTTGTATGCAATTAAAAGAAGATAAAATTCATATTTATATTGGTGGAGGAATTACCAAAGAAAGTGATGTAATAAAAGAGTGGGAAGAGACTAAAAATAAGGCAATGGTTATAAAAAGTATTTTATAGAAAAAATACTAAGTTTATCGTTTTATAGCAATTTTGAATTTTTCTAGTGTGGGGAAAGTATTTAACAGTAAATAGCAATAATTCCCAATTGATAACGCAAACTTAGTATTTTTATATGCAATAAAAGTAGTTGGATTTATAAATATATAATTTGCAAATCGTAAAAAAAAAGTTTCAAATCGTAAAATTAACCGTTTGTATTTCTATAATTGGATGGGGTTTGATTTTCTTCTTTTTTAAAAATCCTAATAAATGAATTTACTGAACCAAAACCTGAAAGATCGCTAACTTCTGTAATTGGAATTTTTGTTTTTTTAACTAATAATTTTTTAGCTTCTTCCATTCTATATTTATTTACAAAAGAATTAAAATTATGATTAAAATTTTCATTTATAATATAGGATATATAAGTTCTGTTTGTTCCAATTTGATTTGCAACTTCCCAAATACTTAAATCTGGTTGTTGCCATGGTTTTTCGTTTTTAAAATAATTAAGTATTTTTTTTTCAATATTTAAAGTATCTTTTCCAATGGCTTTTTGCGATTTGAAACCGTTTATTTTTTCTTTTGAAGGGATTTGTTTTAGTCCAATAATTGCTAAAATTAAATACAAAATAGTAAAAATAATACTTAAATATAGTAAGGAAAAATCGTTGTTTGAAAACTTTGTTCTTCCCATTAAGGTTATATAAAAACCTGGAATTGACATTAGGGAAATAAATGAAATAGTGGTGGTGTAAAAATATTTTAATTGGTAGTTTTCAAGGTTTGAAAAGGAGTTTGCCATAGATTTTTTTCCCACAATAATAATTCGAATAGCCAAATAAGTATATAAAATAATTTGTAAAAGGTGAATTATTCTTCCAAAATCATAAACAAAATCTAATGCATAAGCATAAGAAGTGGTTAGTGCTGTTCCGTTAATATTGTTATTTAAATAAATTTGAAAGTCTTCTGGCTTAGCCATAAAAGAGACAATTATCATTGTTAATGCAATTAGTATAGATGGAATAAAATGATAAACCCACTTCGCTTTACTAATTTTAAAATTAAAAGCACTAAAAAGGTATAAATAATAAGAGGGGTAAAAAGCTAAAAGAGCAGCTAAAAAAAGAAAATCGTAATAATGTACAATATGCCAAAAATTGTAAAAGGCTAAAAAGTTACCAAAAAAAACTAAAAAACTAATTAAAAAAAAGATTCCTAAAAATAATCTATTTCTGAGTTTTTTTGTAGATAGAGCCAATAAAAAAGTAGCACCAAAAGCTGTTACAAAAAGTACTAATAATAGGGCAGTTAACTTAATCAAAGTTTCTAATTTTATAAAACCAAAGTATATTAAAATATTTAAAATTAAAATGATAATTATCAATTTTATTTAAACAAAAAAATAAAAATATAATTAGTATAAACTTTATGTAACTTTGCAAATTATTAAATAGAATTCATGCCACAACAATCTAAAAATAAATTAGCCCAATTAGTGGTAAAAAGTTGCGAAAAATTTAAAATTGATAAAGTTGTAATTTCTCCAGGATCAAGAAATGCACCATTGATTATTGGGTTTGTAAATGCTAAAAATATAGAAACCTTATCTGTAGTTGATGAAAGAAGTGCGGCTTTTTTTGCTTTGGGAATTGCTCAGCAAACTAAAAAACCTGTTGCTTTAGTTTGTACTTCAGGTTCGGCATTATTAAATTATTATCCTGCAATAGCAGAAGCATTTTATAGCAATATTCCGCTAGTTGTTATTTCGGCAGATAGACCGTTGCATTTAATTGATATTGGAGATGGGCAAACGATAAGACAAGAAAATGTTTTTGAGAACCATATTTTATATAATGCTAATTTAGGGTATAATAAAGATAAAGAAGTTTGCGAAAAAGCTATAAAAACTGCAATAGAATTTAATGGTCCAGTACATATTAATGTTCCTTTTGATGAGCCTTTATATAATTATAAAATAGTTGATGAAGTTGTAGAAGAATTAGTTACTATTGAAAAAGAATTGCCAAAAAGTTTGTGGCCAGAAACACCATTAGAAGTTGAACTGCTTCAAAAATATGCAGATATTTGGAATGCATCAAATAAAAAAATGGTTATTGTTGGAGCTCATTATCCTGATGAATTATTGCAAACACAATTAGAACATTTAGTTAAAGATCCTTCGGTTTTAGTATTAATTGAAAACACCGCAAATGTTTGGCATTCTAAATTTATTAATAGTATTGATAAATTAATTTTTCCATTAGATGAAATGGAATTAGCTAAATTTCAACCTGATATATTACTTACACTTGGCGGATTAATTGTTTCTAAAAAAATAAAACAACATTTACGAAATTATCAACCAAAACAGCATTGGCATATAGATACTAAAACAGCTTTAAATACTTTTTTATGTTTAAAGCATCATTTTAAAATATCTCCGCAATTATTTTTTAGCCAGTTTTTCTTTTTAACAAAATCAAAAGAAAGTAATTATCAACATTTTTGGCTTCATAAAAAAGAGATTCGCTTAAAAAAACATCAAGAATTTATAGAGAGCTGTCCTTATTCAGATTTAAAAGTATTTAGTGAAGTTTTAGAAAATATTCCAGATAATTCGCAATTACAATTAAGTAATAGTTCTACAATTAGATATTCTCAATTATTTGACATCAATAAAACCTTACAAGTATTTTGTAATCGAGGAACTAGTGGTATTGATGGGAGTACTAGTACAGCAATAGGAGCAGCCTTTGCTAGTACTATTAAAACGGTATTTATTACTGGGGATATTAGTTTTTTTTACGATAGTAATGCACTTTGGAATAATTACATTCCATCCAATTTTAGAATAATTATAATAAATAATAATGGAGGTGGAATTTTTAAATTTATTCCAGGTCCAAGTAACACAAATGCTTTAAATTATTTTAATACACCACATAATTTAACTGCAAAATACTTGTGTGAAATGTATGGGTTAGGTTATAAAGTTGCCACTTCAGATAGTGATGTTAAAGCAAGTTTGTCTAGTTTTTTTGATAAAACAGATAAACCACAATTATTAGAAATTCAAACCCCAACAGAAATGAATGATAAAATTTTAAAGGCATATTTCAATAATTTAAAAGAATAAAAATGGAATTAAAAGTAGGAGATAAGGTTAATTTAATAGTGGTAAGAAATTCAGGTATAGGATTTTCCGTTTTGGTAAATGAAGAATTTGAAGGATTACTTTATAAAAGTGAACTATATCAAAAAATTGAAGAAGGACAAAAATTAATTGGCTATATCAAAAAAATAAGGGAAGACGAAAAGTTAGATATAAGTTTGCAACCAATTGGATTTAAGCAAACTATTGTTAAAAATGAAATAGTAGTTTTAAATGCCTTAAAAAAGAATGAAGGATTGTTATTGTTAAATGATAAAAGCTCTCCTGATGATATAAAATATCAACTAGGAATGAGTAAAAAAGCATTTAAAAAAGCAATTGGAGGTTTATTTAAACAAAAATTGATAAGCTTAACCGAAGAGGGAATAAAATTAATTATTAATACTTAATTTTTATGATTTCCAAAAAAATAGTAATACCACTTCCATCTTATGGGTTTGATCCTTCAGAAGTTGCTATTCCTTGGAAAATATTTTCAAAAAACAATATAGAAATTGTATTTACTACGCCAAATGGTAAAAAGGCTTCGGCAGATGAAATAATGCTTAATGGTACGGGATTAGGAATTTGGAAGCCATTATTAAAAGCAAGGAAAGATGCAGTTAGTGCCTACTATGAAATGGAAGAATCTAAAATTTTTTGCAATCCTATTCCATATAAAAATGTAAAGGAAGTTGATTTTGATGGCATTTTTTTACCTGGAGGACATGACAAAGGAGTTAAAGAATATCTAGAATCAAAAACATTACAAAATTTAGTAGTTGATTTTTTTAAAGTTAGTAAACCTGTAGGAGCTATTTGCCACGGTGTTGTTTTATTAGCACGAAGCATAGATAGCGTTACTAAAAAATCGGTAATTCATCATTATAAAACTACAGCTTTATTAAAATCTCAAGAGTTATTAGCATATAACTTAACAAAATTTAATCTTAAAGATTATTACCTCACCTATCCCGGATTAACCGTGGAAGATGAGGTAAAAACAGTATTATCAAACCCTAAAAATTTTTTTAAAGGATCTACACCTTTGTTTAGAGATTCTCCAACTAACCTAAAAAGAGGTTTTGTTGTAAAAGATAAAAATTATCTATCGGCACGTTGGCCAGGAGATGTTTATCATTTTTCAAATGAATTTCTAAAGATGTTAAATTTTTAATTCCTCTTTTACAGTTTTATTTAATCCTTTTTTATTCACTAAAACGGAGATGGTTTTTAATTTAAAATAAGCTTTACTCATATAAACAAATCCGCCGTTTCCAATTCTATCTCCAGTGGTTCCCCAAGAGTTTTTTATTTTATAATATTCATTATGATGTTGATCTTTTACCATACCAACAATTTGCATTAAATGATCATCGGTGGTATTATAATTTTCAAATTCTTGTTGCCTAAATTCAGAAGAAATTTCTTTTTCTGTAACAATATAAGTCATCGCTTTTTCATTGTCAGATAGGTTTTTAGGCTCTACTGCAACACCATATTTTTGAGAAAATGTTTTTTCAGAAACATCACAATCTATAGCTAAAGTATAACCGTTTTTTAAAGCCATATCTACAGCGCTAACTAATTCATTTAATGGTAAATTATAAAAACTTCCATTTGCAAAATTATCAGGAATATTTAATATAAATTTAGTGTAAAAAGGTTGTTGTAAAAATGAAGTTAAAGTCACATAATCATTTGGATTGATATGTGTCATTTTTAAGAATGTTTTTGGTGAATAATAAACACCATCGTACATAAATTTCTCTGGTGTTTTTCCAATAGTAACATTTAAAATAGAATCTACCTCTTTTCTCCAATTTGGATGCTTAGAATTTTTATCATTTTTAATGTATGCATCTAATACTTTTTGTAGTGCTGGTACAATTTTAGAATGATTATATTTTGTTTCACCATTTACTAACCCAGAAAATGCACTTTCAGGAACTATACCATAATTTTGTAAAGAATGGATGACATCATGTGCCAATCCTCCTTCATCAAATTGAGTTTTACCTTGACGCATTACATAATCCCACGCTTTAATTGGGTATGTGTTTCTTACCGTGTACATTTCAGAAATATCAATTTTTTTACCAATGTTTTTGTAAATTTCTGATTCAATAAAGGAAGATGTAGAAAAGCTCCAACAGGTGCCAGTATAACCTTGACTTTTAACATTAGAAGCTTCAATATCTATAACAGGTGTAAATACATATTTTTCAGCTTTTGGAAGGTTTGCATTTACCACATTGCCTTCCTGGGCAAAAAATAATTGAGAAATTGCTAAAAATGTAATTGAAAATAATAGTTTTTTCATTGTTGATTTAGTTTTTTGGGTTTTGTTCAATAAAAGTTCCGTCTCTTTTTTGCAGAACTCGTTCAATATTCTGATAATAACCATCGGCGTTTGGATCGTCTTCAGGTAATTTCATATAGCCATTTTTGTAATATTTTAAAGCTTGTTTTAATTTGCCTCCAGTTTCGTAATATCTTCCAATATAATAATCTCCCATAGGAGAATCTTTGTATAATTTATTAATCATTTCACCAAAATCTTTTAAATAATCTCCATTTTCTTTATCTAAAATTATAGGTTCAATTGCAAAAATATCTTGTTCTCTAATTTTTAAATTACTACCAAATAAATATTCTATATCCACGTATTTATTTTCTAAATAGGCAATGGCATCGGCAGGAGATAAGTCTTTAACATTTTTATTAAATTCTTCTTTTGAAATTGCTGCATACATTTTAAAAATAAAAGCTAAAGCATTTGGAATAGATTCGCCTATGGATGCTGTTTTAGTACTATTTGTAAAATAATTGTATTTGTAAATAAATTTTGGATTGTCTATGTTTTTAAGAACTAAATTGGTGCTTTTTATGTTTTTTTGCCTTTTAACAGAATTATAATTTCCATTGCTTACATAGTAATATTTATTTTCATCCTTTAAGGTAGTTACTTTTTGTTGTAGCATATTTGGCATATCCATTGCATAATATGGATTTATGTTAATAAAAGAATTAAATGTAGGATAATCTTCTACTAAAAAATAATTGATAAAATTGGCTGTTAACGTGTTACCTACTATAGTTTTAAATGGAGAAATTCTATAATTTTCTTCAAAATAATCTATTAGTTCACTTTTAATAAATCGGTAAAAAGCTTCGCCTTCAGTGGTAGGGAAACTATTTTCTTTTTGGTAAGAACAATCTTTATAGCGTTCATCAAATTGATTTTGATTAATTCCTACAATAATTTGCTCGGGAGCTTTATCTTTTTTGGCAAATAAAATTGAATTACCAACATAAACATCAAATAAATATTCAGCATCTAAAACTATTGCTAACGGATATACTTTTGTAGAATCTGTTTGATAACTATCTGGAATATAAATTTTTAAATCACGTTCATTGCCTAATTCTTTTGATTCAAATGTTTTAAGAGATAAATTTTGTGAATAATTATAATTAGAAAAGAAGAAAATTAGAAAAAAGGAAATGCTTTTTAATGAGGTAAATTTCATAGGCTAAATTTAAATAGTTTTTTAATAAAAATCAAAACTAAACAAAATTAAAATAGTTTTGTTAATTTAAAATTAAAACGAAAAATTTTAACTTGTAGTGTGCCAATAGTTTAATTCTTTAGTTTTTGAATAGCAGCTTCAGCACAACGTTCTCCATCCATTGCGGCAGATACTATTCCACCAGCGTAACCACCACCTTCTCCACAAGGATATAAACCTTCGATTTCAGGATGTTCTAAATTTTCTTTTCGTGGAATATTAACAGGAGAAGAAGTACGAGATTCTACTCCAACTACATTAGCTTCTTCTGTATAAAAACCGTGCATTTTTTGCCCAAATGCTGCAAAACCTTTACGTAATCTGCTACCAATTATTTTAGGTAGTAAAGAATGTAATGGGGCAGATTTAAGTCCTGGTTGATAGGAAGTTGCATTTAAATCATTTGATAAACGGCCTTCAACAAAATCCGTTAAACGTTGTGCAGGTGCAGTTTGGGTTCTTCCTCCAGCATTAAAAGCAATTTTTTCCAAATCTTTTTGAAATTCTAAACCTTTTAATACGCCAAATTTTTCATATTTATACAAATCTTTTTCTGCATTTATTTCTACTACAATTCCTGAATTAGCGTATTTATTATTTCTTTTAGAGGGAGACATTCCGTTAACAACAACTTCACCATTTGCCGTAGCTGCAGGAACAATAAATCCACCTGGGCACATACAAAAGGAATAAACACCTCTTTCATTTACTTGGTGTACAAGGCTATAAGAAGCAGCAGGTAATAATTCATCTCTTTCACCTTTACAATGGTATTGAATGGAATCTATAATTTGTTGAGGATGTTCCACTCGAACTCCCATAGCAAATGACTTTGCCTTAAGTGCAATATCTTTTTTATACAATAAGTAATAAATATCTCGTGCTGAATGCCCAGTTGCTAAAATAACTGCGTTAACACTAAATTCTTTATTATTTTGTAATATAATGGAGGTCAGTTTGTTATTTTTAATTTTAAAATCAACAACCTTACTTTCAAAATGAATTTCTCCGCCATATTTTAAAATAGTTTCCCTAATATTCAGAACGAGTTTTGGTAATTTATTAGTGCCAATATGAGGATGTGCATCAATCAATATTTGTTCTGTAGCTCCGTGAAAAACTAAATTTTCAAAAACTCTACGCACATCACCTCTTTTTAAACTTCTGGTATAGAGTTTTCCATCTGAATAAGTTCCAGCACCACCTTCTCCAAAACAATAATTAGAATCTTCATTAACTTCATGAAATTGCGTAATAGCACGTAAATCGCGTCTTCGTTCATTTACTTTTTTTCCTCGTTCTAAAACAACAGGTTTGTAACCAAGTTCTATACAGCGTAACGCAGCAAACATTCCAGCAGGGCCAAAACCAATAATATGAATTTCTTTGGCAGAAGAAACATCTTTATAATTAAAAGTATAAGTAGAAGATTCTTCTGGCTTTTCATTTATATAAACTGCTACTTTGTAGTTAAAAATGATTATAGCTTTACGAGCATCTATAGATTTTCTAAGTATTTTCATCGCAGAAATCTCAGATACATCTATGTGCAATTTTTTTGCAGCTTTTATTTTTAAAATATCCGTTTGCTTTTCTTCATTTAGATTTATTCGTAATTGAATTTCCTGTACCATAAGGCAAAACTAGTTAATTTTTAAGTAATAATCTATTTGATATTTTTTGGTTTACTATTCGTTTTTGTCTTAATATTCATCTTGATTTCTAAATTATATCTTTTGCTATAATCCTTTTTTTTACCCGCTAAAATGCGTTATTTTTACACTTTAATTTTTTATTGAAATGGGAAAAATAAACTGGAAAACAGTCAAAAAATTTGAAGATATAACCTATAAAAAATGCAATGGTGTTGCCCGTATTGCATTTAATAGACCTAATGTTCGAAATGCTTTTAGACCAAAAACAACCAAAGAACTATATGAGGCCTTTTATGATGCAGGCGAAGATACTTCTATTGGTGTAGTGTTACTTTCTGCCGAAGGACCTTCCACTAAAGATGGCGTTTATTCTTTTTGTAGCGGCGGCGATCAAAAGGCGCGCGGACATCAAGGTTATGTGGGGGACGATGGTTATCATCGTTTAAATATTTTGGAAGTGCAACGTTTAATTCGGTTTATGCCAAAAGCGGTAATTGCGGTTGTTCCGGGTTGGGCTGTTGGAGGCGGACATAGTTTACACGTTGTTTGTGATTTAACCTTGGCAAGTAAAGAACACGCTATTTTTAAACAAACCGATGCCGATGTTACTAGTTTTGATGGTGGTTATGGTTCCGCTTATTTAGCTAAAATGGTTGGACAAAAAAAAGCTCGTGAGATATTTTTCTTAGGAAGAAATTATTCCGCTCAAGAAGCTTATGAAATGGGCATGGTAAATGCAGTAATTCCCCATGAAAAATTAGAAGAAACTGCATTTGAATGGGCTCAGGAAATTTTAGCAAAATCGCCAACTTCTATAAAAATGCTGAAATTTGCAATGAATTTAACAGATGATGGTATGGTTGGTCAGCAAGTTTTTGCTGGAGAAGCAACTCGTTTAGCTTATATGACTGATGAAGCAAAAGAGGGTAGAAATGCTTTTTTAGAAAAGCGTAAGCCAAATTTTGAAAAAAAATGGATTCCTTAATGAATTGATAATTGACAATTAACAATTTTTAAAATTTCATTCCTGTGCAGATAGGAACTTATTTTAATTATTCAATCTTTAAAAATTTAATAAATATCTTATGAAAATTATTTGTATTGGTCGCAATTATGCTAAACATATTGAAGAATTAGCAAATGAAAAACCTAAAAATCCTGTAATTTTTCTAAAACCCGATTCCGCAATTTTAGCTAAAAAACAACCATTTTTTATTCCTCCTTTTTCTAATGAAATTCATTATGAAGTTGAAATATTAATAAAAATTAATAAAGTTGGTAAGTATATCGACCAAAAATTCGCCCATAAATATTACGATGAAATAGGATTGGGAATTGATTTTACGGCACGTGATGTACAAGCAGATTGTAAAGAAAAAGGATTGCCTTGGGAAAAAGCAAAGGCATTTGATGGAAGTGCTGTAATTGGAAATTTTGTTGCAAAAGAAAATTTAGGAGATTTGGAAAATTTAAATTTTTCTTTACAAAAAAATGAAACAATAGTACAAAATGGTAATACCAATACCATGCTTTGGAAAATAGATGATCTTATTGCTTATGTATCTCAATATTTTACGCTAAAAAAAGGCGATGTAATATTTACTGGAACTCCAGCTGGAGTTGGGAAAGTTAAAGAAAATGATATTTTAACTGGACGAATTGAAAACCAGCAATTTTTTTCTATTAAAATAAAATAGCTATTTAAAAAGTATAAATGATAGGGCGATCGAATAATTTTGGTTCTTTTTTTCTATCCTTTTTTAAAATGTCGTAACCATAATGTGTTTTTACTAAACTTTTAAAGTTGTAAATTAATCTAGGAAATTCACGCAATAATTTTTCAAAATCAGATTTTCGTGATTTTTGCATAAAAAAATATAAAATTTCAACGTATGCTTTTGTTAATGGTTTGTTGAATTTTATGCTATGAAGTACCTCTTTATAATAATTTTCTTTTATATTATTGTTTTTAATAATGGCAACATCTACTCCGTATTTTTTAATTAAAACCCATGCTAATCGTAGCATAGTTTTATGGGTAAAACTTTGTGGATTTAAAGTGCAATTTTTTATTTCTTCTAAAAGCTCTTCATCAGAATAGTTGAGGACAGTGTTCATAGTTGTTTTGATTTTTTTAATTAACTTTTTCTTCTTTTTAATTAGATGTATAAATTAATAAATGGTTGCGTGGTAATTTGTATTTTTATAGCCAAAATAAAAATAGACATGCAAGCAGAAATAATTACTATTGGGGATGAAATTTTAATTGGACAAATTTTAGACACTAACTCAAAATGGATAGCCAAAGAACTTAATAAAATTGGTATTACCGTTTATCAAATTACTTCTATTCAAGATAATAAAGAGCATATATTAAAAGCATTAAAAGAAGCTCAAAATAATGCGGATATAGTTATTATTACTGGAGGCTTGGGTCCAACAAATGACGATATTACTAAATATACTTTAACTGAATATTTTGAAGATACCTTAGTTTTAAATAATGAAATTGTGGAGCATATTAAAACGTTATTTGCTAAAATAAATTATCCGTTTACAGAAATAAATAAAAATCAAGCATTAATGCCCAAAAGTTGTATTCCTCTTAAAAATGAATTGGGTACGGCAGCAGGAATGTGGTTTGAGAATAAAAATAAAGTAGTAATTGTAATGCCAGGAGTTCCTTATGAAATGAGAGGATTGATGACAAAAAAAGTGTTACCGAAACTTAAAAAAACTTATAAGCTTAAATTTATTCTTCATAAAACTATTCAAACTTACGGAATGGGGGAGAGTGTTTTAGCAGAAAAAATTGAAAGTTGGGAAAATAATTTACCTTCTTTTATTAAACTAGCATATTTACCATCTTTTGGTAAAGTGCGTTTACGATTATCAGCCAAAGGAAATAATAAGCAAGAATTAGAAGATAAAGTAAATAACGAAGCAAAAAAACTTTTAAAAATAATACCTGAAATTATTTCAGGTTTTGAAGATTCTGAAACAATTGAAGCGCAAATAGGAAATTTATTGACTAAAAATAAACAAACCATTGCAACTGCTGAAAGTTGTACAGGAGGTAATATTGCACATAAAATTACCTTAGTGCCAGGTTCATCAGCCTATTTTATTGGTTCTATGGTGTCTTATAATGTGGCAATAAAAATAAATGAACTAAATATTGATAAACGGTTAATTGAAAAACATTCTGTAGTTAGTGCTGAGGTTGCTTCGGCAATGGCAAAATCAATTCAACATAAATTTAAAACAGATTATGCTATTGCTACTACAGGCAATGCAGGGCCAACAACGGATACTACGGATAAAACTGTAGGAACTGTTTTTATTGCAGTTGCTACTCCAAACAACATAATAACCAAGGAATTTTACTTTGGTAAACCTCGAGAAAAGGTGATTGAAAGAACTACAAATAAAGCTTTAGAAATGCTAAAAAAAGAAATTTTAAAAAAGGATTAAAATAAGTTTGTGTATTTAGATGGATTGTCATAATTTTGCATCTCGTTTGAGAATACACTAATAAAGGTAAAGAAATATGTCAAGAGTTTGTGAACTTACTGGAAAAAAAGCAATGGTTGGAAACAATGTTTCTCACGCATTGAATAGAACCAAAAGAAAATTTGACGCTAACTTAATTAAAAAGCGTTTTTATATTCCTGAAGAAGATAAATGGATTACTTTAAAAGTAGCCACTTCTGCATTAAAGAATATCAATAAAAAAGGAATCTCTGCTGTTATTAAAGAAGCAAGAGAAAAAGGGTTTTTAAAAAAATAATTATATTAAGAGATGGCAAAGAGTAAAGGTAATAGAATTCAAGTTATTCTAGAGTGTACAGAGCATAAAGCAAGCGGTATGCCAGGTACTTCAAGATATATTACAACTAAAAATAAAAAGAACACTCCAGATAGAATGGAAATTAAAAAATTCAATCCTATCTTGAAAAAAATGACTGTTCATAAAGAAATTAAATAATATAGGAACATGGCAAAGAAATCAGTAGCATCGTTACAAACAGGATCAAAAAGATTAACTAAAGCTATTAAAATGGTAAAATCTCCAAAAACAGGAGCTTATACTTTTGTTGAAGCTATTATGGATCCTAAAAATGTAAAAGACTTTTTGAGCAAAAAATAATATTTGTTCATAATATCATATAAAGCTACTTTCAATATCAGTGAAAGTAGCTTTTCTTTTTTATATTTATCCTAATAAAAAATTGAAAAAATGAGTTTATTTAAAAGAATTTTTTCCAAAGAAAAAAAAGAAACCTTAGATAAAGGTTTAGAAAAAACTAAATCTTCTTTTTTTTCAAAATTATCTAAAGCTGTTGCAGGAAAAGCTAAAGTAGATGATGATGTACTAGATAATTTAGAAGAAATTTTAGTTTCTTCAGATGTAGGGGTTAATACTACTCTTAAAATTATTGAGCGAATTGAAGTACGTGTTTTAAAGGATAAATATTTAGGAACCGATGAATTAAATAGTATTTTAAGAGAAGAAATTGCAGGATTATTAGCAGAAACTAATGTTGGTAATGAAACGGATTTTACCATTCCTTCTAATAAAAAGCCTTATGTAATAATGGTGGTTGGTGTAAATGGGGTTGGTAAAACAACAACTATTGGTAAACTAGCTTCTCAATTTACTAAAAAAGGAAAAAAAGTAGTTTTAGGTGCAGCCGATACTTTTAGAGCAGCTGCCATAGATCAATTACAAGTTTGGGCAGATAGGGTTGGTGTTGCTATGGTTCGTCAAGAAATGGGAAGTGATCCAGCTTCGGTTGCGTTTGATACATTAAAATCTGCAGTGGCGCAAAATGCTGATGTGGTAATTATTGATACTGCTGGTAGATTGCATAATAAAGTTAACTTAATGAATGAGCTAACTAAAATAAAACGTGTTATGCAAAAAGTTGTGGAAGATGCTCCACACGATGTTTTATTAGTTTTAGATGGCTCAACTGGTCAAAATGCCTTTGAACAAGCTAAACAATTCACTAAAGCTACAGAAGTTACTTCATTAGCAGTAACTAAATTAGACGGTACTGCAAAAGGAGGCGTTGTAATTGGTATTTCAGATCAATTTCAAATTCCGGTTAAATACATTGGTGTTGGCGAAGGTATTGATGATTTACAGGTTTTTAATAAAATTGAATTTGTAGATTCTTTTTTTAAATAATTACAATAATTAATTTAGTATAATTGGTCACACTAAGCTTGTCGAAGTGTGATTTTATATTTTGGAACATGAGAACAAAAAATAAAAAAGAAAATAAAATCAACGTAGTTACTTTAGGTTGTTCTAAAAACGTTTATGATAGTGAAGTTTTGATGGGGCAATTACAAGCAAACAATAAAAATGTTGTTCATGAAGATAAAAATGATGAAGGTAACATTGTGGTTATAAATACTTGTGGTTTTATAGGTGATGCTAAAGAAGAATCTATTAACACTATTCTACATTATGTTGCTAAAAAAGAACAAGGAGAAGTAGATAAGGTTTATGTAACAGGTTGTTTAAGCGAGCGTTATAAGCCAGATTTACAAAAAGAAATTCCTAATGTAGATGAATTTTTTGGCACTCATGATTTGCCTAATTTATTAAAAGTTTTAGAAGCAGATTATAAGCATGAATTGGTAGGAGAACGATTGACCACTACGCCAAAACACTATGCATATTTAAAAATTGCAGAAGGGTGTGATAGACCTTGTTCTTTTTGTGCTATTCCTTTAATGCGAGGTAAAAATGTTTCCACTCCAATTGAAAATTTAGTAATTGAAGCTACCAAATTGGCAAAAAAAGGAATAAAAGAACTTATTTTAATTGCTCAGGATTTAACTTATTACGGATTAGATATTTACAAAAAAAGAGCATTAGCAGATTTATTAAAAGAATTGGCTAATATTGATGGTATTGAGTGGATTCGTTTGCATTATGCTTTTCCAACCGGATTTCCATTAGATGTTCTTGAAGTAATAAAAAACGAACCAAAAGTTTGTAATTATTTAGATATTCCTCTACAACATATAAATGATGATTTATTAAAGTCTATGCGTAGAGGAACTTCTCATGAAAAAACTACTAAGTTAATTGAAGCTTTTAGAGAATCGGTGCCAAATATGGCAATCAGAACTACATTAATTGTTGGTTATCCAGGCGAAACAGAAGAAAATTTTCAAGAGTTAAAAGATTGGGTTCAAGAAATGCGTTTTGAACGATTAGGTGCTTTTGCCTATTCTCATGAAGAAAACACTCATGCTTATAATTTAGAAGATAATGTTCCAGAAGATGTAAAGCAGCAACGAGTTAATGAACTTATGGAATTGCAAAGTCAAATTTCTTTTGAATTAAATAACCAAAAAGTAAATAAAACTCTAAATTGTATTATTGATAGAAAAGATGGCAATTATTTTGTTGGCAGAACGGAGTTTGATTCTCCAGATGTGGACAATGAAGTCTTAATTGACGCTACAAAACATTATGTTCAAGTAGGTAAATTTGCAAATATTAAAATAACTTCTGCTACCGAATTTGATTTGTATGGAGAGCCAGTTAAAAGTTAAAATGTTTTTTATGAGTTTTATTTAAAGGATAAGAATAACCTTTTTCGTATTTTTAAAAGACAAAGAAAAACGGTACATTGCTAATCAATTTACAACTATACAAGGATGGATAATAAAGCTAAAAGTCAATCGGAAAAATATGATTATCAAAACCATTGGAATAATGCTTATCAAAAAAATCCATTAACTAATTTAGGTTGGTACGAAGAAAAATCGGAGCAATCTTTTAATTTAATTGAAGCTTGTAACTTACCAAAAGACGCTTTATTGTTTAATGCAGGAGCTGGAGCTACAACTTTAATAAGTGATTTATTATCTGCGGGTTACACAAACATCATGGTAAATGATATTTCTTCCGTAGCTTTATCTGAATTGAAAAAAAACATCCATATACGAAAACATGCATCCGTAAATTTTTTGTTAGATGATTTAACAAATCCAACACAATTATTAAAACTAAAAAATGTTGATTTGTGGAATGACAGAGCTGTTTTACATTTTTTTACAGAAAAGCAACAGCAAATACAGTATTTTAATTTAGTAAAATCTGCAGTTAAAAAAGGAGGCTACGTTATACTTTCTGAATTTAATTTAGAAGGAGCAAAAAAATGTAGCGGGTTAGATGTTTTTAACTATGATTCAGCCATGTTACAAGAACGTTTAGGTAATGAATTTGAGCTGTTGAAATCTTTTAATTATACATATACGCAACCTTCAGGAAATCCAAGAGAATTTGTGTACACGTTATTTCAAAGAAAAGAATAACTCGTATGAAGGTTCATTGTATTTCGTACAAAAACACAGGTTATTTTACTAAAACACTTACGGATTATTTAAGTGAAAAGCCTAAATTAAAACCGTTTTATAATCATTTCCCTGATTTAAAAAGTTTTAAAAAACAATTAGAAGTAAAAAGTTTGTCATTCCGAGCGCAGTCGAGGAATCTTTTAGTTAACACTCTTAAAAATCAATATAAGAAACTGAATAAAAGTGATTTAATAGCTCAAAACCTTGAACTTTTAAATCAAGAAAATACGTTTACCATTACTACAGGGCATCAATTAAATATATTTACTGGGCCGTTGTATTTTTTGTATAAAATTGTCACCACCATTAATTTATCAAAACAATTAAAAGAAAAATATCCTAATTATAGTTTTGTGCCTGTTTATTGGATGGCGACTGAAGATCACGATTTTGAAGAAATTAATTATTTTAATTTTAAGGAACATAAAATTAAATGGAATAAAGAAAGCAGTGGTGCTGTAGGAAGGTTGTCAACAGAAGGTTTAGAAGATGTTTACCAAGCATTTTCTAATTTATTAGGAAAATCAGAAAATGCTTCCTATTTAAAAGAGTTGTTTAAAAAATCTTATTTAAAGCATGATAATTTAACCGATGCTACAAGATATTTAGTAAATGAACTTTTTGGAAAATATGGTTTAGTTATTATTGATGGAGATTGTACTTCATTAAAAAAACAATTTATTTCAATATTTAAAGAGGAATTATTATATCAAACTTCATATAATGAAGTTTCTAAAACTAATAAGGAACTGAATAGCCTTAATTATAAAATTCAAGTAAATCCTAGAGAAATAAACCTATTTTATTTAAAAGATGCATTGCGTGAACGGATTGTTTTTGAAAACAACCACTTTAAAATTAATAACACCAATTTAGTTTTTACCAAGGCTGAAATTTTAGAGGAATTACAAAATTTTCCAGAACGATTTAGTCCAAATGTATTATTGCGTGGTTTATATCAAGAAACCATTTTACCTAATTTATGCTATATTGGCGGAGGAGGAGAATTAGCTTATTGGTTTCAATTAAAAAGTTATTTTAAAGCTGCTTCTATGCCTTTTCCTATTTTATTATTGCGAAATTCGGCTTTGTTAATTTCCAAAAAACAAAGGATGAAATTGGATAAATTACATATTTATTTAGAAGAAATATTTCAAAAAAGAGAACTTTTAATTCATTCAAAAATTAAAGAATTTTCTGAAATTAATATTGATTTCACTAAGCAAAAAGAATTTCTTATACAACAATTTATAGATTTAAAGAAAATTGCAAATCAAACAGATTCATCTTTTTTAGGTGCTGTAAATGCTCAGGAGAAAAAGCAATTAAATGGACTTACTAAATTGGAAAAACGCTTGTTAAAAGCACAAAAACGAAAGTTAGCTAATATTGTAGTTAGAATTGAGAAACTACAAAGTGAATTATTTCCGAATCAAAGTTTAGAGGAACGTACTCGTAATTTTTCTGAAGTATATGAAATTATAGGTAAAGATTTAATTCCACAATTGTTAAAGAATTTGAATCCTTTAGATTTGAAATTTACGCTTCTGGAATATTAATTACAACAGGACTAAAAGAAATTTCTTCTTTTAAAAATTTAAAAGTAATATTAGTCGTTTTCTGCTCTTGAATTTTTTTAATTTCTTCTTCAGTCGCTTCAAAATCAATTTGAGTAAAACTAAATGGGGTGTTTTTTATTTCATCCGATTCAATTTGATCATGTTCAGAATTTAAAGTAAGTTTTTCGTTTTTAAAATGGAAAGTTAATGTACTTCCTTCTTTTTTAATTCTTGTTCCAAAAGTTCCAAGAATAGCTGTTTTAATATATGGAAAACCTCCTAATTCTTCAATATCCACATAAACATCATTATTTTCATTTTCTGCAAACTTTGTACCTCCGTCATATTGAAGTTCAGGATAATCACTTAATTTTTCAGAAATTTGGCTTTTAGGTTTCTTTTTGAAGAAGGATAACATAGTTTTAGATGAATTAAAAGTTGCCAGATGAGGTTAAATCATCTGGCGATTATATTTTATAAATGAATTACCTCATCATAAGCAGCGGCAACAGCTTCCATAACTGCTTCACTCATAGTTGGATGTGGATGAATTGCTTTTAAAATTTCGTGCCCGGTAGTTTCTAATTTTCTTGCCACTACAGCTTCAGCAATCATATCTGTAACACCTGCACCAATCATATGGCAACCTAACCATTCGCCATATTTAGCATCAAAAATAACTTTTACAAATCCTTCTGGAGTGCCAGCAGCTTTTGCTTTACCAGATGCTGAAAAAGGAAATTTACCAATTTTTAACTCATAGCCTTGCTCTTTGGCTTTAGTTTCGGTTAAACCAACACTCGCAATTTCTGGTGTAGCATATGTACAACCAGGAATGTTGCTATAATCTACAGGTTCTGTAGCTAAACCTGCAATTTTTTCTACACAGGTAATTCCTTCTGCAGAAGCAACATGTGCTAAAGCAGGACCAGGAACAACATCTCCAATAGCATAATAGCCAGGTATGTTTGTTTGATAAAAATCGTTAACTAAAATTTTATCTCTATCGGTTACAATACCAACATCTTCTAAACCAATATTTTCAAGATTAGATTTAATTCCAACAGCAGAAAGTAAAATATCTGCTTCTAAAATTTCTTCGCCTTTTTTAGTTTTTACTACTGCTTTAACTCCTTTGCCAGAAGTATCTACAGATTCTACAGAAGAGTTCAACATTACTTTAATCCCTGATTTTTTAAAGGAACGTTCAAATTGTTTAGAAATTTCTTCATCTTCTAAAGGAACTAAATGTGGTAAAAATTCAACTATAGTAACTTCAGTACCCATAGCATTATAAAAATGAGCAAACTCAGAACCAATAGCTCCCGAACCAACTACAATCATTTTTTTAGGTTGTTTAGGTAAAGTCATTGCTTGTCTATAACCAATTACTTTTTTACCATCTTGTGGTAGATTTGGCAATTCACGTGAACGGGCTCCAGTAGCAATTATAATATTATCTGCGCTATATTCCGTTACTTCGCCTTTATCATTAGTAACGTCTACTTTTTTACCTGTTTTAATTTTTCCAAAGCCTTCAATAACCTCAATTTTATTTTTTTTCATTAAAAATTGAACTCCTTTACTCATTCCTTCAGCTACACCACGACTTCTTTTAATTATTGCATCAAAATCTTTATCAATAGCTTCGGCTTTTAATCCATAAGCGTCTACATGTTTTAAATAATCGTACACTTGGGCGCTTTTTAGTAAAGCTTTGGTAGGAATACATCCCCAATTTAGACAAATTCCGCCTAAATTTTCTCTTTCTACAATTCCAACTTTAAATCCAAGTTGTGATGCTCTAATAGCAGTTACATATCCTCCAGGACCACTTCCAATAATTAGTACGTCGTATTTCATAAGTTTATATTTTTAATTTTTTATGTTAAAAGCTGTTTTCACTGCAAATTTAAGTATTTATTATTTTTAATTTTTAAAAGTCGAAATTAAATAACTAAAAGGGTTTCGAAAATAAAATTGCTAAAGTTTTTCACATTAGGCTTTTGTTATTTGAGAATGCCAAATTTTGCATATATAGCTAAATTATCATTGATGTTTTTCAACGTTTAACTACATTCTATTAGGAACATTAATCCCCAATAAATTAAATGCAGATTTTATAATTTCACCTACTTTAAAGGATAGTTGCGTTCTTATAATTTTTTCTTGTTCATTTTCGCAGGCTAAAATAGGTACTGTTTGGTAAAAAGAATTGTATTCTTTTACTAAATCGTAGGTGAAGTTGGCAATTAATGCTGGACTATGATTAATTGCTGCATTTTGAATTATTTCAGGAAATAGCAGTAATTGTTTTATTAAAGAACGCTCTTTTTCGTGTAAATTCACTTCTGCTTCGCTCTGAGTGACATGATAATCAAAAGATGCTTTTCTTAATATAGATTGAATTCTAGCATACGTATATTGAATAAAAGGACCTGTATTTCCTGCAAAATCAACAGATTCTTCAGGGTTAAATAAAATTCTTTTTTTAGGATCTACTTTTAAAATATAGTATTTTAAAGCGCCTAAACCAATAGTTTTATATAAGGTTTCTTTTTCTGGTTTAGAATATCCTTCTAATTTTCCCAATTCTTGCGAAATATCTCTGGCTGTGTTGGTCATTTCAACCATTAAATCATCTGCATCTACCACAGTTCCTTCTCTAGATTTCATTTTTCCACTAGGTAAATCTACCATACCATAAGATAAATGATAACAATTTTTTGCCCAGCTATAACCTAATTTAGATAAAATTAAGAAAAGAACTTTAAAATGGTAATCTTGTTCATTACCAACGGTATATACTAGTTTTTCTAAGTCAAAATCTTTAAAACGTTCAATAGCAGTTCCTATATCTTGCGTCATATATACCGCAGTTCCATCTGCTCGTAAAACAATTTTTTCATCTAAACCTTCATCGGTTAAATCAATCCAAACCGAGCCATCATCTTTTTTATAAAAAATGCCATCATTTAAACCTTTTGCAACTACATCTTTACCTAATAAATACGTATTACTTTCATAATAGTTTTTATCAAAATTAACCCCTAATTCTTTATAAGTTATATCAAATCCATCAAAAACCCATTGATTCATTTTTTTCCAAAGCGCAACAACTTCTGTATCTCCAGCTTCCCATTTACGTAGCATTTCTTGAGCTTCAACTAAAATAGGTGCTTCTTTTTTAGCATCTTCTTCGCTTTTACCTTGAGCAACAAGTGCTTTCATTTCTTCTTTATAGGCTTTATCAAAAGCAACGTAATAATTACCAACTAATTTATCTCCTTTTAAGTTAGTGTTTTTGGGAGTTTCACCATTTCCAAAGCGTTGCCAAGCTAACATACTTTTACAAATATGAATTCCCCGGTCATTTATAATTTGTGTTTTGTACACATTTTTACCCGATGCTTTTATAATTTCAGCAACCGAATAGCCTAATAAATTATTTCTAATATGCCCTAAATGAAGCGGTTTATTAGTGTTTGGCGAAGAGTATTCCACCATTACTGCTTTATCTTTTGGGTTTGGAGAAACAAAACCAAAATTTTCGATTTTATAAATATTTTGGAAACTATTTAAAAAATAAGAATCGTTAATTACAAGGTTTAGAAAACCTTTTACCACATTAAATTTAGTTACTTCGGCTACATTATTAACTAAAAATTCTCCTAATTTGTTTCCAATTTCTACAGGATTTCCTTTTATAAAGCGTAAAAATGCAAATACAACAATAGTATAATCTCCTTCAAAATCTTTTTTAGTTGTCTGAAATTCAACAGAATTAATAGTAACTCCATAAATTTCTTGTAAACCTTTTTTAACTGCTTGTTCTAATTTTTTTTGCATTATTTTATACGGAAATAAATTGAAGTGCAAAAATAGTAAATTACAATTTGTTTTTACTGTTTTATAAATTCAAATTCAGTAAAATCAAAATCAGGATTAGGAACATCTATATGTAATTTTGAAACTGTTCCGTTTTTGTTAACATCAAACCATAATTTTCCTTCTGGTAAAGAGGATAAATGTTTTGGGAAATTAAAGGTGAAAATAGAACTATTCCAATGTTTTAAAATTCCATAAAAAATAGGAGTTTTATCCATAGTAAAATACAGTTGATTATTTTTTAAAGCAACCGTGACCGTACCATACATTTTATCTTTAAAAATGCCTGTGTACTCTTTTAAAGGTAAAGTTTGTGGATTAAGTTTATTTCGTAAATTTTCATTTTTATTAGATTTAATCTTAGCAAGGCTATCTTTTTTAGTTTTATAATTTAAATAATTTGCAGACCAATCTTTTCCGTTGGTTTTACCTGTTAATAAAACATCTAAAATTTTGTTTGTTAAAGCGCTAGGTAACCAATTTATAGAGTTGGTTAAAATTACAGCACCTATTTTCTTTTCAGGAATGTAAAATGATTTTGAAATCATACCATCATAACCACCGCTGTGTGAAACTACTTTGTAGCCTTGATAATCTTGTAAGCTCCATCCTAAACCGTAGGATTTAAAATGAATCTTTTCACCATTATTTCGAACTTTAAAATTTGTGTGTGGTGTAGTTAATTGATTAAAACTTGCTTTTGAAAAGTATTTCTTACTATTTACAGTACCTTTATTAATATTTAATTGAATCCATTTTGCAAAATCATTTGCAGAAGAAATAATACCTCCAGCAGGAGCAATATTATCCCAGTTTACCCATTGTAATGCTATATTTTTTCCTTCTTTAAAATAATAAGGAGTAGCCACATTTTTTGAGTATTTAAGTTGCGAAGTTGAGGTTAAAGTTCTTCGCATTCCTAAAGGCTTTATAAAATTGATGGTAACATAATTTTGCCATGATTTTCCAGAAATTTTGGTTAAAACTTCTCCTGCGGTTAGAAATGCAATATTAGAATAACCAAAAGTGGTTCTAAATTCATATTTAGGTTTTAAATATTGTTGCGCTTTAATAATTTCTTGAGGCGTTTTAGTGGTAGCATACCAAAGTAAATCGCCACTAAAAGTTGCTAAACCACTATGGTGGCTTAGTAAATCTTCAATAGTAAAATGATTGGTAACATAATCATTATACATTTTAAAATAAGGAATATAATCAATTACTTTATCGGTCCATTCTAATTTTTTTTCCTCTACTAATTGTGCTAATGAAGAAGCGGTAAATGCTTTTGAATTAGATGCAACTGCAAATAACGTATTAGCATTAACCTTGGTTTTTTTAGCAATATTTGCGTATCCATAACCTTTACTAAAAACAATAGAATCGGCATTTACAATGGCAATTGCCATACCAGGAACTTGCCATTCCTTTAAAGATTTGTTAAAATAGGAGTCTAAAGATTTTAGTTGTTCTGTAGTTTGAGAAAATACTAACGAGGTAGTAAGTGCAAACGTTATAAATAAATAATTTAGTTTCATAATTGTTAATTTGAAAACGAATGTAATAAATATTTTTTAGTAGTTACAAGGCTAACTGTTTATATTTGCATTATGGATAAATTTTTAAATGAACTACCAAAATTAGCAGCGGAAAAGCTAGTAGAAAATAAAAAGTATTTTGCAAAATTAAAAAAAAGAACTCCAAAGCGATTGGATTTAATTATGCAAGATTTGCATGAAAAAGAATTTGAAAAGACAGATTGTTTAACTTGCGGAAATTGTTGTAAAACCACGAGTCCAATTTTTACAGAAAAAGATATTCAACTAATTTCTAAACATTTAAAAATGAAAGAGGTGAATTTTATTTCAGAATATTTAGAAAGAGATACCGATGATTTTTATGTTTTAAAAACTGCACCTTGTTCGTTTTTAGATTTACAGGATAACACTTGTTTTATTTATGAGCACCGCCCAAAGGCTTGTAGAGAATACCCGCACACAAACAGAAGAAAATTTATTCAGTTAACTAATTTAACCATAAAAAATACTGAAATATGTCCAGCAGTTTATAATATTGTGGAAGCTTTAAAAAAGAAGTTGCCTTTATAGTATTATTTTTCTAAATTTATCAAAAAAAATAATTATGAAAAAAAACAACTTAATAATAAGTACTTTATTCCTTTTAATTTCTTTTGGAACATTTGCTCAATCGGATTGGGGGTACAATTTTGAAAATGCTTTAAAATTATCTAAAGCTTTAAACAAACCTATTTTGGTAGATTTTATGGCAACTTGGTGCGGACCTTGTAAAATGATGGATAGAGATGTTTGGAGTAAAGAAGATATTAAAGTATTAAAAAGTAATTTTATTCCTGTTAAAATTGATATTGATACCTATTCTAATATTGCTAGTAAATATAGTGTTAGATCTATTCCAAATGTAATGGTATTAGACAGTTATGGAAATAAACTATTTTCGTCTTTAGGGTATAAATCAAAGAGTGAAGTGTCTAAATTTCTTACTAATTTTTCTGTTAATTTAACAAGTATAAACAGAGCTATGCTCATTTTAGATAAAAGCAAAAAAAATGTGTATTCCAATATTAGAGTAGGTCAGAAATTTCAAGATGCAAGTATTTTTTTAAAAGGGAAAGTGCATAAATCATTTTTAAGAATTAGTAGCGGGTATTTAAAAACTGCAGAGAAAATAAAAGGTGTAAAACCTATAGTTTTGCAAAAAATAAAGTTATTAGAATTATTAAATAAAGCTTATTTTCATCAATCAAAATCTGTTCTTAAAACAATTCATAAAAAATATGAAAATGTGGATACTTCTAATTTAGCATTACTAACTTATATTAAATTATGTGCTAATAACGATTTAAAACATTTAGATAAAACAAATGCCTTATTAGCTGAATTGCAACAAACTACAAATAATTCTTCCTATATTAAAAAGGCAAATTTTATTTTAAGTAAAAATCAATTGTAAATTAAATATTTGGCTCTTATTTTTTTAAAGCTATTAACTGCTGGTTGCCAAGAATCATGAATTTGTTTTGCAGACAATCCACTTTTTAATTGTTGTTCTAATAAAGTATCGCCAGCATGTTTTGTAAAAGTGGCGCCAAAGAATTTTTTTGATTTTGGGGTTTTAGTATAGGCATCCTTTAACCAAGTTATGTTTACGTAGTTTAATTTTTGAACATCTTTTAAAGATACTCCATAACATATTTTATTTTCAAATTTTGGATGTTTAGCTCCAAAATTGGGTTTTGGTACATAGCTAAATTCACTTTTAGCAAAAAAAGGAGCGCCATATTGTTGAAATTGATTTTCAGTTCCTCTTCCTGCATTAATAATAGTTCCTTCAAAAAAACCCAAACTAGGATATAAATTAATTGCTTTATCATTAGGTAAATTTGGGGAAGGACGGATAGGTAAAGAATAAAGTTTTTTATGGGTGTAATTTTTTAAAGGAATAATGGTTAAATTACAATTCACTCCATTTTTTAACCAATGTTCACCATTTATCATTTTCGCATATTCGCCAATAGTCATGCCATAAACTAAGGGGACCGAATGCATGCCAACAAAACTTTTATATTTTAAATTTAAGGTTGGACCATCCACATAAAAACCATTTGGATTTGGGCGATCTAAAACTATAAGTGGAATGTTGTTTTCGGCACAAGCCTCCATTACATAATGCAAAGTAGAAATATACGTGTAAAACCTAACGCCAACATCTTGTATGTCAAATAGCACCAAATTTATTCCTTTTAATTGTTCTTTAGTAGGTTTTCTATTTTTACCATAAAGAGATACAATTGGCAAACCTGATTTTATATCAAATCCATTTAATACTTTTTCGCTGGCATCGGCCTTACCTCTGAACCCGTGTTCTGGCGAAAAAACTTTTAAAATATTAATATTTAATTTCAGCAAACTATCTATTAAATGTGTGTAATCGCTATTTTTAAAAATAACCGATGTTTGGTTGGCTACAACGGCAATAGATTTGTTTTTTAATAAAGCAAGGTATAATCCTGTTTGCTGCGCACCTGTTTTAATTGTTTGAATTTCATTATAATTTGTTTTTTTAGTTAATTCTTGACCACAAGAAATCAAACTAAAAAATAATCCAAAAACCAGTAAGAAATATGTATTTTTGAATAATTTTGAAAATAGAATCATTTGAATTACGAGTTATTTATTGCAAAACGAATTATTGCTGCAAAGCGGTATAAAAGTAGTATTTCATCCCCAATAATAAAAATAGCTAGTATTGCCATTGCAATAGGTATTATTATTATGATGATTTCAATTGCTACAGGTATTGGTTTGCAAAAAAAAATACGTGAAAAAATTGCAGGATTTAACGGTCATGTTCAAATTACAAATTTTGATAATAATAACTCGCAAATAACATTAAAACCGGTATCAAAAATACAAAACTTTTACCCTAAATTTGAATCGGTTTCTGATATAAAAAATATTCAAATTTATGCTACAAAGGCTGGCATAATTAGAACTTCTACAGATTTTGAAGGAATAATTTTTAAAGGGATTGCCAAAGATTACAATTATACTTTTTTTAAAGATTATTTAACGCAAGGAAAGTTACCAAATTATAATGGAAGTGTATCTAATGAGGTATTAATTTCAGAAGAAATTTCTAATAGATTGCATATAAAATTAGGCGATGATTTTAATGTTTTGTTTGTAAAAGATAATCCTTCAAAAGCACCTTGGATTAGGGTTGTAAAAGTGGTTGGAATATACAATTCAGGCTTTCAGGATTTTGATAAAAACTATGTTATTGGAGATATTCGGCATATTCAAAAAATGAATAAATGGAACTCAAATGAAGTTGGAGGTTTTGAAATTATTTTAAATAATTTTGATGAAATAATTCCTAAAACTAAAGAAATTTACCAAAAAATTGATTCTACTTTAAATTGTGAAAATATTGTTGAAAAATATCCAGCTATATTTGAATGGATCGGTTTATTTGATAATAATATTTATTTAATTATTACTATTATGATATTGGTTGCAGGTATTAATATGATTACTGCATTACTGGTTTTAATATTAGAACGTACCCAAATGATTGGTATTTTAAAAGCTTTAGGATCTCAAAACAAAAGCATTCGAAAAATATTTTTATACAATGCAACCTTTATAATTTTAAAAGGATTGTTTTGGGGTAATTTAATTGGCATATTACTTTTGGCAATTCAAAAATATACTGGGATAATTACCTTAAATCCAAATACGTATTACGTAAATAAAGTGCCAATTTATATTAGCTTTAACTATATAATATTATTAAATATTGGCACTTTATTTTTATGTTTATTAATGTTATTAATACCCTCAATAATAGTAACAAAAATAAGCCCAGTAAAATCTATAAAATTTGAATAATTTTATCTTTCCGGTTCAAATTCTGAACATTTTCCTAAATAATCACCACTGTGTAGCGCCAAATGAGCAGTTACTGCTGGTAATGGAATATTAATGGTGTGTGCATTTTCTGGATTTCCAGGAGGTACATGGCATAAATCTACTTTGCGATTATCCGCTTTTAAAATAAAAAAACTGAGGGACAAAGATGTTGCAATTCCTAAATAAAGTAATTTAAGTCTCATAATAAAAAATTTAATATTAGTAAATAAATTGACTTTAGTGGGGAAAACAATTTTAAATAAACTGTTTCTAAAATATTAGCAATTATTTGTAGGGATAAATAATTAGGGCTAATATATAAAATAAACACCTAACAATCAAATAAATACATTATTATATTTAAAAATTGAAATCTTGAATGTTATTATTTTTCGTAACTTATAATTACTTACTATCTTTGCACCCTTAAATAAATATATGAATTACGCTCAAAATATATTAGGTACCATTGGTAATACACCATTAGTAAAGTTAAATGCTATTGTAAAAGAAATTGACGCTTTAGTATTGGCTAAAGTGGAAACCTTTAATCCAGGAAATTCCGCTAAAGATAGAATGGCAGTTAAAATGATTGAAGATGCTGAAAAACAAGGAATATTAAAACCAGGCGGTACAATTATTGAAGGAACTTCTGGAAATACAGGAATGGGCTTGGCATTAGTAGCTATTATAAAAGGCTATAAACTTATTTGCGTAATTAGCGATAAACAATCTAAAGAAAAAATGGATATTTTAAGAGCTGTTGGTTCTGAAGTTATTGTTTGCCCTACAGATGTTGAAGCCGATGATCCTCGCTCATATTATTCTGTTTCAAAAAGGCTGGCAGAAGAAACACCAAATTCGTGGTATGTAAATCAATATGACAATCCATCTAATTCCTTGGCTCATTATGAAAGTACTGGTCCAGAAATTTGGGAACAAACCAAAGGTAAAATAACTCATTTTGTGGTTGGTGTTGGAACAGGAGGAACGATTTCTGGAATTGGGAAATATTTAAAAGAAAAAAATCCGAATATAAAAATTTGGGGAATTGATACGTATGGTTCTGTATTTAAAAAATATCACGAAACAGGAATTTTTGATGAAAATGAAATTTATCCTTATATAACAGAAGGTATTGGAGAAGATATTTTGCCTAAAAATGTAGATTTTAGTGTTATTGATGGGTTTACAAAAGTAACGGATAAAGATGGTGCAGTTTATACCCGTAAATTAGCCAAAGATGAAGGTATTTTTTGTGGTAATTCAGCAGGTTCTGCAGTTAAAGGTTTATTGCAATTAAAAAAGCATTTTACTAAAGATGATGTGGTTGTAGTTTTGTTTCATGACCACGGAAGTAGATATGTTGGTAAAATGTTTAATGATGAGTGGATGCGTGAACGTGGTTTTTTAGATGAAGAAAAAACCGTAGCCATTGATTTAATAAAAGATAGAATTGAAACTCCTTTAGTAACTGTTAAAACAGAAGAATTAGTTTGGCATGCTATTGAAAGAATGCGAGCAAATAATATTTCGCAACTACCCGTTGTAGATATTACCGGTATTGTTGGTTCGGTGGATGAAAGTGATATTTTTAAATTGTATTTTAACAATAAAGAAAGCGCAAATAAACCTATTAAGGAAATTATGAGATCTCCATTTCCAATGGTTGCAGCAAAAACAACTATAGATAAAATTTCTAAATTAATTAATAGAGAAAATAGCGCAGTTTTAGTAGATTTAGGAAATAATAAACACCATATTATAACTAAATATGATGTTATAAAATCTATTCAATAATTATTGTTTAAGCTAAAATTCGCTAGTAAAATGTAGTTTTACAGTCGGATATTTACTTTGAGTCATTTGAATGGTAAAAGCAGAATCTGCTAAAAAAACCAATTGATTTTGTTTGTCTTTTGCCAAATAGCGCTGTTTTACACGTTTAAAATCTTTAAACTCTTCACTTTTAGGGTTTTCTGGTTCCACCCAACAAGCTTTATGAACAGGTAAATTTTCGTAACTACATTTAGCGCCGTATTCGTGTTCTAATCGATATTGAATTACTTCATATTGTAAAGCTCCAACAGTTCCAATAATTTTCCTTCCGTTTAAATCTAAAGTAAATAACTGTGCAACTCCTTCATCCATTAACTGATCTAAACCTTTGTATAATTGTTTCGATTTTAGTGGATCTGCATTATTAACATATCTAAAATGCTCTGGAGAAAAACTAGGAATTCCTTTAAAATTTAAGTTTTCTCCCTCTGTAAGTGTATCTCCAATTTTAAAATTTCCTGAATCTTGTATCCCAACAATATCGCCAGGAAAAGATTCATCAACAATTTCCTTTTTTTCAGCAAAAAATGCATTTGGACTAGAAAATTTCATTTTTTTATTTAAACGAACATGTAAATAAGGAGCATTTCGTTTAAAAGTACCAGAAACAATTTTTATAAATGCTAATCTGTTTCGGTGATTTGGATCCATATTGGCGTGAATTTTAAATACAAAACCCGATAATTTTTCTTCTTTAGAATCAACTAAACGTTCTTCTGAATTTTTTGGTTGTGGTGAAGGGGCAATTTCAATAAAACAATCTAATAGCTCTTTAACACCAAAATTATTTAAGGCTGAACCAAAAAATACAGGCTGTAAGTTACTATTTAAGTATGCTTCTTTAGTAAATTTAGGATAAACTTCCGTAACTAATTCAATTTCTTCACGTAAAGTTTCAGCAGCAGTTGTTCCAATTATTTCATCTAATTCTGGAACGGAAATATCACTAAATTCAATTCCTTTAGAAATAGTTTGTTTATTATCTCCTGAAAATAGATTAATTTTTTTCTCGTAAATATTATAAATTCCTTTAAAATCGTAACCCATTCCAATTGGGAAACTTAAAGGAGTTACACGCAATCCTAATTTTTGTTCCACTTCATCTAACAAATCAAAAGCATCTTTACCTTCTCTATCCAATTTATTGATAAAAACAATCATTGGAATTTTACGCATTCTACAAACTTCTACTAATTTTTCCGTTTGTTCTTCCACGCCTTTTGCAACATCAATTACCACAATTACACTATCTACCGCGGTTAAAGTTCTAAACGTATCTTCAGCAAAATCTTTGTGACCTGGAGTGTCTAATATATTGATTTTCTTATCTTTATAAATAAAAGCTAAAACGGAAGTTGCAACAGAAATACCACGTTGACGTTCAATTTCCATAAAATCGGAAGTTGCACCTTTTTTAATTTTGTTATTTTTCACCGCTCCAGCTTCCTGAATTGCACCTCCAAAAAGAAGTAATTTTTCAGTTAATGTGGTTTTACCAGCATCGGGATGTGAAATGATTCCAAAAGTTCGTCTGCGTTGTATTTCTTCTAAAAAACTCATTTTTTAAATTTTGAGGTGCAAAGATAAGTTTAAATGTTTTAAAGTTGAAGAGAATATTATTTAAATAAGTTTCGTTAAAAAGATTGAAATAATTAAAAGTAAAAAATGCAATTTCATTTTTGTAAATTTGTAGCAATTCAAAAAAAATAATGAAAGAAGAATACGTAATTTTAGTAAACGAAAAAGATGAGCAAATTGGTTTAATGCCAAAAATGGAAGCACACGAAAAAGCTATTTTACACAGAGCTTTTTCAGTTTTTATTTTTAATGATGCTAACGAATTATTATTGCAGCAACGTGCAGCGGATAAATACCATTCTCCTTTATTGTGGACCAATACTTGTTGTAGTCATCAACGAAATGGAGAAACAAATTTGGAAGCTGGTAAAAGACGTTTACAAGAAGAAATGGGTTTTGCTTGTGAGTTAGAAGAAAAAACTTCGTTTATATATAAAGCTCCTTTTGATAATGGATTAACAGAACACGAGCTGGATCATGTAATGGTTGGTAAATACCAAAAAAATCCGATTATAAATAGAGAAGAAGTAGAAAATTTTAAATGGATGTTGTTAAAAGATGTACAAAAAGATATAGCCCAGCAACCAGAATTATATACGGAATGGTTTAAAATAATTTTTGAAAAATTTTATGAATTTATAAAGCACTAATTATGAAAGTAACTGTTAATAGAAAAGCACATTTTAATGCTGCACACAGATTGTACAATGCAGATTGGACAGATGCTAGAAATACTAATGTTTTTGGTAAATGTGCAAATCCTAATTATCACGGACATAATTATGAATTAATTGTATCGGTTAAAGGAGAAATTAATCCAGAAACTGGTTTTGTGATGGATATGAAAGTTTTAAAGCAATTAATTGAAACAGAAATAGAAGAAAAATTTGATCATAGAAATTTAAATGAAGAAGTAGCAGTTTTTAAAACGTTAAATCCAACTGCTGAAAATATTGCCGTTGTTATTTGGGATAAATTGCGAAGTAAAATTGATGAAAAATTAGAGCTTTCTATTACACTTTATGAAACGCCTAGAAATTTTGTTACTTATTCTGGCGAATAAAAGCAATAAAAAAGCACTAACCATTACAGATTAGTGCTTTTTTAATATTTTCTAATAATTTTTATTTTTCTTTAACCTTACAAGTACTTATTCCGAAAGGTAAGTAAAGAGGACAAAAGCTTACAAAACTTGTTAATATAAAAATAAATGCTAACACTAATAAAACAATACCTAACGTACCAAATATTATACCTTGCCAATACAATACAGCAATAACAATTGCAACTAATACTCTAATAGCTTTATCAGCTGAACCCATATTATTTTTCATTTTTTAAATTTTTTGGTTAATAATTATCTAAAAGTATTAATTTTTTTGAAAATAGTTACTCTTTCAGTTACTCTTTTTTGTTTTTATTTAATTCGTCCTGCAATTTTCGCATAATTTTTTGTTCTCGTTCTAAGGCTTTTGATCTGTGTTCGTTGTATTCATTTTCTACCTCTTTTAAAGCCTCTTTTGTGTGCTGTGTTATGCTATTGCTTTGCTTAAATTTAGATATAAAAAAGGCAAGTAATAAAGCTAAAGCACCAATAATAAAAAATAAAATAGATTTAAAAGTCCCTTTTTCTATTTGCATTCCTAAAAAGGCAATGCTTTGTTTTTCGGTAGTTAAAGTTTCAATGGTTTTTTTTGAGTTTATAATGCTTGCTTGTAAACTATCAATGGTAGTTTTTTGAGTGTTAATGGTTTTATAATTAAAGCCAATTTCCTTCTGAGATTTAACAAGAGTATCCTCAACATTTCTTTTTAATTTTTGTAACCAATTATATTGAACAACTTTATAATTTTGATAACGATTAGATTTTTTTATTAAAAAGTTAAATTGATTTTTTACAGAACCAGTGTCTATAAATTTTTTGTTTATTTGGCTAAATCCATTATAGGAAATTAGAACGATGACAATTAATAAAGTTAACTGTTTTTTCATAAGTTTATTTAGTTTTTTTAGTAACGATTTAAGCGGTTACTTATTGTACTTTTATACGTGTTAAATAAATCTTTTATCCGATTTAAAATGGTATTTGTCAATATCTTGTTTATTAGTTAACCACCCTTTTTTTGTTCCCGTTCTGTTATCAAAATCTTCAAAATAGGGTTTTATATCTAATAAAGGTGAATTATTCATCATATCTACATCTAAAATATGAATTTTATTTCCTTCTAATTTTTCTATTTCAACTATAGAAACACCTATTTTATTTGGTCGTTTTGGAGATCTTGTAGCAAAAATGCCTTTTGGAGTGTTATCCATAAAAGGAATAACTTCCAGTTTAGTATTTTCCACTAAATGTAATTGATAAATTAGCATAATATGTGAAAAGCCATCTACACCTTTTAAGCCATCACTAAATTTTGGAAAAACTTCTATAATTCCCTTTATTCCTTTTGCTCCAGTAGGTTGAATTGGCATATTATCAGGAGTTTTCCATGGTGTTTTTATAACTCCAATAGCTTCTAATTCAATTGTTTTTGTTTTCATCAACTATTTAATTTGTAATAATTTTCTAACTCTTTTAAATAAGTTTGTTTTGTTTTGGTATCTAAAAATGAATATTGAAAACTGTTTTTTGCCAATTCATACAAATCACTTTTAGTAAGGTTTAAAGCCTCTTGAATTTCTATAAAGTTCTGATTTACTTGTCCTCCAAAATATGCAGGATCATCAGAATTAATGGTGATTTTTAACCCTAAATTCATCATTTTTTTAAGAGGATGATTTTTTAAATCCGTAACTACTTGCAAAGCGGTGTTTGATAACGGACAAACGGTTAAAGCTAAATCTCTATTTTTTATTTCTTCAATTAAAGCTACATCTTGTAAAGCATTATTTCCGTGATCAATTCGTTTAATTTTTAATAAATCTAAAGCTTCCCAAACATAATCGGCATTTCCTTCTTCGCCTGCATGAGCAACAGGAATGTAACCTTCTTTAATAGAAGCTTCATAAACCTTTTTAAATTTTGAAGGTGGATTTCCTTTTTCAGATGAGTCTAAACCAACTGCGGTTATTTTATCTTTAAATGGGATGGATTGTTCTAGCGTTTTAAACGCATCTTCTTCACTTAAATGACGTAAATAACTCATTATTAATAAAGAGGTAACACCTAATTTTTCTTTAGCATCTTCACAAGCTTTCGAAATTCCAGTAATTACTGTTTTAAAAGAAATACCTCGTTCTGTATGCGTTTGAGGATCAAACATAATTTCGGTATGTCTAACATTTTGATTGGCACATTTTTGTAGATAACTATACGTTAAATCGTAAAAATCTTGTTCGGTTATTAAAACACTAGCTCCTTGATAGTAAATATCTAAAAAATCTTGTAGGCAATTAAATCTATACGCTTTTTCAATTTCTTCAACCGATTTATATGGAATGCTAATTTTATTTCTATTGGCTATTTTAAACATTAAAGAAGGCTCAAAAGACCCCTCTATATGCAAGTGTAACTCTGCTTTTGGTAAGTTTTCAATAAATTTTCTCATAGAGCAAAATTAACCATTTATTTTTTTTAATGGATATTTGTTAAAACTTTAATATGAAAAAAAAGAAAATACTAATTATAATAATGATTGTTTTAAGTATTGTTGTTTTTAAAAATGAAAAGAAGGATATGAAAAAAATAGAAGTAGGAGATGTAATTCCTAGTGTTATTTTAAAAGATGAAAATGGTATTGCCGTAAATATTAATAGTATAAAAAAGCCATTAGTGCTTTATTTTTATCCAAAAGATGAAACCCCAGGTTGTATTAAAGAAGCTTGTAAATTTAGAGACGAGTTTGAAAATTTTGCTGATTTAGAAATTCCAATTTTTGGAATTAGTGGAGATTCTTCAGCGTCTCATAAAAAATTTAAAGAAAAATATAATTTACCTTTTACACTGTTGTCAGATGTTGGAAATAAAGTGCGTAAAGCATTTGGAGTGCCTAAAAGTTTGCTCTTTTTACCAGGTAGAGTTACTTACATAGTGAATGAAAATGGTAAAGTGGTTTACATGTTTAATAGTCAGTTTAAAGCAGAGCAGCACATTGAAAAAGCTTTAGCCTTTTTAAGAAAAAAATAATGCCGCCTAAAAAGTAAAAATTTCGTCAACCTGAACTGGTTTCAGGTTCTCATAATTATGAATTATAGGTATGGTGTGATTCTGAAACCGGTTCAGAAGGACGATTTCCAATTATTTTTAGACATCTCTATTACTTTCAATTTGTCAAGAGGCTTTTGAAAGATTTTCTTTTAATTGAAGTTTAAATATTGCTTTGCAAATTATAGACTCTTTATTTTCTTTATTTACTAAAATTAATATGTCTAATTCCAGATTATTTAACGCAATTACCTCTGCATTTATTTGTAAAGTTTCATCTAGAAATGCATTTTTTAAAATTTTTAATTTAGTAAGTTTTAGAGTTTCATTAACTATGTTTTCTTGATTAGAAATTAAACTCTGCACAAAATTTTCCATTTGTTTATATAAAGCATTTGGCAATAATGCTTTGTTGTTATTAATATTATTTTTAGTTACTTTAAAGTTTATTTTAGGTGTTGAAAAAATATTTTGCAATGTTTTCATAATTTTATTTTTAAGGATTTTTTTCTATTTGTAAGAGGATTTTATTTTTTAAAATATTGGGTTGTTTGTTTAAATGGCGGATTTGAATGGTGGATTTGGATATAAATGTTTTCATAAAATAAATTATTTAGGATTTAAAATTGGTCATAAAAAAAAGTGCCTTTTAGAAAAAAGCACTTTTAAATTAGTTTATAGTTTTTATTAATTATCTATCTATTTTACAAAAAGGACTTTTATCTATATATACTGGTTGACGCTTCATAGAATGCGAATATTGCATTGAATTATGCGAAATAATTGCGGAAGTACAATAGTTTATAAATTCCAAAATAACATTATGTATATATAGTAATACTTTCATAAGAAGTTCAAATGTAACATTATAATTTTAACATCAAATTTTTAATTTCATTATTTAACAATTTTAACTTAAAATTTAAGTATTTAACATAATAGAGTTAAAATTTATGTAAAATAGATGGTTATTTAAGAATACTATTAATAATAGTATATATTTAAAAACTCAAAATAGTATAGCCAATAAATTTTTTAAACTTTTTTGTAAAGAACCAAATTTAGCTGCGTCTATACTTCAAAATAATATTTAATTTTAACTACTAATTATGAAAAATTTCAAAAAAAACTCATTGTTAACTGGTTCATTAGTGGCTGGTGTTTTACTTTCAACTTCTAATGTGGCAACAGCTGCAACAAATAATTTAACCTTTGATTATTTAGGTACTGGAGCAACCGTACGTACACAATTACTGGCAAATGGTACAGTTAATGTTTTAACTTCTATAACTGATGGTATAAAATCTATTGAAGGAAAATGCGGAGAAGGAAAGTGTGGAGATAAAAAAACAGAATCAAAATCTAAAGACGCTAAATGTGGAGAAGGAAAATGTGGTGAGAAAAAAGCCGATGGAACAAAAAAATCGGAAGCAAAATCTAAAGATGCCAAATGTGGCGAAGGAAAATGTGGAGAAAAAAAAGCAGATGCTACAAAAAAAGCAGAATCAAAATCTAAAGATGCAAAATGTGGTGAAGGCAAATGTGGCGATAAATAATCAATAATTATGTAATATATGGTTGATTATTTTTATTAGTCAACCATATTCATTTAAAAAATTAAAGTATGGTAGGTATTGGTTATAGAAAAGATTTTGCAGAAGAATTTTCTGAAAACACCTTAAATCCTGCATTTGTAGAAGTAGCACCTGAAAATTGGATAAATGTTGGTGGTTATTACAAAAAAATGTTAGACAAAGTTTTAGAAAAGTATCCACTTTTTGTACATGGTTTATCGCTTTCTGTGGGAAGCCCAGAAGGAATTGACATTAATTTTGTTAAACAGGTAAAAAAGTTTTTAGATGCGACTAACGCAGTGGAATATTCCGAACATTTAAGTTTTTCTAAATGTGAAAATGCACACCTTTTTGATTTATTACCTATCCCATTTACTGAAGATGCAGTAAAAAATGTATCTAAAAATATTAGACAAGTTCAAGATATTTTAGAAAGAAAAATTGCTATTGAAATAGTAAGTTATTATACACCAATTGCGCCCGAAATGAGTGAAATTGATTTTATAAACAGTATTGTTTCTGAAGCAGATTGCAATTTGTTACTAGATGTAAATAATGTATATGTAAACGGATTTAATCATCATTATAATCCGAAAGAATTTATTCCTCAGTTAGATTTTTCTAAAGTAAAATATATACATATGGCAGGGCATACCAAAGTTGCACCGGATTTAATTATTGACACGCATGGTGAAAATATTATTGATCCTGTTTATGACTTGTTTCAATTTACTATGGAACAAATGCAGAGAGATGTTCCTATACTATTAGAACGCGATTTTAATATTCCAGAATTAGATGTTTTGCAATATGAAATGGATAAACTTCAAATTATAAAAACAAATGCTCTTAAACAGCCAAAGCATGCCATCGTCAGTTAAAACTTTTCAATATCAAATAGATTTTGCAAATTATTGTAAAACAGGAGACTATAATTCAATTCCTGGAGTTAATGAAAAAAATGTAAAACATTATCGCAGGTTAGTTTTTAATAATGTTAATGACAGTCTTTCCTCGGCATATCCTATTACAAAAAAATTGTTTGGAGAAGAAAAATGGAAAAAAACAGTAAATAACTTTTTTAGTTCACGAAAAATTCAAAGCCCGCAAATTTGGTATATGCCAAAAGAATTTAAGGATTATGTTATTAGTTTAGAAAAAGATTTACTCAATGAATATGTTTTTTTATCCGATTTATTACAATTTGAATGGCTAGAAATTGAAGTTTTTATGATGCCTGATGAAGGCCTTAAATTTCATTCAGATGCTAACTTATATTATATTAATCCAGAAATTAGATTAATAGGAGTGGAGTATCCTGTACATTTAAAAGAAGCTAAAAATATTACAGAACAAGATAAAGGTAATTATTTTATTTCGTTACATAGAAATAGAGATACTGGCTCAGTAGAATTTACTAATTTATCCATTCCATTTGTTGATGTTTTAGAAAATTTAATAGATACACCTTTAACTAAAAAGGCGATTTTAAATGTTTTAAAAAAATATGTAGATGAAAGCACAGCAATAGATGTTTTTCATCAGTTTGAGCAAATTACTATTAACAACCAATTATTATTCAAAAAATGAAAAAGTTAATTGCATTCAATAAAAATTTAGGTAAAAGATTAAGTAAATTAAAAGATTTTCCTTTACTATTTATTCGTTTAATATTAGCGTTTGGTTTTTACGGACCAGCAATTATGAAACTAAAAAACATAGATAGTATTATTTCGTGGTTTACAGATATGGGATTGCCTATGCCTACATTAAATGCTTATATGGCAACAGCAACTGAAAGTTTAGGAGTTCTATTTTTAATTTTAGGTTTTTCAACACGTATTATTTCTATTCCTTTAATTGTAGTAATGTTAGTTGCTATTAAAACGGTTCATTTGTCACATGGTTTTGAATCGGGCAATAATGGGTTCGAAATTCCATTGTACTACATTATAATGTTATTTGCTTTATTGGTTTATGGACCAGGAAAATATAGTTTAGATTATTTAATGAATAAAAAAGTTAAATAAAATTAGTTATTTATATTTCCTTTTTTTTATTGAATTATATTTTATGTTATTGCGTTTAAAACTCGTAAATTTGTATTAATATAAAAAATATAAATTATGGCGAGCATTAGAATTTTAAAAAAGGATATTAATTACGTATTAGGAGATATTATTGAAGAGTGTTATACCTGGGAATTACTAAACCCAAAAGCAGACACAAAAAAAAGTGAAGCTATTATTGAAGAAGCAATAGCTACGTTTGATCAGTTAATTGATAAAATAAACGTAAAAAGCGTAGATAATAAAAGAGATCATTTTAGAAAAATAGAAGCCGAATTAGAGGAAAAAGCAAACACTTTGATTGGAAAAGTGAATAAACTTTAAAACACCTTAAAAAATAATTGTTTTTTATGGTTTTATTTATTAAATTTAAACAATAATAAAACATATTAACACGTTCTTAATTTACCAATTAAAACATCTAATTTATGGCAAGAGCAATGTTTGAGTACACCAAAGTTGTACTCCAAAAGGTTAGCTTTAATAAAGATTTATTTAAAAAAGAATTAGAAAAAGCAATTAACCGATTGCTACCTTATGAGTTAAAAGAATTGTATTTGTGGTTAAAAGAATTTACTATAAATAAACCCAATTTACAAGCCTGTTTAGCTATAGTAAAAAATTAATAATACAAAAGGAGCTTATAGCTCCTTTTTTTTATGCAATGGACTTATAATTTTTACATCGTTAAATGCTATTACACCTCTAATAATACCATCAATTATATTTTTTATGGCTTCAATTAAATGTATTTTTAATTGAGATTTATGATAAATTACACTTACTTCTCTAGCAGGAATAGGATCATTAAAATTTCTAAGATTCTTTTTATCTTTTTCATTTAAATCTAGCGTTTGCAAATAAGGTAATAAGGTCATTCCTAAACCTTCATTAGCTAGTTTTATTAATGTATTAAAGCTACCACTTTGTAGTTGAAAATTTTGAGAATTAATTTTATTCGCATTACATAAATTCAAAATATTTTCTTTAAAACAATGTCCGTCTTCTAAAAGTAAAATATCATCAATTTCTAAATCATCAACATTTAAATTGTCTAGTTTAAATAACCGATGTTCTTCTGGCACAAAACCAACAAAAGGTTCATAATAAATCACCTTTTCTTTTATGTTAACATTTTCTAACGGAGTAGCAGCAATACCAACGTCAATATGGCCATCTTCTAGTTTTTTTATTATTTCTTCGGTAGTTAATTCTTCAATTTTTAAATTTACTTTTGGGTACTTTTTAATAAATGTTTTCAAAAATAAAGGTAATAACGTAGGCATAATAGTCGGAATTATACCTAATTTAAAATCGCCACCAATATACCCTTTTTGCTGTTCTACAATATCGGTTATTCTATTGCTTTCGTCCACAATAATTTTGGCTTGTTCCACTATTTTTTTTCCAATTTCAGTAAGTTGAATGGGTTTTTTACTTCGGTTAAATATTTTAGTATCTAATTCTTCTTCTAGTTTTTGAATTTGCATACTTAGTGTTGGTTGTGTAACAAAACTATGTTCACTTGCAACCGTAAAATTTCTATGCTCAGCAACGGCTAAAACATATTTTAATTGGGTGATAGTCATAACTATAAATATTTTAGATAAAGATATTAAAACTATCAATAATAATTATGCTTTATTTTGTTTTTTTTTAATGAATTTTGATTCGAAATAAAAAACATAAATAATTAAAATTTAGAATTATGAAAACAACAGCTATAGGATTAAACGTTAAAGAAACAGAAGGATTAATAATTAGTTTAAATGAATTATTAGCTAATTTTCAGGTATACTATCAAAACTTAAGAGGTTTGCACTGGAATATTAAGGGGAAATCATTTTTTGAACTTCATGTAAAGTTTGAAGAATTTTATACGGATTCTCAAGAAAAAGTAGATTTAATTGCAGAACGAATTTTAACTTTAGGTGGCACACCGCTTCATACTTTTAAGGATTACATAAGTTTATCTAAAGTAGAAGTAGGCCAAAATATTGCAGATGATGTTACTTCTGTAAACTTAATTGTAGATTCTTTATCTAAATTGTTAAAATTAGAACGGGTTATATTAGTAAATTCTGATGAAGCAAATGATGAAGGGACCAATGCAATGATGAGTGATTTTATTGCAGAGCAAGAAAAAACCGTTTGGATGTTAAATGCATGGTTGAATTAAAGAATAAAAAGATAGAGGTCAGTAGATAGCTTCATATTTTACTCCTTATTTATATGATTAACTGTCTGGTCGAGCGCAGTCGAGAGCTTCTTTGAAACCTATACCGTTCTC
>Ga0209013_10000277_pt1 | contig 44626 bp, 35 predicted proteins | sample Cruoilmetagenom2_FD_187291 | JGI IMG/M metagenome (GOLD analysis project Ga0209013, IMG submission 187291) | Oil polluted marine microbial communities from Coal Oil Point, Santa Barbara, California, USA - Sample 2 (SPAdes) (version 2) | ecosystem: Environmental > Aquatic > Marine > Oil seeps ...
AATGAGCGCGGCTTTCAGTCCCGACGGCACCCACGCCATCACCACAAGCCTCGAAATCACCACGAGTGAAGATGGCACCGCAAAAATCTGGAAGATCAACTAACCCCCCACACCGTTCCCTTCCCCCTCCGACAAAAACTCTCCCGGCCCCTCTGCTCCTCCAACAACACAGCGCCCCACACGGCACAGAAAACGGCAACACCCGACCTCGCACCTCCATCAGCCGGGGTCCACTCGCAAAGTAGAAAAGCCCGGTCCCTCACGTCGTTGAGGGGCCGGGCTTTTCTACTTAGAGACCAAGGAGCGAGATGTTTGAGAGATGTGGTCTCGACAAAGGCTGCGAGGCCACAGGGGCGGCTAGTCAGAAGAGTCGTTTGAAGAAGCCGAACTCTTGGTGTTGGGATTTTTGATGACGGGGTCAGAGGTGGTGCCCCAGACAGAAGCAAGTTTGGAGTCGCCGCCGAAAACAAATTCAACGGCATAGGGAAAGCCGAAACGGAAGGCATCCACGGCGGGGTCGAGGCGGGCGCACAAGCCCAGCAAAAGGGCGAGGGTGCGCTGTACATGGAACCAGGCTTCGGGTACCTCAAAGGATTTGGTGAGCTCACGGAAAGAAAGTTCCATTTCGGTGAGACTTTCGTTCACGTCAAATTGTTGCAAGTTGATGGCAGAGTAATCCTCGATGTCGAGGTGAAGCAGTTTGTCAAGATAGTGACGCACTGCCTTCTCGAAAACTTCTTCGTCGGCACCAGAGGATTCGAAGCCCATTTCGCGCATGCCATTGAGAACTTTGGCATTGTCCTCGGTCATATAGCCATACACAACAGTGCGCATGCCTTCGCGGATTTCATCGGGCAAATCGCTCACCGCGCCGAAGTCGAGAAAGGTGAGAAGATGTTTGCCGTTTGCAGCCTGACGACTCACAAAGAAGTTGCCAGGATGCGGGTCGGCGTGGAATACCCCGTCAATCAGGATTTGTTTAAAGTATGCCTGCACGAGCGTTTCGATGACGCCAGTCGGATCAATACCATCAGCGACAAGCGCTTCAACATTGGTAATCTTGTGGCCGTAACAGCGGTGCATGGTGAGCACCTTGTCGGTCGTGTGGTCCCAGATGATTTCGGGAAAGGCCACCTGTTCGTTACCGGTGAAGTTCGCACAGATACGCTCGGCATTTTTGCCTTCTCGACGATACTCCAGTTCACCGCGCACAATCCCGCTAATTTCTTTGTGCATGGTGGGACCCTGTAGGCCGGGAAGAAACCAGCCAAGCACCCGCAACACGATCCCGATCATCCGCAGATCGGCTTCCACAATCCGCTCAATGCCGGGATACTGCACTTTAACGGCAGCTTCTGTGCCATCGAGAAGCGTGGCAAAATGCACCTGCCCGAGAGAGGCTGACGCGACTGGTTCCTCCGTAAAGCTGTTGTATACACCGCCAATCTCCGTTTCCAGTTCGGTTTCGACACGGTCACGGATCGGTGGATAATCGTGCGGCGGCACGGCATCTTGCATGCCTTCAAGTTCCACAAGGTACGCATCAGGCAGAAAGCCAGTCATCATAGAGATGAACTGCCCGATCTTAATGTAAACGCCTTCAAGGTTCTCGAAACCACGCCGCAAGCGCTTCGCCGAACGTTCGTGATGCCGCTCGATAAAGGCATCTGTCTTTTCCTTCTTGCGAACTTTCCGCTGGAAGAGCCACAAAAGGTAGCCCCCGAGCACAAGAAAAAACATCCAGCCGGACACGATGGTGCGGCGCATAATCGCAAAAATCGACACGCCGCGAGATTTCGCGAAAACAGCCATTACACACTTTCTGTTGGCACTCCCCCTGACCCCCCAGCCAGTTTGGTGTGCTTCGAGTCGATCACATCACCTGATCATACGCAAACACCAACAAATCTTCAGGATTGTCTACACAGATCAGACCACAGCTCAGCCCCGCAGCTGAAACTTTTACATATTTTCCTCTTGCTGTTCTTCTCCGGGTCCCATTGCCTTCTTCGGGATTTTCCCTGTTCAGGCTGAAGCAGAAAGAAAACAGCCCACGAAAAAAACACTTTTTTACAGGGCGCAATGCAGCGAGTCACAGACAGAAAAATACTGAGCAGCACCCAAGACACACCGCGTGCTGTCTGCCACGACATGGCAGCGAGAGGCACTTGCGCGTCAGTACCGTGACACCCGCCATGCCCACACGGCACACAACACACGCAGACTGCGGGAGCAGAATACACAGGAAGCAGTGCGCAGGGTCGAAGCAGGGCAATAAAGTGACCAGGCTAAACTACACAGGAAAACTCCTTCTCCTGTGGGCTTTCCTCGCGGGCGCACCCCGGGGAAACACTCAAAAAAAGCACTGGCAGAGAAAGAAGCGTCCAACCCGGGGAAACCCGAGACATCAGCCCAAGAAGAGCTCCTTCCCGACGGTCAGAAGGATCATCACGAGCACGATAACACGGAGCACGCCTGCGCGTGCGCCTATCGCGAAGCGCACACCGTATCGTGCTCCCGTCATTGTGCCGAGTGCGAGGGCAAGGCCAGGCACCCACAAGACCATGCCTTGCCAAACAAAAATCACAAGAGCAGCGGTAGTGTACAGGGCAATGACGAGGAGCTTGAGGGCGTTCGCCCGCACAAAGTCATAACGCAGCATACCGCCGAGAACACCGAGGTAGAGGAAGCCTACTCCTACTTGTAGGAAGCCGCCGTAGATCCCGGTGAGAAAGAGCAGCACTCCGCTAAAGGGACGATCACGCAAGCTGAGCGCGGCGCTGTCTTGAGATGGCACCATGACGGATGGCTTCCAGACCAAGAGCACCCCCATTGTCACCATCGCAAGCAGGATGACCGGAGTGAGGGCTTCACTCGAGATACGGGTCGCGGCAAATGCCCCAAGCACAGCGCCTACCAGGCTTGGCAGTGTCACCTCTGTCACAGCCGAGCGCTCTAAAAGGTCATGTTTCTCAAAAGTCGCAACTCCCACATATGACTGCAGGGCCACGCCTACTCGGTTTGTGGCGTTCGCCACGTCTTTGTCCATTCCCGTAAGGAAAAGCGCAGGCAGGGTGAGAAGAGAGCCGCCACCAGCGACGGCGTTCACGAACCCGGCGCCAAGACCGGCAAGCACGAGCACCCCAAGTTCGATCAGACTGGGATCTGCACCGTTCATCTGGGTTGCGTCCGCTTCACACCTTTCGCCCTGTCTTTATGGTCTTGGTCGAGCAGACACTCTTGCGCCCCTTGCTCTGGCAAGAAAGCAGCAGAACCCATACTGTTCACCTGTTTTGCCCTTGCTGTGCAGTCCGGAGCTGCGCACTGCGCGGCTGTCCTGGTTCGTAAAGGGGTGACGCCAAACGGGAACCAAGGGCTCGCGTACTTGGGCGACGACCGGCAGGCTTGGCGCTGCCTGCAGTGCCGGGGTCACCTTCTTGAAATTCTTGGGGTTCTTGCGGTCGGGCCGATTGGGCCCGGGTTGGCTGGGGTCGATCGAGCCACCATTCCTGCAAGTTCCAGGTGGGAAATTCAGAGTACAGCGTAACCCCGCGCAGTGCAGTGTAGTGAGCCAGCACAATCGGAAGCTGATAGAGCGGCAACAGGGGGATATTGCGGGCCAGGCGACCGTCGGCAGCATTGTAGGCCGTTGCCCGGTCTTTGGCATCGCGCTGCCGGGCGGCATCTTTCAGTAATGCGCTCATCTCGACGTCCCGAAAGCCGCTGATGTTTGGCCCTGCGGCGCGTTGGTCGGGGCCGGAGCACGGACTTTGATCGTCCAGAAAGCGCAGGCCATCCTGGGCTGAGAGGGCATCTCGCGCAGACGGGACAAGGGCAATATCGTACTGGCATTTGCGCACTCGATCGGACAAGTCGCGCGCAGATACCCATTCAACCTCCAAGAGAATGCCGCTTTCTCCAAATTTTGTGGCAATAAACTCGGCGGCTGCCTCCTGCAGCGGGTTCCCCTGCGCAACGAGCAGGGCAAACGCGAGCTGTTGCTGGTCTTTGCTCCATACGCCTTCGGCGTCGAGCGAAAAGCCTGCTTCACCCAGCAGACGTTCTGCCCGTTCCACGTCATGCTCATAGAGCTGCCAGTTCGGTAGATACTCGGAGTTATGAGAGCCGTAAAAGACATTGTGCACGAGAGCGGGGAAGGTCCGCCAGGCGGTGTCTCCTCCGGAAACGCCTGCTCTCCCAAACACAACTTCTGCGAGTTCGGCCCGGTCGAGCAAATAGCCAATCGCTTGGCGCACATCGAGCAGGTCCAAGAAGGGACGGGTGGTATTGAACACAAGTTCGTCTGCAGACGAACTTGGCGCAAGCAGGAGGTCAACGCCGGCTACAGCGGCAAAGGCCGGGGCAATGCGTGCGTTCTGCGTCTGATAGACAACCTGCACTTCCCCAGAGCGAAGCGCTTGCGCTTGCAGTGCGGGTGATTCCACAAAAACAAACTCGACCCGCTCAAGATAGGGCAGGTCACCCCAGTAGTTCTGGTTTGGGACGAGTGTGAGACGGGTGCCGCGCTCCCATTTTTCCACACGGAAAGGGCCCGAGCTAAAGGGCACGGTCGCGAGAAGGGCAACAGAGAACTCGACGCTCTCGAGGGCAGCGCGCTGTAAAACAGGCCGGGTTGGAAGGGCAAAAAGTTCGTTCCATGCTGTGTGCGTCTCGGTGAACTCAAGCGTGAAAGAGCGTGCGTCTTCTGACACGTCCCGTAAAAGCCCGTCCCGGATCTTGTCGTATCCCTCTTTCGCAATGGCCTCATTCCCGGGAGCCAAAATTTGATCGAGCGTGTACTGAACGTCTGTGGCGGTGATGGCAGTTCCATTATCCCAGACAGCGTCGGGCCGCAATGTGTAGCGGACCGCGAGGGGAAGAGAGGAGACAATTTCCGGCAGACGTTCGAGTAAGACTGCTTCCGGGTCGCCATCAGGCCTGGACCGAGTCAGGGGGGAGAGCACAGGAGCAAGCAAAAGGGAGGTCGCGGAGGATTGTCCTGCACTCGAGTAGAGGTTGAGGGAAGCAGGCTCTTCGTCTAGAGCGAAAACTACCGTACCGCCCGGAACAGGGGTTTCGGAGAGGGCTTCGTCGCCTTGGTCACTTTCGGAAGAGCGCCCCTTCACGAAGAGAAGCGCTGCACACACAAGAATGAGAACAACGGCGACGACGCGCCCAAGAGAAAGCCGGAAAGGAGCAGGTGATCCTTGAAAGCGCGAAAAAAAAGACACTGGATCAGTTGAGACGCAACGCCAAAACGACGGTGGTAAATGTAAAGATCAAAACAGCCACAATGGTGATGCGATCAAGATTCCGCTCAACGACTGTGCTGCCTGAAAACGAGCCACCTCCGCCAAACAGGTCGGAAAGCCCGCTGCCTTTTCCTGAATGGAGAAGAACAAATGCAATAAGAAAAGCCGACGCCATTACATGGACTATGCCGACCAAAATGTTCAAGGTGGTACCGTTCATATCAGAGGCAGTCTAGCCCGTCTCTTCTCTCTGGCTCCATCGCCTTTTGTTTCACCAGGTGATCTTGACTGTGCCGGACAGCATCTTCCACCATAATGCGACAAAAGCCTGTGTTATTTTCGGCGATTCCCTGTGGGAGGACAAGGGGACGTTCTCCTCTCCTTTACGAGCTTTCAAACACAGCTGAGACCAGGCAATAAAGAAAGAGAGCTTGCGTTTTCCGTCCTCAACCTGTAATTGATATCGCGCTCTCATCAATCCAGATTTCTTTGCCCCAGCCCCACGTCTCTCACCCTCAACAGAAGGAAATTGCCCTCCGGCGATGCTCTTCCCGACCATCACTTTCGCGGTCTTCTTCTTATTTGTGCTCCCCCTGCATTGGATCACACGCCCTTTCCCGCTGCAGTGGCGTTTCTTCATGCTCGCTGCCGGCTATGTCTTTTATGGGGCAGCTGACTGGAAGTTTTGCTTCCTCCTTGCAGGAAGCACACTGCTCAACCATGCCTTCGGACAGGCAATATCCCAAAGCACAAGTCAACAACGCCAAAAGTTCTTTCTGACGATCGCCACAGTCTGCAATCTCGGCATACTCGCATGGTTTAAGTACTACGGTTTCTTCGCGTCCTCTTTTGTCAACATGTTCAACACTGTGGGGATAGACCTCGATTTCAGCATCACGGAGACCCTGCTGCCCATTGGTATCTCCTTTTACACTTTTCAGGGCATGAGCTATGTCATCGACATTTACCGTGGGACGACACGCCCGGCGAGTCTGCTCGATTTTGCTGTCTACTTGTCTTTTTTCCCGCAGATTGTGGCGGGACCTGTTGTGCGTGCCTCCGAGCTGCTTCCCCAGTTCGGTCGCCGCCCGGATCCGCGGCGACTCGACGGAGCACGTGCCTTTTGGCTGATCGCCGCGGGACTGGCAAAAAAACTTGTGCTGGCAGATTTTCTCGCGACTGGAATCGTGGAGCCCGTCTTCAGCACCCCGGAAGCCCATTCTGCAATAGACGTGCTTGTGGGAATTCTGGCCTATGCCGTACAAATCTATTGTGATTTCAGCGCCTATACCGACATCGCAATTGGGCTGGCCCTCTTACTCGGCTTCAAACTCCCAGAAAACTTCGATGCCCCCTACACTTCGGTTTCCCTGCAAGATTTTTGGCGCCGCTGGCATATGACTCTCTCCCGCTGGCTACGCGACTATCTCTACATCCCGCTCGGAGGATCACGCGACGGCGAATTCATGACACGGCGAAACCTGTTTTTGACCATGCTCCTCGGTGGGCTCTGGCACGGTGCAGCCTGGAATTTTGTGATCTGGGGGGCCTGGCATGGCGGCATGCTCGCGGCAGAACGAGAACGGGCAATGAGGCAAACATCAAAACAACTCGACACGCCAAGACAGCGTGCACAAGCACGCCTCCGCACCTTTGTCCTCGTCTGCATCGGCTGGGTTTTCTTCCGAGCAGAATCCCTGGGATCGGTCTTTGCCCTATTCTGGCGACTTGTGACAGGCTGGACTACGCAAACCCACCTCGTCACTCCCGGTGTTCTTCTCGCAGTCGCGATCGGTATCGGCGCACAATACGTGAGAAAAGAAAAAATCGCCTATGTGCTGCGCTGGTTCTCGCATTTTCCCACATGGGCACAAGGGGCGGCACTAGGGGTGGTTTTATTGTTTATCGACACACTCGCGGCACAAGGTGTCGCCAACTTTATCTATTTCAGGTTTTAAGCAGGTTCTGGTGACATGACCACTCCTCTGACCGGCCGGCCCTCACCTGATCAACCGAGCGCCGCTGAGTTCGCAGTACCGGAAAATGCCGGCGGAAAAGACTCCGTGTCACAACACCCTGCCACCGATTCTGCCGTGCGCTCGGAGCAACACCAAGATACCCGGCATTCCGCCAAAGTGAAACGCGCACCAATGAGCGCGGGACACGCGGTAATTGTGGTCCTGACCGCGTTGCTTACAGGAACCATCTTCAATGCTGAAACCATCGAAAAAACCGCAGATGCCCAGAAGATAGGGCTACAACGGGATATCGCGCTCTTTTTCATCCGGCCGCTTGCGCGTACAAGTAAAACTTTCGGGCTTCACATCCCGAGAGAAAAACTCGAGGAACTCTTCGGACAAGACGACGACCTCACCTCTTCACTCCAGGACAGCAGTCAAGGAGCCCAAAACAAAACTCCCGAACCGCATACCCCAGAAAACACAAGCGAGGAGGAGCCGAAAGAAAAACCCATTCCAAGCTGGGCACTCTCCAACATTATCTGGGTTGGAGGCGACTCCACCATGATCGACCCCGCGCCCGCGCTCGCACGACTTCTCGATAACAATCCCGACACGGAATGGACGATTTTTGCGCAGGCCGCCACAGGCATCGTGCGTTCTGACTATTTCGACTGGCAAAAAAAGATGGAACAGGAGATGGAAAGTCACAACCCGCGTGTCGTTGTGATTGCCATTGGCGCGAATGACGGTCAAGCAATCCCTGACCAAACACTGGCGAACCCGCAGCGCGGGCATCTCTCCTTTGCAAGCAACGAATGGAAAGCAGAATACGCGGCGCGCGTGGGAAAACTCATGGATTTTCTCTCCAGCGAAGGTCGGCCTGTGCTTTGGGTCGGACAACCTGTGATGCGAGATAAAAAACTAAACGAAAAAACACGTCTCATCAACAAGATCAGCAAAGCAGAAGCAAAACAGCGGCTACATGTCACCTTCGTGAGCACCCAAGCGCTCTTCACCGACAAAAATGGCCACTACAGCACATATCTCAATGACAAACAGGGCGCAAAACGCCAGATGCGTATGGCCGACGGCATCCACTTGACGCAAGCAGGAGCAGAATTTCTCGCGCGACACCTCCTGCCATTGACGCTCGACAAGTTCCACTCAGCCCCTACCCCTCGCACAAGCGAAACCTCACCCCCTATTCCTGCAGCCCGATAGACAAAAAAACTCAGGGAAAAGCACACGCAAAGGGCCCAGTCGAAAGAGCCGAGTCGAAAGGCGCTGAAGCAGCGCGTGCACGCAAACCTGTCACACGGAAATCCCCACACGGCACGTCGTAGCTGCACCGCTCCCTTCCGGGGGAGTGCAGCGACGACATGCCTGTCCAGAGTCCCTGTTTATCCAGCTATTGTCCGGTTGTCCGCAAGATTTGCTCCCGCGCTGTTTTCTCGTGTCGGGAGCAAGCGGAAAACTCACCAGCCGGTCAGAATCATGGAGAAGTCTTTCGGGTCAAGCGAGGCACCACCGACAAGCGCACCGTCAATGTCGGGTTGGGCCATAATCATCTCGACATTGCCAGGTTTCACACTTCCGCCGTATTGCACGCGTAGCGCCGCAGCGGCAGTGTCTCCTGCTGCTGCGGCAACAACTTTGCGGATAAGCCCGCAGGTTTCCTGGGCGTCTTCGGGAGTCGCGGTCTTTCCTGTTCCAATGGCCCAGATCGGCTCGTAGGCGATCACCATCTGTCCGACCTGCTCTGCAGAAAGGCCGGCCACGCCTGCTTGTACTTGCCGCGTGACTTTTGCAGCGGTTTCTCCGGCTTCACGCTCTGCTTCGGTCTCGCCGCAGCACATGATGGGGGTCATGCCGTTCTTGAAGACGGTCTCGATCTTCTTGCGCACTGTCTTGTCGGTGTCTCCGAATATGGCACGCCGTTCCGAGTGTCCGACAATCACAAAGTCGACCGCGAGGGCTGCCAGCATTGGCCCAGAAATAGCACCTGTATAGGCGCCTTTTTCCTCCCAAAAAACATCTTGCGCACCAAGGCGAAAATGCAGCTTGTCGGCATCGAACACAGTTTGAAGGGTCCGTAACACCGTAAAAGGCCCACAGATGGGAATCTCAACACGCTCAAAATCGGCAGGGCGCAAGAGATAGTTCAGTTTTTGTACAAACTGCAACGCGTCATGCTGCGTTTTATGCATCTTCCAATTTGCTGCAATGATGGCTTTACGTCCCATCCCAACTCCTCATCGTATTCCGGTCGCCGCGTGGCGGCGCAACCGAGAAGAATCACCCGGCACCGGCTCACAGGGAAAACTGTAAACCGGTATGCCAGATTTCAACGGCGGAGAGCTTCCAGGCCGGGCAAGTCGCCTTTCTCGAGCAGTTCGAGTGAAGCACCACCCCCTGTTGAAAGGTGACCGATTTCTTGCGCAAGACCCATTTTTCGCAGGGCAGCGGCCGAATCACCACCGCCTGCCACAGTGAACCCAGGGGCAGCAGCAAAAGCCTCAGCCACAGCCCGCGTGCCGGCATCAAACGGAGGGGTCTCGAAAACCCCCATTGGACCGTTCCAGAGGACAGCGTTTGCCCGCGCAATTCTCTCTTTGAAGAGCCTGACAGTCTCGGGACCAATATCGAGGCCCATCTCGCCCACAGGTACCTCGCCAGGAGGACGCAGCACAGTCGGGACACCTTCTTTGATCTTGGCTGCACACACCACGTCGATAGGGAGCAGAATCTCTTTTCCAAGTTCTGCTGCCCGGTCGAGCGCGGCAAGGACATCAGGCACACGTTCTTTTTCCACAAGGGAAGAACCAACCGTGCCTCCTTGCGCAAGGGCGAACGTGAAACACATCGCTCCTCCGATCAAAAGGGTGTCAACCTTCTTGAGCAGGGAATACACGACGGCGAGTTTGTCGGAGACTTTCGCCCCACCCAAGAGGGCAACGAAATTCGAGGGGGGGTCAACGAGCAGACGAGAAAACGCCGCAACTTCTGCCGCGACAAGCAGGCCCATGCCATGTTCGGGAAGAATGTCGCACACCGCGTCCACGGAGGCATGGTGACGATGACACGCGCCAAACGCGTCGTTCACATACACATCGCCGAGCCGGCCCAGAGCCGCGGCAAAGTCAGGGTCGTTCTTTTCTTCACCCGGGTGAAATCGCAGATTTTCGAGCAGGGCAACTGTCCCACTCTCAAGCTCATCCAGTGCCTTCTCGACTTCTGGCCCGATCACACCTGGCAACAGCGCGACAGGCGCGTCCAGCAGGCTTTCCAGGGGTTTTACCACGGACGAGAGCGACAAAGCCGGCACGATCCTGCCTTTTGGTCGCCCGAGATGGCTCATGAGCACAACGCGCGCGCCCTTCTCGCGTAATGCATGAACGGTAGGCACAATAGAACGCAAGCGGAGATCGTCAGTCACGACACCATTGCGCAAGGGCACATTCAGGTCGACACGCAGTAAAACCCTGGTACCTGACACGACCGGAAGGTCATCAAGCTCACGCAATCTTCTGCACCAGTTCTACCAGACGGTTCGAGTAGCCCCACTCGTTGTCATACCAGCCAAGCACTTTCACCTGATTGCCCATTGCCTGAGTCATCTTCGAGTCGAAGATGCAGGAGTGCGCGTCGCCCACAATGTCGGAAGAAACCAAAGGATCCTCTGTGTACCTGAGGATACCTTGCCAGCGGGACTGGCCTGCGGCCTTGGCGTATGCCTCATTCACTTCGTCTTTCGTGACCTCACGCGAAAGTTGTGCCACAAAGTCGGTAATCGAGCCGTCGGGAACCGGCACGCGCAGCGAAATGCCATCGAGTTTTCCGGCCAGCTCAGGCAGCACAAGACCGATCGCCTTGGCTGCGCCTGTGGAAGTCGGGATGATATTCACGGCAGCAGCTCGCGCCCGTCGCAGATCCTTGTGGGGCAGGTCCAAAATGCGCTGGTCGTTGGTGTAGGCGTGCACTGTCGTCATAAAACCGGAGACCACGCCGAAGGTTTCATGCAACACGCTCACAAGAGGAGCAGCACAGTTTGTTGTGCAGGACGCATTCGAGACGACAAAATGCTGCTTCGGGTCATACTTGTCTTCGTTCACTCCCAAGACAAAGGTTTGGTCCTCCCCTTTCGCGGGAGCCGAAATCACCACACGTTTTGCCCCTGCCGCAATGTGGACAGCCGCCTTTTCACGCTGGGTGAAAATGCCGGTGGATTCGATCACGACATCGACACCGAGGTCCCCCCAGGGCAACGCTGCAGGATCGCGTTCAGAAAAGATCTTTATTTCCTTGGCAGCAACCTTGATCGTGTCGTCCGTCGCCGTTACCTCATCGGCGAGAACACCGTGCACTGAATCGTATTTCAGCAGGTGAGCAAGTGTGGCAGCGTCAGTGATATCGTTCACCGCAAGAATGTCGACATCAGCGCCACTTTCTTGCACAACCCGAAAAACATTCCGGCCAATGCGCCCAAAACCATTAATCCCGATCTTGATTCCCATGCCCAAACTCCTTCTGGCCATCAGTCAGGGGCTCTTGCCGGCAAAGGGACAACCACAGTTACCCACTCAACCGTCTTTCGTCCTATTTTCATGCCTATTCGCAGGAAGACGCGCTTCGATCCGCACGTCGCATTCCACGCGCACGCTTGCCGCTACTTCATTGCCACGCGCGCGCACGCCTCCCGACCGAACGCAGAGCGCAAGGCCACGAGACAACGTGACACGGGTCGGTTCTCGCAACACGCAAAAAATGCTCTTTCCTCAGACTCGCTCAGAAAAAGGCAATAACGGGCAATAAAGCGGAACGACAAAAACGCGTCCCGCAGAAGTACCGCACACAGAATAGGCAGAGCGCAAGCCGATTCCAGCACAAGTCATGGCGCTCTTCCCCACTCTGCGTCTTGCCTCTCCAGGGAAACAGGAAAAATAGAGGTAGAACAGCAAAAGTCACGGGCAAAACACAGACCCACTGCAGTAGAAACTAGCTTGTATAGGCAAGATGAGCGACGCGGCAGAGCGGGAACACGGCCCTCGGCCCACTTCCCACGGCCCTCACACGGCCCTCACACGGTTCAATTCCCATTTTTCACCATGACACCCTCGCTCCGAAAAAGCTCTCGCATCGCAGGAATCAGTTGTTCAGATACTTCAAGCAGATCAGGATTCACGCTCAGCACAAGGCCAGGCACTCCCCACTCTTGTTTCTCGCCCAAAAGCGTAGTAATCCTGACATCTTTCATGGGCGGGCCAGTCAGCACTGCAGAAAAATCCGCGTCACTCCAAAGCACAAACGAGGTTTGGCTGCCATTCCATATTGCAACCCCGACAAAATCTGTACCCACGATAGGACGCACGTCCATATCCACTCGCAAACGCTTCGCAGAACTTGTGATACGGACGAACTGTTGGAAAACCAATGACATCGAGCGCTGTATATCAAAAGGTAAATAGAGCGCGCGCTTTCCCTCTACGAAAACGGGATCCGCGCCTGCGAGTTCATCTTCATCAAGAGGTTCGCCGGCCACAAAAAGATCGTACACCACAGGATCGATTCGGTGCGCGAGCAAAATGGCCAGGGTTTTCCCGAGATCCATGGCAGCGGCTCCTTCGGAGAATTCCTCTCCGGGCCAGAAAAGGCCGATTTCCCAGGCAGAAAGGCGCCAGCTGGGCGAAAACTCATTTTGCACAAGATCAAGCACTTGCTCGAGATAGGCATAATTGTCGACATAGTGGAACTGATGCCCGTCAAGCTTCGTGTCCTCTTCGAGGGAAAGTGCCGCGAGCGAATCAAAAAAATCGATCGATCGCGTCACGCGGTGAGACCGCATTCTCTCCACAAAGATCTGATTGTCCTCAGCAGGCGAAAAATCTCCTCCTTGCACAGCAAAACGGCGGGAAAAAAAGAGGTTGTAAAATTCCCGCGCCGCCTCCAACTCCGCCTCATTGGCAAAGACATCTTCTTCCGGTACTTCTCCCGCGTCCTCACCCGCGTCCTCTCCAGGAAAGGGGCCTTCAGCAGGAGCAACACTCGTAACAGGAACATCTCCGGTTGTTCCGACCCTATTGTCATCACTTATTGTGTCGCTCGGCACGGTTTCTTCTTTTAAGTAATCAAAAAAATTCTCCGGCAAAAGCCGAGAAACTAAAACATAACCGTATAGTGCCGGATCAAATCCACCATCGATCACAACAAAAGGAATATTTTTCTCTTCCGATATCTCCCGCAATGCCCCAGCAGCAACCTCGGCAAGCTGTGCATACTGAAGAAACGTTCCATCCCAAAAGGCAAGATCATCAATATTTCGCTCAATGGCGTACCAAAAATTTTCTGGCGAACCAAAACGGTTCGCCACATCAATAACAAAAGAACGGTACGCGTCGAGATCGACAGGCATGCGAGAGGCAACAAGCGTGTCTTTCGAGGCTTTTTCCTGCTCTTGCGTATCTTCTTCAGGAGTTTTCCCTAGTTTTTCCACGGAGTCTTTTCCGCTGCTGTCTGCATCTGCGTCGCCCTCGCCATCCTCCTCATCCTGGCCCTGCACAAGAGACAACTCCGAAGCAGAAACAGTCCCCTGCCCAGAGATTGCCGGAAAGTTTTCTCCCGTCTGCCCTGCACCCTCTTCAAAAGCGTGCACACTGGCATCGGTCGCCCAACACTGTCCAACACGTACACGGAACAGCACTCTGTAACCGTAACTTTGCGCAAGCGCGACTTCTTCTTCGACGGCGCCAAAATCACGCTCTCCCCGTACGGGCTCCACGTCGCACCACACAATCTCACGTACCGTCACACCACCTGCGAGAGAGCGAATTCGATCATCAAACAGCGGTAAATGATCTTTCGTCCACTGCACCCCAAGCAGATGAAACTTTTCCCCGGAATCTTCTATCGAAACGGGAGAAAAACCCTCGGAGCCATTCCCGTCTGCGCATCCACTTGCAACAAGAACAAGTAGGCAACAAAAAACAAGAAAAAGCGGCTTTCCCGAAGACAGACGCCGAGACGAACCCCACCACAAACAACGCGACCCGGCACGAGGGGCACGGCAACTTCGGGAATCCCATAAGAAAAACGCTGTCTTCCAGCGTGACAAAGAAACAACAGAAGTCAAAAATACAGTCAATATATTCTCGTTCTTCCGTAGATGTTTCTCCCCTTGATTCTGTGCCCAGTCCGGCATTTTACCCCCTCCCCAAAAAAGACAAACACGCAGTATCGCGCGCGAGTGCCTCTGCCAAAATCAGAAAAGAACACTCCTCAAAAAGAATACTTTCCCAAAAATACCCTCGAAAGTACGCGGATAGACCTATCGGAAGCGTCTCCCCCACGCCCGGTCCTCTGCATCCAGCGCCCACATGCCTCCCCGCGTTTCAATGAGAGTTCCTCCTCCGCGTCTTCGGTATTGATCTTCGTATTGATCTTCGGTATTGGGCTACTCGGATTGAATCTTGAGGGGTTTCTCACCAAACAGGAACTCGTAAGAACTGCACGATCATAGAGATTCGCGTCACTTTGCCTGCGAGTACGCTCTTCGTGCGCCATAGGTCTCTCTGCTTTTACGCACACTCTCACAAACTCCTCAGCACAATGTCGAGACACTACAGCACACTATTAACATAATTAATGCGATATATTTTCAAGAAAAACATTGCCAATAAGGATAAATATCCTCAATTGTCTATATATCATAACATTAAATACCCTATCGCAAGTTCGCATACGCATAGCAAATACAGTTTCCTCCCCCCGTTTCCTCTCCCGAAAAGCCCCTCTGCCACAACTTGAATGCCCGCTCACTCCCTAAAAACAACAACCTTTCCCGCTTTCCTGTTCCACGAGTCAGTGCCAACAATGACGAGCAACCCCGACTGCACAATCCCACACATATGTCATAGATATGATGCGACACATACAGAATTTTGATATCGCCGTACACGATATTCGATACTTCTCCAGATCGGGTTTCGTCACCCTCGTTCCCCGGCCACCATGCACTTCACCTCTGTCGGCTCATGGAGGTGTGACGCGGGGCTCGTTGCCCTCGGAGCAACCTGCGATGGCACAACGGCAAGTCTCGCCGGCTCGAGAGGCCGCGCGACCACAACCAATATCCTCAAAGCACAGCTCACACCAGGTATAGACACTCCCATACCCGACAACCTCACAGCAACAGTCAGCGAAAACCTGACTCTCACGTTCTCGCCCCCGCCCGAACTATTTTACGAATGAGCTGCGCATCTGCCTCAAAAACCAAGCGAAACCAATCTCCAACCTGCTTCTTGGCAGGTTATTTCCAAATTCCCGCTCATGCTGTCCGCCTTTTCCGCCGAAAAGTGTCGCAGCGGGACGCGTCGCACACCCGGCTCTCCCCCGCTCGGTAAGGTCCTCGCGCGCCTGTCTTGCTCATACAGAGAGCAAAAGATAGCCCGAGACAGTCAAAGGGGATGGCAAGTGGCGATTGTCGACGAGATCATCGTCGATAGAGACGGAACTCCAACACCAATAACCGTCATCGAGTGGAAGACACTTCCACTCTCGGAACAAATCCGCCTGATTAGTGAGAAAAGAGTGGGTTTTTTCGCAGGCGGCAATGAAGTGCGTCCTCGGGAAGCATTGTCTTCCTTGAAGAACTAACTCTTAAAAAAGAAACTTTTCTTGCGGAGCATCGCACCTTGACTTCTCCCAAGAGCAGACAAAAAATATCGGTAAACGCCGAAAAATATCCACACTCCCACCTCTGCAAAAGCCCCGAAATGCTGCAATTCCTCGCTTCCCAACCACTCTTCTCAAAGAGCCAAAAAACAAAGTCGGTGACACTCCTGACCAGTAAGCCGGCAGGCAAAATCGGCAGGAAAAACAGAAAAACATGTTCCAGCCGGTATTCTCCTCTCAGGCGGACGGTCCCGAAACCGGACTCTCCGCGTGCCGGCTTTCCCATGCCGGATACAGTACCGTCCGCTCCCCGGAACTCCCCTGAGAGAGGTAAATTGTGGCTGAGCAATTCGGCCCCCTCGCCGATTTTATTACCCCATTGCAAAAAGCCCTGACAACACGCCAGGCCACTGCGCGTGTCTGGCAAAGAGACCACACTTTGTGGCGGGAAGATCCCACGGAAATCACCGACCGCCTCGGCTGGCTCTCCGTCATGGCGCCTATGGCCCAAGGCGCAAAAGAGCTCATGGCCTGGGGACACACAATCGGACATAACTATACTGATGTCGTCATCATGGGCATGGGAGGCTCAAGTCTCTTCCCCGAAGTCCTCTCCCAGGTCTTCCCCCCAACACGTCTTCGTGCAGGTGCGGGTCCCCGCCTCACTTTGCTTGACACGACAGATCCACAAGCAATTGCCCGTGTCGCACACACCCTTCCCCTCCCCACCACGTTCTTCATCGCCGCATCAAAATCAGGCACCACTATCGAAACAACCAGCCAGCTCGCCTATTTCTGGGAGATCGTGGGAAAAGGCGAACAGTTTGCAGCGATTACCGACCATGAGACGGCCTTGGCGACTCTCGGACGGCAACGTTCCTTTAACCGGGTTTTTGAAAATCCATCCGACATCGGCGGCAGATTCTCTGCGCTCTCTTACTTTGGACTCGTTCCCGCCGCCATTCTCGGCATAGACATCTCGACAATCCTGGACGGCGCAGTCGCGATGTCGCGCACAACCCACATCGACGATCCGGCAGAAAACACAGCGCTACGCCTCGGGACATTCATCGCCGCGGGAGCCCAATCCGGACGTGACAAGCTCACGATTGTCCTGCCAGACGCGCTCGCCCCACTCGCTGTCTGGATTGAACAGCTCGTCGCCGAATCCACAGGCAAACACGGGACAGGGCTCATTCCCGTGATCGACGAAATACCTGCCGCGCCGCAAGACTATGGAAACGACCGAATTTTTGTTCTCGTGGGAAACAACGAAGAGACCTCCTCCCGCCTCACAGCAGAAGGTCATCCCGTCCTGCTCCTGCCCTCCGATTGCCCCTCCACCCAAGAAGACACACCATCGAGCACACAAGGCAGCCCAACACCTCTCACGCAGACAGGAAGAGCGCTTGGAGCCGAGGTTTTCCGTTGGGAGTTCGCCACAGCAATCGCAGGTGCAGCGATGCAGCTAAATCCCTTTGACCAGCCTGATGTGGCGGCATCAAAAAAGACAACACTCGAAGTGCTCCATCATGGGCTCCCAGAAGTCGCACACACGCCTCTCTCGGAGCTGCTCGCAACAGTAAACCCAGGCGACTATCTGGCACTGCACGCGTATGTCGACCCAAACTCCGACCTTGTGCCGAAGCTTCACACCGTACGCGCCCACTTACGGGAGCAGCTTGGAATTCCTGTGACCTTGGGGTTGGGCCCTCGTTTCCTGCACTCATCCGGACAGTTGCACAAGGGAGGTCCTGCGACAGGCGTCTTTGTACAGGTCATCACGGATGACACTGTCGAGGCCATGATTCCCCACCAAGAATACGGATTTTCCACATTGAAACGAGCACAAGCCGCAGGAGATCTTCTCGCTCTCCACGCGCTTGGACGACGGGCAGGTCGTGTCAAACTGGGGGAATTGTTGGAGAAAATACCCGGCGAAGCATCTGCTGCGACAGCGCACACGTTTTCCGCCTCACAAGAGAGTACGCCAAAGATCTGAAAACAAGACGTGCCCCATCTCTTGACAGCACAGGCAATGGGGCCAATTCCTCTTGCCTCAGGTTTTCTCTTGCACGAAAAAATCCCGACTCTTCCAGACCTTGCTCTCAGGCTTGCTCGAAAGGCCTCTTCTGCACAGGCGAGAGAGCAGAGGCGGAGCTTTCTCTCCTTCTCCTCAAACTCTCTCCCAGGATCTACACAAAATTCGCGGCATGTGTCATGCCCTCTTTTCTCCCGACCCACTTCGGGAGCGCGCTCGCGTCCTGCTTCCACCTGCAAACTCACGATTGTTCGTTTTGGCGGGAAAGAGGGGCGACGAGAACAGACAATACGATGAGAGAGGCGAGAACGAGGCTACAACGGAACGACAACGAAGAAGTACAACGGAACGACAACGAGAGGTGAGAACGCAACGACAATGAGGGGGGCAATGCGACAACAACGAGGGGCAACAACGGAACGACGATGAGGGGAATTATCGAGGTGGCCCCCTATTGAAAGAATTATGTCTCGGGTTTCTTCTCCCCCATTTTCTTCCCAGTGTTTGTTTCTTTTATTCTTCCCTTACTACGTGTCATCTCACTCTCTTTTTCCAATTTTTCCTGCGCGTTTCTCGCTTGCGCTTCCAAAGAGGCAAGGACTTCTTTTCCCGGCACGTGGGCAGCTGCTTTGTTGGCTTTTTGCAATTCTGCATAGACCTCTTCACGATGTACGTCCACATGCCGGGGAGCGCGGATACCAAGACGCACTTGATCCCCTCTCACCTCAAGAACAGTCACCACGATATCGTGACCAATCATGATGCTCTGGTTGGGTTTCCGGGACAAAACAAGCACCGGCACTCCCTCCGTGGCGGACCGGATGGATCAAAATAACAGAGCACATAATACAGGCATTCTGCATCCGCAGATACCAATTTTTGTTAGAAAAATATGCCGTTTTCAACCCAATTTTTCCGTCCGGTTTTCATTTTTTTGAAACAGATAAGTACTCACATTATAGACTGGAGAAGAGAGAACAATCTGAACTGCTTCCCCGTTTTTCTCATTTACTACAAGCGGGCCCATAAGGTTTACAGTGGAATCTTCCACATTTTCTCCCACAGTAACTATCACAAAAACATGGGCATCTTCCGCATTTTGCAGGCCAAGACGCTCTGCCATATCCACGCCCATCTTCACCACATAGTCGGGGAAAAAAACTTCAGGTGATACGACAAGAAACTCGAGCTGCTCTTCTCCATCGATGCTCGTAAGCAAGAAGAAGGGGCTCGACAAGCCACCCCAGTGCTCAATACGAAAATTGTATATATCAGAAAAACCAGGGATACCTCCGGAAAAGTGAAGCGTCGTCCCCATTAAAGATGGACACGGAAAAAGCAGCGATTCAGATTTTTTACTCATTTTCCCTCGATTCTTGAGGGTGTTCCCGAGACATATTCATCCTGTCTTATCAGGAAAAAACGTTAACTATCGAATAAAATCCACAAGGGATGGCTGTATCACTTTTGCAGAAGCAGCAAGTGCAGCCTGATACGCTGCCTCTTGAGACCGCAATGCCATGACTATTTCAGCCAGGTCAATATCCTCGACTTCTGAGAGCATCTTCTGGACAGTATCTTTTTTGCTCTCTGTATTCTTGGAAAGTTTGTCAATGCGATTAAAGCGAGCACCAATAAGACCAAGCGCATTTAGCATGTTGTTCTTTTTTGCATCTAATGCGTCAAGATCCTCCAGAAGAGCACTTTCATTCCCATGAAGATCGGCGACAATTTTGTCTAAAATAACAAAAAGAGATTGCTCTTCTTCGCCAAAAATACCCGGCCCATCCAAGCTCACCTGTACGTGAATACCACGAGAGACGGAACGCGTGATAGCCTCATTATTGCCGAGATAATCACCATCTGGACCATATGCTTCTGTTGAACTAGAGGTCCCCGCAAAAATAGGTTTTCCCAAGTAAGCAGTGTTCGCCAGCGAGACAAGCATCTCTTTAATAGTAGAAATTTCAGCGGAAATCGCATCACGTTCAACACTCGTATTCACCCCGGTATTCAGCCCTTGGAGCACAAGTTCACGTGCCCGTCCAAGCACAGAAAGCGCACTGGTCAACGCGAGGTCAGCCGTTCCCAGCCAGTTTTGCCCATCTTCCGCGTTCCGTAGGTACTGTTTTTGACGCGCAAGTTCTGCGCGAAAACGCATCGCCGACAAAGCAGCAGACGAGTCGTCTGAGGGGTTTGCCATGACTTTTCCGGTAGAAAGCTGCCGTTGCAACTCCTGCATCTTTTGTTTATTGGCATGAAGCCCGACCATCACCGTGTTACTCAGCGACCGGCCCGTCACCCGGATACCCATTTTCTCTCCCTTTCACGTTCTTTTCACGGTCACAAACTTTTGTCTCTTTCCTCTTCCCGACCTTCCCGGTTCACGCCACTTCTGGGCACTTCCCAAAAAAACCACTCGGAAAAATCAAAGAAAAAACCGAAAAGATGACAACACTTTTGTAGAATCAGTCGCATCCCGAGAGCATTATCGAGCCAAAGACAAGAGCGTCCCGAGAAGCTGGTCTACAGTACTGAGAAACTTGGCAGCCGCCTCATAGGCACGCTGAAAACGCACCATATTCGCCATTTCCTCATCCAAGCTCACTTCGGCAGCAGAAGACCGGGCCGCATCCACTTGACGCACAAGGCCGTATTGCACGTCATAGCGCCGATCAACCGCGCGCGCCTCAACCCCAAAGTCCACAATCATGCGACGGTAGCCGGCATCTATTCCCTCGGTCTCGGATCCCACTTCAGCGAGACGCAAGGCGTTCTCCCCGTTGAAGGCCGCATTTCCGAGTCCTGCTGCCACAAGACGCGGATTCTGGGCCACGTCAGGATCCACCTTGACCGACTTGGCATCTGTGCCCAAGAAAAAAGTCCCTGATTCTTTCCCGTCCAGGGTGTAGGTATCATTCGTTCCCGCTACGAAAACGTGCATCGCGTTGACAGAAGCCACGAGTTCTCGCGCAACCTCATCAAGCTGCCCTCGCAAACGTTCGATCAGGCCAGGAGCAGTATTGTCAACCACCTGGAGCATCGCTCCAATCGCCCCTGTCGATATTTCGACAGGCAGGCCGGAGACTGCAAACTCCACCAGAGGCGGTATTCGATTCGTGTTCATGTGCACCGGCATTGCACTGTTGTTGTTCACAACCATTGCTCCGCCCAGGAACAGGTTCATCTGCCCATTCTCACCAGGGCGAATCCGTAAACCGGTCTTTTTTGCCACTTCTTTTATCAGGAGATCACGCTGGTCCAGCAGATCGTTCACTCCGAGCTCTGACATGTTGGCGACCTCAATCGCCTGGTTGAGGTCGGCAATCTGGAGAAATTTCTCTGATACTGTAGGAACTTCTGCCTTCAGCCTCGATAAAATCGTGTCGCGCAATACGTCAAGATCAGCGTCAACTTCTCGCAGCGCAGCTGCAAGTGTTTGGCCGCGTTCTACCAAGACCTGACGAGCAGACACATCGATAGGGTTATTCGCCACATCGTCCCACGCGTTCCAGTACTCGCTCAGGAGTGCCTGTATCCCATTCTCCCCAGGCTCATTAAAAAACGACTCAACGCTTTCGTGCACTTGACGCAACTGTTTCAGCTTCTCGAAACTAGAGTGTTCTTCCAAGGAACGGATATCGAGAAAAGCATCCCGTATACGCTCTACACGAGTCACGTGCACGCCACTCCCACCACGTGCTGCTACTGAATACACTGCGGGCACTGCATTTCCGCTTGTGGCAGACATATCTACTTTTTGGCGGGAATACCCCTCTGTTTCAGCGTTCGCGATATTGTGACCGGTAGTTTCCAACCCTTGACGTTGTGCGTACAAAGAAGAAAGAGCGATATTGATTCCGTAAAAATCCGACATCTCACACCTTCCAATCGAGGAAGCAGGCACGGTTTCTCGCGCTTCCCGACGGTCCACCATGTCGGGCGTATACCTTCTCGTCTCCCGGATCTTGCTCTCGACCAAACCCGGCAAGCGCTTGGCGTACCGAGTCCGTGCCACGCAAAAGCAGCTCTCTGTTTGCCTCGACAGCCTCTTTTACTTTGGGCACAAGATCTGCCATTACTGACTGATGGTCCGCAAAAACCGTCGCCCATTCCGGTGGAGAAGCCTGGCGCAGCGCCGACAAAGTGCACTCGCCGTGTATGCCTAGCCGGCCCGCAAATGCCTCGATAATACGCCGGCGATCCTCCTCGACCCGGTGCGCCTCCTCAGACACTGCCTCCACTTCTCTCGCGGAGCGTTCCACCCAAGAAGACTGTCCGGTCGTAAGGACAAGCCGTTCTTCCTCTAACTTAAAATGCAAGAGTTCAATTAAGTCTCGCTCACGTCGCAGAACATCAGACACTTCAGTGAAATTCACTGTGCCTCCGCTCGATCAGAGCCGGACACTGGCAAAGTCGCCAGAGCACCGATCCTGCGTCCTTGCAGAACACACACGCGTTCGCAGCGCGGAGCGAGAGATCCCTCTTCTATCGCGTCTTGCCCGTTTCTTCCATCTTTCTGACCATTGAGGTGTCGGAAGATCCTGCCGATCACTAGAGCAAGATCGACGCAAAGGCCAAAAAGGCCAAACGACGCGCCCAGTAAAACACAGCCGGCGCTCCGTGGTCCAGCTGCCTCGCGCGAGTGGAGAAAACAGCTACTCACCAGGGAAAGTGATAACGAAACCGATGAAAACATCTCGTCCACCTGTTTCAATCCTCTTGCTTGCCGAGGACTCCATTTCCACACAAGAATGTCTCAACACCGTGCGTCCCACCCTGGGAAGCGAGGACAAAATCCTTGTCCTCATCGGTCATGACAACACAAAGATAAGCGCTGAACTGGAAAAACTATCCTGGTTAAAAACAGTAAGGCAAGCAACAAACAGCAGTATTCCCGACTTCTTCGGGGCGGCCCTACACGAGTGCAGCACCGAACTCGTCATCTTCCTCTCCCCCAACACCATTGTCCCACCACGCTGGATCGCCGACCTCACAGACGCTCTCCGCACAGGGGCAGCAGCAGGCCCCTGCATCACAGGGACACTCGAAGTACCGACTGCACAGGCAGTCCCCGACGCACCAAAAACGTTCGACTCCCGCTCAGAATTCCGGTCATTTGCCCGAAAGCACCGGCAAACCAACGAATCTCACGCGACGCTCCCACTCCCACCTCTTTCGCTTCACCCTTCATGTGTGCTCACACGCCGAGCAGAAACCGAACAAGCACACGCCATCGTGAGCAGACACCCAGAAAAAATCAAGACCCGTGACAACTATGTCACAGCTCTTGTCGCCGCTCTCACCCAACAACCCACAGAAAACCAAAACACCAGACACAGCACCACGAAAGACACTGGAAAAAAGCACGAAGCAAGACGTTCGCTTGTGCTGGCAAACAAAGTGCTTCTGCTGTTGCTTGTGCCCGGAACACACCTCAGCCTGGGCCCCTCCAAGAAGAAGACCGACTCTTCGATTCTCCTTTCGGCCTGCATGATCGTAAAAGATGAATTCGACAACCTGCCGGATTGTTTTGCCTCACTCGATCGGCTCGTCGACGAAGTCGTGGTCTATGACACCGGATCAGTCGATCGCAGTATCGGAGTATGCAAACTCGCAGGCGCGCATGTCGTGAAAGGAAAATGGGAGGACGACTTCTCCAAAGCACGCAACGCAGCACTCGATCTGTGTAAAGGTGAATGGATTCTCCACATTGACGCCGATGAGGTGATCGAATGTAACAAACGCCGACTGCGTGGACTGCTCGAATCCCCGATCGCGCCAGACGGCTTTCTCATGCCAATACGGAACCTCGGCTCCGAAAGTGGGGATCAGTACGGTCTCTATACGGAGCATCGCGCTCTGCGTATCTTTCGCCGGGAACGGGCCCAGTGGACAGGATCTCTGCACGAACAGGTGATCGCACGAAAAGGCCAGCCTGATTTACGCGTCGGACAAATAGGAGAGGCTTGGATCGTACACACTGGCTACCGGCCTGACACTATTGAGGCCCTCAACAAGCAAGAACGCAATCTGCGTCTCGCGCAGACCAGCGCCGACAAAGACGACAAGAATATTCAAAACATCTTGAATCTTGCCCGCAGTCTCGCGTTCGCAGGGAAACAAGCAGAAGCGCTCACCCAGTACAAACGGGCAGTGGAAAACACGGATTCTTCCTTTTGTTTGCGTAGCGCGTACAAGGGAATCATCGAAACAAGCCTCGCACTTGGAAAGCCAAAAGACGGCCTCCCCGTCATAGAAAAGCTGCGTGAGATCTCCGCACAGCAAGGCATGGCCAACTATCTCGAAGGAGTAATCTGGCTTAATCTCGAAGACCCCGACCGGGCGCTCGATTGCTTTGCACAAATCGAGGAGAGAGTCGGAGACGAAGACTGCGCGTACCCTTCGGTGCTCGCCACCATACAGCGTGGAGCTGCAATGGCGGCAGCAAAACGCTGGGACGAATCTGTTGAGGCATACCTCGAAGCGGCAGAAAATTCGGGAACAGAACTTGCAGTCTGGGCGGCCCTCGCTCATTCCTGCCGGCAAGCAGGACACAGCATGGACAAAGCGGCAGGTCTCGTCCCAGAAGATCGCACCACAGCAGTGATGGCACAGCTTATCCCTGCGCCTGCAAGTGATGCCGAAGAGTTCCTCAAAGCACTCTGGGAACAGCGGCCAAAAAACTCTGGGGTACTCGCAGGTATTGTCAAACTTTGCCCAATGCTCGACCTTGAACATGTATTTGAGTGGACAGCTCGTCTTCGCATTTCCGGCGCAGACACACACTGCCCACTTATCACACGCGCAAACAACCTCGGTGCTCCTGCGGACGAACGCATTCGGGCAGCAGCACTCGCAGCAGGCGCCTTTCACGACAAACGCGCAGAAGAATCATTGCGCCACAGTGCGCCCCTGATCGCAGAAACCGACTTTCCCAGCGTACTCTGGCAGATAAACGAGCTTGCTCCCGCCCTGCTCGGCCCGTTTGTCTTCGCCGCTGCCACCACACCACACCGCATGTTCTCGCTCGCGCTGGCATTGGAGGAATTTGGCGCAAACGAACAGGCCGAAACTCTCATGACCCATGTGTACGAGAACGCGGGAGACGACAAAGAACTCGTCCTGCAGGCCCAAGAGTGGATTTACAGCGCCCCTGATCCTGATCCTGATCCTGATCCTGCCCCTGTTCCTGATCCTGCCCCTGTACGAAACATACTCGTGCAGGGTTCCTGAGCGAAGCCCTGCCGTTTTTCCGCACTGCTCCACTCATGCAAACGCTGCGCAAGACGATAGAAACACGAGTCGCAGCACTCATGCTGCTGCCCCACGGATGGGGCAACAATCCGCAACAATGCTCAAGGAGGAGACCGCCCTATGGGCATGCAAATCAACCACAATATCCGGTCGATGAACGCGTTCCGGAACCTGAATAACAACTCCAACATGTTAAGTAAATCCCTGGAGAAACTCTCCTCGGGATTCCGTATCAACAGGGCAGCTGACGACGCAGCGGGCCTCGCTATCTCCGAAAGCCTACGGTCACATATCAACGGCCTGAAAAGGGCGACGAGTAACGCGCAAGACGGCATCAGCGTCATCCAAACAGCAGAAGGGGCACTGAACGAGACACACGCATTGCTGCAACGCGTACGTGACCTCGCAGTGCAGGCGTCAAACGTCGGTGCCAACGACCAGAACGCGCGAGATGCGATTGGCGACGAAGTCCAGCAGGCACTGAACGAGATTGACCGAATTGGTCAAGCGACCATGTTCGGAACGACACAGCTAATCCAAACAAACCAGTCGTTTACCTTCCATGTGGGCGCCGGAACACAAAGCTACAACCAGATATCCGTCTCCATATCGAGCGCCATGGCCCAGTCAGGTCTCGGCCTGACTGCAGCATCGGTTGTCGCACAGATCACGGCAGGATCTGCCGGGATCCTCGCCAATATCGACAGTGCAATCACCACAGTGTCGAGTATGCGAAGCAGGCTCGGTGCTTTCCAAAACCGGCTGGAAAACACAATCTCCAACCTTTCGGTGGCAGCAGAAAACCTGGCCTCGTCAGAGTCCCGCATTCGAGACGCCGACATGGCTCTCGAAATGGCCGGATTCACACGAAACCAGATTCTGGTACAAGCAAGCACATCCATGTTGGCGCAAGCCAACTCGTCACCACAGTCGGTCCTCCAGTTGCTCGGTTAACAGAGGCTCGCATAGGCCGGGCGCCGATGGACAAGCGCCCGGCCCGTAGGAAACACTCCGTTCGGGAAGAGACCTCTGGCCAGAACAGCATTCGACCGAAACATCCGCCCCAGACAGCACCCGATCTCAGCTCCAGCCAAGTAGATCCGATCCTTTTTTCCTTCAAAACAACACGCCAACACCCTACGCGAAGAAAATACGCAAACGTTCCAGGCGGGAGAAACGCGTACACGTCTCACATGAGGAAAGCCGGACAGGGCAGTCACAGCAGCAACCCTCCCCGACATCTCTCACAAACCCACACACCTCCACCACCGGTCTCCCCACAACCAGGTCTCCTCGAAAGAGCATTTCACAACTCCTTTTCCCTGCTTCGAGAAACGACAACGAGAGCGCAAACACTCGTCCCTCGCACCCGTTTCTCCTTCATCTCCTCTTCATCCCACAAACTGATTCATCCGTGTTCATTCCCGGACTGTCCCACCGAGCGCTACAGGATGCGGCGAAAAAAGCCGAGATTCCCAACCAGATGAGACCTTCTCGGTAAGAAAGGCCAATAAAGGCCTGAGAGACCAGTCTGTCCGAGTGCCTGAACTCGCGGGTCGAGCATTGTCGACACGCGTCGAGACGGGTCGACACTGGCCTGACACGGCACTCCATCTGGGGAATACGCGGCGACAAGAGCATTTCCTCATGCGGTCAGACATGCGCTCAGACGTACGGGATCGAAATCTGGAGGTGAGAATTGGCCACAGGTCTTAGCACTATTGACGGCCTTGTCTCAGGGCTCAATACCAGCTCAGTCATCTCTCAGCTCATGGCAATTGAGCGACGTCCACAACAATTTTTACAGCAACGCCTCGCCACTGTGAATCGGCGGATCGACGCTTTCGGTACACTCAAGGGCAGCACCACCGCGGTCAATAGTGCCGCCACCGCGTTGGACCGGGCGCTTGACTGGCAGGCTTTTACGGTCACTTCTTCGGACGAGACGCTCGCAAAGGCAAGTGCCGGAGTAAGTGCGCTCACCGGACGTCTGTCCTTCATTATCAACAACCTCGCCGAAGCCGGGGCATCCATCACAAGTGGTGCTGTCTCCTCCACCGCAAGCGTGGTGGCATCGGGAAACATTCTGCTTTCCAAAGGAGCAGATGTCCGCGGTTTTTCCTCTTTGGCAAACGGTGTAGGACTTGCCACAGGCAAACACACCATAGAAGTCACACAGGCATCCAGCGCCGCGTCAAAAAGCGGTACGGCCCTTGCTCTTCCAGTGACCATTACTGCGGGAGTGAACGACAGCATCAATATTGCCCTCGACGGGACACCCGCCTCCACCTACACAATTGCACCAGGCAGCTATACCACAGGAAACGATCTCGCGACGGCTGTCCAGACAGCCGTGGGAAACAGTTTCTCTGTCTCGGGCAACGGCAACGCACTCACCCTCACGACTGTCGATCAGGGAAGCGCCGCCACATTACAGGTCACGGGAGGATCCAGCCTGGCATCCCTTGGTTTCTCCACCGATGCCGTCGCACTGACCGGAACAGACGCAGTCGTCAAACTTGCGGGAAACGCCACAACCGTCACTGACGTGCGTACCGGGCAAACCGTCAACTTGAGCGACGGGAGCGGGAACACTCTTGCTGCCACTATCGGGAGCGGAGGCATCTCGATCGGCACGCTCGACACCTATCTGGTAGGTACGGGGACGGGGAGCATGGCCGATGTCGTGAACGCCATAAACGCCACGTCAGACAGCGGGATCACCGCGGCAGCGGTGCAGACCACCCCAGGCTCCTACCAGATGCAACTCTCCTCAACCACAACAGGTGCAGGATCAAATATCACGATAGACAGTAGTCAGTTCTCAGGCATTGGCAGCCTACAAACCCTCTTCGCCGGAACTGACTCCCAGATCACTGTGGGCACAGGCCCAGGGGCCTACACCTACGAATCGGCCACAAACGAAGTCAAAGGTCTCCTGTCAGGCGTCACAATCAGCCTCGCGAAAACGAGCGCATCGGTCGTCACCATAGAAGTAGGACAAGACAGCAACGGACTCGCCGACAAAATACAAAGCTTCGTCGACGCAGCAAACGCCGCCATCAATAGCGTCGAAACACTCAGCAAGTACAACACTGAGACAAGCAAAGCCCAGCCTTTAACCGGCGACGCCGTCGCGCGTCGCTTTCTTCAAGATATTTACAAATCAGTATCTGCGCAAATGGGTGCAAACTCCATCGGTAGTGCCGGCATGGCAGGAGTAAGTATCGAGTTTGGCGGCGGCCTGAACTTTAACCGCGAAAAATTCATCGAGGCCTTTACTGCCGACCCGCAAGGAGTTACCACTGTCTTTACCCAAGGCGGCACATCACCAACCTCGGGCATTGGCTTCTCTTCCGCGGGAGATCGCACTGTGGACGGCGACTATGCCGTCAACATCACCACAGCCTCCCAACAAGCCCAAACCACAGGAAGCGTTTTGGGAGGCGGCACCATTACAGCCGCAGAAGTAATCTCGCTCCGAATCGGCACAAACGAAGTGTCCTACAGCGCCTCTCCAGGAGAGACCCTGACAAACATCGTGAGCGGCATCAACAACGCAATGTCGCAAAAAGGGCTCGGCCTCTCCGCGTCCATCTCAGGCAATGCTCTGCACATCAAGTCGGCACAGTACGGCGCAAGCACACAGTTTGAAGTAAAAACCAACAATGTGGGCGCGGGGCAAACAGGCATTGCAACCATAGCAAACACCTACGAAACTCACTCGGGCACAAACGTTGCCGGAACCATCGGAGGAAAACCCGCCACAGGAATAGGACGTGTACTGACCGCAGACGCGACCGACTCACTCATGACCGGACTCAAACTCGAAATCACTGCCGCGTCACCGGTCTCGGGAACTTTCTCTTACACTCCTGGTCTCGCCCAACGCCTGGTATCTGTCGTCGAAAATGCCACAAACCCCGTCAGCGGATATATACAAACCCGTATAGACGGCCTGAAAAGCACTGTGAGCGACATCGAAACTCAGATCTCAGAATGGGATGACCGGCTTGTGTTGCGAGAACAAACCTTACGCAGACAGTTCACTTCGCTGGAACTCGCACTCTCACAAATGCAAGCACAAGGCAGTTTCCTCGGCCAGGCACTCGCCAACCCGTCTCGATCGTCCTGAAGGTAAAGGCCCGAGTCAAGACAGAGCAGAACGCGCACAAGACAACAGGAACGATTGACAGGAGATCGCATGTCACAACAGTCAGTACGCGCAAGATACATCAGAGACAGTGTGATTACAGCATCGCCTGCGCGACTACTCGTCATGCTGTATGACGCGCTTGTGAAAGACTTGCGCCAAGCCGAAAAAGCACTCGAAACCAACAATCTCGCAGTAGTAAACGAAAAATTACTGCACGCCCAAGAAATTGTCTTTGAGCTCTCCGGTTCCCTCCGACCCGAACTATGGTCCGGGGGAACATCCTTAGCCCAGATCTACGACTACATTTTGCGTCAGCTCCGCGAAGCAAACATCCAAAAAGACCCGGAGAAAATCAAGTTTTGCCGGGACCTCATAGAACCGCTGCAGTCCGCCTGGCGCGAAGCTGCCCAAGAAACAGACACCGGCCGGGAAAGCCAAGCCGTAATGTGAATCGTCCCATGAAAAAGCACCTAGTACCACCACACCCCCCTGCTTCTGCCACACCACCCGCCACAACCGGTGCCACACCCTGGGAAAAAATACTCGATGAATACGAAACCCGCATCATTGACATGCGTGTCGCTTTACGCACAGACAGCACCCTCGACGTGCTCCCCTTCTCCCCACCGGAGAACCCCGGCCCGTTTCCTTCATCCCTCACGAAACGGGCCTTCCGCCTACTCGAAGAAGCCGGAGCGGTCGAGACCGACACGCGCTACCACATGCGATCAATAATTGGAAAACTCCACAAACAGCGCCACAAACAAGTTCATTACGCGCAGACAGCAGACGCCTCCGACCCCTCGTTCCTCGATGCTCTCTCCTAAAAGACAGCCCCAAGCTGCCCTGCCCAACAGCCTTGCCCGCGTCCCTGATCACGCGCGTGATACCGACAGATCTGTCCTGTCGGTGCCACGCGCGGAGAAAAGGCGGGCATCCCGGCCTATGAAAAGCAGAATGCGCGCCGAAAGGGAAGAACAGTCCTAGGCACCATCCTCCACTCCGGTTTCATCTCAACTCGCAGCAATCGCATGGCGGGCTTCGAGAATTTCATGCCAGCGATGCAGGGATTGTTCAGCGTCATCGAGCCATTGCCAGCTGCGCGCACGATCAACTGAACGCAGGGTGGAGCCACCTGACCATGTAGGCAGAATATCGACATAGTAGCCTTCTGCGCCATACGCATTTGAACGATTACGCACCATGTTTGTGAGTCGGGAAAGGTCATCGTTCCGGCCTGCAAATGCGGCCTGAAAGGCACGGGTTGCAAGGAGCTGGGGTTCTGCCCAGATCGCTCCGGTTGCCTGCACGATACGTTCCCCTTCTTGCAAGGCTGCTTCTGCCTGTTCCGGAGGGGCGGTTCCGATGCTCGCGAGACCAAGAGCAATGTAACTGATCAGCTCTTCCAACTGGTTGTCGAATTTCTGATTCTCCGCAATCGCATCCCGTGCCATTGCCACGGCTTCCTGCGGTGAGGACCAGGCAACAGAGGCCGCGAGGTGGGCACGCTGACGAGCAGCAAGTCCGGGTTCCCCCAACCGCTCCGCGTCTTGCACTGCTCCCTCGAAGCTCGCTCGCGCCTGCTCAAAGTTGGCGTTCGACTTGTGCACGTCACCGACAACTCGCTGCCAGTGGTGTGCCAGTGTGTCCTCCGGGGCTCTCTCAAGCACATCCCGGAAACGTCCTTGGTACGAGTCCAGCATGGCCAGCGAGAATTGTGCTTGGCCTGCGTACAGGCCACCCTTCGCGAGGATCATCTTGAATTCTTCACGAGCAAACCCGAGCATTCCAGCAAAAATCCCGCTGTGTGCCCGCTGATACTCCAAGAATTCTTTTGCATCTCGAGGGAGAATTGGCGACCGTAGCACAGCAGCAAGCTCTGCCATTGATTCTTCGATCGCGCCGCAATGGCGCAGTGCGACACCACGCAGGCCGCGGCAGAACATACCAACCGGCGTTTCGCTTTGAATGATGTCATCATCGAAGGAGAGTGCGGGCCACATACCGGCAAGTGCAAGCCGGTCGGCAGTGGACACGAGGCGATCCGGTCGCATATCGAGATCGATCGCGATACGTGCCATGAGGGGAAAATCTTCGGCAAGACCAGGGATGTCCATCTCTTGAGCGTCTTGCATCAGTTCATTGAAATTTGCTTTAACTTTGTTTTTTAGTTCAGCCATTTCTTTCACCTGACCCATTCCTGTACGAAGAATAAGCATGATCTCAGGAGGAATGGTGGGATTTCCCGTATTCTGCGCAATTTTCTGCTGTCGTCCCAGCCAAGAGCGCAGACGATTTCGCATCCAATACGGTTCCCCGTCACATACCATGTCAGGGGTGGGCAAGGCATCAAAGGGGTGGCCTTCCCAATACCAGTGTGCAACTGTGTGCACGTGCTCGCCCAAACGCATCGCGATATCCGGTATTCCCCACATCAAAGCTCCGTCCTCAGGTCCTTCCATTACTCCTCCTTTCCCGCGTAAATCTCATTATAAAAACGGCTCCAGAAATGTACATTTTTTTCTGTGAAAGAGCCACCCACAAACACAATAACCATGTCAACTGCAGCGAAGACCGCCGCACACAGTTGGCTGCCACTCGCTTTCCCAATTCCTTGAAAAGCATAAGTAAAATATTTTACAATATGCGTGCCATATTATAAAATGAGAAATTTGCATACGCATAATAAAAATATTCATGCGCAGTGTAGGCGATCACATCAAAAAAGACGCTAGCGTATACAAAAAAGCTCTCACCACCCACGCTCGCCTCAGAGGCAACAAACACGATTGAGCCACAGGGTCCTTTGCGTACAACGAGGATACGCGAGGCTTCCTCCACCCCCAAGAAACCCCTGAAATTACCTATACCACGCAAATCCCAAGGATGCCGTTTCCCAACTCCTCGGCACTCAACATCCCACAAACACTTTTATGGACATATCTATACTTGAAGTAACTTTCTCTTGGAATTGACAAAACACACCCGTGCCACAAGATCAGGCAGTCTCACGAAACAAAATCTCTCCATATTTCCCGACATAAAGCGCAAAAACCGGCTCCCTGTCTCTTTCGTGCTTAAGACGGAAAACCCAAACCGCCGATACCCCAGTAAGCACGGAAAGCTCCTTAGCGCACACGGACGACACCGCCTCACGTCCCGCAAAAGCAGGAGCGGTCTTGCAGACTTTTCGTGTGTTCTTCACATGCAAACCAGCAAAGTTATATCAGTACAGTCAAGTTAACCACGCGGTATCCGGCCCATCCGCACCTCTCGACGCGACCTCTCGGTCCGCCCCGTCCACACACCTCGCGCACACCTCTCAGCGACCCGTCCCGTTCACACACTTCCGCAATACGTCACCAGCGTCACCCTATGGAGAGAGTGCATCATGCTGATCTCTGACCCCACGATAGAAATGGCGCATGCCGCCCTCAACGGCCTTGCCGTGCGGCGTCAGCAGATTGCCACAAACCTCGCGCACATCGCGACGCCTGGATTTCAGGCGTTACGCGTGGAATTCGAGAGCGCCTTACAGGATGCGACGGGTCACACGAAAGGCCCTGGGCCCTCCTTTGGTCCTGGTGCACATCTTCCCACAAAAGACTTTGGCCTGCCTCGCATGTGGGGCCACACATCGGAACCCATCGCCACTCTCCCGACCGGCGACCCCGACAAAGCAGACGGGAACAATGTCATGCCAGACGCGGAACTCATCGCACTGACTGATACAGATTTGAAACAAGCCATCATGGCAGATGTCATAGTCCGTCGGGTTGGCATATTGCGCAGCGTCATAAAAGGGTGAAGAAGATGGCACTTTTTAGCATTCTTTCGTCAGCAACGCAGACACTCAACCTGCACCGCACCTGGCTTGAAGTGGTGGGCGACAATATCGCAAATATCAATACAGTTCGGTCCACAGATCAGGAGGCGTACCGACCCCATTTCATCGTGGCACAAAACACAGGGTCAGGGGGCGCCCGGCTTGGGGGCATCGTGCGGGGAACGGACTCTATCGGAAAACTCGTGCACGAACCACAGCATCCCCTCGCCGACGAGAATGGGTACGTCCGGTATCCCAGTATTGATCTCCCTGGGCAAATGACCCAGCTGCTCATGGCGCAACGGGCATATCAGCTCAACCTCCAAACCGTCTCCCACGCGAAAGCCGCATATCAGTCTGCTCTAAGTATCGGGAAGTGACACGATGAACCCCGCCTCTTTGCTCTCTCAAGCGAATCCTTCTTCCCTTGGCCGCGTCCTGCCCCGACACCTCCTCCCCCATCAGGAAGGCAGCGTCGGTCACACGGGAGAAAGCAACGGATTCGCACAGGCTCTCAGCCAGATCGCAGAAATAGAACAAGAAGCCAACAAGCTCAGCCGGCTTGCCGCAACTGGCAAGCTCGAAAACGTACATGATTACACAATCGCTGCAACCAAAGCACAGCTCGCAGTCGATCTCACTGTTGTACTGCGCAACCGGGCAATCCAAGCCTTCAATGAGATCATGCGGATGCCCGTCTGATGGCCCAGTCCTTCCCACAGACAATCCCTGGCAAAGCCCGCTCCATGCTGGAAAGCCTCACCCTCAAACAGCAGGTCGTCCTGGGCTTGGCTGTGGTGAGTGTGATTCTCGGCACCGTCCTCCTGGTGCGATGGGCGTTCACCCCGGAGATGACACCCCTCTACACCGGTCTCACCCCGGAAGACGCGGGGGCCATCAAAACCCAGCTCGATAAAAAAGGTGAGCCGTACCAGATCGAGGACGGCGGCGCGACCATCATGGTGGACCGCACACGCATGAACGACCTTCGGGTTGAGTTGTCGGCAGAGGGACTGCCCCGCCAGGACAAAGGGGGGTATGCCTTGCTCGGGCAACAAGGCATCACCACCTCCTCCGAGATCCAGAACATGAACATCAAGCGAGCAATGGAAGAGGAAATCGCGAAAACGCTTGAAGCATTTGCCCAAGTGCACAAGGCAAAAATCCTGCTCGCGATTCCGAAACAAGTGGTGTTCGCGACCGACAAAGCAAAAGCCGGGGCATCTGTCACGCTTACCCTCCGACGTGGCGGGCGTCTTACAGACGGGCAAGTCGAATCAATCGTGCACCTCGTGGCGTCCAGCATCGAAGGGCTCTCTCCTGAGAGCATCGCGGTTTCCGACACTGAAGGAAACTTGCTCCACATGCCAGGGGAATCCCCGGGCACAGGAACTGTGCAGCAACATTCCCGCGTTGACCAGGCCGGCGTGTTCAGCGACACCCTCGAAAAAGACATTACGGCCCTTCTCGAGAAAGTCGTCGGTCCCGACAATGCAAAAGTCACGGTGGCCTCGGTGCTTGATTTTGACAAAACCAATCTCACCACGGAGAGCTACGAAACAACCGGCCCCGCCACATTCAACACTGTCGACGCGGAAGGCAACCAGATCACTGGACCGGCCCAGCGGAACCCTCTCGCAGAAACCAGCACAAGAGAGAGCTTCACCGGACCCGGAAATCAGGCCGGAGAGGTCGTGAACCCAGGCAGTCCGGTAACAGGCATGGAAAGCGAAGAAGAAAGCGTCTATACCCATAATAAAACCGAAGCCTCTTACCCGTACGAACGAATTGTCGAGCATAAAGAAAAGGCACCGGGAAGTATCCAAAGCCTATCAATTGCGGCACTCATCGACGATAAAATCGTACGCACACGTGCGGCGAAAACCGCGGAAAAAGACATCGATGACTTGTCAACACAAGAAGTTGCTGCCGCAGAAACAGCACTACGCGAAGACTTGACCCAGCTCATTCAGGCCGCAGTGCCATTCAACGCGGCACGAGGCGATCTGGTGAACATCGCGTTACTGCCCTTCGACACCACAACCGACGAGAAACAAGCATCCGATGCTGCAGCAACAGAAGCCGCCTCGGCCCGACAGGCCCTGTTGGAAACGATCCGCACCGCAGCATCAATCCTCATCACAATCCTGGTTTTGTTCTCCATGTGGCGAGGCTTCCGCCGCCAGGCCAAAGCCTGGAAGGCAGGAAGAAAACCGGTCACCGTCAATGTCGACATCGCGGAACTCGAAGAAGCACAACAGGCTGCAGGAGAGCTTCTCGCCGCAGAAGACAAAAAAGAAGAGAAAGAAGAAGAAGAAGAAGAAGAGACCATCACGCCACAAGAGACCTTGAAACAGCTACAAAAAACCCGTGCGCTGGAAGGTCAGCGCTTGCTTGTACGCGAAGAGGTCTCCGACTTCATTGACCAGCGTCCTGACGAAGTCGCCCAGTTATTACGTCGCTGGCTGAACGAGGAAGAGTAATGGTCTCATACAGCGAACTGCAGAACACGGAAAAAGCAGCTCTCCTTCTCGTGCAAATGGGCCCGGAACGCTCCGCCAAAGTCCTGATGAACATGAGGGATGACGAGGTGGAAGAGTTGATGAGCCAGGTGGCTCACTTCGATGAGTTCACCCCCGAAATGGTGGATCAGTGCTTCTCCGAGTTCCAAGAGACGATGTCGAAGTACAGCATCCACGGCAAGGGGGGCCTCGAGTTCGCGCGCGAAGTGCTCGCCACCAGCTTTGGAGACCAGCGTGCCGACGAAATCCTCGAGCGGCTGCGCATGTCGTCGCTCAACGCCCCCTTTGAATTCCTGCGCAAAGCAGACGCCCGCCAGGTCATCAGCTATCTACAAGAGGAACATCCCCAGCTTGTCGCGCTTGTGCTCGCCCACCTTCCTTCAATCCAGGGAGCAAACATCCTCGCTGCCCTGCCAGAGCGTATGCAATCCAATATTGCGCACCGTATTGCCACACTCGAACGCACATCCCCCGACGTGATTACAAAAGTGGAAAACGTCTTGAAAGCAAAGCTTTCCTCAGTTTTGACCTCAGCGGATGTCACAAGCGTGGGTGGCGTGAACCGTGTTGTCGACATCTTGAATCGTTCCGAACGCGGCACAGAACGCATCGTTTTTGAGGGACTCGACCAAAACGACCCAGAGCTCGCCGAAGAGTTGCGCAGCCGAATGTTCATCTTTGACAACATTGCCGACCTCGACAATCGGGCCATCCAAATGATCTTGAAAAATATCGAGACAAAAGACTTGGGAACTGCCCTCAAAGGTACAAAAGACGCCACAAAAAACAAGATCTTGAAAAACCTCTCACAGCGAGCGGCGCAAAACCTCCAAGAAGAAATGGAACTCATGGGGCCCGTGCGTATCAAAACCGTGGAAGAGTCCCAGGCAATCATCATCCGCGTCGTCCGCAAACTCGAAGACGAAGGACAGATCGTTGTGTCCAGAGGAGGTGAAGACTTTGTCACCTGAAACCGGAAACACCACACAAGAAAACACCCACAAAAAAGACCTCTGGGAAGAGCTCTCCCCTACAAACGAAGCAGGAAGACACCATGCCACTACAAGTTCCGGAAAAATTTTACGCTCTGAAGAACACCAAACCATCCCGGCACCACAGGTACGCCTCCCATCTTTCAACACAGAATTCCAGGACGCACAGCAAAACTCCCGGTCGAAACAATCCTTCAGCCTCGAAAACGAACGAGAAAAAGCCTCCGCTGCCCTGCAAGACGCGATAGACAAAAGCAAAAAAACAGGCTATGACAACGGATACAAAAAAGGCGAACGCCAAGCACAACAAAAATTTGCCGAACTCTCCGCTGCCCTACAAGAACGCGCCCGCTATGCCATTGCGGGACTTGAACAGGCGAAAACCGAGCTCGACGAGAGAGAACGCATCGACATCGACAAGCTCAGTGCCTGCCTCGCCGAAGCCGCCCTCACCATTGCCGAAAGCCTGGTCGGCCGCGAGATCGACACCGCAACACACATCGGAAGAGACGCAGTACGCAGGGGCCTCGCGTCAATCCCAAACCGCAAAGACGCCGTCGCACGACTCCACCCACTCGATGTCGAAACAGTAGGAGACTTGGCAGGAATTGCCCCCGGTCGCGCCGTAAAACTCGTCGCAGATCCGAGCATCGAACGCGGCGGAGCAATCCTCGAAGCAGGAATCTGCACAGTTGACGCACAAATCTCCACCGCAATCCGCCGCGCACGCGCCACGCTTCAAGCAGACGACGCGAGCGAGAACACCGACATTGAGGACACCAATGAGGACACCAATGAGGACACCAATGAGGACACCAATGAGGACACCAATGAGAACAGCGAGGACGACAGCGAGGACGACAGCGACAACAAAACCAGCGGCGAAGTCCACGAAGTCCACGAAAACGACCAGGACGAAAATCCCGGAAACCGAGCCGACACAGACGACCCCCACACCTTGGGCCACAGCACAGGTGCCGGGGAACACGCAGGAGAACAGGCCGGCCCAGTGCAGGTTACTGCGGGAGTGAGGCTGCATGAACCCCCCCCGGAGCAACCTGCACTGCCCGAGGCATCCCCGCTGCTTGAGGAGAGCCTGCAATGAGTCTTTCCTTCTCGACACGTATTGCCCGCCTCACCACCGCAATGAAACCGGTTCCCCAAGGGCACGTCACCCGGCTTATCGGCATGAATGTCGAAGTTGAAGGGCTTGACCTTGCAGTCGGCGACACGGTAACCCTGCTGAAATCAAGCGGACCGCTCATGGCAGAAGTTGTAGGGCTGCAAGGCGAACGGACAGTCTGTGTTCCCTATGGAGAGACAACCGGCCTGCGTAGCGGGGACGCCGCGTATTCCGAAGGCAAGCCCTTTACCGTGCCCGTTGGACACGCCCTGCTCGGACGTGTGATTGACGGGCTTGGCAACCCGATCGACAATGGCCCGCCACTCACGCATCTTGCGCGTGTCTCGATTTGCCACACTGTGCCAAACCCACTACGCCGTCAGCGTATCACCCGCCAACTTCCACTCGGCGTGCGGGCACTCGACACTCTTGTACCGTGTGGTCGAGGACAACGCATTGGCATTTTCGCCGGGTCAGGGGTCGGAAAGTCGTCTTTGCTTTCCATGATTGCGCGCGGCACCGACGCTGAAGTTTCCGTCATTGGGCTGGTCGGAGAACGCGGCAGAGAAGTACGAGAATTTATCGAAAATGATTTGGGAGAAGAAGGACTCGCCCGCTCCATTGTGGTCGTCGCCACCTCAGATGAACCGGCAATGATCCGGCATCGCGCCGCATTCACCGCGACACGCATTGCAGAATGGCACCGGGAACAGGGCGCGGATGTTTTGCTCATGGTGGACAGCGTGACCCGTTTTGCAATGGCGCAACGCGAAATCGGCCTCGCTGCCGGGGAACCTCCCGCCACCCGCGGCTACCCACCTTCGGTTTTTGGCCTGCTTCCACGCCTCCTGGAACGCGCAGGAACCGACGAGCAGGGCAGCATCACTGGAATTTATACCGTGCTGGTCGAGGGGGACGACATGAATGAGCCGGTCGCCGACACAGTCCGTTCGATTCTTGACGGGCATATCGTGCTCTCGCGAGAACTCGCGGCAGCAGGACATTTTCCCACAATCGACGTGCTCGCCTCAGCCTCTCGCCTCACAAAAGCCGTGACCTCACCAGAACAACAATCGCACGCGATCGCCTTCCGTCGTCTGCTCGCCGCCTACAAAGAAACAAAAGACCTGATTGAAATTGGGGCATATGCAGAAGGAGCAAACCCTCTCGTCGATCGGGCAGTCGCCCGCAAATCAGTAATGGATACTTTTTTACGCCAAGACCTCGCAGAAATTTGCCCGGCAGAAACCGCATGGCAAGCACTCCACACGGTGGTCAACACATGAAAAAATTCTCTTTTCGCCTGGACCGGGTGCTCCAAGTACGCAACGCACAAAAAAAACTCGCAAAAAACGAGCTACTCGCCGCCAACACTGCGCTCGCCATCACACGCGCGATCGTACAGAACCGCAAAACACGTTTGGCAGCACAAACCGCAGAAGACGCGGCAACCCCGCACCCCACTTCTGCATTCCAGCGAGCACGCGGCCGGCAAATACACGCAGCAGCCTCAATAGAAGCAGCAGAAAAAGACGTGCTGCAAGCAAGTACCCGTGTTGCACAAGCCCAAGCCTGCCATCACCAAGCCGCACAACGCGTCGAGAGCCTCGAACGCCAAAGAACACGAGCATTTTGCACACATCAAGAAGACGTCGCACGAGAAGAAGGCCGTTTTCTGGACGACCTGACAAACGCCCGACAAACACGCGCCCAGTTCAACGCCTGTCTCACAGATGATCAAAGCAACTAGCCCGGACCGGAACCCAAGCCGGCAAGAAACCAAACCGATTCACCCGGAGCCCAGGCCAAGGCCAACGGGAAACCCGCTCCACCAGAACACAAACCGGCAAAAACCCCAGAAACAGCAGACAAAAATGACACGAGAGCAGGTGAACGGCATATGACAGGGCATATCACGGGACACATCACAAGAGGGTGGCTCGCCTTCCGCGGAAAAATATACCCAAAGGGGTTTCTCCCCAGATCTCTCCCCCGCCACAGGCCCCCGACCCCAAAGACAGCACACGGAGCAGCACACCAGAAAGAATATACCGCAGACAAGCTGAGAACACACCTGCCAGTACACCACGGGCCTGTCATCGCAAAACTCGGAAACACCCCCAGCCACAGTCCTTCGAGCACCCTCGCAAACAGCTTGTTCTCTCCCCTGTTCCAACAGCTTCTTGCCGGGGAAACAGCACGTCAAGAGGACCTTCCGAGCACGCAAGCGCACGCACAAGAGCGCCCGCAAAAGGGAAGCCAAGCCAGTGTCATGGCGCACCTCACCCCAGTTTTCTCCCCTGTCTCACGTGCCGCGGCAGCAACCGTCTCGACCTCCGCCTCTACTGCAGAAGTGGAGACCCTCTCCCCATCCCTGTTGGCACGATCAGCACAGTCCACTTTGCCCACCAACTCCACCGCAAAAAAATTCCCCTTGGGCACGGCCTTTGACGGGTTTTTCCGCGAAAGCGGTGAGCGACATGGCATCTCACCAGCCCTTCTTGCTGCAGTTGCCCGTACCGAATCAAGTCTCAATCCCCGCGCGGTGAGCCCGGCAGGGGCACAAGGGCTTATGCAGCTCATGCCGGGAACAGCTCGGGAACTCGGTGTACGCGATCCTTTTCATGCTGCGCAGGCAATAGAGGGGGCTGCTCGTTATCTCTCGGCCCAGTTGCACCGTTTCGGCAGTGTCGAAAAAGCCCTGGCAGCGTATAACGCGGGACCCGGCAACGTGCTGAAATACCAGGGCGTTCCTCCATTTTCAGAGACAGAAAAATATATCGCCCGCATCACCACCATGCTCAAAGGCACCGCATGACCTCTGCGCCTGTCCCCTCTCTACCTGCTCCGCGGCAACAACGCAGGTTCTCCCAGAAAAAATCCCTCCGCACGCCGCTTCGTGCCCGACCCGAGGACAGTTCCTCTCCCCAAAGAGAAAACACAGCCGCAAAGAACACCGGAAAAAGAGCAGAAAAAACAACCGTATCGAAACACAAGAGAGAGCAAAGAGCCCGACAGGAGGCAAAAAACCAATCTGCATCCGGCCTTTCTTCTGCTGCTTTGTCCTCAGATTCCGCTTCTCACCCCAGCCTCTCCCGCCCAGGAGAAAATATGCGGGCAGACAAGTCAGGCACACGGTTCTTTTCGCAAATTGCCCTCTCACAGGCAAACCCATCACCCGCAAACCACTTGAAAAAGCCAGAAACCCGCCACACACCCCGCCCAACCCCCACACCAACAGGCATCTCCTCGTCTTTTACTGCTGCTGCACACTCCTCGGCACACGGACTTCTCCCCCAAGCAAAGCTGCTACCTCGCAATATACGCACCGACAATGCGCACACTGAAAGTACACGCACCGGGAATGCCTTAACAAAAGCAGAGGACCAACAAACCACTCCCCTCTTGCACAGGCGAAACTCCCTGACAAGTGTTCTCGCACATACGCCGAAAGAAACGTGGACAGCCAAAAACCATAAGGCAAGGCAAAGCCAACAGATCCCAGAAACGCCTTCCTCCCCAACAAACTCCCACACAAACCCAAGAAACACCATAAACCAACCGGAATTCCTTGCCTTCTCTCTCACAGACAGGCTCACAGACGGGAGTCATCCCACCCAGGGCACGACATCTGCCTTTGGGACACCTTCTCTGGTCGCCGCGCCTTTTTCGCCTGGAATGACAGCAACCTCCCCCGTCCAAAAGAGCAGCAGCTTCCCTGCCGCTCTTCCCAACCAAACTGCCGAATCACCCTCTGAACAGCTCATACGTGTTGTCGAACCTCTCATACAAAAGAGAGACGGCGTGTTTCGCGCGCATCTCATACTCCAGCCGGATGACCTCGGCACAGTCGACATCACCGTAGAAATAAGTGGAGACAGCATGCAGGTGCATTTCTCCGCAGAAATGCCCGAAACGCGCAAAGCCATCGCTGCATCTCTCCCCGACCTCCAACAAACCCTCCGCCAAAGCAGGAACCAAACACAAACAGATAGCGCTGCCTCCTCATCCGGCCTCGACATCAACCTCGACAACCCCGATCTCGACCTCACCATTGAAGTCCATTCGACAACACCTGACATGCAAAAATTTCAGGGAGAAAAGTTTTCAGCCCAGGACTTCTCACACAGGAGCCCCAGCCAAGATGCTTCCCTGCACAACAGCCTCACAGAAGGGGATTCCCCGCACGAGCAGTCCCCAAACGAGCAGTCCCCAAGCAACTCCCCAGACGAGCACAACTCCCTGGACGAGCACTCCCAAGACGAGCACTCCCTCAAAGGAGAGCAGCACGAAAACCCCGACATGGCTGCTCGAAAGCAACACCTTCTCGCAGAAGGCCGTGGTGGTCGTGCACCCTGGCCACAAAACACAACTGCCCATACCTTGGGCAAATCCAACAATGCCCGATCTTCCGGCGCCCCCCATCTCGACATCCTGGTGTGAGGAGAAACAATGTCCGCGCTCTCGAGCGTCTTCCCACATCTTGTTCCGCAAGCCGGAACAAGATCTTTCACAAGCAAAACTCCCTTCTTCGCAGCCCAACACGCGCTTCGCGCATCCAAGCCTGCCGGGTTGTCTCCAAGCAGTTCCGCTCCGCAATCCTCTGCCTTGCCGAGAGCAGTACCCACAGCATTGTCCAGAGCAATCGCTCATGCCAGGCAGGCAGGTACACGGTCACCCGGGGCATCGCCATCAGCAGCCGAACCGGCAGCCGGGCCAACACAAGCCGGCATCACAGCGGGAGGGAAACCGCCAGAAGCATCCAAAGATGTGTTTCTCCAACTTCTCGTTGCCCAGCTCAAGTACCAAAACCCCTCCGCTCCGGCGGACAGCACAGAGTTCCTCGCCCAGTCCGCCATGTTCACGATGGTCGAAAAATTGGAGGAGCTACGCGAAACCCAAGAAGCAGCGGGAAGCTGGCAACGCGCGCAAATGGGCACTGCCCTCATTGGAAAACACGTGACTTCAGAGACAAACGATGGCGACACGATTGAGGGCATGGTCACAGGGGCCCGGTTCAGCACAAACGGTGTTTTGCTCGTGATCGGCCAGAAGGAAGTACCAATTGGCTCGATCGTCAGCGTCGAAAAACCAGGAAACGAACCGCTCTGAACACAGGAGAAGATCCTCACGGGAGCAGCAGCTCTGTCTTCCCTGGAACCCAACACCCAAACAGCAACACCCCTACCCAACGACCCATACGCGACCACACCCAAACAGCGACACCCCTCACCGGGCTCGCATACGCGATCACACCGAAACAGCGACACCCCTCAACGACCCATACGCGGTCATGCACAAAGACACACCCCTACCCAATGCCGCGTACACAACCCCGCCCAACCTCAGAAAACAGGGAAAGAAAACACCATGCTACGCTCAATGTTTGCCGGAGTTTCCGGCCTGCGCTCACACCAAACTTTCATGGACACCATTGGCAATAATATCGCCAACGTCAACACCACCGGCTACAAAGCCAGCCAAGTCGTTTTCACCGACCTCCTGAGCCAGACGATTGCAGGAGCGGGGGCAGGAAACGAAAACACAGGCGGCACAAATCCCGCACAAATCGGACTTGGCGTTTCGATAGGAGCAATCCGCGGTTCCTTCACCCAAGGAGCAAATCAACTCACAAACCGCGTGACCGACCTCGCCATTCAAGGAGACGGGTTTTTCGCGGCCGCGAAAAACGGCAGAACCTTCTACACACGGGCCGGTTCATTTTCGTTCGACGCCGCGGGACACCTAACTGCCCCCAATGGAGCGATCATCCAAGGATGGCTCGCAAACCCCGGAACAGGCACTATCGACAACGCCCAGGCCATCGAGAACCTCCGCTTCCCCTTGAACCAAACCCAACAGCCAAAGGCATCCGATACCGTAGAGGCAGGAGGCATTCTCCCTCCCGACACCGCAATAGCAAGCAAAATCACTTCATCCATTCCTGTCTTTGACGTGCTTGGCCGGGAGCTCGTCATGGGAGCAACCTGGACCAAAACAGCAGCAGGCTGGGATTTTGAGGTCACAAACAACAGTGCAAACCCCGCGACTCCCATCGCAAACACCACACACACCTTCGACCCTGTCACAGGAGTTTTGACCTCAGAGGGAACGCTCGCCATCACGAAAGCCCAACTCGAAACAGCCTTCCCGGACTCCTCATGGGGTGGCGCCGGCCTCACAATCAACTTTGGGGCAGACACCGCCACAGGCCTACGCTCCCTCGCCGGCGCAAACACCGCCGCAGTCTACGCACAAAACGGCTACCGTACCGGCCACCTGCAGGCATTCTCAATCGGCACAGACGGCATGGTGACCGGCGCCTTCTCCAACGGACAAAACAAACCACTCGGCCAAGTCGCCCTCGCCCTCTTCAACAACCCCGCCGGACTCGAAAAAGTCGGAGACTCCTTCTTCGCGACCACCGTAAACTCCGGAAACCCCGCCCTCGGCGTCGCAGGCGCAGCCGGCATCGGCACCCTCGATGCAGGCACCCTCGAAATGTCAAACGTCGAACTCGCCCAAGAATTCACCAACCTCGTCATCGCTCAACGTGGCTTCCAAGCCAACTCCCGCATCATCTCCGCCTCCGACTCCCTCCTCGGCGACCTCGTCAACATGAGCAGATAACCCCCAAACCCCCAGGGCCCAGCCCTGGGGACCACCCTCCCCCCAAACTCACCCGACTCGCCTGCCCGATCAAAAAGCACCACATCCCTGCCGGCCGGACGCACGACCGTCTTCTCCACCGGTGTGTCCGCCGGTCCCGGCCTGCACGACCTCCGGACCTGCCTCTTCGCCGGCACCACCCCCGCCCGGTCCCTCTCGC
>Ga0209013_10000278_pt1 | contig 44613 bp, 32 predicted proteins | sample Cruoilmetagenom2_FD_187291 | JGI IMG/M metagenome (GOLD analysis project Ga0209013, IMG submission 187291) | Oil polluted marine microbial communities from Coal Oil Point, Santa Barbara, California, USA - Sample 2 (SPAdes) (version 2) | ecosystem: Environmental > Aquatic > Marine > Oil seeps ...
CCCTTTGAAGTTTAACTTCCCGAAATTAGCCAAAATATGCCCAGCAAAAGCGGTTGAGTTTTCAGCTTCCTCCAACACAGTATTATAGTTTTTACCAAATTGACCGGATAGGCCTAACTCTATATTTTTGGTTAGTTGGTAAGCAGCTCTAAGATTGAATTGCTTGAGCTCCTTAATGGAGGCATCGTCGGAAGGAGTAATGTCGTAGGAATACCGGGCAGCATAATTCGGACTTCCTTGTGGTTCGGCCTGATGGAAATACCCTACATTCAAGGTCAAATTCTTTATTCCAGTATAATCAAATTTGATTCCGGCATCATAATCATCCTCTAAGCCCACATAGTATGGCATCTGGAACCACCAAGAGTGAGAGGCATATTTAATAATTCCAAAAGGAACCTGAGTAACTCCTAATTTCATATAAAGGTCTTCATTAAAAGCATAACCAATATAGCCATGATGAATAAAATGTGTATCATCACCAGGGTAGAATCTGTATTCAAAACTAAAATCTACACCTGAAGAACGAGCATCTACATTCAAACGCCAAGTATCCCAAGCAAATTGAGGATCTGTTTTATCCCCGGTCCAGCTTTTATCGTAAATATTGTAACGCAAAGCTCCGCCAAACTTGACATAATCCTTTTTTACATCCTGGGCAACACAATCGACTTTCCCCAATATCAAAAAAATTACTACTAAAAGAAATATCCTTGAAGGAATATCCTTATACAATTTTCTAAAATTCATAAATAAATAATTAAGTTAGTCCGGAAGTCCGTTGGATTCTATATTTTCATCCAATACTATGTATACATCCTTTAGTTCATCTACCCCTTTCCTCTAACAACAGAAGAAACTACCAATTACCTATATCATTGGAAATTCCTATAAATTTGATCGTAATCAATCAAATTCCACCATTCTACAAAGAATTTATAAAAACAGAAACACCCAGCTTAGGACAATCCGGAAAAAATGCAAATAAATTAGCGGCAACTAAGTGTCTCTGAAGGTAAAGGTTGTGTATTTTATAATTTCAAGGTGTTTTTTGCAATGCGAGCCCAGTATTTTTCCTACATCAGACCTTGCACCACCATACTACTCACAATTTTCAAATAGAAAATACATCACGTATTACTTCTCATAAAAATCTAATTTTAGGACTTATGTAAATATTTTTAGATTTATCATATCTTGCTTTTAAGACAATTTCAATTCACATAACAACATGTGTATTTTCGGATAAATTTTCAATTTTCAGACCAATATATTTCCTGCCTAGTTCCTGTTTCCCAAAACAAAATCTACGTACTTAAATCAAAACCATCCCATAATTAATACAAGTATTAAAAAAACCGACAACTATTGCAGGCTCCTTTAAGATGAAAGAAATGGTTTTATCTAGTAACTAAATCCAATTTTCAGCCTAACAAAAATCATTTCGCAAGTACGGTAAACATGATTTGTTTCTGTGCGACAAATATAGGCGTAATTTCAGGAAATCCAAAATAGCTTCATTGAAGATCTATATACAGAAGTTACTGCAACACACTATAATACTACTACTAATAAGCCCCTCGGTATTTCAGATCTATCTATTTGATGAATTTCATCTCATCCTCAGGCATCATAGAACTTATTTATTTCTAGAGAAACTATTATTAATTACAAATTAATAAGCATTATTCTTTAGAAACAAAACGTGATCTAAATTTAAAACCATTAAAACACTGGTTACAGTTCAAGGTTAGTGGCAAAAATAAAGTACTCCTACCCTATCCGTTTAGGGATAAGGAATTACTCTATATTATACTGATTAGATCGACAACCTTTAAAAGGGAAAGCACGAGATTTTCAGTTTCCTCTACTATATTTTCTTAACGGGATATTTTCATCACATTTTTCCGAAAGAGATCTTGAAAAAACTAAAAAAAAGGTGGATTTTTCCATAAATAGATGTAGAGGAAATCTTCTTCTTACACACAACAATCAATCCAAAGATGATTCAAGGGATGATTGAGGTCCATTCAAATCCTCTTTTATTATATCTTCAGCAGTAAGCATTGGAGAAGCATCAAGATCCTCTATCTCCAACATTTCAACCAATCGATCTAATGATTCACCAATAATCTCTAATTTATCAGCAGGTATTCTTTTTAGCTTAACCGCTAATCTTTGTTGCAGAAGACCCGGAGTTGATCTAAGCACCTCATCACCAATTGAAGTAAGTGTAATCGTAGTTACTCTTCGATCCCCAGACTTTGGCAAGCGAGCAAGCAATCCTTTCTTTTCCAACCTACCAATAATCCCAGTTACCGTACTTGAGTTTAAGTTCAGATGATCCTTTATACTTTTTTGCGTAGCCTGATAATTTGGCGAGTTTTTTAAGTACTCCAAACATAACACTTGCGGAATACTTACTCCATAATTTTTCTGTATTTTCTTAGATTCCAAATTGATGGATCGAACAATCCTTCGAATTTTAATTATAATGTTTTTATAATCCATATCCCCACTTTAAAGTCATTCCTAATCTAACGAGACAAATTTAAAAAAATGTATTCATTTGCCGTAGTTGTGCCTAATAATTAATACAATCAAAATATAAAATTGTATGAACGGCATCAAATACCTCAGAAATATTCATCGAAAAGATAGCTATACAATGGCTTTCAATCCGCTGTCATCATTCAAGATTTCCCTATTCGAAAACGTGTAGTTTACTTACATGTTCGCAATCGAAAGTGGTTTGTTTGTTCTACTGGTGAGATAATAAGTCGAAATTGGGATTTACTTGCAAAAGGGGCTTGATATACAAAATAGGTTCGCTTCTTTTTTAAAAGAATTATTTGGACAATTACCCGATCAGTGGTAAAAGCCTGGAAAAATATTATTAGTTAGCAAGAGGTCAACTTAGTCAGCAAAATAAAAAGTATTTAAGAAAATATAATTAGTGAGATCATAAAGCATATGCTAACGAATGCAAACAGGCAGGTATATTACCTCAAATTTCTTTACACACATACTTGAATACCGTACTTGATTTTACTAACTATGCAAAAAATTAAACATGGAAAATTTTGAGTTGCCTCAATCGGAATACCCCATTGGCAAAAGAATATGGAAAGAGCTATCCTTTTTACTTTTTTTACTTGCTATCTTCTTCTTTTTTGTAGGATTAAATGTTGTTTATTTCACAGCTACGATAATCATGTATGTGTTACTTCTGTCGTTAAAACGCAATAGAATTATCACTCAAGTCATTTTTGAATCAGAAAAACAAGAAATTCATCTCCATTATTTCTATTTGATTTTTTTTAAAAGACATGAAATAATTCCCTACCATAAACTCATATATAAAATGAGCTTAAAACGCTTTGGATTTGGAGCAGCTACTCCCACCATGGAATTATTTAAGGGAAAAATTCTGACAGGAGAAATCAGAAAAGAAGGTAAATGGAAATGGGATGAAGAGATTGTTGAAAAAATTAATCAAAAGCTAAAATCCATTTGCTAAAAGACAATATCAAATGATAAAGATCTGAGAATTGAGGTATGATTCTTGATTATCCTGTTTAAGCAAATCCAATTTACTTATCTTTATCACATAAAATTGCCTGGATCTTAAACTTATACCGCATTAGACATTTAGCTATATATAGTCTGTTCTTATTAATCTTCTTCGGAAACTTATTTGAAGCGAACGCAATAAGCATTTCGAAGCAAGATAGTTTAGCTTCACATAAAAATTGGAGAGAATTACCAGATAGTACCATTATCAGAGCAAAAGACACCATTGTTTTTTTATTGGATACAGTATTCGAAAAAAGAACGATTCAACCAGAGGAGAAAAATAATTTTTATCATTCTATCCAACGAGGTGCATATAAAAATAAGTTCACCAAAGAGCTATACAAAATCTTTTTTGTATCACCAGATAAATTAAATCCAACCGATACAATCAATACAGAACGAAGCGAGACAGCCTTTGTTATTTACCAGGGTAAAACTATCCGAAAAATAGACATCCGTGTATTACAACCTTTTGGACCAACCCTTAACGATACTACCAGAACAGCAAATAGTTGGTTAGAAAAAACAGCCAATAAATTACACCATACAAGTAAAAGAGGACATTTAAGAAAACTGTTAAGAATAAATGCCGGAGATAAGTTAGATGCATATAACCTGGCAGATAATGAGCGTATTATTCGTCAACTAGCCTACATAAGAGATGCTTATTTCAGGGTAATTCCGGTACCAGGATCCCGAAAATATGTAGATCTTCAATTATGGGTAAAAGATCAATTTTCCTGGGGGGCAAATATCGATGTGGGTTCACTAAGCTCTACTGCATTCGAACTATATAGTAGAAATTTATACGGAATCGGACATGAATTCAGCAACAAAATCTCTTATCACTCTTCCAAAAGTCAAAAATTTGGATATACTGGAAAATATAAAATTAACAACATCCAAAGAACCTATATTAATGCCGCATTAAATTACGAAAACACATATGAGAAAGCCATCGTAGGAATTGATTTTGAGCGTGAATTTGAAACCTACAATACAAAGTATGCTGGTGGTTTAAGTCTATCGAGAACAATGCGCTCTAATGAGATATTAGATAATGATCCTATTTTAAATGAGATTCCTCTTGATTTCAACTACGGAAATATTTGGTTTGGACATTCATTTCCTGTCAAATCGGGAAATTTATTTGCGCGCCGGAGATTTTATCTGGCCGGACGAATAGGTAGTAGGAAATTTTTTAGGCGTCCACCAGTTGCTATCGATTTAAATAAATTTTTCCACAACCACACCATGTATCTATTGGGACTCAGCCTTAGTCAAATTCAATATTACAAGAGTAATCTGATTTATAATTTTGGTCGAACCGAGGATATTCCATACGGTTTTATGTCCCAAATAAATATTGGATATGAGAAACGCGAATTTACCCATCGCAGATACTTAGGACTTGATTTTCAAAAAGCAAGTTATATCCGTAAAAGCAGAAGTTACATCTTTAATCGCTTTGCCATTGGCGGATTTTTTAATTCACAACGATTCGAACAGGGAACTTTGATTGCACAGACAAAGTTCTTTAGTAGAATCAGGCAAATTGGTTCTCTTCGCTTTCGTAATTTTGGAGCTCTTAAATACACACTAGGAATCAGAAGATTTCCAGAAGAATTTATTGGATTGAATAATGGAAATGGAATTCGAGGATTCTTAAGCAAGGAAGTTAGAGGAACCCAAAAGGTAAATCTAAAATTAGAATCGGTTGCTTTTACGCCTTATGTTCTGGCAGGATTTCGGTTTGCATTCTTTAGTTTTACCGACTTAGGAATTATCGGTAGCAATAAAAGCAATATCCTAAAAGGAAATTATTATTATGGATTAGGTTTGGGAGTCCGTCTGAATAACGAGAATTTGGTATTCAAAACCATACAATTTCGTTTTGCTTTCTACCCAAGAGTTCCTTCTGATTTTAGTTCTACTGGTTATAGATTATCTGGAGAAGAACGTCCAAAATTCAATGATTTCAAGGTTTCCCAACCTGATATTATTCCTTTTGAATAAATGTAGCAGTTCAATATTTTTACTCCTAACCTATTACCCAGATAGTATAATATCCAAATGGGCGATACTCAGCCCGATTTCGCGAATGTTAACCGCATAAGGCAGCAACTATTCCCCAATCACTTATTCTCCGCCAAGGAGTAAAATCGAAAGCCAACATCAATATTTGGATATAATTTCCCAGCTCGGCAGATACGATCGATAGCAAGTTCAGAAATTGTTCGAAATCCTATTTGATAAGCATCTGAATTTTCTTTACAAGCTTCTGAATTCTGAATACAAATAAAATTACAAGTGGTGTTTTTTTTCTCGTTCAGTTTGAAAACAGCATGAGCCATAGAGGCAGAACCTGCAAAACAATCCAAAATAATATCCTTTTCAGAACTTATTTGTTCTAATAATTTTAAAAGTAGCTTAGTCGGTTTTGGGTATTTAAACGGTAATCCTTCGGGATATAATTCCTTTAATTCGCGCGTACCTGCTGCCGTTGTAATATCCTCAATAACAGAAGCAATAGGCTTAAACTCACTCTTTAATTCGCTTTTATATTTCTTCAACAAAAAGCGCTTTCCTTTTTCTTTCGGAAAAACCATTTTTCCAACCGCCATCCATTCCTCGACTCTTTTTTTCGAAAAAGCCCAGTATCTTCCTTTGGGAGGAAAATATTCTTCCCCTGTATTAGGGTTTATAATGGAAAATCTAGAGTTGGAATTTCCACTCGATGCTGTAGGATTATCAGGTATCCAATCTCCTTTAGCATCCTGATCGGGATTTGAGTAATTGGAAAAGTTCTTCTCTATACCCTTAAATTGAACCCTTGCAGCATCTTTGGCGAAGAGTAAAATATATTCGTGGGTACTTACAAAACGATTTCTACTATCATTGGCGATACTTCTATTCACCCAAACGAAACAAGCCAGAAAATTTTCCGCTCCAAATATCTCGTTACACACCAATTGTAAATTACCTCTCTCCGACTCATCAATAGAAATACATATTACTCCATCAGATTTTAATAAATCTCGCGCAATAACCAATCGCGGATACATCATATTTAACCAATTGGTATGCAGTTCTCCACTTTCAATCTGATTTTTCAAAATCGAATCTACCCTTCCAACATCACTCCTCTCCAAGAAATCAATATAGCGGTTAGATCGAATTTGAAACTTATCAGAATAGACAAAATCCTTTCCTGTATTATAAGGAGGATCCATATATATCAATTTTATTTTCTCCTGATAATTGGTTCGCAAAACTTTCATTGCATCCAAATTATCAGCTTCGATAAAAATATTTTTACTGCTTTCCGGCTGTATAGATCTATCCTTATGAAGCACCAATTTTTTCTGACATAGTTCTTTTGCTTTGGACAAGGCATCCTCTTTCCCAAACCATTTCAAAGCATAATTTTGCTCCTCAAACTGATTCTCATGTCCTAAAAATTTCTTCAAAGCGTTGATATTTAATTTATCATTCTCAAAAAAATCAGGAAGAAGCGCTTTTAATGCTTTAATTTTTTTCTCTCGGATATAAGTGCTTAGTAAATTATTTTCAGGCATCATTAGGTATAAAGGCAAGCATTCAAATTTCTATCACAAACCTAATATATTTCCATCTGGATTGAAAATGAAATTCTTCAGTGATTCATTTTACTTATACTTATTACAGCATCTATCCGAATAAAAAATATAGAGGCGCTTAGCCATGCATTTCTACATTTATATTATTTACACCTTATGACATCTTTGTTTTATTACCTTTGCGCCATGCAATCAAAAAATGTAAGTATTTTAAAGAAAATGGGCATTCAGGAGCTGAATGAGATGCAAATAAGCTACTCCAACCACTGGAAGGAAAAGAATGATTTACTTCTGCTATCGCCTACTGGTTCGGGTAAAACACTTGCTTTTTTACTTCCGATTGTTTCCCAGCTTAATTCGAATACGAAAGGTGTGCAAGCACTGATACTTTCTCCCGCAAGAGAGCTTTCACTACAAATAGAAAGTGTTTTCAAATCAATGGGAACAGCTTACAAAGTAAACTGCTGTTATGGAGGTCATGCCATGCAAATTGAGAAGAATAACTTACAAGAATCCCCTGCAGTATTAATCGGTACACCTGGAAGAATTGCAGATCATATCAGAAGAAATAATTTTGATTGCAAAAATATTAAGACACTGGTTCTAGATGAATTTGATAAGGCATTGGAACTGGGATTCCAAACCGAAATGAAAGCGGTAGTAGAAGCCTTGCCAATTGGAGTTCGAAAAGTACTAACCTCTGCTACTCAGGGTATATCAATTCCGGAATTCACCAATCTGAATCATCTGAAAGAAATCAATTTTATACCTCAAAATAGTACAATTGCCTTATATCAGAAAAAGGTGATTGCTACCGAAAAAGATAAACTTAGCGCCTTATTTCAGTTAATCTGTTTTCTGGGAGATCAATCTAGCTTGGTTTTCTGTAATCATCGTGAGGCAGTGGAAAGAATCGCCGATCATTTATATGATCAAGATATTTCCTGTGACATTTTTCATGGAGGATTGGAACAAGCAGACAGGGAAAGAGCTTTAATAAAATTCAGAAATGGAAGTCACCAAATACTAATTACTACAGATTTAGCTTCGCGCGGACTGGATATTCCCGATATTAAAAATGTAATTCACTATCAACTACCGAGAGTGAAAGAAGCATTTGTGCATAGAAATGGCCGGACTGCTCGCATGAAGGCAGAAGGAACTTCCTTTATTATTCTTGCCGAAGAAGAAAAAGTTCCGGAATTTATTTCTAATGAAATTGAAGTTCAAAAACTACCTATAGAAACCATTATTCCTCCATTACCTAAATGGGAAACCCTGTACGTTGATCTTGGTAAAAAAGACAAGGTGAATAAGGTCGATTTGGTTGGATTCTTCTTTAAAATGGGGAAATTGAAAAAGGATGAACTGGGTAAGATTGATGTGCTTGATCATTCCTCCTATGTTGCTGTGAAAAGAGGGTTAGGCAAGAAATTAATAGGTAAGCTCAGATCTGAACGCATTAAGAAAAAAGCAGTGCGGATTATGCAAGCATACTAGAAGATATCGATCAAACCACAATCGTATTTTGTCCAATCACAAATTAAAATTGGATAATAAATCATTTTAAGTACCCTTGCTTATTCACTAAAAAACTGATCGAAGAATCTGGAAATGACATTTTTTGGTTTGGGCTGACTTCTTAAATCAGACTCCTTAGTCGAAATCATATTGTAGATTTCGCCCCAATCCATCAAGCCGCCAATATTTCTATCATCTATGTACAAATCAGCATATATTTTTCTGCTAATGGTCTCATCGTATTCCTCTTCAGGATAATTTCGGTTTATGGCATAAAATTCTAATCCTCTAATTTTGCAAAATTCAATTGCTTCTTGTAGTAGTTCTCCAGTACGGTAAGTCCATAAAATTAATTGATGCCCTTCTTGCTGTAGTGCCACCAGACACTCAATAGCAAAAGGAATTTCACTTCCGATATGGGGATATTTATGCTTAACAATTGTACCATCAAAATCTACAGCAATAATCATAAAAAGAAGGATTTAAAAAGAATTTCCATTAAAAATATGCAATTATTTTCTTCTTCTGATATAAAGCAGAGATAAAAAAGTGTGATGAAAAAGAAAATAGCCGTTCTTTTGAACTAAGTTCAAAAAAACGACTATTCTTCTGAGGTTTCATTCTGAATAAGATTAGCAAGTAACTAATACTCCAGAAATCTATAATTATGATTGTCCGAGTCTTCTGTTTGATTTAAATTCTAATTCTTACTTACTTTTGCCCATAGTCTTTGTACAATACCAGGAGTAGGTTCTTCGTAATAATATCCACTTCCATCAGAATAATTGTTGTATCCATTCTGAAATCCATTAGAAGTAATATCGTTTAATACTAAGGAAACATTTGATAAACGCCCCCTGTCTACCAACTGATTTATGAAACCTATCTGATCCTTATGACTATATGATTGACGAAGTACAAACAAATTTGCATTAGTAAATTTCCCGGTAATAATTCCGTCAGTAACCATAGAAATTGGAGCATTATCGATAAATACAAAATCAAATTTGCCTTTTACGGCATTTAAAAACAGCTCCAATCTTCCATTTTCCAATAATTCCGCAGGATTTGGAGGTATTGGTCCGGAAGCAACACAATACAAATTTTGGATGTGCGTTTTCTGTACTACTTCCTGCCATTTATGATGTCGAATGAGATAAGTGCTTAATCCAGCGTCATTCTCCAACTCAAATAAATTTTCCAGCTTTGGTTTTCGCATATCTGCACCAATCAACAATACCTTCTTATTATTCATTGCAACAATAGTTGCCAGATTAATAGCAGTAAACGATTTCCCTTCAGCAGGAACTGTAGAATGAATTCCAATTATTTTCGTAGGATTATCGGATAATACATAGTTTAGATTTGTCCGTAAACTCCGAAATGATTCGGATATGGCAGATCGTGGATGAAGAAAAACCGGTAATTGATCAGCATATCTATTATGAGCTATCATTCCCAATATAGGTAATTGCGTTTTCTTCATTAATTCCTCTTTACTTTTTATCGTATCATTAAAAAATTCATTCAGAATAATCATTAAAAATGGAAGACCAATTCCCAGAAATAAACCTATCAATAAATTGATAGCTATTTTAGGTTTAATTTTAGTGATTGTTGCCAAGCGGGCCGGATCGATAATTTGAGAATCGGACACGTTTGAAGCTGAAGCAATAGCTGCTTCGGCTCTTTTTTTCAATAAAAAAGTATAGATCTCGTTATTCAAATCGAAGTTACGCTTCATATTATTCAATTTCTGCTCTTTCTTAGGCATTCTTGAAAGTTGATTGCGGACTTTATCCAATCTCGCGCTTAAGTTTTGAACATTAATTTGTGAATTTGCAAGCAGCGATTTTAAATTTTCATCCAGACTTTGCTGAATAATTTGAATCTCTTTATTTAAAATAAGCAAACTGGGATTTTTGGCTTGCACGCTATAGGATAACACCTCCCGCTTGCCATATAAATCAGTAAGTTTAATTACTAATGCATCCAATGATGGATCTGTCATGCCGGCAACTGATGGTGCAACCACCTGTTTCATCTGATTGGCATCACCCAAATTACGATGCAATTTTTGATAATATTCAAACTCTTGCTCAGCATTGGATAATTGCGTTTCCAAATCCTCTAATTTAGCCACAATAACGCTGGCCTCCTGTCCAAGATCCACGATTCTGTTCCGGGAGCGATAATTTGTGAAATTTTGCCCTGCATTCTTTAAGGAATCAACAATTCCTGCTAATTGAGCATCAATAAAATGTACTGTATTCTCAGATTTTTTATTTTTCTCGATTAGTCCAAATTGAATATATACCCAATTTAACTCGTTCAGATAATCAACTCCGCGGGCAGGCTCGCTATCATCAATTCTTAGATGTATTAGTTCTGCTTTCTTTTCAGCCAGACTAATCACCATACTCTCCATATATTTCAGCGTAAGTTTATCGAAATCATTAAAAACAAAATAGTAATCCTTACTCCTATCTGCTTTTGACTGTTTGGTATTAATCTTAAACTGGAAATATTTATTTTTAAAAGTCTTATTAAAAAAAGCTATTTTCTCAAATTTCACATGTACTTCATCTCCTTTGTACTCAGCCTTACCATCCACTTTAATCTTATAGGTATATTTATCCAGCTGGATAATAGAGATTGGAATATTAGTAAGATTAATACCATCCATTTGAATCACTTCAAATGGTTCTTTACGGTACAAACCCTTATCTGAAATCATCGTTTTCTTATACCAAGATTGTTTCCATCCCAAATTCTCCATGGCTTTCCTATTTACAGTATAGGACTTAAGAATTTCCACATAATTTTGAATATTCGCCTTATCACGAATCTGGTAAGCGTCAAAAAGTTTTTTGGCACCAGATTCCTGAGGATCCACATGAACCAAAATGGAACTTCGAATCATATATACCGGATTGGAATACTTGCTAACCAAATATCCTAAGCCTATTCCTATGGCACCACAAATGATAAAAAGTTTCCAGCGAGCAAAAATACGATATAGAAAATCCTTCACATCAGGACTCTCCTTTTTATCAAAATAGTCCATTACTTCATCTACATACTGCATAATAATGGCATTTTATATTTGTCCTTAGCGTAAGATTAAACTAGTGATTAATACCGCTGTTGATATTGTTGACAGAAATAAACCATATACCGCAGAATTCATATTCGTATTCTTGATCTTGGCTGGCTCAATATAAACAACATCGTTGGGCTGCAAAAAGAATGCTTCAGATTTCAAAAAGCTTTTATTAGATAAATCCAAACGGAACATTTTACTTAATTTATCAGTAGATCGCATTACCAAGATTCGATTTATTTTTGCGAAGTCGGTAATACCATTTGCCATACTAATAGCTTCCAGGACAGTTAAACTACTATTATAGTTGTAATAAACACCTGGAGTGGTTACCTCGCCCATTACGCTGATTTTGAAATTAAGTAGTTTCACCTTTACGGTAGCATCTTTCAGGTATTCGTTGGCACGCTCCTGTACTCTTGCTTCTGCTTCGCTCTGACTTAAACCAGCAACACCAATTTCCCCAATAATAGGCAGAGAAATATCTCCCTTAGCATCCACAAGATATCCATTAAGATATTGATCGGACAAATTGCTGTACAATTGTTGAGATCCTTGCTGTCCACTAATGGTTTGTGCTGGATTATAGAGTTGGTTTACCTCCGGATTTAGTGATTGAATACTTACAAAAAGATTATCGTTGGTTTTAATCCGATACACGGGAATTTTCACCGAATATTCAGGTGCTAAAACTTCTGCATTTACATCTTGCAAATAAACTAAATCTTGCTTCGATCGACAGGAAATGATACTCCCGACTATCAGGAGTGCCATTAGGAATAAATACTTTTTTTTCATGTGGCTATATTTTTCTTGTTAATATCACATGGAAGCCGCAAGTAAATTTAATCATTACATGGAGTGTAATTTTATCGATCAAATTTACATGCTCGTTTCATGGTCTTGGTTTTATATTCGTGATACTTGTTATTTTATATTTCTATTTTTTCGGTAAACAAAATTTATTGCCCTTCACCAGTTATCATTACTTTGATTGTACTAAGAAATAACATAAAGTCAAGTTTTAACGACCAGGTATCGATATAGAGCATATCTAATTTCATCCACTCTTCAAAGGGTATATTATTTCGGCCAGACACCTGCCAAATACAGGTAATTCCGGGTTTCATACTTAATCTTCGACGCTGCCACCTTTGATATTGCACTACTTCGGACGGAATAGGAGGACGAGGACCAACCACCGACATTTCTCCTTTGAGAACATTAAAAAACTGAGGTAATTCATCCAGGGAGGTTTTTCGTAATAAACGTCCTACTTTAGTAATTCTAGGATCGTTTTTTATTTTAAACACCGGTCCGCTTTGTTCATTCAAATTTTCAAGTCGAACTCGTAATGCCTCTGCATTTACGACCATTGTTCTAAATTTAAGACAAGAAAATATTCGTCCATTCAATCCAACCCTTTTTTGCCGAAAGAGAATAGGGCCACCATCCTCTATCTTTATAGCTATTGCAATAGCAGCCAATACTGGTGAGATAAGAATTACGACGGCAAAAGAGAACACGAAATCTATCAATTCCTTTACTTTAAGCGCAAAATAATTTTTGGTGTGGCTGGCAAAAGTAAGAAAGGGTAATTCTTTAAAATAGGTTACATGAGATCGCTTGCTTACAACACTTAAGAGTTCGGAATATACACGGAAAGTTACCCCGACTTCGGAACAAGCATAAATCAAGGCTCTCACCTCCTCATTGTTGAATTTACCTTTGCAATAAATCACCTCATCTACCACATTAGCATCTATTATTTCGTTGAGTTGAAAGTGTTCGTGCAGAACCCTAACATGAGCAGAATATTTATCTTTAATATGCTTACCATCCGACATGATTGCCCAAACATTATATCCCCAATCGCGAATAAAAATCATGCGATCGATAAAATGCAAGTAGGCCTCATCATCCGCTACAATCAATACATTTCTTGTGTTATAACCTTTCCCTCTTAAAATTTTGAATATCCTGTAAATCAATATTCGAAAACCAAAGAGCATTATCATATTCAAGCAGGCAAAAAGACATAATATCAGAACCTGAACCTTTTCGGTTAAAAACAGACTTCCTAAATAGAGTAATCCGGAACTAACTACCACCATCGCAAAATAATCTGCAAAAAGTTCGGAATAGGTCTTAACCCGAAGCATCTTGCCTAAATTAAATTCCTTAAGCATGGTGTACCAAATGGCAATTATCAAGAGGTAAATTGTATTGTTATCGTGAATGTCAATTTTTACTGGTCGCAAAAAGTGAATCACGGCCCATGCTACCAACCAATAACAAGCAGCCGATAAAGCAACCTGCATCAGTGTACTGAGCCTCGCAAGTGTTTGTTCTCTTCCTTTAATCATGATAAATATTTTTTGATGAAGACGCACGATCATGCTTCTTTACAGAACATTTTAATTATTTAAAGAATTTCCGAATTCTTTCTTTGAGAATATAGAATATGAAAAGAGAATTGGTGATAAGGTACCTTCTCCACATCCTGCGTGGTTCCTGAATTAGGCGGTAGAACCATTCCAAACCTCGTTTTTGCATCCATTTGGGAGCGCGTTTTACTTTTCCTGCCACCACATCGAACGATCCTCCAACGCCCATTATGAATGGTACATTCAACTCCTGCTTATAAGTGTTCAGGAATATTTCTTTTGTTGGAGAACTTATAGCTACAAATAAAATATCCGCTTTTGAGGCAGCTATTTGAGAAGCAATAGCTCTTTCTTCTTCTCGTTTATAATAACCATTGCGGTATCCTGCAATAATCTCCTCTCCAAAAATAGAAGTGTATTTTCTCACCACTTCACTCACCACTTCTTCCCTCCCTCCAAAAAAGAAAATTCGATAATTCTTGTCGGCAGCCAATATCACCAATTCCTGCATCAGGTCAACTCCGGAAACCCTTTCGGGAAGTGGTGTTCCCAACAATTCCGATGCCCAAACCACTGCCATACCATCAGCATTGATAATGTCACTTTCGACCACGGAATTGTATAATTCCTCGTCGGATTGCATATGAACTAATTTTGCAGCATTCACCACAATATGTTGAATGGATCGTTTTTCCCGAATAGAATCATCAATGATCTCTATTGTTTCGTGCATGGTTAGTACATCAACCGGAGCTTTCATTATTGTAATTCGCGTTCTCATATTCCGGAGTTTTTAAGGTTTCATTTAAATAGGTTGTAAGTGCCAAAAACATCCAGGCTTGTGCCCATCTGATGTATGGTATTTTGGTTAAGCTTCTTTTACCAGCCTGATAAAAGAAATAACCTGAAGGATCCTGAAGATTTTTAATCGTCCAGATAAGTACCTTTTCCACAAGCTTCTGATTTACATCAAAGCTTCCTGTTTTACTCAAGGTGATTGGTAATTGTGCCGGGCAATGAATATCAATTGGGAATTTTGCATGGCTATAATAATTGGGTATTCCCTCGCTTGTAAAGAAAGTTTTCAGATAATAATCCACGCCCAATTCTATTCTTTTATTAAAAGAATTATCACCCGTATATTTTTGATAATCGGAAAGTGCTTCCAAATTAAATCCTGTATGAAAATTATCGATCCATTGATGATAAGGTAAGCGGCCATAAGCCCATGCTCCATTAGCTTGTTGCTGATTACAGCAAAATCGAACCGATTTTCCTGCAGTTTCGAGCAATTCCTCCTCTTGTGTGTAGTGATAAATACGAGCAAGCATCCTGCTCCCTAAAAGAGAAGCATTGTAAACACTTGTGTGATCCAATGGCGAGTAGGAAAAACAAAAATCTCCATTGCCATCATAGGTGCGATTCAAATCTTTTAGAATAAAATCCTTGATACTGATGGCTGTATCGAGAAGCTCGCTCTTCCCCACTATTTCGTAGGCATCCAATAAAGCATTTCCCACAAAGCTGCTTACCACAACCGATGGTGTTCCTTTAGGCTGAAAGAATGCTCGTGCCTGCCAATCGAAGTTATAACCCCAACATGCTCCCGACCATTTTGACGATTGTAATTCCAATAATTTATTGCTAAGAAAATGAATCCGGGATCTTACCTCCTGGGTTCGATCGAGTTTATAGAGCTTACAATATCCACTAAGAAATAAACCAAGACCTTTGGGATTGTATGCTTTTTTTACTCCGGCAAGATCCCGGAAATTCATTGGATTTCTCTTGAACAGTTGTATCCACATCAATCGTAACCATTTGCTGTTCTTTAATAGGGGTAAGGATTGAAATAATCTGGAATTTAATCCATCATATGGATCCCAGCCTTTATATTCCTGATTCTCGATATAGGTTTTTAGATTTTCGAAACTATCTTTTATCATGATGGTAGAAGAGGCTATAGTTAATAATTAGGATGTATTAATGATTCAATTGGGTTTGCTGTTTATGGTTGCGAACATGACTGGCGACATTAATTGTGATGATCCTCGACAGGGTGAATTGTGTTGTTTTCTAATCGGGTTAGCACTCGCTTTTCGCTCCTTTATCCCGAGCCAGGTATATTTGAACCCTTTGGGCTCATTCCCCTATTTATATCATCGTTCGGTTTATTCTTCTCGTCTGATTTTTTCAGCAATCTCGCTAAGCGTATAAAATTCTAAATCGCTTCTGTTTGCTAATATTTCTAAACCATCCGAGTAATGAAAATCTTTGGGATGTCCTACGAGAATAAATGGATGAATGTCATTTTTGGATTTTTGTTCCATACGTTGAGCTGCTTTAAGAAAACGTCTCATTTTTAGTTTGGAGAATAAACAAAAATCCCAGATTACGGCTTCTTCTTCCAGTAGAAACTTAAAGGTTTGCCATTTAGAGCTTTTATTACTGTTATGCTTAAACTTTTCCAAAGCATTCGCTTTATTTTTGAGTGCAGATAGGATTCTAACCGGATCATACTTATAAATACGTTTCATTTTCTTCGCATAAATCGGCAATTCCAAAAATCCATGATTGATACTATTCCATCGCAATAAAGAACCATGGGCTGTAAACCAATAAGCTTTAGTTTCATGAATTTCACGATAATCATAGCGAGATAATTTACCATTTGCATATCCTCCATAGTAAACCGAGCTATCGGCAATAAAATCATTTGCTTTTAAAACCTTTAATAATCTTTCGGATGGATCGATGTTATAGCCGCCAGCCCGAATAATATTACATTGATAAGACGGATTGATAGGACGAAGAATGGACTCTATCTCCTGCTTCCCTCTCCAAACCAGCTCTTGCAGTCCCATGCTAATATCTGCATTTGCCTCATCCGGAACTTCGGGTAATCTCCAATACTTCAAATTAAGAATCCATTCTTCTTTTTCATATTTTGCATCAATCCATTGCGGATGCAAATGTAATTGTACATCGTGTCCCAATTGATATGCCCTTTGCACTTGTTCTAACATGGCCTGAGATGGATCTTTTTTATATCCCATGGAAATGCCATTCTGGTAATTCTCTTTTAATTTCCAAAACTCTACCACTTCGAAAAAAATGGTGAGCTTCATATCGTATTCCAGACAAAGATCGAGTAATCGGTTAGTTGGTTCAATGATATGTTTAAATACATCTCCTTTTCCCGATCCTAATAATTCGTAATCAATAGTTAAACACAATGCTGTCATTCTTACTTATTCCCTAAATTCGATGATTAAATTATTTTGTACTCTTGATAATATCAACGGACAAGTCTGTTGCTGTGGCTTCCTCACAATGACATTTTAATCTTTACACAAAAATCTTAAAAAGTGACTATCCTCTGTTCCTACAAGCCATTTTAGATTTCCTACGTGCCGTTTCTTTGTTCCTGTAAGCCATTTTAAGTCTCCTACATGACATTCACGCATTTCCACCAGTCGATACTAAATTCCTACGCGTTGTTTAATTATTCCTTTCAATCGAGTGTATATTCCTAATTAACCTGAGTTGGATTTTTAGTTTTTTCTTATCGCTTTAGCTGATAAAAAAAAGGCTTAGGATCGCGACTATCCCATATATCGAAGGTTCTTCTTCCAAAATCCAGAAGCACCGATAGCATATGAAACAGATACTTTGGATTTTTTAGCACCAATACAAGATCTCTCAGGATATTAATCCATTTTACCTGCTTCGGATTTTTAGCAGGACTAGATTTTGTGCCTAACACAAATGGAATCAGGTCGAGATATTTTAGTTTGAGAATACGAATGAAACCAAACGGACGGGGATTTACTTCGAGTAAATAAATGTGCCCTTGATATATCTTAAATTCCACATCCAAAAATCCAGTGAAATTTGTCTGAGCTAATAAAAGGGAAGCTTTCAATTCGATTTCCCTGGCATATTCTCCTGTATATTCTTCTACAAGAGATGAAACTCCCGATCGGTAATGGCGAACCTCATTCACACAAATTCCAACTTCAATTTCACCCTTATGTACATAGGCTCCAAAAGAGAAATTATTTTTCAGGTTAGCTCCCAAATAGTCTTGTATTATTAAAACTTCCTTCTCTTTCGAACTGCAAGTTTGAATCAACTGACTTAATTCATCCATAGTATTTAAAATGGCTGTTTTAAATCGTGGCTTTGTAAAAAGATGAATATCTCTATCCCATTTCACTATCTGCGGAAAATGAATTATTGTCCAATCGGGCATTTCTTCCACCTGTTTTAGCAAATAACTTTTCGGATGATTCAAACCATGCACTTCGGCTAGTTGATAGGTTTTGGATTTTGATATTAACTTAGTAACAGCATCTAAATCATTAGGGAAAACCTGATAATCCTGATAAAATTCAGGATAATGATTCAACAGATAGGCCAGATAAAATCCACTTGCCACAAAGCAAGTCCATTTTTCATTTTCCCTCGCTAGCTGCTTTAATATTTTGATGAGATCTTCCTCCTGCTCTATTCTAATTTTCTCGCCATATTTTGAATGCATGGCTATTTCGTTTTTCCTGCCAAGCAACAATATCGACAAGCCACTGCGAGTAAATTCACGCAACAGAAATAGCGCCTGAGGTCCGGCTCCTACAATAATAACCTTCGCATTTCGTGTAGACATCTACTAATCTCTTTGTGATACAACCAGATTAAATTTCCCTTTTGGGGATCGAATCAATTGATTCATCTCAATTTTCTCAAATCTAATAGTACACTTTGCACCAATTAAGTTCCGCAGATTTTTCTCAATCTCTTTCATATGCTTTTCCGAAAATCCTCTATCAGGAACTAGTTTCACTAATATTTCTCCGGCTCGTGTCTGAATAATTTGTGCAGCCAACAATTGCTGCGCTTTCTTAAATGCCAGATCCAATCGTCCAATTCTCTGTCCGTTCTTTAAAAGAATATAGTCATCATCCCGGCCTTCTATCTTTTGCACCACACAAGTACCATTACTTGTTGGCGATAATTTAACCACATCATCTACTTTGTAACGAAGAAGCGGGAAAGCTGAATTGATAAATCCAGTAGTGATTAAATGATCGTCGGCTACTTCGATATGTGAGTACAATGGAAATTCGTGATACAGATTATCAGTAAATTGACCAAAAGCTACAGTTTGTTCTGAATTACCATACCAATCATACACCTTTGTGTGCAATACTTTTTGTATGATATCTTTCTGAAAACCATGCAAGACCTCGGAGGAAGTAAAACCAATTGGTATATGTAATTCCCTTCCGGATTTATACAATTCTGTGGCAAGTATGTGCATAGAACTAGGATATCCTTTGATCACTTTAGGCTTAAAATCCTCAATCATCTTATAATATTCGCTAATGCGATTAGAACTTAAATGATAACTCGATATATAAAGTACATTATTACTTTTGTCGTAATAAGAAAAAGTATTCCGATCTAATGTACCACGCAATGAGACCACCGGATCGCCCAGATGATAACCGTGCATTTGCTGAAAAAAATGTCCGTAGGCATATTCCTTAATGGTTGATATAAAATCGCGATAGACTTGTAGCGGAGATCCTGATGTACCGCTGGAATAGGCTTTAAACACAGATAATTTGCAACTAGACAATATATCAGATGTATTTTTACGCACATGTGACTTTGTTATAATAGGTAGTTGGTGAATATCCGATAAATCTTTAATGCTATTTCTGTTTAATCCATGTCGTTGATACAAATCTTTATAAAATATCGTATTGTCGAAGGCATTCTGATATTGTTTCACCAATTCATGGCTCTTTAATTCCATAATTTCAGCCTTAGACTTTTGACTTAATTCAATAATCTTTCGGAGTTCTTTTTCGAATGCTCCACCAAATTTTATCCTATAGGATATTAAATCTTTAATGAATTTTATAGCCATTTGTTTCTATCTAAATAGCACTTATGATCTTAATTCAAACATTACAACAATATGAATGGCTTTCAAAGGAATGCAATTAGGTTCGTTCAATTTCACTAAGGATTTTCTGAGTAGTTCCATCCTTTTTGCTGGAATCGAGTTGGGAAACCATTAAATTAAATTTCCCCGACTTACTCAAAATAATTTCCTCATCGGTTATCTCGCGATAATGAATGATAAAATCTTCACCAAGTAGAACTTTCAAATTTCTTAGCAATTCCTTCTTATTATTATCCGTGAATCCATGATCAGGGATCAAATTTAGATTCATTTCGCCTGGCACTTTTTGCACTATTTGAGCAGCCAGAATATTCTGAATATTATCAAAATTAAAGGCATGATCGAGCAAGCCGATTTGTTGTCCATCTTTTAAAACAATATATTGATTGTCTCGTCCCAAAATCCTGCTGGTGCAGCATCGAATACAACTACTATCACATTTTAATTTAATTACATCATCAATCCGGTAGCGAATTAATGGAAACGATTTGTTGATAAATCCCGTAGTGATAATATAATCTTCTTTCACCTCAATATGTCCGTATAAAGGAATATCCTGATACAAATCCTCTTTTACCTGCCCCATTGCAATAGTCCGCTCCGAATTACCATACCAATCCCAAATGGTAGAATGCAACACCTTTTCAATGATTCGACGCTGAAAATCGTGTAATACTTCGGAGGATGTGAATGCAATCGGAATATTTAATTCCAGTCCTTTTTTATATAATTCTACAGACAATATATGTAAGGAACTCGGATAAGCCTTCACTACTTTTGGCTGAAAATCACGAATTAGCTGATAGTATTTTACTATATTTTTTTGATTCAAATTATAACTCGACAAATGCAAGGTATTTAAAGATTTATCGAAACGATACAATTCATCTTTGAATAGATCCCCTTTGATTGAAATCACCTTATCTCCTAATTGATAACCATGAATACGCTGATAATGGTAATCATAAGCGTATTCCTTGCAAATCGATGCATAATCACGATAAAGTTTCAGTGGAGAGCCCGTAGTTCCACTCGTAAAAGCCTTATAAACCATCAATCTGTTCGTGGTCAATAAGTCATCTACATGATTTCGAATATCTTCTTTTGTAATGATTGGGATTTTCTCGGCATCGACAATGGATTGAACGGAACTCTGTTGTAATCCATTTTTACGATATAAGTGATTGTAAAATTTAGAATGTAAAAAAGCATTACGATACTGATTTACAAATTCCTGATTTTTTAATTCTTCTAAACGGGATTCACTAATTGAATATAACTGCTCAATTCGTTTTAATTCTTTTTCAAATCCATAACCAAATTTAATTTTGCTCAAAAAGAAATCCCTTATTCCCCTGTAATTCATGGTAGATTGAGAATAAAGTTTTTAATACAACTTTCGGATAAAAGTCAACTACTCCATCGGTCGACCTCTGAGAGAATTTTTGCAATAAGACTGGATCCTGCATAAACTTGTCTATTGCCTTTTTTATAGAATGCGAATCGCCTGGTTTTACAAGAATACCATTCCTATATTTGTGTAACAGATCGGGAATTCCGCCTACCTTACCTGCAATAACAGGTAGTCCATAACTCATTGCTTCCAGAATGGAGAGCGGCAATCCTTCCTTGTAGGAAGGTAGAATAAAGGCATCCGAAGTACGAAATAGTTTTTCCTTCTTCATTAAATCTGCCCATCCTTCAAAATGAATCAGATTTTGAAGGTTCAGTTTTTTGATATCATTCATCAATCGATCCGTCTCGCCATTTCCGGCAATCTTTATAATCAATTTATTTTCAAATTTTGAACGATACTTTGCGATTACTTTTAGTAAATCAAAAACGCCTTTGTTATCGCCTATTAATCCTAAAAATAAGAATTGAAATTTCCCATTTTGCTTAATTCTGTTTGTATTTATCGGAGGAATCACCATATTATTAACAATTACTACTCGCTTAGGGCGAAAAGCACTGGTAAAGAAAAGCTTCCATTTTTCGGATAAACAAACCACCAAATCTGCGGAATGCATAACGTAACGAACTCGTTTTTGGATAAAAACCGGAGACTTCAAGTAAAAATCCTGAAAACCGCCTCCGTGTACATGGTAAATAATCTTTTTATGAAAAAATCTTCGAACCAAACAAAAAAGCAGGTATTTGCGATAAAAACTCCCCTTTGAGGCTCCATGTATATGGACAATTTTAATATCAGAATCCCGAATTAAAAGTAAACATAACTCGAACATGCAGTACGGAAACCAAAGCGTATTCCATATCTTAGAATGAAATCGATGAGTAAGCAAAACCTTAAAATCATCCATGTGCTTTGAATAGTTATTCACACACAAACCGATTCCTCCTTTGCTATTCTGATTCCCTGGAGCTATGTAGAGTACTTCTTTCACGAGAAAATTTTAGCTTGCATATGATGTATAATCAAAATGCTAAAAAAATTAAATTATTTGGCACCAAGAATGATCGTAAATCCAAAATTAATACCAAAGGTGCCAATCACAGTTTTTTCATCATCTGGATTATTATCCTTATCCTTATCCTTAATTATTAATGAACTATATCCTACCAGAACATCGAAAGTTACTTTTTCGCCAAGTGGAGCAGCAATACCAAAACCACCACCGAGAGAGGTTATTCTAGATGTTGATTTATCATTTAAATTTACCGATTGGTATTTGTTTGTTAAGCTTCCAAATGCGGTGCTCACCTCAAAAAACGGCATTACTTTTTCGGATGGAATATAATATCTGAACAAGGGACCTATGCTAAATGAAGATTGCGTGATCTCATCGTTACTACTACCATCTTTATTTTTAGATATGGAGAGATTTAAATCGAGTCCAAGCGCAAATTTATTTGTAATAAAATACCCGGCCTTGGGTTGTAAATTATAACTAGTAAGCTTATCAGCACCAGGTTCCAGATAATCTTCAGCATTACTTTTATATTTAACACTCGAAAAGTCAAGATTCATCACATTGGAACCAGATCCAAGCATATTTAAGCTAGAAGATATCCCAATAAGCATATCCCCTTTCTTCATTTGAGAAGAAGCAATTTCAGGATTTAGGAAAGAATATAAAATAACTAATAATGCTAACTTTTTCATTTTGTCTCAATTTAACATTAACCTATTCTTTAGTTTTTCGGATTTCACTTGATTTAACTAAGAAAACTGCTTTTCTATTTTAAATTTATGACTGATAGATTTTAGTTTTAATTGTAAAGGCTGAACATACTGATGCCACAAACCAAGCATGCGACAAATATTTTCATATCTGCCCCCCTTTGTATTTATTGAAACCCGAGGTATTTCATAAACACTCCCTCTATTCATAAGATTCGGATTCGTAGTAAATGCCATCTTATATCCATGTTTCTTCAATAAATTCAGATCTCTTTCACCGTAGTTGCCATTTGGAAATGCAAAAGATGAAATCTTGGTGTTGAGCCATCGCTCCAGTGTTTTTTTCGATTCCCGATATTCAAAATCTAATTCATCGCTGGTACATTGTATCGTAATAGGATGATGGTATGTGTGGGAACCAATGGTAACAAGCGGATGCTTGTGTAAATATTCCAATTCTTTTAAAGTGATTGCTGATCGTTTTAAATGAAATTCCTGCATTAGTTTCTGAATAATCTCTATGCGCTTTTTATTCGTCAATTTTTTTAAGTCTTCAATTGCATTAGAATAGCTAGATTCCGATTTTAAACAGTCAGCATATTCCCACCAATAATTACCATGAACAACTGGTTCTACAGGTACAAATAAACTTATTGGAATCTTATATTTTTCAATTACAGGCATCAATTTTAAATTTCCCTGCCAAGCGTCATCAAATGAGATGAATACTTTCCTTCCAAGAACTTCTTGCTTACCAATGGTAATTTTGTAGAACAACTTCTCATCAATAAATTGAAATCCTGAAGCCTTTAGAAAACGAATAATACCCTTAAACAAATAAATAGAAGGATTATGAAAATAGATAGACAAAACGTGTGTATTGAATTTCCCTAAGGCAGTTTTTTTGAAAAAAGCCAACAAAATTAATCCAATAATATCACCTAGTAATAATCTTAATTTATACATCACAGTGCAATTTTGCGAGTTCTTTCAACACATGTTTATCTTCTCTTCGCAATCTATACAAGAAATAAGGCAAAGCCAATAAGGATTTCAATCGATAAGTGAAATCAAAGCTCATGTAATAATCTTCTACCTTATGAGTAAACTGAAATTTATAATCATCAAGTCCTGCACCGAAAGAAAATTTTTTCTTATGTTCCTTAAAACAATTTTGAATATTACAATCCATACATTGCACTCCCACTCCATAAATCCGGTAATGCCGATCAAAAGCACAATCAAGTCCTATTCGAACTCCATCCACATCAATATTAGCAACATAAGCAACAGGAGTATTATTAAATTTTGCAAACATTACATGCGACGGAAAGCTTTCATACAAGCTTAAATGAAATTTCTCCTTATTCGGATCTCCATACACATAACTTTTCCCGTCAATCTCCTTTGATTTGGCTATTCGCTTAATATCTTCAAAATTGTTTCTATTAATTTCTTCGTATGATAATTGTAAGTTAAACCCATCTTTTTCAATCTTTCGTTGGGTTCTTTTCAGTTTCTTTCGAAATTTTTTGGCATAAGCATGCATGTAGAAATCTTCGTAACTACTGTAACTCGAAACAGGTATAATAGGTGCTCCTGAATAATGATACAACTTGTATTTTTTATTCAACACCGATGATTTAGGAAGATATTTAAAAAAAATAAAATGAAATTTTATATGCTTTTTGATCCAATGAATCAGCTCTTCGGTATAACTAGAATCCAATTCCTTTAACACAATAAGATCTTCCCCAACACAAGACCACTGTTGCCCAAGAAATTCGACAAATTCTAGTTGCAAACACTTATAATAAATACGAGTTAGCTTAACTAATGGAATAATAGCCACCAATTCGTCATGCATATAGGAGGCAATGATATATGGCTTTTTTTTGTATCCAAATACATTGTTTTCAACGTTTTTAAAAACTGAAAACCAGTTAAATATCCATTCGAAACTAGTACTGGGGAAGTTACTTTTGTAGTGAATTTCCTTAAGCTCTTTTAAAGATATTGAATGAAAGGAATACATTATTCATAAGATTTTCGAAATTTTAATTTCACAAATTACATATGGAGATTAGAATACTGTAAAGAATCATATTCCCCTTAAAAACAGTGATTTGCCGGACAGAAACAGCATGATTATAACTAATTCTATTTTCGACAGATGTAGCGATGTTTCATCTTACATTTCAGAAACGATTATTCATTTTTAATTACACCATCAAGAATCTCAGCTACAATTCTGTCTGATTTTTTCAATTTGTAAAAGAAATAAGGCAAAACCAATAAGGACTTTAAACGAAATTTAAAATCGAAACACATATAGTAATTTTCAACCTTATTGGTGAATTGAAATTTATAAGTGTCTAGTCCCATTCCGAAAGACATTTTTTGTATTTTATCTGCAAAACTAGATTTTATGATTTCGTCGATGCAATGAATGCCAGCCCCAAATTTCCGATACTCCCGATCGAATGCGGCATCAATTCCAATTCTTTCTCCATTCCAATCAATACTAGTTCCATACGCAACCGGAAGATCATTCAATTTTACAAAAACAACCTGCGATTTAAAAGATTTATACATCTGCAAATGAAATTGCTCTTTTTGGGCATTCTCATACAGAAAACTTTTTCCATCGATTAACTTTGATTTGGCAATTTCTCGGATATCGCGTAAACTTCCTGCTGTAATTTCCTCAATAGAGGTGGTCATTTCAAAACCATTTCCATTCATTCGCCTCACTGTTCTACGTAAGTCCTCCCTAAATTTTCGACTATAAACATTCTCCGAAAAATCATTGTAATTGTTGTAGGAATCAACCTTTATAAAAGCAGTACCGGTATAATGAAATAAGCGTAGTTGGTTGGCAAAAACAGTATTCTTTTGTAAATATTTTAAGAACAGAAAGTGAAACTTGATATTTTTTTTAATCCAACGAATCAACTCTAAAGCAAAGCTCGGTTCTAATTCTTTTAAAACAATAATATCATTCCCAAGGCTTGACCATTGCTGACCCAAAAACTCAAGAAATTCAATCCTTATGTATTTAAAATAGATCCGCTGTAATTTTATTAACGGGACAATGGCTACCAGTTCTTTTCCTTGATATACACCAATGATATATGGCTTTTTCCTATAACCAATAACATTATTCTCTACCTCCTTAAATACAGACAACCAATTGTTCATCCACATTGCTGAGCTGCTGGGAAATGTATCAGGATAGTTCATTTTCTCCAATTCTTCCATCGAAAGGAACTGGAATCGATAACTATAATCCATTTTAAATACGGGAATAAATTTTCTTGTATAAGCTAGTGTTTCCAAGTTTCTTTTTTATTTCAATGCGTTGGTTTATTTGACTCTCTATTAAAGTAATGCCTATGTAAATTGCTAAAAACACATCCAAAAGAAAGTAATTTGCTTGTTGAGTTACCAGACAGGATAAAAACATAAAAAAAATTGCAACCGCCAATTGATTATGACTGCTTTTCGATTTACGAATAGCATCGAATAAGGTATATAAGAAAGCCATGTACAGTAAAAATCCCAGAATGCCATTATCAACCAGTGTTTGAATAAAACCATTATGAGCAAAAAGAGGCATGCCATCTTTCTTTTCGTATCTGTTCTGAGATTCCTGCATTCCCATTCCCACCAGATAGGTAACAAAATTACTGTTATACAAATTCTCTAAATAAACCTGAGCAATTTCTAATCTGCCAGAGCCAACTGTTTCGTAAGCAGACTTGTCTTCCTGCCCGGTTCTTTCATCCATCACCCTTCGGCGAAAGCCTTCGTTAGTTTGGAAAAGAAATATTAACCCACCCATAAACAGTGCAGCAGCCAAGGCAATTTTCCCAAAATCCTTAATGCTAATTTTTCGGATAAACAGCACAATTAATCCAACAACAAACATGAGCCACCCAGTTCGGGTATAAGTTTTAAACAGAAAGAAAAGTCCAATTAAAAGTATTGGTGCCAGTATGAAATTCAATAGGAATTCCCCACGTTTTTTCACTATAAACTCTAAAATTACAATACTTGCTACTGCCAGCATTGCTGATGTATAATGTGGCGCCCCTAATATGCCAACTAATCCATCCAGAGTTGAATCCTCCATCCATAACATAGTTGAACTAACCGGAGCCGAAAAAACTCCTAAATAAAATGGAATATTGGATAGAATATAGAAGCATGATAGATATATCGGAATTAACCTTAATGTCTTTAGGGCTTTTGGTGTATTAACATTTAAATAAATCCAATGAACCACCAATGGAATGCTTAGGTATTTAATGAAATTAATAATAGCATCTACCGGGAAATGGAAAAAAGAAACACTTATAATATTTTTGATAGCAAAGGCATATCCAAGTATTATAAAGGAATATTTAAGATCTTGTCCGAGAACTCCAATGAGCAGAAATATTAGTAATGGCATTTTCCATGCATAAACCAATTCCTGCCCCCCAATACTATACGACTTTAAGAAAAAGGCCAGAAAGAAAAGCACAAACCATAATCCTATTCCGATATATTTCATGTGTTACAAATTTCTTATAAAGGCCACATGGAAGCCGCATGTAAATTTAAACCTTCCACTGTGTGCAATTTTAACGGTTAAATTTACATGCTCGTTTCATGTCTGTCTCATTTGATTTGAGGCTATTTGGAAGCTGCCACAATAGTCATTTTACTGAGCTAAGACTTACCAGTGACTCGTTTCAAGCAAGTGTCCGTTCTATTAACCAATTTAATTTCTGTAAACGATAAACAAGAGTATTATTTTTTGCCATGATGATCACAATAAACTATTAATCACATTGCAAATTCGATCCATATCCAGTAAGCCATATCGCTGATCTACTGGAATTGGTATAATATATTTTGCCAATTTGTATTCAATCCGATCCGATTTAAAATTCTCCAAAATATGTGGCCAATAACAAGGCACAAAAATTTCTTGTCTAATCAATTCCTCCCGAAGCGATTCGCTCTCCACATAAAGAGGGTAAGACATGGGGCCATCAATCTCGGTATCAGAAAAAGACAGACCATTTATAGACTTTAGTTTTAAATTTAAATACTGAAAATTTTGATTCCTCCTGGTGATAACCGACTTATAATTTATTCCAGCTAATATTCTAATGGTAAAATCAGACATATATTTGATAGGTAAATCACTTAGGTATTCTTCATTCTTTAAAAATTGAGGATAACCATCCAAGGCTCCATTCTCAAACCTTCTTAAAAGATATTCTGCCCTGTTCCACGATACTTCCTTTTCAAATTCTTCTGGCAGAAACAGGTTCGTTGACAAATAAGCCCCATCCGGGACACCAAAGAACTTACGTGCGGAATAGAATGTATCAACATTCGCAATCGGCTGATCAAAAAAAGATTGTGTATTATCCACGATTAGATTGATTGCATGCTTACTTAGTTCTGAAATAAATTTCCCCTTTAATCCAAAATAATTAATGACTAAAATACATTCATCATCTTGAATAGGTTTAAGTTGAATTGGCTCTAATTCCTCAGATACAGCATAAAATTCAATTTCTAAATTCAATTTCAGGATAGGCTCTAATATGGCAGAACAGGAATAAGTAGGTAAATATATTTTTCTGTAATGATTAGCCCGAAGCACATATTCTACGCAATTACGTCCAGAATTTAAACGAATTAATCCAGCATGATATTCTGATTCGAATCTACTCTCCAATTCGAAATATCCTCCAATTGCCTTTTGTGCCATTCTTTGTCTATTCTAATTCTACTGCAATTAATTCATCGATTTGGCTCATCATATTATTGCGAACATCTACATTTGGAAACTCCAATAAGCCAATTCCTACCGTACAATTTGATCCCATAAATTTGAAAACCTCATCGCCCTGCTCTAACATTAATTTAATATCCAGTACATAGTCCGTTATTTTATCATCTAATCTCACAGATTTTAATCGGCCATCTTTTTTAGAATGAATCACATAGGTTGTGTAAAACTTGACAATATCCTTTCGGTTCAATATTTGGGGCTCCACTCCCATACATGTATCCACACTCATTTTAATCATATCTACATTACTGGCACATTTAATGATTTCTGGAATGCAGTTCCCACCGTTTCGAGCTCCTATCTCCATCAAAAATATGTTGTCCTTATCATCAATAATCACCTCTATATTAAATCCCCCCAAATTAATATGGAGTAATTCAATTGCTCTTTGTAATTCCTTCTGAATTTTTTCATGCAATTCACTTGCCAGCAAAGAAGGATAATTGATACTTGCAGGAACAAATGGATTAATCGCCTCATCATTCCCTTGATCGCCCAAATAATATGCTATAATTTTGCCATCGTAAACGAATATGTCTCCATCCAATTGAGGGTATTTTTTCTCAATAAATTCCTCCACAATAAATCGCTTGCAGCGTGAAAATTGAATTGCATATGTAATGGCTTTCCCCATCTCCCAAAACTTATTTACAGCACTAATCCCCTTACTACCCGACGAATCCACCGGCTTTACTATCACGGGATAGGTAAATTCAGAAGAATTGGCTGCAAAATCTTCCAGTGTACTAAATCCACCATACCAAGGAGTATTAAATTTATGCTTTCGCAAAAAACTCCTGTAAAGATCTTTTTCGGATAGGATTTTTACCGATTTATAAGGATTTCCCGGTAATCCCATTTTCTCGGATACATAAGCTGCAATAGGTGCTGCAGGATCTGATGCATATGCCAGAATTCCATCAATTTCCAACTTACGGGACAGTTTTAATACTGCCTTATAATTAGTAGTGCTTATATTATGGTATTCATCCCCATATTGATGACCTGGGCTTTCGGGGTCATAACCGCAGGTTACCACATGATAACCCTTCGATTTTGCATATTGTATGCATGGAATCTGAAACGACGTTCCACCTAGAATTAGAATCTTTTTTTTACTACTCTTCATTACAATCTGATTTAAAAATCCAACACACCCTGATCATAATTAATGCAAAGTTTGATAGCGTTTTTTTAATGTATAAATAAACTCAAACAGAGAATCCAAAAGCGAAAATTTAGAAAATAGATAGTACGGCACCTCTCTCCCTACACCTTGATTTACAAAATACTTATAGCAAGATTTCCTCATATCCTCATCCTTTAAAAAAATAGCATATTTTAAAAGTTCGCGATGATACATTTTATCAATAAGGTGGTTTAAATGATCTCGCTTATACTTTTCTATGTAAAATCTCTTGATTTGGTACCTACTCTCAAAAAAATGATAATTTCCAATCCAATCTAAACTGTGTGTGAGAGAATCAGCATGTTCCCGATAAGTCATTGTATCCTGCGGTATATATGCAATTTGAGCTATGGCGGCAACCTCTATCCATAAGGGATAATCTCCCATTTTCCAATCGTACTTTTTTATCTTGTCAGCAATATCAATTTGCTGCAAATACTCGTTTCGCATACAAACCGTTGCTGTTGCAATATGATTTCCAGAAATTAACTGATCCAAAACATTCCCTTTAGGAATATGCTTATGCTTCCATATATCTTTGATCTGCTTGTTGCCATTCAGGTAGGAGAAACTAGTATGCACCATGCCAATCTCAGGGTTCGCTTCCAGTATATCAATCTGCTTTTGTAATTTATAGGGATCAGTCCAAAAATCATCCCCTTCGCAAAAAGCGACATATTTTCCAAGGCAAGATTTATCGCTTCGACTATCATTTTCCATAGCCCCTACATTTTTTTCCGACGTAATCACCTTGATAATATTCGGATATTGCCTTGCATATTCCTGCACAATCTTCATGGTATTATCTGTACTGCAATCCTCACCAATGATATATTCAAAGGAAAAATTAGTCTTCTGCATCAGAATTCCCTCTATACACTGTGCAATAAATTTTTCATGGTTGTAGGTGATGGTCTTTACGCTTACAAATGGAGCAGTCATATTCTTAGGTTTAAATTGCTTTCACTAAAATGTACGGTGTTATTTCAATTATCCGATTCCTATCTTTTGTTGAAAAATATCCCGTCTATACTATTCGTTTTTTATTTTCGTTGAGATTGACGAAGAATTTTAATAGATATTTTCTTCGAATTCATTTGAAACATATCATCTAGTAAGGATAAAATTGTATCGACTACCTCATCTGGTAAATCAGGATATAATGGTAGGCAAATTACTTGTCGGGAGATTTTATGAGCAATATCCAGATTCTTAGCAGAAGGTAAGCTCCGATAGGTTGGAAACTCACTAATTAATGGATAAAAATATCTTCTTCCATAGATGTTTTGAGTCTTTAAAGCTTCAAATACATCATCTCTACTGGATCCAAATTCCATTTCGTCAATAAAAATTGGGAAATAAGCATAATTGTGATCCACCATTTCCATTTCCTCTAAAAATCGTATCCCGGAAATATGCTTCAATCCTTCCCTATATTTCTTTGTGATATGCTGTCGTGCATCAATCACAGTATCAAAATACTTCAATTGAAGTAAACCGTATGCTGCCTGAAGCTCATTCATTTTTGCATTAATTCCGGGAGCAACTACCGTTGTTTCATCAGCTATTCCGAAATTTTTAAGATAATCGATTCTCCGTTTTGTTTTTTTATCATGACAAATAATCGCACCACCTTCTATCGTATTAAAAACTTTTGTTGCATGGAAACTCACAATAGATAAATCTCCAAAATTCAGAATGCTTGATCCCTTCTTTCGAACCCCAAATGCATGAGCTGCATCGTAGATTACCTTTAATCCGTAAATATCGGCCAGATTCTGAATTTGCTCCACTTCGCATGGATTACCATAGACGTGAACCGGAAGAATAGCCGTAGTTTCCGGTGTTATTGCAGCCTCAATCTGTTTTGGATTCAGATTACAAAAGTCTGGTTCAATATCAACAAACACAGGTTTAATTCCATTCCACCATAAGGCATGTGTACTTGCTACAAAACTATACGGGGTTGTTATCACCTCACCTTTAATATGCAAACATTGTAAAGCTGCCATTAGAGCCAGCGTGCCATTGGCAAATAAACATACATACGGAACACCCAAATATGCTGCCAGAGCTTTTTCAAATTCCTGATGATATTTTCCATTATTCGTCAGCCATCTACTCTCCCAAATATCTGCCAATAAAGGAATAAATTCATTTAATGGAGGCAATTGAGGCCGGGTAACTAGTATTTTGCGTTTTTCCATCTCCGTAAGGGTATTAGTTCTTTTAGAATTAAAATGCCATCCATAACAGCTTCTTGTTTTGTCGCAAAAGCCAATAGCAAATAGATAGAGATACCACTAAGTATCTGATAAGAGAGTGTGAGATACTGATCCTCAAAAAGCCATCCAATACTCATTATTGATGCCATGATTAAAGTGATTATAAAAGCTTGACTTACATCTTTAATCTGCTGGGGAATTGTGTAACCAATTAACTTTCCGGTATAAAAGGCATTTATAAAAAAACTGATAAATGAAGTACATATTTGACCGACAACAAGACCGATGATACCCCAGTTTAGTCCTACGATAATGGCTATTACCACAATTCCTTTCTTAATAATCTCCAAATAAAGGAACAAGTCTGATCTTCCTTTTACCTTTAAAATATTCAGGTTAGAAGCGTGAAGTGTGTAAATCATTCCAGCGATACACAAGAGTTGAAAATAAGGAACTGAAGGCAACCATTTTACTCCAAGAATCAGAACCAATAAGGGTTTTGCAATGATTGCCAATCCGATCATCAAGGGAAAATTAATAAAGACTAATAATTTAATCAGCTTTCTGAATCCAACTCGCAATCGCTCATTCTCGTCCTGAATTTTTGAAAAAGCTGGAAAAGTTACATTACCAACTACCTGAGCCAAGGTTGCAACAGGAACCTGCTGAAATTTTCTAGCTTGCGCGTAAAACCCAAGAGCTGTTGCTGAAAACATGCGACCAATAACAAGCATGTAAATATTCTCGAAAGTTTGACTGATTAATCCTGATAATAGCAGTTTGGATCCGAAATTGAACAAAGCTTTAAAGGATTTCATGGAAAAAACAAAAGACGGTCTCCAACTACTTTTCATCCAAAACAAGATGGTCCTAAAAGTATAGATTCCAATAATTTGTCCGACTAAAGCCCAAACTCCAAAACCTAGCAAAGCCAAACTTATTCCTACCACAGAGGATAGTAGATTTGCAATTACCACCACTTGTGCAATGGCTTTAAAATTCATCTCAATTTTAAATTTCACAAATTGAATCAATCCAAAAGAATTGACAATTAAAATGAAACAGACCACTCTGGTTAAGTTGATCAATTGAGGTACTCTAAAAAAATCGGCAATTGCCGGAGCTGCAAAAAACAGAATCAAATAAAGTGCTAATGCAATGCTTATATTGAAAAAAAAAACGGTTGAAAAATCAGTTTGATTTACATCCTTTTTTTGAATTAAAGCATTGTCGAAACCACTATCAATAAAAGCTTGCGAAACAGCAATAAAAATTGCTAACATGCCGAGTAAACCGAAATCTCGCGGCTCCAATATTCGGGCTAATACAATCTGTGATATCAACAGAATAAACTGACTTCCAAATTTTTCCAGAAAACTCCAGAATACACCCTTTATGGTTTTGCTTTTTAAATCGGACATCTAAATAAAATCTAGGCTACAATTCTTTCGCCTACTGTTATTGCTTTTTTAAGTTCCTGAACAATTCGAATGCAAGCTTTCCCATCGCCATAGGGATTGTTTGCCCGCGACATCTTTCGGTACACCGATTCTTCGGTAAATAGCATCTCTACAGATTCAATAATCAGCTGAGAATCCGTTCCTACCAACTTAACAGTACCTGCACTAAGTGCTTCAGGACGTTCCGTTGTATCGCGCATCACCAATACCGGTTTACCAAGAAATGGTGCTTCTTCCTGAATTCCTCCGGAGTCCGTCAGGATTAAATAAGAAAGATCCATTAGATACACGAAAGGCAAATAATCTATTGGATCGATAAGGAAAATATTTTTCGTTTTGCCATATCCGTTAATTGCTTCCTTACCCAATATCTCATAAACCGGTTTTTGAACATTTGGATTGAGATGCACTGGATACACAAAATCAACCTCTGGATACTTTTCAGACAAAAACTTAATCGATTCACAGATATTTAAGAATCCTTTTCCAAAATTTTCTCTTCTATGTCCCGTTATCAGAACCATTTTGCGTGATCGATATACCCAATCTGCAATTAATTTGGTTGGAATTCCCTTCGATTGAAGGCCATTTATTATCTGCATAACCACCTGAGATGACCGATGAATTTTTGTTAATGTCAATTGGAGCGCATCAATTACAGTATTCCCTGTAACCAGAATTTTGTTTTTGCCAATTCCTTCATCCATAAGATTCCTCTGCGCCATAATTGTAGGTGCAAAATGCCATTGTGCTAATCGTCCGGTTATTTGTCGATTTGCTTCTTCAGGCCACGGAGAATATAAATTATTGGTTCTCAATCCTGCCTCTATATGAGCAATCGGTATTTGCTGATAGTAGGCTGCCAATGCAGTAGTAGCAGATGTAGTGGTATCTCCGTGTACCATTACTAAATCAGGTGATGAATCCTTTAATACATCCCGCATACCAGTAAGCACTCTACTAGTTATATCATACAAATCCTGTCCTGATTTCATGATATGCAAATCATAATCTGGTTGTATTTCAAACAAATTCAGAACCTGATCCAACATTTCGCGATGCTGTCCGGTAACACAAACAATCGTCTCAAAATAATTTGAATGTTTTTGAAACTCCTTAACTAAAGGTGCCATTTTTATGGCTTCTGGTCGGGTGCCGAACACCAGCAATACTTTATATTTATCATTTAAACTCATAAGATGGTAGATTTAAGTTGAAATAGGTGATTTTTTCTTGTACTCAACTCCAATTAAAACTTGTCGCTTGCTAATGCCACAAAAGTCTAGAATCAACTTGTCGTTAACCTTTGGTAGCTTTAAAAATTCATCGTGTGCAACCAAATAAACCACTATGTCAGCCCGATCGAATGCCTCCTGATAGTTGGTTAATTTGAAAATATTATGCTCTGCAATATTGGGTTCGACTACCATCATACCATTTTGCTCGGCCTGCATCACTTTCTGTGCAATATATTTAGCAGGAGATTCTCTTAGATCATCAATATTTGGCTTAAAAGCCATTCCCATTAATGCTATTTTAGGATCGTTCCCATACTTCAATCGATACTGAAGTTTGGCATTCTTTATTTTTTCTACACACCAAAATGCTTTATAATTGTTTATCTCTCGTGCTTTTCCGATAATCTGACTTTCGAGGGGATATTCCGAAACAATAAAATAGGGATCCACAGCAATACAATGTCCTCCAACACCACAACCAGGAGTTAGTATATTTACCCGGGGATGCTTATTCGCTAATTCAATTAATTCCCAAACATTAATACCAGCCTTATCACAAATAATAGATAACTCATTTGCAAAAGCAATTTGTACATCGCGGGAAGAATTTTCTACCAACTTGCACATTTCTGCTGTTCTGGAATTGGTTTTATATAATTCTCCCTGGACAAAGCATCTGAAAAATTCACATGCTTTCTGCGTTGATTCCTCATCAATTCCCCCAATTACACGATCGTTATGCTTTAATTCGTAGAGGATATTGCCTGGCAAAACCCGCTCAGGACAATAAGCAATAAATAACTTCTCCTCCAACTCTGGTCTCTTGGAATAAATAGTATCTCTCACCTGTTCGGTTGTCCCAACAGGTGATGTAGATTCTATTACCAGCAAATCTCCCTCCTCAAGAATAGGAATGATAGAATTTGTTGCTGCTAATACATAGGAAATATCTGGTTCGTGATTGCCCTTAAAAGGCGTGGGAACTGCTATGGTGTATACTTCGGCCCGAATTGGTTCTAAATGAGCCGACAACATCTTCTCCTCTACAACCTGTTTCACCAACACATCTAAATCGGGCTCTACTATAATTATTTGCCCCTTATTAACCGCGTCTACGACTTTAGGATTTACATCGATTCCATTTACATGGATTCCGCTTTTGGCAATTAAAGTAGCCGTAGGAAGTCCAATATACCCCAAGCCAATGGTGGTAACTACATCAAAAGTTTTCATGAAAGAATCTGGAATTTATTTAAAAGACAGGTTGAACTTGTTTAATATAGTGTAGAGCTATATCCGTATAAACACAAGTACCTAAGGAATCAAACCGAATTACAATTCTATTCTTCCCTTTTATTTGTAAAACTTCGCCTCGCACACCCTTTAAAGGGCCGCCAACAACCTCCACAATTTCTCCTTTTTGCAGATTCTCCTTACAGAGATCAACTTTTCGATTTTCATCCTGAAGAAAGATGCGAAGTGTTTCAATTTGGCGTTCAGGTATAGGCACAGCTTTGCCACCGAAAGTTACATATCCTACTGCATATCTTGAGTTGATAGCATCGTAGTATTCTCTTTCGCTGACACGTACAAATAAATAGGATCGAATTAAGGGTTCTTCTACCCATTTTGTTCGATCGCTCCATTTCCGGAGTTCCTTTTTTAAAGGAAGGTAGCACTCAAAGGATTTTGAGCACAGATCTTGATACAGCCTCTTTTCAGCACGTGATTTGGTATAAATCGCATGCCAGGCATAAGACCTTTTTAAAGCTTGCATGGTTGATTGAATTAAGGTTTATTACCAGTGAATATTTTAAGAGTACAAGAAAAAAGAAGTTTAGTTGGTTGAAGACTAAGCCTTTATCCTTTTTCTGGAGAGGAGAGAGTAATTCTATTAATTTTGGCACAGCTTCGCTTCCTCGGTCACAGGTAGACAAGTTGCTATTGGTTTAATACATTAAATTTTGAAACTTCTCGATCGTAGTTTTATCGCTTTCTCGTTTGGGGGCAGTACGATTCTAAAAACCTATTCGAAATAAAAAACAATAAAGAAATTTGACACCAAACGCTCTATGGTCTTCAATTTCATCCTTTTAAAATCTAAATAGAATTTCGGAACATTTTAGGAACTAGACAAATTTGAAGTAGTATTAACGAGAATCAATCTAATCTATTTTGGTGAGATGATACTGTAAGCTGACCAACGATACCTTTTGCCTGATAACGAATGGCTAATAAATATTAAACAAAACAGACCTGTTTATATTATATTAAAACCTTTTTTCGATTCATGAACGGATATTTTAGATTGATTAAGACTTTTTTTTTTGTACAGATACAATATGCTATCAATCCCTATTACATAATTGTCTCTTTATTAATCTAATTCGATGGTTTCATCCTCTCCCATTTCCTTAGATAGATGGAAATCGAACGTAATTTCAAATCAATTCCAATACAATGAAGTACATGTAAAAAAGCAATCTGTTTTTTCTAGTGCTTTCCCTTCCGGGGAGCTTCCTAAAAACAGATTGCTTAAGTTTGTTAGTAACAATTTGTATTCTAATACTTACTGAGCATCTACCACTGCCATAGTTACCATATTAACGATTTCGCGAACAGAACTTTCGATAGGCACAATATGAATAGATTTATTCAATCCCAATAAAATAGGCCCAATTGCTTCTGCTTCGCCTAATTCCTGCATTAATTTATAGGCAATATTACCACTACTCAGATTAGGGAAGATGATCGTATTTACATCTCTATTTGCTAATTTGGAAAATGGAAACATCTTGCTTCTCAATTCCTTATTCACAGCAAAATTCATCTGAATATCTCCATCAACAATTAATTCGGGATAATCCCTGTGCAATATTTCAACCGCTTGCTGTACCCGCACCGGACTACCCGTTTTACTAGCACCAAAATTAGAATAGGAAACCATCGCGATTACCGGTTCTATATTAAATTTCCGAACTGCCTCTGCGGTTAAAAGGGTAGTATCAACAATTGTATTGGCATCAGGACGAGGATTTACAGTAGTATCGGAAAAGAAAATAGGCCCTTTCTTTGTCATCATTAAATACATTCCTGCGATGTGATTAATTTTTGATCGGATACCAACCGTTTGAATCGCCGGACGAATTACATCGGCATATTTGGCTGTAGAACCACTAATGAGTGCATCCGCTTCGCCTACTTCAACCATCATAGAGCCAAAATAATTTCTATTGGTCATCTTCTCTAATGCTTCGGCATAGGTCAAACCCTTTCTGCTCCGCTTATTGAATAGAATTTGAGCGTATTCTTCCCTTCTAACCTTTTCCTCCGGAGCTCTCCAATTAATAATTGGAACATCCGACAAATCCAAATCGTTCTCGGCTATTAAGCGGTGGATATTATCCGGATTTCCTAATAAAATAGGTATGGCAATTCCTTCATGTTTAACTGTTTGAGCTGCTTTTAACACCTTAAAATTAGCACCTTCAGCAAATACTACCCGCTTAGGATGATGTTTCGCTTTATCCGATAAAGCACGAAGTAATTTATTATCCCGACCCAATCGGTGCTCCAATTCTTCCTTATATTTCTCCCAATCGGTAATCGGAGCGTGAGCGATACCCGAATCCATAGCAGCCTTGGCTACGGCAGGTGCAACTATAGTTAGCAATCTTGGGTCCAGTGGTTTGGGTATAATATAATCCTTCCCAAAACTGATATTCAATTCCTGATAAGCTGTATTCACAATATCCGGAACATCTTCTTTTGCCAATGCAGCCAATGCTTTAACGGCAGCAATCTTCATGGCTTCGTTGATACCCGTAGCCTTTACATCCAGCGCACCCCGGAATATAAAAGGAAAACCAAGTACGTTATTCACTTGGTTGGGACGATCAGACCGGCCTGTTGCCAGCAAGATATCCTCTCGGGTTGCTATAGCTACTTCGTAGGATATTTCGGGTACAGGATTCGCCAGTGCAAAAACAATAGGATGATCAGCCATACTCTTTACCATTTCGGGTGTTAGAACATCGGCAACAGATAAACCTAAAAACATATCTGCCCCTCTCATGGCCTCCTCTAACGTATGTACATTTCTGTTCGTTGCAAATTCTTTTTTAGTCTTACTTAAATTAGTCAGCGACTCATGAATCACTCCCTTGCTATCGAGCATAACAATATTTTCAGGCTTTACTCCCAAGGCAATATACAATCTGGTACATGCTACAGAAGCCGCTCCTGCTCCATTCACCACCAATTTAATCTGTTCAATTTTTTTATTTTGCAGCTCTACAGCATTCAACATGGCGGCGCCTGATATGATTGCCGTTCCGTGCTGGTCGTCATGCATAATTGGTATATCCAATTCTTTTTTAAGCCTTTCCTCTATCTCGAAACATTCGGGCGCTTTAATATCCTCCAAATTTATTCCCCCAAAAGTTGGTGCTATTCCTTTCACTATTTTTATAAATTCGTCAACATCTTTGGTATCCACTTCAATGTCGAACACATCTATATCCGAAAAAATTTTAAAAAGCAAGCCTTTTCCTTCCATTACAGGTTTTCCTGCCTCTGCACCAATATCTCCCAAACCCAAAACGGCTGTACAGTTCGATATCACAGCAACTAGATTTCCCTTCGCAGTATATTTATAAACATCCTCAGGATTATCCTTTATCTTAAGACAAGGCTCAGCTACACCAGGCGTATACGCTAAAGATAGATCGATTTGTGTGGAATGAGGTTTGGTTGGTACTACTTCAATTTTTCCAGGACGTGTGCCTTCGTGATAACGAAGTGCATCGTCAATTGTGAATTTTGTCATAATTATTATTTTTGTGTATGATGTATTTGAATCACCTTTTGATTACAATAGCTTACTGGTGAAAATCAGTTACTAATTGAGGCGAATACCTTTCTGAATTAAAAAATGCAGTTCTCAGAGGACTAAAAGGCATTAACCTTTGTGGTGTTTCTAGCAAAACTGTCCAACTTCACTGGCCTGCAAACATTCGTTTTGTAAAATCAAATTGCGTAAAATTCTGTTTAGATTAAATTTAAATAGGCAAGTTCTAAAGTCCTATCTTTTCTTATAAATACCATTGGTTAGAGACTAATGTACACAAAAAAATCTCTACGATAGGAGATTTTACTTTGTGCAGTTTGCTCCATACAATGCAACACACAGTACTCTTTGTATATCACTTTGGTTCTTATCCCCTTACACAATCACCAGACTGTTCTTATAAAGTCAATTTAATCATATACCATGCAACACAAAATAAAACCACTTATCTATTCTCATCAAAAATAAGAAGAGTACTTCCTCTCTGTTTTTACAACGGCTTAACAATTGTATGGAAGATATTGCATCTACTCTAATGATGCTCATGAAAGCCTTATTGAGTTTTTAAAGTTTCTGATCCCTATTTAAGAGCATTTTAACACACATTATAAAATCAAGTATTTTCATACAGCTTTTTCTATTTTACCGAGTCGATTTCATTTTTTATTTATTTTTTTCAATAATCCTCAAAGCCTACTAAACATTAAGCACCTCGACAAATCAAAACAGTTTTCAGCATAATAATTTATTTTTTTTGATACAAATTTGTATTTCCATCATGATTTTGTAAAACATACTACAATACTTTATAGAACATCCGACTAATTATTAGTGAGAAATTAACACTTTACAGTGAGAGGATACTATTTCTAAGTGAGCGAAAGCTATTTTATAACGAGAGGAAGCTATTTGGTGCAAATCTAAACAAATACCCGCAAAAGAGGACTGATTTTTCAGTTTAAATTACAACGAATAAATACCCTTGCTGTACAAGGATAAATAAATAAATAACTATCAACAATTGTTTTATACCAAAAACATAGCAGTTTTGCCTAAAAAAAAAGAGCCCCAAAATTGGAGCTCTTTCTGTATTTAGGACTGTTTTTTCTTATTTATTATAGCCTCTTTTCTTAGCAGCATCTTCTAATCTTTTTTGAAATGAAGATTTTTTCACAGGCTTCTTTTTGGATGCATTCAACATTGCTAATACCTTATTATCATCAACCAAATATTTACGAATTGCCCATGTTTGAACTACGGTAAACAAGGTTGCTATGAAATAGTAATAACTTAATCCAGCGGCATAATTATTAAACCAGAATAGGAACATCAAAGGCATTAAGTACATCATTGATTGCATTCCAGGCATTTGCGAGGATGTCTGCATTTGGCTATTCATACGAGTGTAAACCAAGTTGGTAGCAGCCATCAACAAACAAAACAAACTTACGTGATCGCCATAAAATGGGATATGCCATGGTAAGTGTGCGATGGAATCGTAGGATGATAAATCGGTTGCCCACAAGAAGCTTTTCTGACGCAACTCAATAGATGCAGGGAAAAAGCGGAATAAGGCAATAAGAAATGGGAACTGCACCACCATCGGCAAGCAACCGCCCATCGGATTTACTCCTGCTTTTTTATATAAAGCCATGGTTGCCTGCTGGCGTTCCATTGCTTTATCCTTAGGTATTCTTTCATTAATCTCATCAATCTGAGGTTTTAATACCTTCATCTTTGCAGTTGACATGTACGACTTGTAAGTCAATGGTGCCAAAAGCAATTTAATAATGATGGTTAAAATCAAGATGATAATACCATAATTGGAAATGTATTTTTCAAGGAAACCAAAAATTGGAATTACAAACCACTTGTTGACCCAGGAGAAAATCTTCCATCCCAAATTAACCAATGATTGCAGTTCTATATCCTTTCCATACTTTTTAAGCGTTGTATATTTGTTTGGACCAAAATAAAACTTCATGGGATAATTTTCCATATTATTCCCCTGATATGGAAGGGAAATCTCGGCAGAGAAATCTTTTAAGATAGGCGAAGTTTCGTCCATCGTTGAGGATTTCAGCTTAATTCCTTTAAAAGGAATTTCGGCGATAAGTACCGAGGAGAAAAATTGCTGTTTAAATGCCAACCATTTTACTTTGGTATTTAATTCCTTTTCAACATCACCGCCAGCGGATAAACTCTCCACATCATCCTCAAAGAATTTATAATATAGCGCAGTGTACTGATTTTCGAATTTCCGTCCTTTTTCCTGACCAGGTATATCTGCTTTCCAGTTAAAAGTTACAAAATTTGAGTTTCGGGAAATTACATCCTGCATTCCGACTATGCTGACATTAAAATCAACCATATAAGAATCGGGTGCAAGTGTATATTTGTATTCGATATATTTATTATCGCCGGCATATAAACGCAGACTAACCGCTTTTTGAGAAGAAGAAGCATCTAAGGAAGTTTGCTTATCCATTGAAGCAAAAACCAGATCCTGCGTATTCATTGCTTTATTATCAGCATAGAATGTTAAGCCAAACTTACTATTCTGCTCTTTCCAAAGAATTAATGGCAGAGAATCATGGGTCTGAAATTTCTTCAACTGCACAGAACTAATTCGCCCTCCCAAAGTATTTAAGCTAATCTTAACCAAGTCGTTCTCAAGGGTGATATATTCCTGTTTATGATCTACCGTTTTTGCGAAAGCACCATATGTTTTTTTGCTTACCGTTGAATCAGTCTTTGCTTCGGCATATTGCTCTTTCAATTTCTCGATTCGCAATGCCTCCTGTTGTTCCTTTTTTACACGCTCAACTTTAGCTATTGAATCTCTGGTATTAATGGCTTTTATTTCCTCATCAGAAGGTTTAGTCAGGTAGGAATACCCGATTAAAATTACTCCAATAATGATTAGGCCTAATATTGATTTTTTATCCATTTCTATATAATTTCTTTGATCGTTTTTACTGTGGGGTTTTATTCCATTGCTTGTTTTACAAACTCAACAAATAATGGATGTGGATTGATAACAGTACTCTTATATTCAGGATGAAACTGAACACCAACAAACCATTTGTGACCTTCCAATTCAACGACTTCAACCAATCCTGTATCTGGGTTCATACCCATAGGTTTTAATCCTGCTTCCTCGAATTGATTTAAATACTCGTTATTGAATTCGTAACGATGACGATGACGTTCCGAAATCTCTTTCCGTCCGTATGCAGCAATTGCTTTTGATCCTTCTTGTAGTGTACAATCATATGCGCCTAATCTCATGGTACCACCTTTTTCGGTAACATTTTTTTGCTCTTCCATCAAGTTGATAACCGGATGTGGTGTTTTAGGATTCATTTCCAGAGAATCGGCATCTTCTAATTTCAGCACATTTCTTGCAAATTCAATCACCGCAATCTGCATTCCTAAACAAATCCCTAAGTATGGAATATTATTCTCGCGTGCAAACTGGGCTGCTAATATTTTCCCTTCAATTCCACGATGTCCAAATCCTGGTGCTACCAAAATTCCTTTAAGATCTTTTAGATCTTCCTTATAATTACTTTCCGTCAATTTTTCAGAATGAACCCATTTAATTTTCACTTTACATTCATTTACCGATCCGGCATGAATAAAAGACTCTGCAATGGATTTGTATGCATCGTGTAACTCAACATATTTTCCAATCAAACCAATGGTAACTTCAGTTTTCGGATTTTGAAGGCGTGTTAAGAACTTCGTCCATTCCTTTAGCTTAGGCTCTTTATTTAATGGCAATCCTAATTTTTCGCACACGGTAGAATCTAGCTTCTCTTCGCGCATTTTCAAAGGAACCTCATAAATAGTGGAAACATCGATTGATTCTATCACAGCTTTAGGTTCCACATTACAGAATAAAGCAACTTTGCGGCGAACATCCGAAGTTAATTCATGTTCTGTACGAAGCACCAAAACTTCGGGTTGTACTCCTGTTTCCAATAAAGATTTAACGGAATGTTGAGTTGGTTTTGTTTTCAATTCTCCGGAAGCTGCCAAATATGGTACCAATGTCAAGTGGATTACAAGGGCGTCGTGTCCAAGTTCCCATTTCAACTGACGAACAGCCTCGATATATGGTAATGATTCAATATCACCAACAGTACCTCCAATTTCTGTTATTACAACATCAAACTTTTGTTTGTTTCCTAAAAGTTTAATATTCCTTTTAATCTCGTCGGTAATATGAGGTATAATCTGAACTGTTTTTCCTAAATAATCCCCTTTTCGCTCCTTATTAATAACGTTACGGTATATTCTTCCGGTGGTAACATTATTAGCTTGTGAAGTTGGGAAATTAGTAAATCGCTCATAGTGTCCCAGATCCAAATCTGTCTCTGCGCCATCATCGGTAACATAGCATTCGCCATGTTCATACGGATTCAAAGTTCCTGGGTCTACATTTAGATAAGGGTCTAATTTTTGGTTCGTTACTGAGTATCCTCTGG
>Ga0209013_10000279_pt1 | contig 44598 bp, 29 predicted proteins | sample Cruoilmetagenom2_FD_187291 | JGI IMG/M metagenome (GOLD analysis project Ga0209013, IMG submission 187291) | Oil polluted marine microbial communities from Coal Oil Point, Santa Barbara, California, USA - Sample 2 (SPAdes) (version 2) | ecosystem: Environmental > Aquatic > Marine > Oil seeps ...
TGATAATCTTCGTTCTGCCAAACCCAATCAAATCGCCGCTTATCTCTAATCTCATCAGTTTTAAATTCAATAATGAACCAGCGCCCCGATTCTCGGAACATCGCATCGATAACCCCAGATTGATATGGTTCATTATTTTCACCAACGCTGTATGGTATTTCGTGCAGAAGCTTTTCAGCTGAATCCATCCGAATAAATAACTCATGGCCTTGAAAACGTTCAAGAATATTCTTAACTCGACGATAGCCGTTTTTAATTTCGCCTTCCCTGATAACTCCCAGGCTTTTCAGTTCAGCAGCTGCCCAATCAATGAAGTCGTTTTCTCCCTGATCTGGAAATTTCCACAACTGCAAAGCTCGATGAACGACATCACCAACAATTCTCGCGGGAGCAGCGGACTTCTCCCTCCCAGAGGTTGCCCTGTATAAACCGGGAAATACATTTTTCTTCTCCAATATTGGCAGGGTTTGTTCTGGTAGCAGGTTTGGGATTTTCCCCATCACAGGGACCGGATCTACTATAAGTTCTTTGAATTTATTCGCTAAACCAAAATCGACCTGGTTTTCATAAATTGTGAGATGAGCATCAATTCCTTTTTCACCCAATTCATATTGATATATCGAATTGCCATTGACTCTAAATTTCAGAGGAAGATCTCGCAAACCCAGAACCAGAGCTGTCTTTTCGAGCCACCCACCCAGTTTTCCCAAAACCTGCTCCTTATTCAATTTCCCCACTACACCGCTGATGATCAACAATTCCTGGGCTCTGGTTGCAGCTACATAAAACAAACGGTTGGATTCGGCTTCATCTCTTGCCCGTTCCTCTTTCAAAGCTATTTCGTAAGCCAGAGATGAAGCTGTCACAAGGTGAGGAAGTTTTGGATCGTCATCAACAATCCTCGTGTCACTCAGAGGAGGAACAATCCCCAGGACAGGATCAATGAGAATATCACGGCCAAATCGATCCTTCTTCGATGCATCCCCCAATATAACTATCGGGAATTCAAGGCCTTTCGCCTGGTGGATTGTCATAATTTGCACTGAGCCTTCGGCGACTGAGGTTGCTTCACCTTCTCTGACAGCGACATTCTTCAATTCAGTTATCGTATTGAGGAAATCAGGAATACCTACAACGCCGCTATTCTGAGCATCTGAAACAAGTTTTCTCATGTTCTGGATATTTCTGTGATACCCTCCCATTGCCATGGCTGCTAGATATCCAGTTTCTTCAAGAAATCGACTCAGGACATCGGCAGCAGATATCCTACCCACCAGCTTTGAATATTCTTCCATCAAGACAACCAGGTACTTGGCCCGCTCGCATAATTCCTCATCGGCTATCTGAATATTATCTTTGACCGTTTCATATAAGGACGATATTTTATTCTCCCGCTGCAAATCTCTGAACATAAGCAGGGCATCATCGGGTAATCCGATTACTGGCGATCGCATCAATCCGGCAACGGCCAGATCATTTTGAGTATCAGCAAATGCTGTTAGCGCGTTGAGAAGGTCTCTTATTTCTGGCCTATCGTAGAAACCCTGTCCAGCAATTGTCATGTATGGGATTCCGGCTTTCTCAAAAGCTGACTCAAAAACAGGGAAGGAACCGGAAGCCCGGCACAAAACAGCCACATCTCCATATTTCAGATTCCTGTCGAAGTCTTCAGGATCATTCGATCTTGATCCCTCAATGATATCTATGATACGGGCAGCCACTGCCTCAGCAGAAGTTTTTCCAGCTCCATCTGCCTTGGTTCCTGCTGCCAGGTGGAGTTCGATATAAGGTTGTCCTCCATAACGCGGGAGGGAAATCCTCCCGGGCAAAAGCGGAGCGAACGGTTCTACAAAGGGCAGAGATATATCTGATCCCAAAACAGGCTTCAGCAATGAATTTAGATCTTTAAGCAGATCAGGATGAGCCCTGTATGAGGTCGATAATTGGAAGCTGCTTCCCTCCAGCGAAATGTTTTCTTGTTCCTTGCGGAATACAGCTACATCAGCTCCCCGGAACCTGTAGATTGATTGCTTCCCATCACCCACGATAAATAATTTTTTTCCATCGCCATTCAGCGTGTTCACCAGCTCTCGCTGCCGATCATTTGTATCCTGATATTCATCAACTAACAAGGCACTGATCTTCTCCTGCCAATATTTTTTAACCAATGGAAAATCCTTCAATAACATGAGTGATAAATTTTCCAGGTCATCAAAATCCAATCCGTTCAATTGATCTTTAGCTGTGTCATACCATTGGTTTGCGTACTGAAAAACAGCTTCAATTCCTGGGATGATCTCCTGGGCCAGCTTTTGGTCCAGTGCCAAATCCAGTTTATCAAAAGTAATATACTTATCAAAAATTGGCTGGATTAACTTGACCAGCTCCCGTGGATTTCCAGGTGCCCAATTATCTTTTTTGCCCTTCTGTTTAAGATGTATCCGGAGCGGAGAAAGGTGCCGGGATATCGTTATCCAATCTTCTGTTTTCCGCGCTTTTTTGATCATTTTCCAATTCATTATAACTATACGCAAGTCATCTGCGAACAAATCTCCGTTCTCGGTCGCCCGTTCCAGGTTGCCATTTATTTCGTAATCCAGAAACTCATCCAGTGCAGCAACCACTTCCCGGTCATCAACAAATGACAAAAGTGGAAGAATCAGTATTGGTTCCCAAAGCTTCCAAATATCGTCCGGTGATTTATTCAGTGCATCAATAATATCCAGCCGCTTTGATAATAATTCACCAACAACCCTGCGGAGCTTCCAGTCTCCATAGAGCGGAAAGATAACTGAAGCACTGCGATCTTTAGAGCCCCAGGCAAGAGCAGCTTCAACAGCTCTTGCTTTGAGGCGGGCAGCTTGCCCTTCATCAAGAAGTTCAAAGTTTGGATCTAGCCCCAACTCAGCAGGATGCTGCCTCAGAATATCAGTCGCCAAACTGTGAATGGTGCTGATCCGGGCAGCATCCAGATTTTCATAGATATCCCTCCAGTACCGTTGATCATCTTCATCCAGATCTGGGTGATGCAGGTAAACCCGAACCTCTTCCCGGATCCGATTTCTCATCTCCCGAGCTGCCTTTTTTGTAAAAGTGATTGCCACGATCTCCTTAAGGGGGACTTTCTCTTCCAGCAAGGAAAGATAACGCGCGACCAGTGTGCGGGTTTTTCCTGTTCCCGCGCCTGCCGTGACAACAATATCGTGACCCCGCTGGAGTATGGGTTTGATCTGTTCCGGGCTTGGATCAAGCTGGTTCAGAATTGATTTGCTTAACATATCACCGTATACCTTTTTCACCAAATCTGCCGTTTATATTGCCAGCAGAAATCAACTGCCGGACAATATACTGGACACCCATTTCCCGGAGGACGGGGAGAGAATAAGCCTTTTTGAATTGAAGAAACTGCCAGCCATCCTTTGTTAATTGCATTATTTATTGCAACCTTAGGTCCTCGCGCGCCATCATTCCAAAATGATGACATCTTAAAACTGCTCGATTGGGCTGACCTTATATGGAAATAAAACCCTTCTTGGACATCGCCCAATTGCAAACCATCCTGGGCGGCCAGGGCATAAAGCGGAAGCTGAAGCTTCTTGCCTTCCCTGACAGCCTGATTATCAAAACCAAACGGACTGCTGGTTTTATAATCTATGATCCGTAGATTTCCCCGATCATTAATATCCACCCGATCGATCAGCCCTCGTAGATGGTAGGTGCCTTTTCCTTTAACTTCGATATCCAGCTGAGGAGCTGAATCGTTTCTGATGCCGAATTTCTGCTCTGCTCTGTAGAACCTGAAGGATCTGTCTATTCCTTCCAGGACAATAAGTGAGTGCTGGATATTTGTCAATATTTCTTGCTGGGTATGATGCCACCAGGCTGTTTTCCGGAAACCTTCTCTGGTCGGAGCTTCATTAAATAACTTCCGGGCCACAGTGGGTAATAATGCCAACAATCCCTGAATATCATAATCAGCCCCAATTTCCAGGTAAAGCTCCTCCATGATATGGTGATAGATATTTCCCAGCTGGCGCGCATCCAGTCCTTCCTGGGGAGGCTCAGCTTTTTCTAAACCCAATAGATTATTCACGAAGAAACTATAAGGGCAGGTCTGGTAATTCTCCAAGCGGCTGGGGCTCCAGACATGTTCTTCAGGATAACGGATGCGCAGTTCTTGACTTAAATGTTCCAACCCCCCGTCATATCTCAGACCATTTTTATCCAATCTCCCCGTCCTGCCATTAATCACGTTTTCGGCTTTTGCTAATTGAGTTGAGAATTCTGGATATAGACTTCTTGCTATTCTCAATAGCTCTTTTTGATCTTTCGAACCAACAGAAGCGATCACTTCAAACAATTCGGATCGTGAAGCGGCAGTCTCAAGAGATGGAACACTCCGGCTGGTTTTCATTTCAGGAGTTGTATCCGTCGTCCTTAATATTTCTTCCCAATAAGGAGAAGGCTGCCAGGGCGCTCCATTATCAGCGATCCTTGGCCGCGTGATGAGAAGCCAGTCGGAAGCCCTGGTAACGGCTTCGTAAAAGAATTCTGCTTCAGCACTTTCGGTAGATAAACGTATCGGAAATCCAAATACATCCTTGAGATCTGCTCGGTCATCATTCCTCAAAAATGGATCTTCCTTGATCGTGCTCGGGAATTCACCCTCTGCCAATCCGACCAGGGCAACAGCTTTAAATGACACACCTCGCACTTCAGTACAATCCGCGCAAATTATCTGGTTCGCATCATCGGGAGATAGTTGATAGGAGATACGTTGGATTTGAGATCCAAGATCGCTAACTACATCTTTGAAAGCCGTTGGATTGGACCTAAACATCAGATCGGACAAGATTTGGTCCCTGAACAACTCTGTTAATTTTTTTATGGCCTGGCAGTCTCGCTGAAATAGATCCGGACCGCCTTCTTGCGCCATCTGAAAGAGGTTCAATCCCCTTGTTCTCTCTTCTTCGAGGTTCAAATCTCCAAGTAGATTTTCAACCCAAAAAAGGTATTCTTCTACAAACAAACCATCTTTTGGTGGTTCTATCAAATCAACAAAAGATTTAAACTTATTCCATAACTTATCAGCTGATTCACCCGTAGGGATATTGCCCGGGATTGAGCTGCGTTTGGCTTGATCGCCATTTTCTGAATGAATTCCAATCAATCTTTCAAATGCTTCTTGCCACTGATCAAAACCCTGAATAACACTCCCCCACCTGGCAATATCGGAAAGCTGCCTTGCTTCCCTCAAATACAAATGACGGTGATTTTCCTGGTCATTTACAGGAGAAAGTAAACTCCAATCAAAATACGGGGATTGCCAGAGAGATATCACATCATGCCAGATCAATCCATTTTTGCCTGTACTCGACAGATCCAGCAAACTTAAGATTTCCGCAACAGCTGGATTCTCATCCAGTGGGAGCCCACCCTTGATAAAGACCGGAAGTTGATATTCCTGAGAAACCTTATTGACTAGTTTGCGATATGGCTCCAGGTTGCGCATGATCAAGGCAGTCTCTCCTGGTTCGACATGCCCTGCAGAGATCAGCTCTTTGATCCATCGAAAAGCCGTCCTGATCTCTCCTTCTCTATCAGGCACTGCAACCATCTTGATCCTATCCCCGGCTGCCAGAGGTTCTTCTTGGCTGCTGGAAAACATGCTATTCTCGAGCTTCTCAAAAACACCTGCTTCGTCCTTCTTTTTTTCATCAATAGTGATAAATTCGATCTCTTGTTCTTCTTCAAGTTCTGCCTGTAAGTGATTAAATCGTTTATGTACAAGTGGCCTATCAGAGCCATCAGCTGCTCTCGTAATAGTAACCGTCACATCGGGGAGAAGCCTAGCCAGTAAGATTATCAAATCGGTCTGAACAGGGGAAAGATCGTCAAATCCGTCGACGATCAATGAATCCCATTCCGGACATTTTTCAGGTTGCTCTGTAAGAATATCAAAGGTCCTCCAAACTAATCCGGTAGGGTCCACCCAACTAAATTTAAGGAGTCGATCCCTATACTCTTGATAAACAAGGGCCAGCTCCCTTAATCGTCCATCTCTATCTATCTCCTGCACCGCAGCCTGAAAACTATCTGGCTCTATCATCCCGGCCTCTAATTCTCTGACAATAGCAAGCAGTGTCGGAGGAAAACCGGGTTTATGTTTGATTTTTTGAAAATAATTCAAGGGAAGGTTTTCAACAATCGACTGCAGTAATTTGATCTGTGCGGTTTCAGATATTACGATCAAGTTGAAATCTGACCTGTCCAGGATTTCCCGGCAAATGTCCTGGAACGTTCCCAGGTATACGCCCATCGTACCTCCCTGGTTGGCAAGTCGCTGCTTGAAATCATCCACCTGCGTTCTGGATGGAAGCAGCACATAAGGAGATTTTACTAATCCGGCAGCGCGCTGACGTGCCTGAGTGACAGCCCATTCAGTTTTTCCCTCTCGAGCAACTGCATTTAACACCCTTATTCCCATTACGTCTCCAATAAAATCTGTTTGAAATTTCTGTTCGCCTAAAATAAGATCATCCAAAAACGCCGGAAGAGATAATGACGATCAAAGCAGCGATGAACAAGTGGATCAAGAACGAATAGAAAAATGAACCTGTTCTCCAGGCAACCCAACCAAAAGCAAACCCTCCAAAGATCGTCGACAGCGTTTCAATATCAGGTTTGCCAAGATGGGCAACCGCAAATGGAACTGCCTGGATCCAGAGTGCGTCAGAACCATATTTTTTAGCATAACTGAATAGGATCCATCCCCGGAAAAGGTATTCCCAACCAAAGATCTCCAGGGCTTTCTTCCAGATCAAGCCTTCCTGCGAACTTGAATAATAATTCATCATACCCGGATTTTTTACACCCAGATACCAGATGATCGGAGCCATAAAAAGTAAACCCAGGAATGTCAATAACAATCCGGTTTTCCAATCGCCGAAAGTGAATCCCAATGATTTTGGATTTTCTCTAAATAACAGAATTGTGATTAATAATGGTATCGCTACATAAAGCAGAAGGCTGTCATAATAATTACTTGAAGTCAGACTGTAATAATAATCAACCATGATCAAAAGAGTACTTATAATCGTAACAACAGCAATCTTCCAATCAATTTTCAATCGGTCCCCAAGAACTCTTTTCAGGAATTTATTCACGGTTATAACTCTCTTCTGGTGTTTTTTCTCTTTGCCTTATCAAAGGATCGATGAACTGCTCTATTTATAGCTCCAGGAGTAGTGTTCGAGAATATTTCATCCGACTATTTAATAACTTATTAGCGGCTATATCATTAAAATATCCGTATTTCATAATACCCGCCAACCTTTAACCATCAGAAATTTTTCTGTCTATAGCATAACATATTCAATTCTTGTAACTACTATCAATCAAACATCATCCAGCATTCAAGCAGGAGCTCTTAATAAGTTCAAATTAAAAGAGCAAAACCACCAGGAATATAAAAATATTCAATTCAAAGAAAGTATAGTTAAATCAGTTCTTTCTGTCGCCAAGATACACCCGGGCCTTAGGAAATTCTTTGGGTAGATTCTCGCAAATCCTGATCTAGATTTTATATTGGGTCTCATATAAAGTTTGATACAGTCCATCCTGGGCAAGTAAATCCTGGTGAGTGCCCTGTTGGACTAATTTCCCACCATCCATAACGAGTATTTTGTCAGCTGCCAATATTGTAGAAAGCCGATGGGCAATTACAAGGCTGGTTCTATCTCGCATTATCTCTTCCAAAGCGTTTTGAATTAACTTCTCTGAGAGTGAATCCAGGCTGGAAGTTGCTTCATCGAGGACCAGGATTTTTGGGTCCCTTAACACCACTCTGGCGATTGCAATCCGCTGACGCTCACCACCACTCAGTCTGTAACCGCGTTCTCCAACCACAGTATCATAGCCATCTGGCAAACCCCTAATAAATTCATTTATATTGGCAGCCTTTGCGGCACTAATAATTTCCGAGTCGCTTGCTTCTGGTTTAGCGTATAACAAATTTGCCCGGATAGTATCGTAAAATAAATAAGTTTCCTGGGTAACCATTCCAATAGTATTAGCCAAGGTTTTCAGAGAATACCCTTTTATATTATGGCCGTCTATCAGAATACTACCGGAACTTGGGTCATATAATCGGGGTAGCAAGTAGGTAACCGTAGTTTTTCCAGCTCCGCTTGGACCAACCAGAGCTGCCAGTTCCCCCGGATTGATCGCGAAAGAGACATTATCTAAAGCAAACCTCAACAAACCTGGTCGATCATCATCCGTCAATCCATCAGAAGGTTTATCTTCCCCTCTCTTCAGGAATGCTTCTGTATTCCCCCTCCAGGATAACCTGACGATCTCATCCAGGCCAATTTTTTCTCCTTCGGCAGCATTATAACCAAATGAAACGCGATCGAATTTAACCAATCCATCAATTACAGGACTCGTAATTGGATCCTCAGTCTCTTTAATTTCAACAGGCACATCCAATACTTCAAAAACACGTTCAAAACTGACCATGCTTTCTGCAAACTGAACCTGGGCGTTGGTTAGCGCCATTAATGGTCCATACATTTGTGATAAATATGTACCAAAAGCAACGATCGTCCCGATAGTGAATTCACCTCTTAATACCAGGTGACCTCCGATCCAAAAAACCACAGCTGAACCCACAGCACTAACCACGCTCAAAAGCATAAAAAACCAGTGACCTACTATTGCGGACCGGATCCCAATATCCCTTACTTCTTTTGCATTATTTCCAAAACGATTTAATTCTTGATCTTCACGACCAAATAGCTTTACCAGCAATGCACCACTTACATTCAAGGTTTCATTCATGCTGGCATTCATTTCTGCGTTGTTCTCAAGGGAGCTACGGCGCAAATCTCTGAGAATTTTTCCTACTCTACGGGCAGGAAAGAAAAATAAAGGCAGGATAGCTAATCCAAGTAAAGTAAGCCTCCACTCCAGAGTAATCATAATAACGAGCGTCGCAACCAGGGTAACAACATTCGAGATGATGGTTACCAGAGTATTGCTAATCGCCCTTTGGGCTCCGATGACATCATTATTGAGTCTGGACATTAACTCGCCAGTGCGGGTTCCGGTAAAAAAGCGTAATGACATGCGTTGAAGGTGGCTATATAAATTCCGCCTGAGGTCGTAGATGACCCCTTCGCCAATCGATGAGTTAAGACGTCGCTGCCATACCCCAATCAGACCATTTAACAATGGAATAGCAATCATACCCAGCGCCAGCCAGTTCAATCTTCCAAAGTCTCGATTTGGAATCGCGTTATCAATTAAATCCCTGTATAGAAGTGGCGATATTAAGCTGATCCCAGAGATGATAAGGATAGTAATGAGCAATGATGCCACTTGGAACCAATACGGGCGCGCATATTCCCACACTCTAGACATCAATTCTTTATTTATTCCAGGTTTTTCACTCTGATCGTCATACCGGATATAAGAAAACCATCCCCCGCCGTGAAATCCCATTATGAATCTCCTTGTCCAACTTCAAAGATTAGCTCCATCATCGACTGGATCTATCATGCTATACTAATGAATAAAACAATCCCAAGATTGTCACTATCCAAATTATTATAAGCTTCTTATTCTTTTAATATGAATCTTGTACCTCTTCTATCAGAAATATCTCGCCAATACAAACTGAATCCTGATGGCATTCACGGCCTCAGCCATTGGGCCAGAGTGCTTGAGAACGGTTTAAGATTAGCCGAGATCGAAGGCGGCGATCTAACTGTGATAAGTCTATTTGCAATCTTTCACGATGCCTGCCGCCACAATCAAGCCAGGGATCCGGGCCATGGCCAGCGGGGAGCCGTGCTGGCTGGCGAACTTCTTCGGGGGTATCCCGGGGTCAGCCCAGAACAACTTCAAATGCTGCAGGTTGCCTGCAGAGACCATACAGATGGAGAAACCGAGGCCGAGCTAACCGTGCAGATCTGCTGGGACTCAGACCGACTGGATCTGGCCCGGGTCCATATCAAACCTTCCCCCGCTCGTTTATGCACCAACACTGCCAAGGAAAAGGAAATTCTCACCTGGGCAAACCGCAGAGCAAGGACCAAGTTCTCGCCAGATTATGTCTCAAGCGAATGGCTTCCGATTTTCAACACCCATACCAGGTGATCTTCTACTTATCAAAATAGACAACTTGAGCGGCCAAAGTCAGCGCCTCTCTTACAAAATAGCAAACTCATTTAACCTTCCCAAATATTTGTTCGTGCTATACTCAGAGATATAATCTTTTCATTATTAGCAGGTTGAAATTATCTATGAATATGATGAAATACTGCCCCGAGTGTTATAAGGAGCTGCCGCCTGATTCAGCGTCCTGCCCCTTCTGTGGCTACAGAACTGGAAACGGAGACAGCGATGATAAGGAAGCTCCCGGGATCATCAAAGCCCCGCAGGTAGACTCTTATATTCCACCCGAGCAAACAGTCCTCAGTATGATGCTTTTGTTGATTTTCTTCTGGGGCATTAACATAACAATCACTGCCCTACCAATATTCCTAAACGCAGGAACTACAAAGAATTTAATAATTGCCGCGATCGTTTCCCAGGTATTAACCAGGGCAATGATAGGTCTCTGGGCGGTTGAAGAACAAGCATTGAAGAGAGATTCCACACCGAATAAAAAATTTGGGGCATTTATGCTTTCATTTGTTCCAATTGGCGGAATCTATTCATTTCTACATGCATCGCGGACGATCATTCGCAAAGACCGCTTATCCAATATGACTATATCCAGCGTTTTCGCAGTTTTATTGATGTCGGTAATGCTCTATGCGACCAAGGATGGAATTAATTTTATCCTTACTGGCGAAAAACCACCTGTTGAAGAAATAGCGAGTCCAGATCCTACTATGGCAGTTATCGCCATAGAAGACACTGCCATTCCGCCAACACCTACTCTGCGAATATATCAGGGCGGCTGCAGGAATCCGAACTCTGTCACTCCAGATGAGGAAGGAGATATAATCACAGTCTGCGGAGAAGTAACCAACTTTGGTGAGTTTGAATGTGAATCCTGCCCCGACGGATATTATTCGTTTATCAAATTGGATGGAGGTTTCCAGATCGTTTCCTATAATTACCATTTTTCTTTTGCATTTCTTGATGACTGCATCGCAATCAAGGACGAAGTGGAAATCCTTGGGGATGTAGCTGTCTTTCAATATAATAACGGCGAAGAATGCACCTTGAACGATGATGATGAATTGATCTGCGAAGAAAGCAATTATTTTCAGGAATCTGATTCTTGCAAGTAATGAAAATTCAAAGCTATATCGCAACAAGATATCCGGTTTCTTAATCAAACAGGAAGCCGGTTTTATTTATCCTTTATGGAATCCGAGATGAAAACATATGACGTCGTGATAATTGGGGGAGCAATTGCAGGTCCCGTAGCAGCTAAATTCTGCGCGCAGCAGAATCTCAAGACTCTCCTGGTTGAACAGTTCAAAGTTCCTCGCGAAAAACCCTGCTCAGGTATCCAGTTCACATATTTTGAACAGATCATCGGCGATCCCATCCCCCCTGAACGGTTGTGCAACCATACCCTCACCAAGACCGAAATGCGTTTCCCTAACGGAAAGGTCTTACAGGGAAATTTTCCGATGATAAATTTTATGCGGGATACTTTTGATGAGTGGCTTTGTTTATTAGCTCAATCCTATGGAGCGGATTTCCAGGATAGCTGTAAATATAAATCCTTTGAAGAAAATGACGAAGGGATTCTTGTTTTCCTCGAAGGTAAAAACGGGCCGGAAACCATCCAGGCTAAATATCTTGTTGATGGTACAGGCATGAGACCCGTTATCCGACAGCAGCTTCGAAATGATGGCGGATTTCAGAAAGGCAGCAGCGGAGCTGCCCTGAATTATTACTTCACTGCAGATGGCGATCTTGAGCCTGATAAACTTTACCAATTCTGGGACATTGATTTCAATAACATGATGTTCGCCTGGATCTATAATAAAACTCTCTCAGATGGAAAGGATTATTGGGTGGTTGGAACAGGTTATGATCGGGATATCACAAAACATCTGGATGCCTTTTTTGACCATGTCAAGGATCTGTATAATTTAAAAAATGTTCAGGTAGTTAAAAAAGAAGGATACAGCAGCAGCATGATCATGGATGGAGAAGATCGCATCTGGCTTGGCGACCGCAACATATTGATGGTAGGTGATGCGGCAGGGTTGATAGATCTGACCAGAGGAGTTGGCATGGATGCGGCTGCCTTAAGCGGACGGCTGGCAGGTAAAGCCATTGGTTTGGCTGAAAAAACAGGAAAACCGGTCATAGAAATTTACGAACGGTTAATGACTCGACTTGTCAAACAAACCAGGAAAAACCAGCAGCGCGGCATCATGTCGTTCCAGGATAACCAAGAACTCCAGGAATACCTTGACAAGGGAGTGATGAAGATGGGACTGAATATGCTGGTTCAGTCTCAACTTAATAAACTTCGCAGTCCAGAAAAACAAGTTATGATTCCCTGAACAATCATATCCACCACCCACCCAACTATGACAACCGGATTGACTGATCTTGATTTTTTAAGAACTAATCAATACAAAGACTCCTCAAATCTGTCCGCCCGGGCCTACCTGCACCAGCGCTTCAGCACTAACCAAGTAGGGTGGCATTTTTGGGTTTTTAACCAGTTTGATTTTCCTCAAGAATGCAAGATTCTAGAGCTGGGTTGCGGTCCGGGTAATCTCTGGATAGAGAACCGGAACAAGATTCGAGTCGATTGGGAGATCAGCCTGTCAGATATTTCTGAAGGCATGCTGCAGGAAGCAAGCAATACCCTGGGAAGTTCTGGGGGATTCAGATATGTTGGGCATGATGCTTGTGGAATTCCTTTCCCTACGAGCGTTTTTGACGCTGTAATCGCCAATCACATGCTTTATCATCTTCCGGATATACCCGCCGCACTGAAGGAGATCCGGCGCGTGTTGAAACCCGGATGTTGCCTATACGCAGCTACCAACGGGCAGGCCCATTTGCAGGAAATCAGGGATTGGAAATCACGATTCTTCCCCGATCAAGAAGATCCCGCCTGGGGAACGCCAACTTTAAGATTCAGTATGGATAATGGTGAAGAGCTTCTGCAGCAGGAATTCGGGAATATCCACTTCATAGAATATCCAGACACCTTACTGGTGGACCGGGTTGAACCTATCATCCGCTATATTCAATCCTATACAAAGCTGGAGGAAACCGATCCCAGAACAAAACGACTCCGTCTTTTTCTTCAAAACCGGATCTTGGAAAATGGCTCGATCAAAATCACCAAAGAAAGCGGTTTGTTTAGAGCTGCTAAATATTAAACCTGATGTTTAGGATATCCCCGTCCTGGACAATATAGTCCTTTCCTTCTAAACGGGTTTTACCAAGTTTTTTCACTTCCCCCAAAGAACCCGCTTCGATCAAGTCTTGATAACTAACCGCTTCTGCCCTGATGAAACCCCTGGCCAGATCCGAATGGATCGCCCCGGCTGCTTCAACAGCAGTCGCTCCCTGCGGTATCGTCCAGGCTCGTACTTCGTCTTCACCAACAGTAAAGAAGGATTGTAATCCCAGGAGTTCATAGTTCAAGCGGATCATTCGGTTCAAACCAGGCTCTGTGATACCGTATTCTGCCATGAATAATTCCGCATCATCCTTATCAAGCTGGGCTATTTCCATCTCCAGTGCGCCGTGCAAACAGACCACATCTGAGCGGCCCTGATCAATTGGAAAATCTGCCGGATTATCACTGCCCTCATCTCCCACATTTAAAGCAACCAGGGCCGGTTTTGCAGTCAGGAATTGGAATCCACGGATTATCTTCTCTTCTGCCGGGGAAAATTCCAGACCCCGGATTGGAGTTTCATCTTCCAGGCCTTCTTTGATCCTGATCAATACATCGTGCTCGGCTTGATCTACAGACCGTTCAGGATAAGTTCCTTTTCTATCCAGATCATGGGTTAAACGATCTAATCTCCGTTCGACAATCTGCAGATCAGAGATCAAGAACTCAAAATCCAGGGCTGACAGATCCCGAACTGCGTCCACGTTTCCTTCAGGATGTGGAATACGGTCATCCTCAAAAGCTCGCACAACATGAAGTAAAGCATCACTTTGAGAAATAATATTCAGCAGTTCACCGCTCAAACTTCCATCCCGGCCGGACCCTATTTTAAGACCAGCAACATCGTTATATTGCACGCGGGCATAGGTGGTTTTTTCAGGTTTAAACAACTTACTTAATTCATCTACCCGGATATCAGGAACATCCACAATCGCCGTGTGCACTTCAATCTTTCCTGAACTGGTTACCGCTGTGATTTCCTGGCTATGAGTCAGAGCATTGAAAATGGTTGTTTTGGTGCTGTTGGGCAGCCCAACTATTCCGATTTGCATATTTTTATTACCTTTAGGCGTACTTCTTTTACACGACACAGCAGAGCCACAACTTCAGCTCTGCCAGATGGCATTTTAGCATAGGGAATAAAAAAAGCCAAGCGAATAGATATCAAATCTCGGGAGGGTATATTCCAAACAAAAATATTCCCAAGGTCATTAAATGCACTTATTTTTCTAGACTAACCATTCAATAATGAATATTTTCAGATGTAATTGTTTGTCTGCAGTTAAGGCCGGCCAAAATCTGCTGTGTAATAGGCGTCCAAATCACCCGATGTGCTGTCACTCGCGCAATAGAAACCGACCCCGATGTGGACAGCATTCTCGTTAAGTATGTTATTCCTGTGCCCGGTGCTGTTCATCCACATATTCACTACCGACTGAGCCGAGAAACTGCAGTTCGAGCTGGCAGCAATATTCTCGGCAGCCCAGCTATAGCTGTACCCAGCGGCTAGGACCCGGCTGCTGAGAGTAGATCCGTCTGAGCCTGTATGACTAAAGAAATCATTACAAGCCATATCCTCACTGTGACGACGGGCGGCCAAACGCAAGCTGGAATTCATTACCAGGGCGGACAATCCCCGATCCGTTCGCTCCTGGTTGATTAAATTGACTACTTGATTTTCATAGGTGGAATTTCCTGAAATTGTGCATCCATCTGGGGTTTGAGTCGCCGGGGGTTCTGGTGTCGCAGAAGGAGGTTTAGGAGTGTAGGTTGCAGGAGGCTGAGTCGGTGTAGGGGATGGCGTCCTGGTTGGAGCCAACGTAGCAGATGGTTCACCTGGTTTCGTGGTAGCTGAAGGCATGCTCAATGTCGCGGTGTTGGTTGGTTCTACTGGCTTTGTGGTTGCTGAAGGCGTTGCCGTGTCTCCAGCGGCAGTAACCGTGGAAGTGGCAATATCAGGAGTTTGAGTGATTGACGGCGTAGAGGTCGGCTCTCCGGTTTGCACCACCTCGCTGGTAGTTTCCGAAAGAGTTGGTTCAACTGTCGCAGTCTGAGTTGATTGATTGTCTTCGCCATCAGCATTATATTGTCCGGGGGTACTCACGATAGTAAATGTCGCCTTGGGAAGGAAAGGCGTCGTTGTTGTAGTTCCGGAAGTATTCCTTTTAACCATATTGATCCCTGAATCGCAAGCAGCAGTCGACCAGGTGATAAAGAGCAAGAAGGAAAGTATCAGGAAAAAGCGATTTTTCATAATAGGGAAAATTTATTAGTGAGCACTACATACCTGGTCTCGAAGAGATTTCACAAAGTCTAGGCAGTAAGAATAAAGAACTCTCTTCCCAGGAAAAAAGAAGTTTCTGTAAATTCAGTTATTTCATTATATCTCTTTGGTGATGGCATCCCTGATAACTAAAGAATCTGTAAATAAGCGCAGATAGAGGCCTTATAGGTGTCCATTTATCACTAATCCCACCTAAATTCGACTATCCACTCAACTCATTCAATTTGGCCAGCTCATTTGCTCCTGAAACCCACCCAAATCAACTAGTTTGTCGGCTGCTTTTGCTCACTGCTAGCCCAAAATCGCATAAAGACAAGCAAATCTGATACACTAGAAATTAAATAAATATTCTGACAAATGTGACAATAGGATGGTGAAATCGTGAAGACCTTATTGCCCTTCTTGGCGTTCATTTTCCTTTTATCTTCTTGCAGGTCACAACCTTTGGAGCCAGACCAAGATCGTTCCCTCCCTGGACCTCTCGGTACAGCAACTTCCACAAATACTCCGATATCTACCAAACCACCTGAACCTGGGATCATATCCGTAGATTCCTGCGGAGCCGATCCCTGGGATGATCAGCCTGATAGCGAAGCCATCCAGCAGTGCATTGATCAAGCTAAGAGCGGAGATACTGTGTTATTCACATCAGGTGTCAATCAGTCAGGTTACCAGGGTTATCTGATCGACAAGACCATTTTTTTGGTCCTCAACTATGCTAAAGATAACCTGCTATTTACCGCCACAGATCCCACCGATTATCCATTGCTCCAGGCAACTGATGACTTAAAGGGATTTGTTGTTAGTCTTGTCGCACGTTCCCGTGTCTCGATATACGGAAAGGTGGATAATATCACAATCAGCAACTTGCAAATCGACGGCAACCAGGAGAATAGGATCTGCAATGGTCATGATGCTGTCGAAAACGGATTAGATGACAGTTGGGGCTCCTGGCTTGTAGGTGAATGTTCCCACGGCCTTTGCGATGCTGGAACGCTGAGCATGTGCGGCGCGAGTGATCTCGGAGATGTTCAACAAAACTACCAGGGAAATCCAGATGCCTGGAGCACTGGATTGACTGTAGATAACGTCTACATCACCAATACCGAATGCGCAACTGCCTTGTCTTTATGCGGCGCTGCCAGCAAGATCGTAAACACGACCATCGATACTGCCGGTGACAAGCCTCTCTATCAGGCCTGTGAATCGACTGACCCGGATGAACCAGAAGCGGATTGGTCAGATGGAATCACTTTTGAAGGCCCAGATCACATCATAACTGGAAATACAATTATCGATGCCACAGATGTCGGAATTGTCTTTTTTGGCGGTCGAAATACAACAATCTCCAACAATACAGTTAAAGCTACCGAAGGAAATCATGGAATGTTTGCAGCCATTGCGATCCACCCATGGGGTTGGGGAGATGTATCAGGCTTGGAGATCACCAATAATACAGTGATCAATGAAGCCAGCGCCAGATGTGGGGGCATTCATGCCGGGATCAATATCGGCACACATATGTGGGACGGTGGATGCGTAGGCGCAGCGGATAAAGTCTCTGTTGGCAATCCCAACCATTGCAGCGCCGAGCCATCGCCACCGCAAGGGACACTATGCAAACAGGGCAATCCTTGCCAGATCTGGGCCTACGTCGCAGCTGGTGAAACTTTAACGTTAACAGATAACTATGTTGCAGGAGCCCAGATCAACTACCTGGTAGAAGGCCTTGACCTGTTAGGCATTTTTATTGATTCGGGGAATGTAAGTGTAGAGCCGCGTTATACTGACTGGGTTGACGATGCAGGATGTGGAATGGGAGGAATGAATGACCGGTGGGGCGCATTTGATTTTGTTGCCCACCACCCCACCCTGCCCGGCTGGACAGACAAGAGAGTCCACTGTGCTTATTAATAACGTAATATCAGGCTTTGTTACGAATTAGGTAGCCCAGAAATTTTCAATGATCCGGATATCATTGAAATTGATAAAACACTCCCTTCCGGTGTAATACCCCCACACGAACCCGTTGCTCAATGGAAAGAGTCTTTCGACTCCACTTCGTTCCACTCAGAACATGAGACCGGAAAAAATAAATTTCCTCATAAAGTTCGGGGAACAATTTCAGACTTGGCAACGTCTTATGAAAAAGGAGGTTGTTCTTATGACTGGAAAAATGAGGATCTTTTTGTTATTGGTGATTATCGTCAGTATGTTGACAATTGAAACTGAATCTGCATGCGCATGTTCTTGTGCTCCCCCTGGCCCTATTGATGAGGAGCTCACCAACGCAGCGGCTGTTTTTACAGGCAAAGTAGTGGGTCTTGCTGAACCAATTGTCGGTTTTGGCCCCATCAGCTCTGGAGATCCCATCACAGTCACATTCCAGGTCTACACGGTGTGGAAAGGTTCAGTGAGCCAGACGACCACCATTACAACGGCTCGTTCAGGCGCAAGCTGCGGCTATACTTTTGAAAAGGGGGGTGAATACATTGTCTATGCTAATGGTCCAGAAAATAACCTGTCAGTAAGCTTGTGCAGCCGGACTCAACCCCTTGCTACCGCTGAAGATGATCTGGCAGTATTGGGTGTTGGCGCTACACCGTTAGCTGATAGTTTTGAGTGGCCCGCGAGTTTTTCATATTTTCAAATTGCAGTCCTCTTCGCTAGTGGCATTGGGATGATATTGCTCGTGGTTGTTGTGGCAGTTATGATAAAACGTTATTCCCGTTCCTAGACAAAACTATTTATTTTGTGGAATATCACTCAATAAGAATACCGTCTTTCCTGGATATTTATCCTAAGGCTGCCAGAGGGCCTGAAATGAGTCCCTCAATGGATTGACCAAGAACAGTCTATCAAGAGCACACAATCCATTCATTCCACCCCGATTGCACTCAAACTGAAAAAAACACTCAATTAAATTATGAAGGGTGACTCGATTAAAATATTCCGCATTACCTCCTACTCTATCCACACTAATTTTTCACATTCTTTCTGTTCAACGTGAACAATAGTTTTTAATCATATACGCATCTTGTATTTTCTTTCTAGGCATAATTGTACGTCGCCAGACTTTATGGAACATATATCCGTCTTGTTAATGTAGATTTTTCTTCCAATTTTTCTCACAAGATCTGACACGGACCACAAACTACCCTAAATAGGGAAGCAACCAGTGTAATATTGAGTAATGCAGGAATATTACCTTTTGGTTAAATCTTAATCACAAATGCATTATGGGCTTCAGATTACGATTATTCAAGGATGCATATAAATTGGGGACAGCCCTTTTCGGGATGGGTTTTTATATGATCATCTGTACTATAATAAATTCCATATCAAGTTATAGATATTTGTCCGGTCTAAATGAGTGGGGCCATTGCAAAGAAAACGCTTATTGACCAAATAATACAATTTCTCTGAGTAAGAGGGTCTTATGCAGTATCAAAATTATTATAAAATCCTGGGAGTTCCAGAGGATGCATCTGAAGAGCAGATAAAAAAGGCTTTTAGAAAAGGCGCTAGGAAGTATCATCCCGATGTAAACCCAGATAATCCCAAAGCAGAAGAAAACTTTAAGAAGCTGAACGAAGCATACCAGGTCCTTTCTGATCCGGAAAAGCGCCAAAAGTATGACCAATTCGGCAGCAATTGGAAACAATACAACCAGTCTGGTGGCGCACCGGAAGACTTTAACTGGTCCCAGTGGACAGCCGGACCCCCTCAAGATAAATCATCTACCTATGGAACCCGACGGGTAAGTCCAGAAGAATTTGAGCAAATGTTTGGTCAGGGAGGGGGTGGCTTTTCTGATTTCTTCTCGACCCTTTTCGGAGCAGCTGCCGCCCAGAACGCCCGCACTGGCGCTGGTTTCAGGCAGCGGGATACTTATCAGCCGTTCCGGGCAAGTCGTCCCAACCAGCAGGGACAGGATATGGAAACTACAGTGAAGATTTCTTTTGAAGAAGCTTATCATGGAACTAGCCGTGTCATCCAAAAAAGCAACAATGATAAAGTAAAAGCCAAAATCCCCCCCGGAGTTCGAACCGGGTCCAGAGTTCGATTAAAAGGTAAGGGACAGACCGGTTTGAGTAATCAACCGGATGGTGACCTGTACTTGAATATAGAAGTGGGCCCTCATCCGAATTTTGAACGTGAGGGAGATGACCTGCAGATTACTATTCCCGTGGATATCTATACCTTACTCTTAGGGGGCAGCATTGAAGTAAAAACTCTAAGTAAAACGGTCGAGCTGGATATCCCCCCAGAGACGCAAAATAACACACGTTTTCGTTTACGCAGTTTGGGAATGCCCAAACTCAATCAGAAAAAAGTCAAGGGGGATCTTTATGTGAATGTTAGCGCTGTTCTTCCAGAAAAATTATCAGAGGAAGAACAGAATCTTTATGAAGATTTAAAGAAATTGCGCCATTCGAAGTAAAAGAGGAAATACCATGCCTACTGAAATTATCCATTACCCGAATAATGAGAATACAACCTATATCTCATTTCAGGCCGCTTATATCGCCTGTGTATCACTGGATTTTCTCCTGGCCTGTGAGCAGGAGGGATTGATTACTCCCAATTGGAAAACGGAGGGACGCACTGGTTACACAATGAAAGAAATTCAACGCTTACAAATCATCCGTCGGCTACATGAAGACTTAGATCTCAATTTTCCAGCTATTGATGTCATTCTCCACTTACGTGAGCAGATCCGGGAGCTGGCTACACAGCGCAGCTCTTTCAAGGGGAAAATATTGGAACAACAAGCTGAACTAAGCAGGTTAAAGAATCTCATTCAACAATACAAATCAGCCGGTTAAATTCTCCAAACGCTGCAAGGATGTTTTCTGAAGGGCATTGATAACTGATTCATATAATTATTTTCAGTTTCCACGTGAAACCAAGGGGATTCTCAGGAAAGAAACGCTTAGAATAAAATCAAACTTGTAATTATCGGTATTTTGGATATATCTTATTTCATTAATCAGTCAGACTGCTGCTAGAAAGATATAAGCCAATGAAATTGCCTTACTGTTAATTTTCCAAAAGAACAGATCATGTCAAACCCAGTATGCAGGGAGCGTGTAATCATAAACCTGCCTGTGTGTTCGAGCAGGTTTTGTCATTCGGGGTGATAAACCGATCATTAATAACAAAGTGGCAAGGGTGGGATTTGAATCCGATGATGTTTTAACACTGATATACAGTCCAAATCAGGTCTGGTAATCCTCAATTCCAGGTATCAGGGAGTGTCTATATCTGCCGAAGATTATTTAATTCCGCAGCGCGCCAGCCAATCTTGAGAACTGCCATTTCCTGATAGCCCTAATGCGTTATCTATCACGCCCCCCATATCATCTGGGACATTTCCATCAAAGAGGGATTGCAATGCTTCTCCACCATAATCTCTTAGATCTCCAGGATTAATGTCCTCGCTTATCATCCAGACAGCGAATTGCACACCCAATGGATCCATAGTTGTGCCTGGATCTTCGCACAAGCATTTCGCAAAGCTTAGCAGGTCTCCACTTTCCATATAACCAATAGTGTAATCATCACCTGCCTCTGGAACTCCAGCATCCGCGTCAATGCAAACAACATAAGGCGACAGGTCAAGGGTCTCTCCCGGGTCAACACTCGCTGATTCTTTTTGAATGACCATCATCGGTTGAAGAGAATCATTATTGGGGGTGAATACCAATCCACACGGGATCTCCACTTCAAGGGCATCACTACTCATATTCCTAACTGCGACCGAAAAGATCTCGCCAATTGTCTCAAACCCTTCTCCAGTGTTAAGGATTTCTTCAACTTTCACATCACCCCTATCGATCAGATCTAATACTTCCATATTGTTCATTGATAAGGCAGGTTCTTGCTCTCCCGTCTTTTTTCCACTACCGCACCCTGTTCCGAAAAAGATCATCACAATAATCGAGGTGACGATAATAGTTTTACTAATAATTTTCCCCTTCGTTCCCATCATGATCTCCTCTCTACGAAACTAAATATTTTATATTGTAAATAAAGTCCAGCTTTTCGTTAAATAGAATTTCTCCTCCTTATAAATATTATCTAAAATTCGGAACGTAATATTAGGTCGTTAAACAACCCTCTAGCTAAAACAGGTCATCAATTAGGCGGAAATTTCAACCCGTAAACAATAATATATAAGATGAATTTCTGAAGCTGGGAAGAAGCACTGAGATCTGGAACGGTCGATGATTAATGCGGGAGACGGTGTGACGTAATATTATTAGCGTTATGAGAAACTTCGAAGAATTATTAATATAATTATAAACCAAAACCTATTAAGTGTTCATTTTTTGTTACATTCAGTATGTTTTATAGATTTCCCGGGAATCTCAGAAACGGGTTTTTCCAAGGGAAACCACAATTCTCTCAGGCTTGATTCTAAGGGTAATAATTACTCCATCCAAATATTATAAGAAGGCGTGGGGGGGTATGAGGTTTTACAGAAATATGTTCCTTATTTGTTACATTCGCGATGGATATCTTAACCATGTAGTTGGGATTTGCAGGCAGCAGGTGAACATCTCGCTTATTTTAATCATATGCGGCGTTATAACTTCACAAAACATGATTGAATATTTTGTTTTCCTTCCTTAAATCTAAAATAAATACACCCTGGTAGATCAGCTCTATTGTTGCAATTGTCCTTGACTAGATGGTCATCAGATCAGTTTAGTTTCCCATCGTAAGCCGCACGGTGTGTTTCAAAGGACCAGGGTCCAGAGGGATGCAGTTATCTTTCAAACGCTGGCCATCCAACTCTACCCAGGCCACTCCCTGCTGAATATGTTCTGGATTATTGACTTCAATTTCATAGACCGCATCCTCATGACGCATGTTGATCTTAAAATCATCCCACCAATCCGGAATCACAGGATCAATAATTAATTGATCACCGCGTTTTTTCAGACCAAGCATTTCTTCAATCCAGACACGATACATCCAGGCCGCAGATCCTGTGTACCAACTCCAACCTCCCTGACCAATTCTTCCAGGTAGACGGTAGACATCTGCTGCTACAACATAAGGTTCTACCGCATATCTCCAGACATCTTGATCATTGCGGGCATGTTCAATGGGATTGATGATGCGCAGAATTTCTCCGGCCCGGTTGCCATCACCTTTGCGTGCGAAGGCCATCGCCAACCACAAGGCAGCATGGGTGTACTGTCCGCCGTTCTCCCTTACACCAGGTGGATACCCGCGGATATAACCCGGAGAGGGTGTGCTGATGTCGAAGGGTGGAGTGAAGAGCAAAATAAGTTTCTCATCCTCCCGGACAAGCTGACGCCAGGCTGACTCAAGCGCCTGTTCTTTGCGAACTGGATCACCGGCATTGCTGATCCAGGGCCATGATTGAGGTAGTGAGTCTATCCTGGCTTCAATATTAGCGGCCGAGCCCAGAGGACTGCCATCATCAAAAGTTGCCCGTTGGTACCATGCACCATCCCAGGCAGCAGCCTCAATACGGGCCTCAAGTGCAATCGCCTCCCGGCGGTAACTTGAGGCTAAATCTATCTCTCTAATAATCGTGGATAAATGTTCCATGTTATTGAGAACATCAATTAAAAACCAGCCGAGCCAAACACTTTCGCCCCGGCCAGCTTCTCCTACCCGATTCATGCCGTCATTCCAATCACCAGTGCCAATTAAAGGCAGACCGTTGGGTCCTTTAGTAAGACCTCGTTCAACAGCTCGCTTGCAGTGCTCAAAGAGGGTTCCCTTCTCCGTTGAGATTTGCGGCTCGAGGAAAATCTCGCCCTGATCCGGTTCTAGCTCCGGGGCGAGCAAATATGGGATCTGCTCCTGGAGGATCCCTTCATCTCCTGTCACCTCCACATACTGAGCCGTGATGAAAGGTAGCCAGAGCAAATCATCTGAGATCCGGGAACGAATACCTGCCCCGCCAGGTGGATGCCACCAATGCTGGACATCTCCCTCTTTATATTGACGGCTGGCCGATAGCAAGATATGTTCACGAGCCAGAGCTGGACGGGCCAGCAGAAAGGCAGCTACATCCTGCAGCTGATCGCGGAATCCGAAGGCTCCGCCAGATTGGTAAAACGCAGATCGTCCCCAGATTCGGCAACTTAAACTCTGATATAGCAGCCAGCGGTTGAGCATATAATTCAATGCTAGTTCAGGTGTTTCGACCTGCACAGTATCAAGGATCCGATCCCAGAATTGTTGTGTTTCTTCTAGTGCCTGATTCACAGCAAGCATTTCCCGGTACTTACGCACCAGCTTACTTGCCTCAGCCTCATTCTCCGCCTGTCCAAGAACACAAATAATCTCTGTTGATTCACCTGGTTTGAGCTCCAGTTTGGTCTGCAAGGCAGCGCAGGGGTCCAGTTCAGCGCCAACTCGTCCCGCCAGTTCGGTTCGTTTCAAGGCATCTGGATTCTCATTAGTCTGGTTTCGGCCCAGGAACAGGGAACGATCACAAGTAAAGGATCCAGCTGAAGGACTTATCGAAGCAAAAGTGACCCTATCTCCATAATCAGGATGGTATCCGTTGCGGGCGAAAATTGTGCCCAGTTTATGATCCCACTGCGTTACTACGTGCTGCTGAGTGTCTTCTTTTTGCTCGCCGAGGGTCCATTCTACATAATAGGTAATGCTCAGGTTTCGAGTTCTTCTTGAATCATTGCGCAAGGTTAATTTGCTGATCTTGACCGGTTCACCACCCTGGTCATCGACCGGTACAAATGTTGTCAATAACTGCTCTATTGTGTGGCTATTATGTTCAAAACGTGAATATCCTGCGCCGTGGCTTACCCGGTAGGCGTTCTTCTCCCGAATAGGTCCCGCAGTCGGATTCCAGACCTTTCCACTCTGTTCATCCCGAATGTAGATCACTTCTGAATGGGGGTCAAGAACAGGATCATTCGACCATTGGGTTAATCGATTCCGTTGACTATTGCCATACCAGGTGAATCCCGCCCCTTTTTCACTTACGAGGGTTCCAAAATGGGGATTGGCAATCACGTTGACCCAGGGAGCAGGCGTGTTGGTCTCTGGGCCAAGATAAATTACATATTCTCGGCCGTCTGGACTGAATCCGCCCAGACTATTAAAATAGGGTAACTCCAGGAACGGTAGAGGACGTGAGGGTTCCTCATCAATCCGTTTAATACTAAGCTGATCCGGTTCTTCGACAATCTCGGAGGGCACGCCGATTTGCTGGGCTAACGGACCGCGAGCAGCCACCAGCGAGACCCGTGCCACCGCTTGCAGCAGGATTAGATCATCTTCTTTAATCTGGTCAACGGCGAGCAGGAATACACCTGCAGTTTGATTCTCACCCGTGTAGATGCTAGAACTTTGGATCAATCTATCCAACCGTTCCATGAGCGGCTGGTCGTAACTGCTCGACTCCTCATTGAGCACCACTAGATCAATAAATAGGCCATGCTGCCGCCAATAAGCCTGGGCCTGCAGCATTTGCCTGACCAGGCCTAAATCCCCCACATCTGCAATTGTGACCAGTAATATCGGCAAGTCTCCTGATATGCCATAGGGCCAGAGTCCAGATTGCCCTTTTTGGTTGGTCTCAATTCGATCTTCAGGTGGGCGCAAATAAGCTGAGGGATACAGCAAGTACCCGGCAAGTTTTTGGAATCGGCGGGCTTCATCGGGTTGGATGCGAAGCGATCGCAGGTTCAGCTGAGTGGATGCCCAGGCAATCTCAAACGCACGTTCAACAACTGCTGAGTCATGGTATTTTCCAACCAAACGCAAGGCTTTATCGCGATCCTCAGCTGCTCCCAAAACAGCGACCAGTTGAGCACTCTGTCCTGGCCCTATAATAATTTCCCGTCGGATACTGAAAACCGGATCAAGCACAAAACCTTCGTTATTTCCCAAGTTTGTCTCGATTGCCATGGGAGATCTTAAGGAGCGTCCCCGTCCAATGAATACCCGTCGATCGGTTTCAAACTGCGGTAATCCTGGTTGGGTCAACCTCCCTATCAAATCCAAACTGTGGAAAGCAAAAATAGGTGCATCGTCTTCCTGTCTGGGCCGGCGGTAGGCCAGCAAGGTTTGGCTGATCGGTACCGCTTCCGTCTGGATAAACAACTTATTGAATGCTGGATGCTGGCGGTCGGCACCGTGAGAAGACATAGCAAGTTCATAATAACTGGTTGCTTGGATTCGCCTACTGCGAATTGTTCGATTGGTAATTGTAATTCTACGAATCTCAACATCATCCTCGGGAGATACAATCAATTCGGTCTTGGTCTCAAGTCCGTTGTCACGCCTACGGTACTCAGATCGATCGAGCGGGAAGTGTACAGTATATCGGTCGGGGTCACGATCAATAGGATGGTAGAGGTTCGACCAGATTTCGCCGGTGTCTGTATCTCTTAAATAAAGGAAGGAACCATAAGCGTCACTGGTGGTGTCTGCCCTCCAGCGGGTGAGGTCTATATCCTTCCAGCGTGTATATCCACCACCTGCAATGGTTGTCATGGTTGAGAGCTGACCATTTGATAGCAGCTGTACTTTGGGCGAAATACTGTGAGGCGAATCAAATTTACTAATCGAAGGGGCTACACCCATCACCTCAATACGAGAGGGTATTTCTTCCCGGGTGGATATGTGATGAATTGGGGGCGAGACAGGGACTCGTTCGTATAGAAGCGGTTCAGCTGCTTTCACCCGAGGATCACGATGGAACCGACGCTGCATAATATTATCGTAAAGGAAGTTCGTTAATGCCAGGAATGCCATGCCTTGATGGTGGGCCATATAGGCCCGTACGATAACACCAGGCTCGGCATCCGATTTTGGTCTGCGATTAAAATCGATCGCCTCAAAGAAACCATAATCATTCAGCAAACCATATTTCTCAAGTTGTTTTAGATTCTTAATTGCTGCCTGAGGTTCGATTCCCACTGCAAGTATTGTGGCGTAAGGAGCAACCACTAAATCCTCTTCAAGATCACGTTTTAATCCTAACCAGGGAACACCAAAAGCTTTGTATTGATAAGTCTTATTCAAATCCAGGTCACCATAGGCCGATTCGGAGATTCCCCAGGGAACTCTTCGGTTCTGACCATAAGCCATCTGCAAGGAAACGGTCTCCCGGGTAGCATGATCAAGCAGCGAGTTGGGATAGGACTTCTGGAGCAAGAGCGGCATCAAATACTCAAACATGGTACCGGTCCAGCTTAGCAGCACACGATGTCGACCATGGGAGCTATAGGGTCGGTTCAAGGCTAGCCAGTGATCAATCGGGACATCACCCCTGGCTATGGAGACATAACTGCCCAAACGCGATTCGCTGGCAAGCAGATCGTAGTATGAACTATCAAATTGATTACTAGTTACATTGTAGCCAATTGAAAACAAACACCGGACAGGATCATACAGGAAACGCATGTTAATTTCAGCCGTAAATACCCGCATCATCTCCTTTAAATCTTCTCCCTGGCCAACCATCTCACCTGCGAACCACCTGGCACGCGAGAAAGACTCGCTTAGCCGCTCGATCCAGTCTTTATCAACTTGTTCCTTGATCCCTTCTCTAAGTTCCTCAAGGCTGATCTTCCCCAAACCAACAGCCTGCCCAACAGCCAGAGATTTCAACGAGGGAGAGTTATGCAGCTCCTGGTACAAGGGAAGTAAGTTGATCTGACCAGATTCAATGATCTCTGATTCGGATCGTTCAACCAGGATTTCCATCCAGCTCAAATAACGGTTAATGATATCGATCCAGGCTGACACTTGACGTTCAAGCTGCCTCGCCCAGTAGGCTGCGCCAGCTATGGTGCCGGCATCCTCCCGCAACAATGCAGCAACGGTTTCCACCTTCAGGCTAATTTTACGCAGCAACCGGATAAGATCGATCACCCCGGAAGGGCATTCCTGGATGTTCTCAAGAAGATCCAAAACATCCTGAAGGGTGCCATCGGCTTTATCCTCTTTTTTTAGCTCTTCGAAAAGGATTTCTGTTGTATCCTGAAGGCCAGCCAGGGCAGATGCGCTGATAATCGGCCGCTCAAGTTTTTCAGCGATACCACCTTCAAGAGTCCAGAGTGCCGCAATGAAATTTCCGCTGTCAACCGAAGACACATATTTTGGTTGAAGCGGTTTTTGATCATCAAGGTTATACCAGTTTAATAAGTGCCCTTCATGGCGCTCAAGCTGGTTAAGAGTGCCCATAGTCTGGGTGAGTCGCTCGATGGTTTGATCGAGGGTAAGGTATCCAAAATCATTTGCCCCCAAAGCACTTAACATATACATACCGATGTTAGTTGGACTGGTCCGTAAGGCAAGCTGGTTCTGGTGTGAGACCTGATAATTATCCGGGGGCAGCCAGGCAGTATCTGAACTGACAAAATCATCAAAATATCGCCAGGTTCGACGGGCAACTTTACGGAGCATTTCGGTATCCCGTCCGTTGAGGTTTTCATAGGGTGCTTTATATACTTGTTTCCTGGTTAATACGCTACCAACAAGCGGGCTGAAGAACCACATTATCAACCAGGGAAGAGCAAAAACCAGGCTCTCTGGCCTGAGCAGATTTACACTGACTGCCAGCATTGCACTGAAAAGCGAGACAATCCAGAAGTTAAGCTGAAATAGGACCAGTTTTTGATCACCTCTCCCCTCTTCCATTTGGGCTGTAGACCACTCAAGCATCTTGCGATGGCTGAAAAGGCGGCGATATATTACTCGGATTATTGCGTCCAGTGCCAATCCCGCCTGGTGCATATGCAAGGCAGCTTCGGTAAAAGCCCGGGTTAGATCGTGTTGAATTTGTCGAAATGAAAATGACCTTAAGCCATGGCGTGAGGTTACCCAGGTCAGGGGGCCTGCCAGGGGTTGAGAAAAGATCACACCAACGACGAGAGCAGTTGAGAAAATCCGAAGATCAGGAACCAATAACCAGGTCAATACCAGCAGGCTCAAATTGGCAACAGGTACCAGGCTGCGCCTGAGGTTGTCGTAGATTTTCCAGCGGCTGAAAGGTCCTAATATGTTAACAATCCTGTTAAGATTCTTGTCCTTAACATTGGGGAAGATCCATTCAGCAATTTGCCAATCGCCCCGGATCCAGCGGTGTTGCCTGCGGCAGTAACTGATGTAATCGGAGGGAAACTCATCAAACAATTCAATATCCGATGCTAACCCGGTGCGGACATGAGCTCCCTCAATCAGATCATGACTTAACAGCCTTTCGTCCGGGAACCGGTCAGCCAGCATGTGCTGGAATGCGCGGGGATCGTAGATGCCTTTACCAATATAAGATCCTTCTCCGGAGAGATCCTGGTAGACATTTGAGACAACTTTTGTATAGGGATCAGTTCCAACCGGATCAGTGAAAATCCGACTAAAAATAGAGGACGTAGCGCTGGGAAGTGATGGACTTACCCGCGGCTGGATGAGAGTATAGGTGCCTTGAGCGACCTTTCCCACCTGATCATAACGGGGTTGGTTAAGCGGGTGAGCCAGGGTTTCAATCAAACGCCTGGCGCCATCACGCGGCAGCTGGGTATCACTGTCCAGGGTGATCACATAACGGATATGGGATAAAAGATTGGCATCACCAACATACACTATGGATTGTTCCCCTTCGCTGCGCTGACCCAGGATCAGTCGGTTGAGTTCCTCTAATTTGCCGCGTTTGCGTTCCCATCCAATAAATTTGTTTTCTGATTGACACCAGGTCCGCTGGCGATGAAAAAGGTAAAAGCGGCCCTCTCCGTATCTGCTGTTCAATTTTCTGATGCCTTCTTGGACAAGATTAAGAAGACCCGGGTCTTCTTCTGTAACTTCAGTTGAAGCATCCATATAATCGGAAAATAAAGCAAATATCAAGTTGTGTTCACGATTACCAATAAAGCGGACCTCAAGTTTTTCTATCTCGCTAGTGATTGTCGCTTTATCTGTTAACAACATGGGCACCACTACCAGTGTTCGATAGGCATCAGGAATCCCATTTTTCGAAAAATCCAGCTTTGGCAGTCGCCGTGCTGGTAGAATCCGCGAAATCAGATAATTGATCCATTCAGTGGCTAGTTGGCTTGCGGGTAATAACAGAAGAAGTACCGCTGAAATCTCAAAAATTGAAATCGTGCCCTTCAGGCTGTGCAAAAATGGATAGATCATCAATCCCAGGGTCGTTAAAGTAATTGTAGCCAGGTATAAGGAGGTATGATTTCTATAAACCCATTGATTAAGCCGGAAGCTCAGGTTTTCGCGACAGCCAACTGCTTTAGATAATATTTGTCGTTTTTCGCCAACCAGATAAGTTCCAATATGTTTTTGGCGAGATATCCAACCATCACTGGTCTCAGCCGCTCCAGCCATCTCAACCACAAGGCGGGCGACATGGTTTTCTTCCATTCCTGAACCTTTGGACAGTACCTCCACTACTTCACGATATTGATTCCGGGTTTCAAAGTCCATATCAGGATAAATTCGGGCCGGGTCGCGTCGGAGAATTTGCTCAACTTTGCTCTGACTCTCAAAAATCTCGCGCCAATCAAGCAGTGATAACTGGCGTAAGCTGGTAATTGCATTTCCAATAGCGATCTGGTCAGCTGCCTGGCGAGATTGCTCTGCTGTATGAATTTCGGTTAATGTTTTTCTTAAAGAACGCTCTAACCAACTCTGAACTGGTATTAGGGCAGCATCCTCATCATAAAGATGACCGCTTAATTGGGTGGCGAAGAAGGGGCTAGGATTACCTCGTTCTTCAGCTAATTCAGCCAGAACTCCAAAAAGTTGATTGGGGTCCCGGCGCAAAGTTGACAGCAGTCGGTTGGCCCAAAAATCGGCAAATTCGCGGTCTCTTAATTCCCGTTCTGCCTGCCGTGTCAACAGCTCTACTCGCTGAATCAGGGCGATTCGCAGCATAAGTGGCAGGGCCCAAAGCTCACCGATGGTGAGACTGGAAACCTCCTGATAGGCCGACAGGAAGGTTAGCAAATTTTCGTGGTTGATCCGGGCGTCGCTGTGGGTTACCAGCTCTTTCGCAAGGCTGTAAACCCGTGGATAATTTCGGTCTGGATCAACGGACAGCGTCGGAAGTTCGCGGTAAAAGGATTTTGGCAGGTTGATTTCTACATCGCGTCCATGACTCTCAATTAAATATTCGTTATCCAGAATCCACTCAGCAACTGGGCTCATGTTCTGTTCAAGTCGCACAGACTCCGTCAAATCACTGCAGATGGCATGTATAGTTAAACGGGCGTTCTCGAGCTGATTCAGCAAGGCTCGGCTGGATCCCCCATGAAAATCTACCTGGTGTTCCCGAGCCAGTCTAGAGGCGTGGGATTCAATTTGGTGCAGCGGCAGAGCGGCCAGTTCCCGAAGAATGGGTGGTTCAGGAAATTCACGCCGGGGATGCAGCGCGAAGATTGAAATATCGGTTTCTAGCTTGTCTCGCAAGGTTCTTACTGCCCGGGAAAGCGACCGCATAGGTGCCTGGAGGATCAGGAGTGATTCTTCTGTGCTCAACCAATTTTCTTGGCGATTGATGACATCCCGGGAGACAACTGGAAAGAGCTGGGCGGAAATAAGAGCTCCAACACCCGCGCCAAAACCAAAACCGATGAAGGTGATGAGAAAATGGCTTATTACTGTAGGAGTTGTAATTCGGGGAATCAGACCGATCACTGAGAGTGTCACACCAGTTGTGCTGAGGATGAATCCTCCTGCCAGTATGAGCGTATTCCGGAAGCGCCGGCTGGGATCACGCCGGGTAATATGTCCCTCGGGCATGGCTTGCAGTAAGATCCGTCGTCGGAAACCCTTTCTATTCAGGGTTTGTAGTGCCTCTTGAGCGGCTTCGGGTTCACGAAAATAATTCAGCAACAATCCGTTTTTATTCATAGGCTATTTGTAGACAATAATTTTGTGAAGCTATAGGCTAAATCGCACGCCAAAGGATAAATCTCCTTTGGTAAACTGAGCGAGTATTACTGAATTATATCTTGACAACCCCCCTTACGAAAAATATCTGCTCAATTCTTGCTTTGGTAGCACCAGTGTTGCACCAGGAAGCTTTTAAACCCAACTTAGTCCATCAATCCACTATAATCAGATACTAGGCACTATTGCGCGTTATCTAAAGGTTATATTACAAAAGGAATTATTATCATGACTATAATGAGGTTGTGGCATGGAGAAGTATCCGCTGAGAAAGCAGATGATTATGAAAGTTTCATGATTGAAAGAGCTGCTCCAGACTATGGTTCTGTAGAGGGTTTATTAAAACTGTATTTTCAACGCAAGGATGGAAATAAAACAGCTCACTTCCTCCTTGTGACTCTTTGGGACTCAATTGAATCTGTTAAAAATTTCGCGGGTGATAATCCTGATATTGCCAAATATTATCCAGAAGATGACAACTTTCTCTTAGAAAAAGAAAAATATGTGTCAATGTATGAGGTGTTTTACGAAATATAATGATGCCCAAAATAAATTCATTCTCCGCTGGAAACTTACGAGTGTAGTAAAATATTCGAGAATCGTTTCCTGATACCAAGTAATTATCACATTCTGATAACCCTTCCCGGAGTTTCTATATTTACCAAAGCCAAAGTTGTTTTCAATGAGTACCCGCGCACCTTTTGGACCTTAACTGGTACGGTCTTTATTGATAGTTTGGGCGGGGCATTGCTCTTTCCATTTTTCGCTCTTTATGTGACTCAGAAATTTGGAGTCGGGATGACCGAAGTGGGGGTCTTATTCGCTATTTTATCGGGAGCTAGAATCATCGGAAGCTTCTTGAGCGGCGCATTGACCGATAAAATCGGACGCCGTTTATTGATGATTTACGGTTTGATTTTTTCAGCAGGCAGCAGCTTGCTGATGGCATTTGTCGAAGACATGACCATTTTTTATTTGGCAGTTTTTTTTGTTGGCTTGCTATCAAGTATAGGTGGACCTGCTCAACAAGCTATGGTTGCAGATCTACTCCCCGAAAAACAGCGTGCCGATGGCTATGGTCTCCTGCATGTGTCTGATAATTTGGCGCACACGATTGGCCCCATGATCGGTGGCTTACTGGCTGGTATCTCTTACATCTTGCTTTTCTTCATCGATGCTGCCTTGAGTATCATTACCGCGATTATTATTTATTTTGCCTTAACAGAGACTCAGCCACAGAAAAGTGATAAACAGGCCGAAGAAAGTATGGCTGATATTTTGGGAGGATATTGGCGGGTCGCTAAAAATGGGGTTTTCATGGCCTTTTTTGCCATCGCGATCTTAATGAAGTTGGTCTATAGGCAGATGGGAACCACCCTCCCCGTTTTCCTGCGTGATTTACACGGTGTCCCACCGCAAGGCTATGGCTGGCTTCTATCCTTGAACGCCGCGATTGTCGTCCTCTTTCAGTTCATGATCACCCGCAAGACCTCTCAATTTAAACCTATGAAAGTTATGGCCGTGGGCACTTTTTTGTACGCTGTTGGTTTTGCCATGTACGGATTTGTCTCAATCAGCATGTTTTTCTTCATCGCCATGGCGATCATTACCATTGGAGAGATGTTTATCAGCCCAATTGGCCAATCCCTGGTAGCCCGTTTTGCTCCTGAAGATATGCGCGGTCGTTATATGGCATTTTTTGGTTTTAGCTGGACAATTCCCAGCTTATTCGGTCCCCTGGCAGCGGGTTTGATTATGGATAATTTTAATCCCAACCTGGTCTGGTATCTAGCAGGGGTTATCGGTCTTATAGCTGCTCTTGGGTATTGGCAATTAAATAATATGATGGAGAAAAATATTCCAGAATCCTCTACAGCCCAGCCCTAAAAATCGTCTGACTGGTATTTTTAGATATTATTAAAACCTACGGCAGTTAAGAATGTTCATGTTGACATAAACCAAACAAAGCTATTCGCGATCAATATCCAGCCTTTTTACAGACAAATAGCTTGGATTCTATACCTGGGCCATATCCTGTGAATTAGTCAGGTTTATGTACAGATTGATGAATACAAGTCGGTAATACAGAGTCTTTTCGTTTTTGGGTTTGATTTCATATTTTGGGAAGTATAAAATCAAGGTAACTACAAACGAGCCATTTAAATTGGAATTTTACGTTTTACAAAGTTATTTGAGTCACTGTATTACCTATAGAAACTTTGTCGACAATATATTTTCCTGTCAAGTTGGTGTTCACTTGAACTGTAGAAAACCCTGGTGTTCTATTTACTTATGACTCCGGATGAGCATTTACTCCAAGTATAACGAGTCGGTTGCGATGGATTTCGAGGCGCTTTAAGAAATCCTGATAATCCTTCTTATCGGGATTGCTCTTCAATACTACCGTTCCACGCTGGCTATATCTCTCGGATATCAATGAGCTTTTCGACGAAAGGCTGTGTGGCATTGGTTATATCATTCGCGCTGGCTCCTTCGATTTTCATGGTAACCTCTCGATTTTCGCTGTTCTCCCCCATGAAAGTGCCCAGAGAGATGATATTTCCACCGATATCAAATATCGACTTTGTTAATTTTGCGAGCTCTCCTCTGGTATTAGGTACTAAAACAGCCAGCCGAATACCCTGTTCACGAGCACCAAGCATTTCCAGGAAAATCTTGAATAAATCAGTTTCAGTGATAATGCCAACAACCTTGCCTCTGTTGAGGACAGGCAACCCTCCAACCTTGTTGTCAGCCATTATGCGGGCAGCTTCTTCAAGAGGTGTATCTCCTTCGATCGTGATGACATCTGTAGTCATCACTTTTTTTATAGTAATTTTGCTTACCAGATAGTTCACTTCCCAAACATTCAGGCTGGTGGCGTCAGATGGAGCGGCATGGAGCAGATCTGTTTTTGAAACAATACCAACCAGATGACCTCGTTTGTCGACTACTGGAAAGCGACGGATATGTTCCTTCTGCATTAAGTCAAGGGCATCCATAATGGGCATACCTGGATGTACAGTGATCACCGGGTAAGACATTCGTTCTTTGACTAACATTTCTTTTCCTCCTTAGTTTTTGTTCTTATGTATTTATCATTTGACAAGAGCAGCGATGCATTCGCAACGTGTTTTTGCAAATTATTGTTAGCTCAGCGAGATCCACTTCCTCCTTGTGGATGCAAGGATATCTTAGATCTCCTTGCGCTCTTCACAACCCAAATCTTAATCTCAGGTAAAGTTTTCTTCTCTGTGTATACAAGAGAATTTCATAAACTACCGTCTGTATATTCTTCCAGAACCTCAATGACTTTTTGGATTTCTTCCTTTGCGTTGTTGATTTGGATTCGCCTGCCCTTAAGCCAGGCTGTTGCTATCGATGGCTGTGTGGATATAGACGCAACGGGTTCGATGCCTTTTTTTGCCAATTTCACACGCAAATACTTTTCTGTCTCTATATCCGGAATTTTATTCAAAATAAAAAAGACCTCTTTGATAGAAGCCTCAATGAACAGCTTATTAGCCAGGGCTACCAGTTCAGGGTTTTCCAAATGGGCTGTTGCCGGTAAAACATCAGCTTTAATTTGGTCAATCATGAAGCGAATGTCTGCGGCAATTTCCACAGAGGCTATCGTTGGATCTACCACCACGATTGCCAAATCAAGGTTGGTCAGCACCCCGCGGGCCGTATCCTCAAAACCAGCTTTGAAATCAATCAGGGTAACCAAATCGCTGTCTTTCTTATGAACGATAAGGTCTCTGGAGATTTTCGCGATCGGCCCATCACAACCTGCACCGGGGCCTCGGTCGCCAATTTTTCCGGCAGTGAGAAGGGTAATCCCCGTGTCATTTTGGACGTAATATTGCTGAGGAACTTCCCCCAAGTTTATCTCAGCATTTAACAAAGGGGTAGGATCGTCCACAGGGCAGGTCACATTGCCACCACTAAAAACCATTCCACCATACAGATCCAGCAGCGACTTGGGTGGCGAATCCATTCCCAAGGCCTGTGGTAAACCATAATTCGTCGAATCTGCATCGATGACACAGACATCGTATCCCTGCTGCTGGAGTGTTTGCGCCAAGATCGCGACGAGTGTGCTTTTTCCCGCACCCCCCTTACCAAAAACGCCAATGCGGGTGCCTGTTAACTTTTTCTTCCCTTCCATGGATTGACTCCCAAATGATAATAACCATGAGAATAATTCACACTTTCCCATCCTGACACAGAGCCAGTAAGTTCCTGATAATGATCACCAGCAAAGTATTTAATTATGTACATCTTCCTTGTATTCTGAAACCTTGCTGTATTCATTCTGCACGAACAAGCAAGAGGGGGCGATTCACACGATGAAGCACTCCAGCTGCCACGCTGCCATAAAAGACGTGAGATAAACCCGTCCGTCCATGACTGGCCAAAGCAATAAGGTCCGTATTTTCGCGTTCAGCAACTTCAATAATGATTTGAACCACAGAGCCTATTTCAATCAAGGATCGAGCTGAAATACCCTTCTCCTTGAATCCACCTTCCAAACCCGCTAAATATAACTTGGCCCCTTTCACCTGTTCATCAATTACTTTCTGTTGAAGTTCAATCTCAAGAATACCGCTGTAGATGTTTGTATAAATAACTTCCGGCTTGACAACTTCCAAAAAGATGACCTCCGCTTTGAAATGCAGGGCTAATTCTTCCACGTGTGCCAATATTGTCTCTGCTCTTTTTGAACCATCCAGGGGAACTAAGATTTCTTTATACATGAATCCTCCTTTCCATAACCTCCGGCGTAAGTCAGTAACCCTCTTAATTAGTCTATCTAAATTGAATGAAATTAACTTGAGTTTTCTTTTCTCTCAACTTCTTCCAGGGAGAGTGTTTCACCATAACCAACTGCTTTCTCTCTGAATCGTAAAGGATCAGAATCCTCATTTCTCAGCGTGGTAGTGAGGATGGTACACCTCGCTCTTCACCCCTCACTTCCTCTCTGTCCGAAAATCTTTGTGCCGATTCGTACCACGTTTGCCCCTTCCTCAATGGCCACAAGGTAACTGTTGGTCATACCCATGGAGAGATATTGCATGCTCACATGCGTGAGATCCATACGCGCCAAGCGATCGAAGCTTTTCCGGGTCTCCTGGAAGAAGCGGCGAGCATTTTCCGGGTCGCCGAAACGTGGACCCATAGTCATCAACCCCTGAATATGAAGGTTCTCCAGCTCTTGCATACGCAATACCAAACCCTCCAAATCCTCTGGCATCATACCAGTCTTACTCGCCTCTCTACCACTGTTGACCTCGATGAGCACCGGCATGGTTTTTTGCATTCGGGCGCATTGTTTGTCTAGTTCTCTTGCCAGACGCCACGAATCCACTGTTTCTACAATATCGAAGCGCGGCACGGCCTTCTTGGCCTTGTTGCGCTGTAGGTGCCCGATCATGTGCCATTTAGCGCTGTCCCGCATTAAATCAATCATCAACTCCGCTTCCTGCATGTAGTTGTGCCCCACATGGGTTACGCCGGCTTCAATCGCCGCCCGTACCTCGGCTACAGAACGGCCTTTAACGGCCGCCACCAGGGTTACCTCCGGTGGGAGGCTTTCCATTATTCTGTGTACTGATTCTGTGATCTTCTTTTCAAACTCCTCCATCATTAACCTTTCCTCTCGATCTCCTAGTTACTGATTCGGCATCCTGCCTCGCCTAGCTCTGACATAAATTCCAGGTAACATTCTTTTTTGCGTCAATAGCTACAATCCCTAATCTCTAACGTTGGACAAGGACATAACAGCCTTTCATTGGTCTTGCTGCACCCTTGTATCGCCCTCTGCTTTGGCGTAGATCCAACCTACCCCCCACCGAAGGTATCTCACAATCCAAGTTTAAGATAATCGCATCCAAAGGGAATCGAAGATATTGAGGCTTTCTGCTCCATGGGGTTGTTTGTTAAAGTGTGTCTTGTCCCTAGTTATCCTCAATCGAGTCAAGCCCGACCTACCTCCACACATTCATCGCAAAGCACGCCCTTCGTAGTACCATCGGAATAGATTGCGACCCATGCCTCAGAACTAAGCGATTTTTCACAGCCAGAACATTTCCCTTCCCCGTTAAGATCGTGGACGCGATCAATGCGGATATATCCCTGCACCAACACGGGGTAAAGCTCCTTATAATAGTGATCGATTGCTTCAAAAAGCGCCTGTGTTTGATTATTGTCGTGCTTGCGCTCGGCGATCTCTTTCAGTAAATCAAGCTTTTCCTCGGTAAAACGAAAAGAACGCATCTTGCTCATGGTATTCACCTTAAATTACTGGACAAATATTATTTTTGCCCTCTTGTGAATGGGCTGTTTTTGTCTCGATAGCTCACCTTGACATTTTATACACATTTGTATATACTACTGTATATACAAATGTTTGTCAAGATTAGAAATCAGAAAGATCTTTTTTCTACAAGGCAGGTCGACCAACCAGCTCGCATCGCGGCACCCTTATTCTTGTCTAGCAGAACAGCACATAATGAGAAAGGAAAAAAGTTATGGACATTTCTCAAGAAAGAAGGGTCAGGGATTGGATGACATCCAATCCCATAACAATCTCTGGCAACACAACGCTGCCCGAAGCCTACTGGCTTATGCTCGACAACAATATCCGTCGTCTGCTTGTCGTCGACAAAAACCTGTTGGTAGGTATCGTGACGATGGATGACTTACGCAGCTCCTTCCATTCAGAAATTTCCACCATCATCCCCTTCAGATTTAATGAAATTCTTTCCAAGATGCCTGTTCGCCAATTCATGTCGAAAGATCCGATCACCATCGCTCCGGAAGCAAACATGATCGAAGCCGCACGAAAAATGCTTGAACACAAGATTAGCACTTTGCCTGTACTGGACTCTGGGAAGGTAGTAGGGATCATCACCGAGAGCGATTTGTTCCGCATACTGGTAGACTTCTGTCTCAGCCAGGAGGCGGAAAGGAACAAAGAGGAAACTCCAAAGGAAGATTAATGAATACAGGTATTTTCGGCGCCGTTCTGCTAACCAGCGCACTGGCTTGTGTTGTGACAACAATCGGCATCTATGTCATCGGCAAGTTCGAAGATTGGGGTAGCCAAAACATCGTCTATTTCATGAGTTTTGCCGCAGGGGTGCTCATTTCCGTATCTTTCATCCACATTATCCCAAAATCCTTTAACATGAGCAACACAGCACCGATATTCCTGTTGGTTGGTTTCATGTCGCTCCATCTCTTCAATCGTTTTTTAAATTTATTCGTTTGTCATGAGCATGAATGCCCCAATCTCTCTTTAGGTATCATCCCGATGCTGGGAATTGGTTTTCATTCCTTCTTGGACGGAATCATCTACTCGATAACCTTCAACGTGAGCATCTTCACCGGCGTGCTGACAGCCATTGGCATGGTGCTTCATGAATTCCCAGAGGGAATCGTTACCTTCCTGCTCCTAAAAAATGCCGGTTTTTCAAAAAAGAAATCGTTCTTATATGCCTTTCTTGCCGCTGGCATATCCACTCCTCTGGGAACACTGATTTCTTTTCCATTCATCAGCAGGATTGGACAATCGGCCTTAGGTATATCTCTGGCCATTTCCGCTGGCGCTTTGGTCTATGTCGGCGCTTCCCACCTTCTACCCACGGTGGAAAGGGAGAACAAGCGCTATAGTTTAATTTCACTCGCCACGGGTATCCTTGTGGCCGCCGGGATCGTACTGTCCAAGCAATAGGATTAAATAATGGAAAGAATTCGTCCAGTTAAAGGTGATGTGATCATTGAAAAGCAATACCCTTTGGCCTAAAAAAGCCCATGAACGTAAAAAGGCAGCACTAATTCTGGAGAAGCCGGTTGGCATTCCTGAGATTCTATTAAGGAATTAATATTGGATAATAAGCAGCTTTGTAAATCTCACCACAAATTAGGAGGTCCTACATGAACATAGCTTTTGGACCTGTCCCATCGAGACGCCTCGGTCGCAGCCTGGGTATTAACAACATTCCCCCCAAAATATGCACCTACGCTTGTGTCTATTGCCAACTCGGCCCCACGCTAATGATGAGCGTAAACCGCCAAGCTTTCTACAAACAAGAGAAAGTCATTCGGGCTGTACAAGACAAGGTGGCCAAAGCCCGCGTCAGCGATGAAGCAATCGATTATCTGACCTTCGTCCCTGACGGTGAGCCTACCCTTGATCTCAATCTGGCCGCTGAGATCTCAGCGTTGAGTGAACTGGACATACCGATCGCCGTGATCAGCAATGCTTCCCTCATCTGGCGAGATGATGTCCGAGATGATCTCATGGGCGCGGATTGGGTGTCTTTGAAAGTGGACGCCGTTCGGGAGCCTACCTGGCACCAGATCAACCGCCCTCACGGAGAACTCAATCTCCACAATGTCTTAGGAGGCATAAGTGACTTCGCCAGAGTCTTTGAAGGTGATCTCGCCACCGAGACAATGCTCGTCAAGGGAGTCAACGATGATGAGGCCAACCTGCATGAGACCGCCCGCTTCCTTGGCGAGATTAAACCCAAGGTGGCGTATATCGCGATCCCAACTCGTCCACCTGCAGAGGAATGGGTGCTCCCTGCACAAGAAGAACAAATCCACCAAGCCTACCATCTCTTCAAGCAACAGATAGACCAAGTTGAGCTTCTCCTCGGCTATGAGGGCAATGCTTTCGCCTCCACCGGAGACACCGAGCAGGATTTGCTGAGCATCACCGCAGTGCACCCTATGCGGGAGGACGCTGTCGAGCAGCTTCTAACGAAGACTGGGGCGAATTGGGCCCTTGTGGAAGGACTTATAGAACAGGGCAAACTCGTTGAGCTCTCATATAGCGGAAGGCATTTCTACTTGAGACAAATCACTATGCCTAATAATTGGGCAGAGTGAGCGAATTCCAGAAAGGGAAAAGCGGGGATCGCGAAGCACTTCCATAGTTGCGTCGGATTTGATGCTGAAAGGCGAATATCCTCGAGTACTGGAATGAGAAGATGGCCGAAAAACAGATAAACATAAACCCCTTCGATGACCTGTCTCTCGCTCAGGGATACGAGGATTGGTACATGAACCGAGGGCGCCGAGCAGACCGCCTTGAGAAGACACTTCTGAAGTGGTTGATCGAGCATTTCCAAGAGTCTATCTCCATTTTGGATGTGGGCTGTGGTACCGGACATTTCACCCGATGGTTTGAATCCATCGGGTTGAGAGCAGCAGGGTTCGATATATCCTCGGCTATGCTGGCGGAAGCGAGGCAACGTGGACTGCGCGCTGCAGTGCAGGGCGATGCCTTGCACCTTCCTTTCGAAGATGGTGCTGTCGACCTCGTCGCCATGATCACCACAATCGAGTTCGTAGAAGATCCGTCAATCGTCCTTCGGGAAGCGACGCGGGTAGCCAGGAAGGGTGTGTTCCTTGGAGTTATCAACCGGGAAAGCTGGATCGGTAGAGAATATCAACTAAAAGGTGCTCCCCCCTGGCAATCAGCCCACTTCTTCACACCCAACGAAATGATCCAGATGCTAGGGGCAATTAAGAATTATGCATCCGAAATTTTCTGGCGAACAACACTGTGGAAATTTTTCCCTTGTGCATTGCCTCTGCCATGGGGTGGCTTCATCGGAATCGGTCTGTGCCTTAAATCAAATGACCAATCCCGCTCCCCATCCCCTTCGGAACTATTGGTCTTATGACTTCATAAATTCGTAAAATCATCTTTTCGATAAATATTATAAGTCTCAGAAAATGGAGGTAAATGATGCCAACTAATCCAGATCGACTAACACGATATACTTGTTTCCGTGCTCTCTCAGAAGATCAACGCCAAGCAGTTGCCCAATTAGCCAGAGAGGAATGTTTTTATCCCGGACACACACTCTTTCAAGACGAAAAACCAGGGACACAACTCTACTTGCTGGGCGCTGGAGAGGTGGAAGTTCTATACAACACCGGCAAGAAGGACCCAATATATGTGGACGCTGTGGGTGAAGGCGAGGTTCTTGGATGTTCATCGCTCATTGATCCCTATGTGTATTCCTCTACTGCTCGTTGTCTTTCAGAGATCGAGACACTGGTCTTTGAATCTGAGGATCTCCGAAAGCTTATGGAAAAAGATTGTCAAATCGGCTATTCAATTCAAAAACATATTATCCAGATGCTTTTGGATCGCATACTCGAATTGCGATTTAATCATGACACAAGTTTACAAAAGGAATGACAAGCCTAATTTATTCTAGGTGCATTCCTCAAGACGCCAACAACAGAAACAAGCCGCCCCCAGAAGAAGAACCTAGAGTTGGGATGGCTTGCCTATCATCATGGTTCAGAGGTCAGATATCTGCAAGAAGTGGATGTGTCCTTCACTAGCAAGATCCCATAGAGCAAGGGTTAGCAGGGTACAGGACACTTTGTCTCAGCCCGATCATTGGGATCGCTCACGCTTCACAACCGCAAGATGATGACAACAATCAAGCTCGGCCAGGGGGCTTAAAGCAGCAAGGTGAACGACCTCCCTACCACCTATTACATTCGTCGCCAACAGCATTGATGCACAATTAGGTGAATTGGAAGCAGAATTGGAGAAAGTTCTGAGTAGAATCGAGGGTGTGGGTAAGAATTGTAGTGTGTTTGAGACTCACCTATAATTTATTTCAAGGATAGGCGATATGAAATTAAAAAACAGTTCAGAAGTAGCGAAATTACCAGTAGAAGATGTGCCAGGGGTAACGGTGAGCTGGCTCTGGTCCGCAGCCGACGGTGCGCCAACCTTTGCACTGCGGCTTTTCGAAGTCGAACCGGGAGCTTCTACTCCTTATCACAGTCATGCCCACGAGCATGAGGTCTTCGTTCTCAGCGGCCAAGGTCTCCTGCAAGGCAAGTCCCGTGAGTATGCATTGGGTTCTGATGACACAGTCCTTGTGCTGCCCTATGAGGAGCACCAATTTGTCAACACCGGCATCAACCCGCTTCGTTTCCTTTGCGTCATACCCCTGCAAGTAGAGACAATGGAACTGACTGCCCAAGTAAGCCTATATCCACTTCGACGGCCAGAATTATCCTCCACAATCGACAATGCCCTTGAAATCTTCCGCCAACAAGGCCTGGAGGTAACGCCCGGGCCCATGAGCAGTCTGATCGCGGGTGACAGCGCCAACATCTTCAGAGCGCTTCAGCGCGCCTTCCAGAACGTTGCCGAGAAGAGTGAAGTGTTGATGGTAACTACCTTCTCGAATGCCTGCCCCATACCAGAGAAGGTGGTATCCGGGAGTCTGTCTTTCCAGGCAATTGGCTATGTGGAAAACGAGATCGCCGAGCCAACGGACATTGATAAGCTGAGTGATTCGGTCTCCCGCATCGTTATTGACGCTGATCTCTCGAAAGGATTGGCAGGTCTAGCGCCGGGTGATAAGGTGCTGGTCGTCTTTTACTTCCATCGGAGCGAGGAATATCAACTGCTTCAGCATCCGCGTGGAGATCAGTCTCGGCCCAGACGTGGTGTCTTCGCCCTGCGCAGCCCACACCGCCCCAACCCCATAGGGATCACCAAGGTTGAACTGCTGGAAGTGGACAATAATGTCCTTACTGTACGCGGGTTGGATGCCATCAACGGAACGCCGGTAATCGACCTGAAGCTTGCGTGAGAGTGCATGAGTGTGGTCATACTCTGCAGTCAGCTGCTCCGGTTCAATTTCCGCCATAAGGTTAACTTTTGAGAAAAGAGTCCTTTCGGTTGTGATGAACACAATCAAGGACACATCGCTATTCAATACGATTAAACAACTTAAATGCGGGATTGGGTTGTCAATATTTCAAGGGATTATTGAAAAATTCTCTATCTATCTTTGGTGGATAAGGCTAATTGGAATAACGAAAAATATAAAGGAACGAAAAAAATAATGGATATTCAAAAGAATAAGTACGGTAGGGAGGCCCTGCTCTACGAGAGGCTTACGCAAAACCGTGTGCGCTGTAATCTATGTGCTCACCATTGCGTTATTGCAGATGGTAAAAAGGGCGTTTGCCAAGTGCGTGAGAATCGGAATGGGGTACTTTATACACTGGTTTACGGTCGTACAATCACCCAACACGTAGATCCCATAGAGAAAAAACCTCTCTTCCACTTTCACCCCGGTTCCTCAGCTTACTCCGTCGCTACTCCAGGTTGTAACTTTCGATGTCGATGGTGCCAAAACTGGGAGATTTCCCAAATGCCCCGCGATCAAGATCTGATCACCGGCCGCGAAGCTACCCCCAAACAAATCGTCGCAACCGCCCAGGAAACCGGCAGTCGCAGCATCGCCTACACTTACACTGAACCGACCATCTTCTTTGAGTACGCCTACGATACGGCACGCCTTGCCCATGCGGCCGGTCTGGCTAACCTTTACATTACCAACGGGTACATGACGGTCGAAATGCTGGATTTCTTTCACCCCTACCTGGATGCAGCCAACGTAGACCTAAAAGCATTCCGCGAAAAAACCTATCATAATTACGTGGGCGCGAGTCTCCAGCCGGTGTTGGACAGTATGAAGGCGATGAAGAGGTTGGGAATTTGGCTGGAAGTAACCACGCTAGTCATTCCCGATCTCAATGACGATCCAGCCGAACTGAGGGACGCGGCTCGATTTGTGTCCAAGGAACTCGGGCCTGAGACACCCTGGCATATCAGTCGCTTCTTCCCGCATTATGAGATGACAGACCGACCACCCACTCCCATTGACACCCTGCGGCAGGCGCAAGAGATTGGATTGGAAGAAGGTCTGCATTATGTTTATATTGGTAATATACCGGATGACAGCGGGCAGAACACATTTTGTCCAAAGTGCGGTCGTTTATTGATCCAGCGACACGACTACAGTATCGCTGAAAATATAGTCAAAGAGGGATGCTGTCCCACTTGTGGCACGTCAATCGCTGGCGTTTGGGAATAGGGACGACCATGAACGTAACGATCTTGGGCACAGAATCTCTCGGTGTG